>JADGMW010000119.1_pt1 | contig 60910 bp, 82 predicted proteins | sample 8641801 | NCBI WGS metagenome assembly JADGMW01 (sample SAMN16272018, study PRJNA661076) | feces metagenome | isolation source: fecal sample from diarrhoea affected cattle A | host: Bos taurus | place: South Africa: Lokaleng Village, Mahikeng | collected 2019-09
CGATGAAGATCGTGGAAAGCAGTGGACGAGCAATTCGACGTACCAGCATGTTTCACCTTTTCAAGGGGAGTGTGGTGTTCGGAGACAACCTTTTTCGGCGCTCTTGATGGGGTCCGGCCGCACGGGGACGCGTTCGAGACGACCCCAGTATGGGGCGATGAGATGTGCCCCGGAAACCCGCTACGTGGAAGAGACGAATTTCGGGGCACGCGCCTGTAATTGACGCTTCTAGATAAGTGGGGACGGTGCACTCAACAGGTCGGGTGGAAAATCAATACCAAACTTTGCGTCCACCCACCGCGCGGCCTGTGGTGCCCAGAAGCGTCAAAACTGCGCCGACCACCACCAAGATGATGCCGACTGTCGTCAAAATGCTGATTGCAGTGAAGTAACCGATCAAAGCCAAAATGATGCCCAGGACAATCACAGTGTCTGTTTCCTTCTCTCGTCAAGGTTGTCGCGCTCTGCACCGGTCGACCATTGAATCCAAAATCCAGTAACCGTGATGCGTACATTATCTATATCAGCAGGCATAGATAATAGGCAACATCGGTGGCAAAGACTGAGGCTGAACATGAGGGGCCGGTCGACTCGGGGCAGTGTTTTGGAACGATTCGGCCGGAGAGGATTCCGCCGTGGTTGCTAGGTAATACGTTTCGGGCGCTGCCGGGCCCCGGTGAGGTCTCTTAACTCGCTACTGGCACTCACCCCACCAGGAGCATTCCCTTTGCCGCAGCCGAGGGCTCGCCGTGAAGGGTTGTCGTTGACTGTGGTGTGGGGACGGTAGAGTCCTCGTATCGGTGAAGACGGCGCCGCCACCACGTGAGTGTGCGCAGGCCGGTGCCTGCCGGACAGGACCGACCATGACCCGCGACGTCGATTCGCTCGATTGCTCAATTCCCCTACCAGACCGCTCCGTCCGGGCCGCCGTGATTCGCGGAACAGTGTTGCGCGGGGATTCTTGTCGTACGAATTCGCACCCGCGCTGGTGTATTTCGGATGCTCTGCTGCGCACTTCGGTGGGGCAGTCGGCGATCCTGCAATCGGTTCTTTCTCCGATCGTGGACACGATTCCGGCCGCCGATCTGGCCCGGTGGGGCGATCCTTTCGGCTGCGGGCACGGGACCGATGACGGCGGCGTGTGGGGAGGGGCCGCGCACTCGATGTCCTTTTCGATCGGTATCGGGCACGGAAAAGTAGTGGGGCCCGTGGGAGGAAGGCGAGGAGGATGCTGGTGGACTGGTTCGTCTCGGTGCGTGAGGAAGAGACCGGCGTTCGTTTCTATCGTGGCGGGGCCGGGCCTGATCGCGCGAGCGTCATCGAGGCGGTGATCCGTGCAGGACGGGAGATCGCTCACCGCGAAGACGGCTCGAAGGTTGGCGACGCCGGCCAGGTGGTCATCGACGGCACCCCGGTGGGCGTAATCGCTTTCGGGGACCGCGCCATCAGCGACGACGAGCTTCGCCGCGAGATCGGTATCGCCTTCGACAGAGTTTCGGTCTTGTACCGGTATGAGCTTTGAACTGTGATGATTATTGAACGGGGCCGCTCCCATCTCTGCGCTCAGCACGGGGTAACTTTCACGCCGTGCTCGCGGTGCACGGTGGCCTCGAACAGAAAGGACGGCAATGCCTCTGACGAAGAAGTTTTCTGAAATGTACGACGATGCACTGGTGGCGTTGGCTGCGGCGTCGCAGCGGCCAGCCGTTGTCGTGAACGTGGACGGGCAGTACGCCATTCGCGTGGATCTCGAGTACGGCCGTTATGTGTTGGCCACCAATTCGCCGCGCGGTTTGTGGGACGAGCCCGATGTGAGCGGTTCGTGGTGGGTGCGCATCGTGCAGACCGGCGACGGTGGTAGGGAAATGCTGCTCGCGCAGGCTCAGAAGCCGTGGCTCATCGACGCCTTCGATGCTGCGGTCGACCACCTCGAGTCCGGTGGTCACGCCGTCGTTGCAGATCTGGATTTCGGCGCGATCGATCACACCGACGCGCGGACACCGGATTCAGGTGCGCGCTCGGGCGAGGGCCCCTCCGCGGGCAGTTGAGTAAGCTGCGCGATTCGTTCGGCCAGGATGGCGTTCTGGGTTTCCAGGTCGAGGATGACACCGATCCCGGTCAGGTTGATTCCGTCGGCGATCAGCGCGCTGATTCGTCGCAATCTGGCCAAGTCTGCTTCGCTGTATCGGCGGGTTCCCCCTACGGTGCGGGCTGGGGTGAGCAGTCCGCGGCGTTCGTAGAGTCTCAATGTTTGCGGGCCGACGCCGGACAGTTCCGACGTCACGGAAATGCCGTAGACCCCGCGGTCGGCATGCGCTGCATCGTTCACTGCCACAGCGCTACTCCTTCAGCCCAACCGGATACCGTTCGACTTAACACGGCTCGTCATCATCCCTTCTCTGGCTATTGCCACAAATCTGATGGTCAAGGATACAGATTTTCGTGCGTCTGAACAGGGCTGTGGCCAAGGTATAGCCGTACTGGGAGGATGGAACGCGCCCTAATGTGCGGTTTTGGTGTGGTAGGAGGCGCTCGCGGTCAGTCGGACTCGTATTCTCGGTCATTCCAGTTGTCGCTAATCTGCATCGACTGATATAGATTTACGACATCGGCTCGAACAGTTGCGTGCGCGAGCACGTGGACCCCGGGAGTAGGAATGACTACCGCCATGACCCCCGCACATGATGTCGGGCGCAATTCTGCGCATCGGCGATTGCCGCTGCGCAGGCAAAGCGCACCCCTCGGTGCCACGTGGACGTGGTGGCGGCAGGTGACGGTCGATCTCGTCTTGGTGATCGGAATCGCCGCGATCTTGGGCGGAGTCGGTTTCGTCCTTGCGGGCCCGCTGGTCGGGACCGCGGTCGCGGTAGCCGCCGCGGTCGGTTTTCGGCTCGTGCTGCAGACAATCAACACTTGGGAATGAAGGAGACGACGATGCCCGCAACGCGATACGTACGAGCAAGGGCCAACCGCCAGGCCCTGGACTGCTCATGAGTACGTACCTGAAAGATGCTGACTACGCGCAGGTTGGGTGCTTGTTCGAAGAGTTGGCTACCTTGCCGGGAAGCGACGTGCGACGCGCGCATCTGCGCACGCAGATCATCGAACTATGTCTACCGCTGGCCCGCCATATCGCCTTGCGGTACCGCGGCCGCGGACAAGCGCACGAAGATCTCGTCCAAGCGGCCAGCGTCGGTCTGGTCAGTGCGATGAACCGTTTCGATCTGGCCAAGGGCAAAGACTTCCTGGCCTTCGCGATTCCCACGATGATGGGGGAGGTGCGCAAGCATTTCCGAGATCGCGGGTGGGATGTTCGTGTTCCGCGCTCGCTGCAGGAAAACTATCTAGCGCTCAACAAAGCACGCACCGCGCTCACGCAGGATCTCGGCCGTGAGCCTACTGTGCCGGAATTGGCGAAAAAGCTCGGAGTCGAGCCCGACGAGGTCGCGGAGATCGTCGCTGCCGGCGATTCCTATCACGCGGCATCCCTCGATGCAGCCACTATCGGTGACGGCCGATCGATCGCAGACACTTTGGGGGAGTTCGACTCTGCGCTCGACGGCGTTGACAATCATGAAACGCTCCGGCCGGCGCTTCTGGCTCTGCCCGAACGTGAACGCACCATCGTGCTCTACCGCTTCTTCGGAGAGCTGACTCAGGCGGAAATCGCTGAGAAGGTCGGACTGTCGCAGATGCACGTCTCCAGGCTTCTCGCCCAAACCCTCGCGAAACTGCGAACCTCACCCGCTTTTGCGCCCCTACACGTCGCGGTCGCGGCCTGACCTGTCTAGGAAGAAAGGACGAGGACCGAATGCATTTCACTTTTCTCTACGACGGTGCTGCACAGCGCACAGCGGAGTACCCGACCTTGGAGGAAGCCGTTCGGAGTATCGAATTGGGGCAAGTCGATCGCACGCTCTGGAGCATCCAATACACCGATCGCGAGGGTGGACCTCGGGTCTACCGATTCCCCACGGACCGCGAAGACAGTGACGGAAGGTAAGCGCGCAGCACTGAACATGACTGTTCGGACCGCGGAGTGACGCGCTGACCGACGGTTTCGCTAGCCGCCCGGGGTGCGCCAAAGTGTCGGGGGGTCACCGGCTTCGGTGTTCGCGAGGGTGCGTAATCCGTCGGCGTCTTGTTGGAGGGTGGTGACGAAGGGCGCTCGCGCGTTTTCGTCGAGTCCGTCAGGTAGGTTCGCTCCCTCGCTGACCATTTTTGCGGTGTTGTCGAGGAATCGGGCGATCCGCAGCAGCAGAGGTCGGGGCATGGGAACTACATCGGTGCCGGTGCCGGTGCCGGTGCCGGTGCCAGTGCCGTTGCTGGTGGTGGCGTCGGCGGCGATCATCCCCAGGGTCGACAGGTGGGACAGGCCGTCGGTCAGAGAGTGGTCTTCGAGGTTGCCGTGGGCGACTTTCAGCGCTTCTGCCAGGGCGGCGATGGTGAGCCCGAGGGCGTTGGTGGGCATGGGGATGGTGCGTTCGAATTCGGTCAGGCGTGCGCCGGGTGCTTCGTCGGAGATGGTCGTCGCGAGGGAGTTGGCGAAGATGGTGAGCTGCTCGACGGTGAAGTGTCGTTGTGCGGTGCGGCGGGTGACGTGCATCAGGCGGGCGTAGTCGTCGAGTTTGTCGTTGAGTAGTACGCGGGCCTGGGAGTCGGTGATCGTGAGCCCTAGTCCGAGAAGTGTGTTCCGTAGTTGGGTTGTACGGGTGTCGAGCCATGCGCCTCTCGCACTCATCTCGGTCCACTTCTCCAGGGGTCGCTTATGTCAAGCATAGGATCGATTGTCGTCCCACTTGATTGTCCACCGCTTGTGGCGTGCGGGTCGTTTTTTGTGCCGGTCGGTGCACCTGCCAGTGCGTGCCGAGAGTGCTGGCGCTTCTTCTCTCGCGGAGATCCGATCAGTAGCTGGGCGTCGTAGATCCGGCGGCCACAGCAAGGTCATAACATTGCCGTTGACCGGTTCGCCGGCGGCCGCGGCGAACCGCGGCATCGTGTACACCAACGCATCACAGTCGTCAGGTGTCATTCGTTCGAGGACCGCAGGCATCGCTGCTCTGTGGTGCTCGCTGACGGTCGACCAGTTGTTTCCCAGCAGGGGTGAGCGTCAACGTCAGGCTGCGGCGATCGTGGGGCGCGTCTTGGCGATCCAACAGGTCAGCCGTGATCAGCCGATCCACCGCCCGCGACGCATTCGACGGATGTACCGCGAGCGCTTCAGCAACAGCGGTCAGATTCACCGGCCGCGGGTGCCTACCGTTACCAAGATCGGTAGGTGGGGCACGGTGACGAGATCCTCGGTCTCAGCGAGGACGCCGCCGTGACGCCTACCAGGGCTCGCTGCCCAGAGCACCGCTTCGACCTGCTCGGTGAAATGTTTCACCGGCTCCATTTCTTGCTCTTCGACTACCTTCATATCCACATCGTGCGTCCGGCCATTGCGCAGTCGCAACAATTGCGCGTTTGATGGGGTGAAGCTGTCGTCGATGTCGACTTGGTGAGCAATCACCTCGTCAGGCTACTTCTCCGCTCCGAGCAGGAATGAGTTGCCGATGTCTGTTTCCCGGGATCGAATTGCTCAGCCCTGGGGCACGCGTACCCCGTACGGGCGCGGCCAGCAGTGGCCGCAGCGGGTGGACCAATATCTCGCCGACGGCGTCGAGCCGGAGGCGGTGGATCGGTGGGTGCAGTCCGCGTCGATACTTCATTCCAACGGCGACGCCCTCGATATCGCCGTGAAGAACGATGCGGTCGTCGGTGTCCGAGGGAGGGGGGTCGACCGCGTCAACCGGGGCCGTTTGGGGCCGAAGGATTTGTTCGGCTGGCAGGCCAACGGATCCGCGGATCGCCTTACCCGTCCGCTGATCCGCCGCGACGGAGCCCTGGTGGAAACCGACTGGGGCACCGCAATGAACACGATCGTGGCGCGCAGCCAGCAGTTGCTGAAAGATCAAGGGCCCAGCGCCATCGGGTTCTACACGTCGGGGCAGTTGTTCCTCGAGGAGTACTACACGCTCGGCGTCATCGCGCACGGGGCGATCGGCACCAATCACCTCGACGGCAACACCCGCCTGTGCACCGCGACAGCCGCCGAGGCGCTCAAGGAATCGTTCGGCTCCGACGGGCAGCCTGCGTCTTACACCGACGTCGATCATGCGGAGGTGATCGCGCTGTTCGGGCACAATGTCGCCGAAACCCAGACCGTGCTGTGGACCCGCATCCTGGACCGGCTCGCCGGCCCGAACCCGCCGGCAATCCTGTGTGTGGATCCGCGTCCGACCCCGATCGCGCAGCACGCCACCGTCCATCTGGCCCCGCTGCCGGGCACTAACGTCGCCTTGATGAACGGGTTGCTTCGCCTCGTCATCGACAACGACTGGATCGACCGCGAGTGGATCGAGCAGCACACAGTCGGTTTCGCGGAACTGCGCACCCAACTCGCCCCCTACACGCCGGAGAAGGTGGCAACGATCTGCGACATACGGGTAGCGGATCTGCGCGAAGCAGCGCGGTTGATCGGTACCACCGACCGCCTCCTGTCGACGGTGCTGCAAGGCTTCTACCAGTCTCATCAAGCCACCGCTTCTGCTGTGCAGGTCAACAACGTGCATCTGATCCGCGGCATGCTCGGTAAACCCGGCTGCGGGGTGCTGCAGATGAACGGCCAGCCCACCGCGCAGAACACTCGCGAATGCGGCGCCAACGGTGACCTTGCCGGTTTCCGGAACTGGGCCAACGACTCTCATGTCGACGAACTTGCACGACTGTGGAACATCGACGCAGCGCACATACCCCACTACGGGCCGCCCACGCATGCGATGCAGATGTTTCGTTACGCCGAACAAGGCAGCCTGAAAATGCTGTGGGTCAGCGCCACCAATCCAGCGGTGTCACTGCCCGAACTCGCGCGGATCCGGTCGATCCTGTCCCAGGACAGGCTCTTCCTCGTCGTGCAGGACATCTTCCTGACCGAGACCGCACAGCTGGCGGATGTGGTCCTGCCGGCAGCAGCGTGGGCGGAGAAAACCGGGACGTTCACCAACGTCGACCGCACCGTACACCTGTCGGACAAAGCGGTGGAGCCGCCCGGCGAGGCACGCTCTGATCTCGACATCTTTCTCGACTACGCCCGCCGAATGGACTTCCGGGACAAGGACGGCGATCCTTTCCCGAGTTGGGACGATGCGGAATCGGCTTTCGAGGCGTGGAAGAACTGTTCGGCTGGGCGGCCGTGTGATTACACCGGCATCAGTTACGCCCGCTTGCGTGGCGGATCCGGTATCCAATGGCCGTGCAACAGCGAGCATCCCGACGGCGCCGAACGACTCTACGTCGACGGGAAATTCTTCTCCGCACCCGAGTACTGCGAAGCGTACGGAAAGGACCTGGTCACCGGCGCCCCGCTCGAACCCGCTGAATACCGAGCTCTCAATCCCGACGCGAAGGCGATCATCAAAGCCGCGCAGTATCTGCCGCCGCACGAAGAACCGGACGAGCGTTACCCGTTCGCGTTGATCACCGGCCGCACCCTGTATCACTTCCACACCCGGACCAAGACCGGCCGCGTCCGTCAACTCGACGCCGCCGCCCCTGCTGTGTGGGTCGAGATCTCGCAATCGGATGCGCACAAGCTCGGAATCGACGAGGGGGACCTACTCGCGGTCTTTTCTCCGCGCGGGCTCCTGCACGCCCGGGCCCGGGTCAGCGGCATTCGGCCGGGGGTGTTGTTCGTTCCTTTCCACTACGGCTACTGGGACACCAACGACGACGAGCATGACCGCGCGGCGAACGAACTGACCATCACCGACTGGGATCCCGCGTCCAAACAGCCGATCTTCAAAACCGCAGCCGCAGCGGTGACCCGACTTCGAGAAGGTGAGAGTCCGGCGCCGGCGCCGACCACCACAGCCTCCGCGCCCGTTGCATCGACGTCGATCCCGCCGACCGTCGGCGGGCAGGCCGCGATGGTCACCGAACAACTGCCCCGACCGCGAAGGTGACCGAATGAAAATCAATCTGGCATTGCGGGAGTTGCATCACTCCGAACGCACACTTGCTTCGACCTTCTCTGCTGTCGCGACCCGGCACGCGGCCGAGCACGAAATCCACCACGTTGCACACGATCTCGCGGCATGGTCACGCAACCATCTGAGCGAACTCGCGGAAGCCGCACACCGGTACGGTCTCGATCTCGACGCTGCCCCGAGCACCGAGCCCCTGACCTCCCCGGCGCACGCGGAACTGAGCGAACTGCTCGGCCACCCACCCGAACCTGCGCTGGTGCTGCTGGCGGACCTGCGCCGCGTGCACACGGTCACTGCGGGCGTGTCCGTGGACTGGGAAATACTCGCCCAAGGCGCACAGGCCGTCAAGGACCAGGATCTGCTCGCCCTCACCCAGCGCTGTCATCCGCAAACACTGCGGCAACTGCGATGGTCCAACGCCACCATCAAAGTTCTTGCGCCGCAGGTGCTGGCCAGCTGAACAACCCGCAATCACCACCGCTGAACTCAGCGCTCGACGGGAAGGTACTCGACGCTCAGATTCTTCTTCGTCGGCCTTTCCTCTGTCATGGCGTTGTGCACCGGGGCCGTCGCCGCAGTAGGCGGGTGGTGGTGACGCTCGTTGCGGTCGTGGCGTCCTTGCAATGGTCGGTGTCTACCATCTACTGCAACCGCGACGTTCGATTGTGCTTGACTACCCCGTGATCGGCCACATGCGTTCCTAATGGAAAGCCCGCACCTGGAACTGCAGCAGTACGTCATCGAACGAATCTTCGACGGGCCGGCCCTTTTCACCAGGTCGGGCAGGAATCGGTTCGGCCCTTCGGCCACGGTAGTCCGGGCCGAGCGCCCGATCCGAAACCCCCGGCAGCGCCAAGTAGTCGGTTGCCGCTGACGATCGCCAACCGTTCTGGGCGGCCGAGTTGCATGGAGTTTGCTTGGATGTAGTTTTGTTGGTGAGATCCTTTGTTGCAGTGCGAGTTGCTCGAACATCCACGGGATGTGGTTGCACACCGAGGGCGCGAGCTGGCGCTGCTGTTCAGCGTGACGACCTAGCAGTGCTGAGGTCCACCCGAACCTCAGTGATCGGAATGCATCGCCGACGCGCTCCTCGTACCAGGAGCGCGACATCGTCCGCCGCGGCGGGAGACAACGCAATCGGCTCGGCTCAGGTCCACATCTGGGCCGAGAAGTCCTCGAACGTCAGGACTTCGGTCTCGACTGCATCGAGTGGGGGGACTGGTACGGCTCTGTGCGTTCGTACGGGTCGTTTCGCTCCTACGCGCTCCACTTGCATCCAACCGCCCATTTGCGTTCTCTCTGAGTCGAACATTCCGAAGCTGTCCGCGAAGGAGTCGACGGTCTTACAGATGGCTCACGTCGCTCACTCTCGCCCTGATAAATGCTTCAGTGGGGACGGGCATGCTAACTCGGGGACCGGGTACCCGGAACTCATGACGAAGGGGACCTTCACGTTCATCGGAAACGCCACCTTTATGCTCAGGTACGGCGATGTCACAGTGCTTACCGACCCCAACTTTCTTCACCGCGGCGAACGGGCCTATCTGGGGCATGGGTTGACGTCGAAACGGTTGCGCGAGCCCGCATTGCAGATCGAAGACCTTCCGGGTATCGATGTCATCGTATTGTCCCACTTGCACGGGGACCATTGGGACCGTCGAGCGCAGCGGGGGCTTGACCATTCGTTGCCTGTTGTCACCACGCAGAGTGCGGCCAAGACGCTGCGGCGCCGAGGGTTCGACTATGCCAAAGGAGTGCAGGTATGGCGATCACTGACCGTCACCCGAGGCAACAGTTGGGTTCGCGTCACGGCTGTGCCTGGTCGGCACGGACCGTCGTGGGCGACAACTTTACGGATCCTCCCGCCGGTCATGGGGAGTGTGCTCGAATTCGGTACAGGCACAGGCCCGGTGGAATTGCGGATCTACATTTCGGGCGACACGCTCGTGGTGGACGACTTGTCGGAAATTCCGCGACGGTTCCCGCTCATCGACGCTGGTGTTCTTCATCTGGGCGGGACGAGGTTGCCGTTCGGATCCAAGTCGCCGTGGGGAATCACGGTGACCATGGATGGCGAACAAGGAGCGCGGGTAGCGAAGTTGATATCACCGGATTGGGTGATCCCTGTGCACTTCGACGATTATGGGGTTTTCGCGTCACCGTTGTCCGATTTCGTCAGACATATGAGAATGTGCGGACTGTCGGACAAGGTTCGGGTTGTGGCACGCGGCGAAACCGTGGAACTGTCGGCGCTCGGTGACTGTTGAGGCCGGTGTCGCGGTCCTGACAGCGGCCCGAGCTACCACTTGTCGACTGTCGAGTGGTTACCGGTGGTAATCCGATATGCGTGCGGAAATGCCGTTGTGTCAGCGGCGGAGTGCGTGCACATCGGAGTGGCAGGCGCTCTCGACGAGGGGCGCACTGCCATTCTCGTATCGAGCACGAACAGCAGGTCGACGACCTCCTTAGTGTTCTGGGGCAGACGTTGCCAGGTGGGAGACGGAACGAGAAGTTGTTCGAACGCATCGCGAGTTGTTGCGTGAGGATGAACGCGGCGAGGAAAACGCACTCCTCCCGCGCCTGCAACAGACGCTTGATGCCGGTGCGTGAGGCAGGTCGGCCTGGGTGTCGGAGGTAGCTCGCCTCGCTCCGCGCCGACGCAACCATATTCGGTGGTCTCGTCGTTGCCGCGCAATGGCTTCGCCGCGTTACCGTTGACGATTCTTGACAGGCCCGGTGACCAGCTCGCCCGACGAGCGCGACTGATGGCGGCGAGTCATCGCAGGGATCTGCTGTCATGGTGAGGATTGTGAGTGCCGCGTGGCGACTGCTTCTGCTGTGTAGCGGCGAAACGTCTTGTACCTGAACGTGGAAGGCAGACCCTCGATCGGTGGTTTGTATCGAGTGCTGGACCGCGCCCACGCGCTGCGCGGTCACGCGAGCGTTGGCCTGCACTCTGTGTTGTGTTCGTCTGTTCACTATTTGTCGGGTTCGAGTGCATCCTTGACCTTGCCGAGGAAGCCCTTTTCGGTGCCGATCGACGCGGGCGTGGGGTCTCCTCTGGATCCGTCGTAGGTTGCGTACAGTTTTGGGTCTGGTGGTGGGGCAGAGGCTTTGTCTCCCAAGGGTTGCGGGTTCGCGAGGAAGCGGTTGGTGTGGGCTCCGTCCGGCGCTGTCCCTGATGCCCAGCGGCCTTGATCGGCTTGCGTCCCGTCGGATAGGTGCCACAGTGTTTCTGCGTGTTCGGTGTATTCCTCGTCGAAGAGAGCGTTCGGGGCTATGGTCCCTTCGAGTCCGTCTGCTTTGAGTTCTTCGATGGCTGAGAGCCACGTGTTCTGGTGATAGGTATCGCGTGCAAGGTTGAACTTGAGCATGGCTTTCACGCCGGGGTCGTCGGTCATGTTGTACAGACGTGCGGTTTGAACGCGCCCTTGTGCTTCTGCGGTGACGTTCGCGTAGAAATCTGCGAGGAGATTGCCGCTGGCGACGATGTAGCGGCCGTTCCACGGAACGCCGTTGCTGTCGGCGAGTACGGGGCCGCCACCGGAGATGATCGCCTGCTGCGGGTCCATGCCGCCGAGCACTGCGGCGACGACGGGGTCGGCTGCTGCGGCTTGCGTCGACTCGGTTGCCGGTGCCCCTTCGAGGAGGCGAGCGACCATGGTGGCGATCATCTCCACATGCCCGATTTCTTCGGTGGCGATGTCCATGATCAGATCTTTGTACTTGCCGTCCATCCGGCAGTTCCAGCCTTGGAAGAGGTACTGCATGGTGACGGTCATTTCACCGTAAGCACCTCCGAGCAACTCTTGTAGTTTGCGGGCATAGACGGGGTCCGGCTTTTCCGGGGCTACGTCGAACTGCAGGTAGTCTGTGTGCCGAAACATGGTTCTCCCTCGATTGATCAGGCGAATGTGAAAGCGGCGCAATGTGCCGAAGGACGTGGTCGTCCGTGTCTTGAACGGGACCCTGCCGGGAATCACCGCTTGTGAGTCAGCGTGTGAATTCCGAGCCGCTACAGTAGGGCTGCCCGACGCCGTACTCCGTCAAACACTGCGCGTGGGTGAGACAGCGTGGCTTCGATGCCCGTCGCGATGTCCCCCCCGGGTTTCTTTTGTGTCGGAGTGATCGAGAACGGGCAGTGTTCGATCAATGAACTCGATGAGACCGTGAAAGCTGTTGCAGCGCAAATGGTCCGGCCACAATTCCGAAAGGCAACGTGGGGCGGCGGCGATCGGCGAGGCGAAACGTTCGATACTGATCCGCTGACGCCCACGTACTCGAAGAACCTGGTGTCCCGCCGGAACTCAGTGGGGTGCGCGGTCCGACGGGCCGGACGGATGGTGTCCTTCCTTCCTGTCTCGCAAGCATTGCGATGTCGTCGAGCGACGTCTGCACGGGGGTGCAGGGAGGTCGCTCTGGCGCACCGCTAGGAGATGCGATGCTCGATGTCCTTGTCTAGCCATCGAATGCGTCTTTTAGGGGAAATGGGGCCGGGTCTGCATTGGCGAGAGGCGAGGCACGGGGGGACACGTTTGCATTTTCACCACGTATCTCGCTCGTGGGTTGCAGCAGTTACGGCCAGGAGTCGGGCGATCTCGACCGATGGCCGGCCCCACAGGAGCGCGAGTTGTTCGATTCCGTTGACAGTGATGTCGAACAGGGACGGGATCACGTTGACGCCCACCCTGTCGGGCTCAGGAGTTCGGTGGTGCAGATCGTAGTAGACGACGACCGTCGACGCTGCTTGCGCGTGGCGAGGGCCGGGAAAGATCTCATGTCGGCACGGGTGGCACCGGTCGATGACGACAAAGGGATGACTGTCGAGGTCGAACGCGATCAGATCCATGACCGTCGCGCACAGGACCGTCGCCGATTCGTACCACTCCAGGTACGTCAGATCGGAGGTGTCGCGCAGGAGGGTGCAGCCGTCGACGTCGCCGGTGATGTATGCGCAGATCAGTGCTGCGCACTGTTGGACGTGCGTCGTTGGTGGCACGAGAGTCCCTTTCAGCGGTGAAACCGTTGGGTACCCCGATCGGCTCTTTCGTGCACATCGTCCGAAGAATGCATCGTCGCCGACCCCGGCCCGCGTGACCTCTGTCGGGAGGGACGCGGCGTGGTCGGTCTGGGTAGTGGCTGAGGACGTGGCCGGAACTGTTACATCACAACGCCGTCTTACGGAACTCGACGAGGACCTGCTCGGTCCGGGTGATGAGCCGACCCGCGACCGCGCACTTACCACGTCTCTCGAAATGAAGGTTCGATAGAAATTGTTGTGCAGCAAGCGAAGTGAACGAATCGCCGTCGATGGTAAGGAGCGTGGATTGAACTGCACGTCATGTCGCAGGCTGCATAGAAGAATCGCAGCGTCTGACTTCGGGCTGTGCCGCTTCCACGCGTGTTGGTCGCCGATCAGTCAGAGGAGCCAGGACAGGTCGCACAGCCCGCAGATTCCAGCGCTGTCACCGTCGCACTCTTGGTCGGTGTTGTGACACTTAACCTGGCTGTCCTGTGGCTGCGAGTTGCGGCGTGGACGTTCGAGTCGGCGGGTTTGGGGGGTACTACGGTGAAGAGGGGGGCTGATGGTGGGTGCGGGCAAACTTCTGATCTCTTCCCGGGTCAGCTCAGGTGTCACGGGACATGGCGCATGTCGCGTCGCGGAATTCGGCCACGAGGAGGGCTTTTCGGGTCAGGTGTCTGTCCGCTAGGTCGGTACCGCACGCTGCTGCTCTCAAAAGCCTGTTTGGGTGGGCAGTACTGATATCGGGGGTACGCCGTGATGGCCGTGTTTGCGGTTCGTCATCTTCGGCGCGGAAGTCATGTGCCACCGTTTTTTGTGGCCGCAGAATGTTTGTGTTCGGGGTGGCGCGGAGATCCCTAAGGCGCGGCACTGGGAACACCGCGGCTTCGGGGCGACGTAGGCGATCTGTCTTCCGGCTGTCGACTCGCTGCAGGGTGGGTCACCGTGGACGAAGCGTCCTGCAGGGGCAGTGCAACGGCGCGCGTAGAGTTCGCCGACGCTGGCCTCATACACCTCGACGTCGGTGAACCCTTCTCTCGCTGGTTCTGCGACCCGGGCGCGCCTGGATCTGGGTTACGAACGAGTCGCCGGAGGGGCCGGATTGCGTGCCGGTACCGCTGGGCGCGTACCACCGCCCATCGATCGAACATTATCGGAGGCATCATGGAACTTTTCGACAAGATCAGAAGCGAGGCCACTGGTTTTGTGAAGATGGTAGCCGGGCACGGCGAGTCCGGCGACCATGTACAGACAGTGACAATTGAACGCGGGCGGGGCGAGGTTGAGGCACTGTGGCGTGATCCCGACACACTGTCGTCGATCTTCGGAGAGGGGGTGAAAATCCGGGTGGTTGACGGGATATACGAGTGGTCCCTTCCTGCTGGTGCAGACCAGGCCGAACTGTGGCGGAGCGAGCTTGTCGACAGCGGCCACTCGCTCCGGTTCGTGACGGACGACAACGACGCAGATAACAGAGGTTCGGACCGTGGAGTCGAATCTGCGGAGTTGGTGGTGAGTTCTCGCGATGCGCCCAACGAGCGTGGCACGGAGTTGACCTTGAAGGCGGCTGCCCGGTTGCCTGCATTCTTCACCGCGTCATTTCTGTTCGGCGCCCTCTATCGCGCACGAGCTCTGTTGCAGACCGGCGAGGTGCCGACTCTCGCCCATAACCCGAGCGCACGCGGCCGCGTTCACTGACCTGAGGAGTCTTCATGCGTGCATTGTGCTGGAACGGAATCAACAGGCTTGCTGTGGAAACGGTGGACGATCCCCGGATTGTCAATCCTCACGACGTCGTCGTCCAAGTCAAGCTGACTACGACGTGCGGATCGGATCTGCACTTCATCGACGGTTATCTTCCAGGCATGCGGGAAGGGGACGTCTTCGGGCACGAGTTCATGGGCGAAATCGTCGATGTCGGTTCAGACGTCACCGGGACAAAGGTCGGTGACCGCGTCGTAGTGCCATCGTTCATCGGTTGCAACTCGTGTTGGTATTGCGACCACGAACTCTACTCCGTGTGCGACACCACCAATCCCCATGCGGCTCTCCAGCAACCAGTGCTCGGCTACCCGACTGGCGGAATCTACGGTTACACACATCCTTTCGGCGGGTATCAGGGCTCGCACGCCCAGTTCATTCGCGTGCCTTTCGGCGACGTCAATTGTTTTACTGTCCCAGAAGGTATTTCGGACGAACAGGCGCTCTTCCTCTCCGACGCCACCCCCACTGGCCTCATGGGCGCCGACTTCTGCGACATCGCTCCCGGTGACACAGTTGCCGTATGGGGCAGTGGCGGAGTGGGACTGATGGCCGCCCAGAGCGCGCGTCTGCTGGGCGCCGAACGCGTCATCGTCATTGACCGGTTCGACGAACGCTTGCGCCTCGCGCGCGAGCGAACCGGTGCCGAGACAATCGACTACTCGACGACGACAGGCAATGTGCAGGATCAGTTGCGTGAGATGACAGGGGGGCGAGGCCCGGACGCCTGCATCGACGCGGTCGGGATGGAAGGCCACGGGACAGGGCTGCAGCAACTCTACGATCGTGCCAAACAAATGCTACGGCTGGAAACTGATCGTGCAAGCGCACTCCGTGAAGCCCTTTTGGCCTGCCGGAAAGGCGGCATCGTCTCCGTCCTCGGTGTTTACGGCCTGACCGACAAGTTCCCGATGGGGTTGATCACGAACAAAAGCTTGACACTTCGCTCAGCCCAGCAACACGGACAACGCTACATGCCGCGAATGTTCGACTACGTGCTCCAGGGAGATCTCGACCCGTCGATATTGGCGACCCACGACATGCCGCTCGAAAATGCCGTGCACGGCTACGAACTGTTCAAAGAGAAGGCGGACGGATGTATTCGCGCCGTATTTCGGCCGTGAAGTCCACATCTACGGGCGGAGAAAAGCTCTCATGGACGAGCGTGTGTTTCTGTCGCTGCTCAAACGTCGTCCGAATTGGCCGCCCCCCTGCCCATGCAGTGCGTCGGCACGGCAACATCGAGCTCGACCCATTACTAGGAAACTTCCCGGAGATTGCGTTCGTCGAACACGACGGCGCGGACCGCGCATCCCGTCGCTCGGCCCGCGGGAAGTCGAAATGCCTGCTCTCCTTCAGGAGGTGAGATGTTTGACCGCCGCTTCGGGTACCGAGCGGAACCGTGCACGGGTTGAGTTCGCGTGCATGTCACCGCAATGCCGGAAGACGGCTGCGGACATTCTCCAGGCTCTAGTGCCGGCACGGTCGTATCTCAGCATGCCGAACGAGATTCCACGTTCGTGCTTCGCATGTGGAACCCCCTCTCGCACTGCCTCGATGAAGGAGGGGCGTGTTCCACCCCCGATCATTACAGCTAGCTGCAGCGTAGTCGCAGCCCCACCGAAGTTCGGCTTCTGCGCGACGGCCACGAATGTTTCTACTCAACACCCTGGATCATGTGCGGTCTGCGGCAAGAAGTGCTGCTGGAGAAAGTGATTCGCGATCTTGTCGAATATGTTGATTGATGGTGTCGTTCGGACCGGTGTACGGTCCGCAAGGACGCTGCGACGAGGTGGAGCTGACCCGTCGCGGTTGGAGTCACCGAGCGTGGAGGTGGTGGGCGCTTGGCGAAGAGCAGAGCGTATGCCTACCCGTCGAAAGGGCTGTTGCGGTAGGTCCTCGTTGCTGTCCTCGATTGTTCCGAAGGAGGAGACGGTGTGACCGAGCATTTCGCGCACCGCGATTCCCACGCGAGTGTGGATACCGAACTCGTCGAGGATTTTCGGGTGCTGGCTGATTCGCTCCTTGGGTGGGTCGAACCGATATTGGGCGGCTTCGCCGAGGGGCTGCAGAGCGCAGGCAGAAGGTCGATGCCATCATCGGATGAATCATCATTCTTCGACAGCTGCAGTTGGTGCCCGGTTTGTGCCCTTGCCGCGGCCATCCGCGGTGAACGCCATGAGCTACTCGTCGGTCTCACCGAACATGTGACGGTACCGGGATTGTTGCGTGAGCTTCTCGAGGAGTTTCTGCGCGGGCTGGACGGTGGTCGAGGTGGTGAATCCGACGACGACGCAGACGGTGCGGGGCCGTCGTCCGACGGTCCCGGCTCGGGCCAGACTCGGCAGTCGGCGTTTGTGCCGATCAAGGTGATCGTGCGCGGCTGATCTCATACCCTTGTGCTGTGCGCGGACTCAATCAGGATGACCGCGCCGCTGTGACGGGTTTGGCCGGTCGCCGGTGCCAGTTGAGCAGGGGTCGGGTTGCGGGTGGCAGTCGTGGCCCGGGGTCGTGAAATCCGATCGGTTCTCGACCGTCTCAAAGGTCTTGGCGTGTACCGCAAGTTGCTGTCGCATACGCCTTGTTCGATGTCACTGTGTGTCGGTGGCCCAGTGTGCGAGTGCGGTGATTGCTCCGCGCAGGGCCTGGCCGCGGTCGGTGAGTGCGTAGGCGCGGGTGTTGTGGCGCAGGGGTAGGCGGGTCAGTACGCCGGCCGCTTCGAGTTCGCGTAGGCGGGTTGCGAGGATGTTCGTCGGGACTCCGAGGTCGCGTTGCAGGTCGCCGTAGCGTTGGGGCCCGTCGAGTAGTCGCTCGACGATGAGCAGGGCCCATCGTGCTCCGATGATGTCGAGGGCGGCGGCGAGGTCGCTCACGCGGTTGTGTCAGTGTCCGGTTTCATCCAGAACGGTGAGTAGTGGTAGCCGTCGGGGTCGTCGAACTGGCGCTGGTACATGAAGGGGTAGTCGTCTGTGTCACCGATGCACCCACCGGCGGCGCCGGCGCGGTCGACGAGTTTGTCGACCTCCTCGCGGCTTCCGAGGTCGAACGAAACCGTCACCTTCGAAGGCGTTCGGGGACCGCCGACCAGTTCCTCGACGCCGCCGACGCTCGCGTACATCTCGCGGCTGCCGAGCATGACGTACTGCTCGGGCGCGATCGCGAAGCACGAGACATTGTGGTCGGACATCTCGGTGTTGAGGGTCCACCCGAGAGCGGTGTAGAAAGCAGTTGCGCGTTCGACGCTCTCGACGGGGCACGTGATGAACAGGCTCATGCGATCTACACTTGCAAAATGCAAGTGCACTGTCAAGGGTGAGGCTCATGCTCGGGGGCGGAGGAGTGGAATGTCGAGAACGCTGGTGGGGACCTGCTGCGCCTCCGGAGAGCAAAAGTGAATTGTCGGGTGGTGGTGTTGATATCGACGATGTGTCCACCGAGTTGGCCGGCGCACGATGCTGACAATCTGATGACGCCCTCGGAACTCGTCCACGGCGGCAGTGAAAGCCTTTCGGAGAAGCTGTCTTTCGGAAGTGGTGTTGTCGAACGACGGACTGTCTAGTGGGGTGGAATCCCGGAAGAGCTGTCCGTGATCGACGGTCAGGATTCCAGTTATAGTTCTGGACAACGGTTTTCGTGGGTGTCGGTGTGGAGTATGTACGTGCCGGGGCCGGGGCCGGTGCCGTTGGCGGACGGTTTGTGGGGTCCGCCGGGCCGGAGTGGGGGTGCACTGTCCGGCGGACCGATCCGAAGCTTCCCACCGGAGTGTCAGTTCAAACATTGGCGTGGGCTTTGCGATCACACGTGAAGGATTTTGCTTCGAAAAGATTGGATAGCTGCGGGGCTCAGCCGAGTTTTCCGAGTTCGCTGCGTAGTCGTTTGGCCTCGCATCCGCAAGCGAGCGAGGCCCGGGTATTGCGGCTGCGGAGCTAATCGCAAGCGGATCGTCGACGACGTCGGGGATGCGCGTATCGGCAGTCCGATTGATCCATGGCGTGACCGCTGCCTGAGTGCAGCTTCCGTAACGTGGGCGTCCGGCGCGCGTCGGAGAATTCTGTCTTGTGTTGTGTGATTCGGTGATTCGATCTCGGAGGGAGCGGTGGCGATGGTGAATGTGGTTCTGTTGCTCGTGATGTTGGGGGTCGGTCTGATCGCGGTGATGTGCCTTGACTTCCAGTGGCTCCGATCGTCCTCACGCGGCGAGCGTCGGCGGCATGCTTGGCACGCGCGTGTGGGTATCGGGAAGCCGTAGTGTCCTCGGGGGACCGCGCCGTCGACGAGCAATCGTGCTTTCGGTGGCCGGCGTCTTCTTCTGCCGCAGCGGTCCCCGGCGTGCTGGTTACGGGGGAGTTCAAGTTTCATCGGGGCGTATCTGGTCCGGACGTTCGATGTTTCCTCGCCAGGCGCCTGTTTCCTGGTTTCGGGATTCGATGAATTCCTTGAAGTTCTTCATGTCGGTTTTGACTCTGCGGGTGAGGATTCCGAGTTTGTCTGCGGCGTTTTCGACGAAGCCTTCGGGGTCGACGTCCATCTGCGCTGTCACCCTGGTGCTGGTGTCGTCCAATCGGTGGAAGGTGATCACTCCTGCATGATTCGGTCCTGCGTCCGATTTCCAGGCGACGCGTTCGTCGGGGTGCTGTTCGGTGATGGTGGCGTCGAATTCTCGTGTTTGTCCGGCTATCTCGATGATCCAATGTGTGTGCACGTCGTCGGTCTGTCGTATTTCCCGTACTCCGGACATGAAGTGGGGGAACGATTCGAATTGGGTCCACTGGTCGTAGGCGGTGCGGATGGGGACGTTGACATCTACGGATTCGGTGACGGTACTCATGGGGTTCGGGCTACCCACTCCGACAGCTGATACACATCGCAGCAGTCGACGTGGAAACCACGGTCAGGTGTCTTCCGGATTCGTCCAGGTCACGGCGTGGCTGAAACTGCGAAGAGGCCGAGACAATCTGCCCGTGCCACTGTCACCGGAATCGTGCGGTAGAGGAGTCAACGTGGTCCGGTCTGATTTGCGATGGGCGGACGGGCACCACCCCTTCGATGACGTCGGATAGTTCACTTGCGGACACCGTCTCCGGACCGTCGCACCCGCCGAGCGCATCGGATGCGGGAAGCCCGCCTCGGCACCGGCCTTCCTCGAAGCGGCGTCGTGGACAGTGCAAGCAAAATTCACGGTTGTCGGCGCCTCGATCGACAGCTGGGCGGTCACACCTTCTTTGACGCGGAAATCGGATCCATGCTGTTCAATGGGATGGGAACCGATAGCGGGGAAGTCTGGCTATGTGTGGGCGCTACGCGAACAAGAGCACGGGGAAGGAGTTGCGGTCGTTTTTTCGACACTATGGCGACCGTCGGCGACGAACTGCCCCCTCCCTACAGTGTCGGCCCCCATGCAACCGGTCCGGGTGATCCTCGAACGAACCTTGCGAGGAAGCCGCTGCCGAGCCCCAGCTCCGGGCTGTCAGCTGGGGCTCGCTGTCTGCCTGGGTAAAGGATCGGAAGATGGCATCCAAGCTGAAACGCCCGCAGTGAAACCGTTACGGAGAAATCGTCCTTCAGTAGTAGTGCCGCCGAGTTGGGGCCGTCATCCCGGTGAACGGATACTGGAATGGATGAAAAGCGAAGGGGGAAAGAGGATTCCGTAGTATCTTCACAGAGAGGGCGTGGGGCAGCTGGCAATTGTTCAGTATTGAATCCTGCACCCTGAATCGTTTCCGCTGGTACTGATGTCGCCGATTCAGCCCTGGTCGACGTGTTTCCTACAATTGGATGGGGCGATTCGGATATGGACCTGTAGTCAGCACGCTGATATCTGTGCGCCATTCCCGCGACCGGGGTGAGCGGGTAACGCAGCTGTCTGTCGAGGTGGGGGAGGGGTAGCTGCGTCGCGGGTTGCAGATCGTCAAGCCGCGGCCCTCGACGGCTCGTTGCGGTAACGCGACAGTCGGCCGTCGGTTCCGGTAAGCCGCCAGGACCAGAGGGTGAGCCGGGTGCGCATTCCGTTGGCGTCGGCGAGGCTCCGGACGTCTGCGCAGGACTCTGCAAGGAGTCGCCGGAAATCGGGGTTGCGCATCGTATAGGTCTCGCGCAGAACATTGCGGGGGATACCCAGCAACGTCGCGTCCTGCCGGCTCGGGACGACGATGGACCAAAACCCTATGCGCATGACTACAGGCGTGGTGAGGCCGAGTGCGAGGCGGTTGAATCGGCTCATGCGCGGAGCGTGATGGCGCAACCATGCATGGGCGAACCCGATGTGACGTGCTTCCTCGGCGAGATGGATCTGCATGATGCGGTCGGTGAGCGGGTGAATGCCACCGCCGCGCATGATGCTCTTCTGGATGTGGTCGATCGGCTCCTCTCCAGCGAGGATGATCTGAAAGAAGAAACTGGGCCACAGCGATCCCAGCGAACCGACCAGGGGGAAGGCCTTGACAAGCCACGTTGGGGCACCGTGGACCTCCGGAGCCACCCGGTTGGTGAACTCCTGAAACATCTGGATGTGGTGTGTCTCTTCGGTGAGTTCGTGCATGAAGTAGCGGAATTCGGGGTTCTCGTTCGCCAGGCCCATCAAGAACTGGGTACCGCCGAGAAGGAGCAGTTGCTCGAACTGGGAGCCGGTCTTTGTTATAGATGCGAGCCGAATCCGGGCAACCCGCCGTTGTTCCTGGGGTGAGAGCGCGCGGTACCAGTCGGTGTGGGACAAGGGGTCGACCGCGGGGAGTGTCCATCTTGGGTCGTCCGCGGGGGCGGCGAATTCGGGCGAATTCCAGGCGATGTCTTTGAACGCCTCGAAGTGGAGCCCTGTCGAGGATGCCTCGGACAGTGTGCGCAGAGTGTCGTGGTAATCGCGATGTTCGTTGACGGTATTGCGCCCCGGAGTTAACCGGACAGATGGCGCGTTACGCCGCGTGCGACGAAGTGTTAGGAACTGCATTTCAGGCTCCTTTGTGGCATCTATCTCAGACGTGCCCACAGTAAACTAAGTGTGACTCGGCGTCCACAGTAAATGGATGGGTGAAAGTGGAGGATTAACATCGCGCCATCAGCGTGCGGTTCGGCGTCCGATGGTGGTGACGGTCAACCAGACTATGGTCGACTGGTGAGTGATTCGGTCAGTGCGTTCGGTGGGGACGCGAGACGATCGTTGGTGGAATTTTCGCAGGTGGACCCGAGCGTGGTGAGCGAGCTGCCTCGGCACCGTCATGGTCTGTCGCGGGATGCGGTCCGCATGTCGCAGGAGTCACGGTTGATCGTGGCCGCGGTGCAGGTCGTCGCCGAACGGGGGTACGCAGGCGCGAGCGTGCGCCAGATCGCCGCGCGTGCAGGGATTTCCACGAAGACGTTCTACGAGTTGTTTGCGGACAAGGAAGCCGTATTTCTGGGAACGTATTCGTCGGTCGATCTGCTCGTCGAGCGTATGCGTGCGTCTACCGCGCTGGCGCGCACTGCTGCAGGGGTCGTCGAAGCCGGACTGACGACGTACTTGGAAACCCTGGCGGCTGAACCGATGTTCACGCAAAGCCTGGTCGTGGAGGCGGTCGCCTCGACCGATCGTATCCGGGCGAGGCGTTCGCAAGGTCTGGCCGATTTCGCGTCGGTACTGGTGGACGGGCTGCGCCGCGTTCGCCGAGCCGGTAACAGGCCGGCTTCCTCGGCTGATGCGCAGGCCCTGATCGTCGGTGCTCTGGGTGGGGTCAACGAGTTGGTGGTGCAGCATTTGGGGGCGGCGCCGGCGGCGTCGTTGCTCGACATCGTTCCGGTTGCGCGTGTTTTGCTTGAGCGCGTGGTGCTGGCGCCGAGTGAACGGGCCAGTGTCTTCGACGACGTGTAAGTGATCGCGTGTTCCGTCGGACTTTCTTTGTGTGATCTGCCCCACTGATGCGGTGTTTTTGTTCGGCATCGGGTGCTACGGTCGCAACCAAATGAGAAGACGACCGTTTTCTCAAGTGGGCGGATGTCCGCTGAAAGGAAGATTGTGATGGAATCGCCACGCGTGAACAGCGTCGATGAGTGGGATGGTCGTGTTTCGGACACCGATCCGGAGACAGCGCGACCGACGAAATCGTCGCTCGGCACGGGCGACGATCCGCTTGCAGCGGGCACGATCGGACGATGGGTCGCGGGCCATCCGCTCGTGCTGATGTATGCCAATGTCCCGGCGTTGATCCTGCCGACGTTGCATCCGAAGATCGCGCACGTCCTCAGCGAGAAGGACCGCACACTCAACGGCAGTGAAGGACTTCCCACGCTGCAAGCTGCCTCTCGCCGCCTGATCAGCACCTACGAGATGGTCCTGGGCATCGTGTTCGCCGGCCCGGAGGCCGACGACGTGGCGCACGGTCTACACGAGTTGCACCGACCGATCGCCGGGACGATGCCGGACGGTACGCCCTATCACGCGTGGAACAAAGACGTGTGGAATTGGACCTGGGGTTCGATCCTCAAGGGCGGTCTCGACATCGCCGACGAGTTCACGCTGTTTCGTAACGCCGACGAGCGAGAGCAGGGCTACCGCGCGTTGAACGAGATCGGCCGCCGCTACGGGGTGCGTAGTCTCCCCGAGACATACGCGCAGTTCTGCGAGTATTGGCAACCGATTGTCGACAGCGAACTCGAAGTCGGTCCGGGCGTCCGGTTCATCGTCGACAATGCTCTGAATCCACCGAAACCTCGTGGTTGGAACCGGATCCCGATGTGGGTATGGCGGTTCGCGTCGCTGCCGTTGACGCGCACACTACGGGTCGGTGTCCTCGCGGGGGTCCCGGAGAAGTTCCATGCCGAGATGGGATTGCGCACCACGGTCCTCGATCGTGTCGAGCGGCGCATTCACGGAGCGTTGTGGCGGTTGGTGCCGTTGAGAGTGGCGGGACAGTTCGCGCCGGCCTATTTCGCGATGCGCCGGCGCTTCGGGCAACCCGGGTGGCGCACGCACTACTCCCGTGCGCAGTTGGCCGCGAATCGCACTGCTGCAGAGGAAGTTCGCCTCGCAGCGCGGACCTCCTGAGCATCGGTCGCTGCCGGACGTCGGTAGCGACGAGTACACCATCAACAATCGTCCACTCGCCACTTCATTTGGCAGCCAACAGATTTTCCACGTACGAAAGGAGAAAGGCGTGCCGCACATGCGCCGCGAGGGCACGGTGTTCATTCTCGATCTCGGACAGGTCGGGGAGCCCGACACCGAGAATCGATTCACTCCGCAATGGTTCACCGAGGCCAACACCTGCCTCGACGAGGTCGACGCATCGAGCGGGGCCGCTGCCTTGGTGACGACAGGGTCGGGCAAGTTCTACTCGAACGGGTTCGTGCCGGAACGATTCGCCGGGGAACCTGCCGCGGTTAGGGCGTATCTTCTGGCAGGGCAAGCGTTCTTTGCTCGTATCCTTGCCGCCGAGTTCCCCACCGCTGCAGCGCTACAGGGCCATGTGTTCGCGGGCGGCGCGATATTGGCCGCGGCACACGATCGTCGTGTGATGCGTGCTGATCGCGGTTTCTTCTGCCTTCCGGAAATCACCATGGGACTACCCATCCCCGGCGCGATGAGTGACCTCCTGGACGCATGCTTGCCTCAACCGGCTGCTCGCGAGGCGATGCTCACCGGTCGCCGATACGGCGGGGAGGCTGCCGCCGCAGCTGGACTGGTGGACGTCGCGGTGACCGCCGAACAGGTCCTACCCGAGGCGATCGCGTGGGCTGATGCTACCGCGCATACTCGCGGCCCCGTACTGGCTGCGATGAAGCGACGTCTTCATCGCGGCGTGCTCGACGAACTGACCCGAGTCGAGCTGTGACCATGTCCCGGTGTTGTGTCCCAGGTTCTTTCGAGGTGATTACATGAGCGCCCTGTCCGGCTGCACGATCGTCATGTCCGGTGGAAGCCGCGGCATAGGTTTGGCTATTGCAGTAGCAGCCGCACGCGTCGGCGCCAATGTCACGTTGCTCGCCAAGACTGACACTCCGAATCCGCGGCTCCCCGGAACGATCCACACCGCAGCGGCCGAGATCGAGGCGGCCGGTGGCCAGGCATTGGCGATCGTGGGAGATGTCCGCGACGAGCAGTCGGTGCAACGCGCCGTAGATGCAACTGTGGAACGGTTCGGAGGCATCGACATCGTCGTCAACAACGCGTCGGCGATCGACGTCTCCCGAACAGAGGTGTTGTCCGTCAAGAAGTTCGACTTGATGCAACACATACAGCTCCGCGGGACGTTCTTGCTCACGCGAGCCGCCATCCCGCACCTGCGGGAGTCGGACAACGCACACATTTTGTCGTTGTCCCCACCGCTGAACCTGTCGGCGAAATGGCTCGGCGCCCACCCCGGGTACACCGTCGCCAAGTACGGGATGTCGCTACTGACCCTCGGCTGGGCCGAAGAATTTCGAGCCGAGGGGATCGCTGCCAACACACTGTGGCCGGAGACGATGATCGCCACAGCAGCAGTGAAGAACTTGCTCGGCGGCGACACCGCGATCGGAACCTCGCGGCAGCCTGAGATAGTGGCCGACGCCGCGATCGCGATTCTCACCAGCCCCGCCCGTGCCAACACAGCACACAGTTACATCGATGTCGAGGTCCTGGCGGCTGCCGGGATCACCGACCTCGCCCGCTACGGCGGAAGCGAAAACCTGACCCGCGACATCTTCGTCGACTGACATCTCGAGCGGGCCACCACGAAGGACAACCGTCCTGTGTCGAAGTAGTTGAGGAGCCGAACGATGACGATCGCCCCACCCGAACGTAATACCGCTGGAGAGGCACTGGAATACGCCGAGATGCTCCACTCCCTCGCTGACGCCTCAGTCGAGCGGGGGTTCAGCCCCTATCGCGATATCGATTGGAATGCGCCAGAATTTCAGGTCGTTCCAGATGACAGGCGATGGGTCCTGCCGCACTCGGACATCATCGGCGGACACCCCTGGTACCAGGCGCAGCCGGCAGAAAAACAGATCGCTATCGGCATGTGCCGGCAGGCCGGGATGGCTAAGGTAGGCCTACAGTTCGAACAGTTGCTCATGTCGGGGATGATGTTGTTCCTGCTTGACCTTCCGAACGGTTCAGCAGAATCCCGCTACGCCACACACGAAGTCATCGAGGAGTGCAACCACACTCTCATGTTCCAACAGGCGGTCAACCGATCAGGAGCCGACGTCCCCGGTTTCGGGACGTTCTTCCGCCGGGCGGCCCCGCTTGTCGCGCTGATTCCGCGTGTATCGCCCACCTTCTTCTTCATGTGCGTCCTTGCTGGCGAAGAACCGATCGACCATATTCAAAAAGCCTACCTACGTGGTGACTCCGACAACTATCACCCGATCGTCACAGGCGTCATGCGCATTCACGTGGCCGAAGAAGCCCGGCACATCTCCTTCGCCCATGAATTCATCAGGCAGCATGTGCCCAACGGCGGCCGGTTCGCCAGGGCCGCATGGTCCGTGCTGCTGCCTGTCGCGATGAGGGTCGCATGCAATCTGATCGTCGTTCCATCAAAGGATTTCTGGGCCAGGTTCGACATTCCGGACGAGGTCCGGCATGAACTCTTCTGGCGAAGTCCCGCCTCACGCCGCACGCTGCGTAACTACTTCAGCGACGTCCGCGCCCTGGCTCACGAGACTGGACTGATGAATCCGGTCGCCGGGCTGCTCTGGAAGACTTTGAGGATCGACGGTTCGCCGTCACGGTTTCGTGGCGAACCGATCAGGTGATTCTCGACCCCCACGATGCTTGCCGACCGGTGCTGGCGCGCCGACAGAATTGGTTGACGATCGGAACGATCGTGACGCAATTGTCAGCTGCGTAACAGGACATGGTCGAAGTGGATGCGCACAGCGCCTGGGACAGGGAAATCTTCCGCTACCCGGGTGAGCATCCGTTCGGCGACGTCACGCACTTTCACGTTCGTTTCCTGCGAACGCCAGGTGAGGACATCGAAAGCCCGGTCCGCTGGTATCGCGTAGACGAGCATCAGCATGCCCTTGGCCTGCTCGATCACCGCACGGAGAGGCGATGTCGGCGACCAACTCGTTCACCGATTCCCTGACTGCTTTGCCGAGGGTATCGGTGACATCGACATAAAAGCGCGAACTGCCGATGACCTCGCCGGTCCCGTCGACGAGCCGGTCCCCGACGACCGCTACCGAGTGTGTTGCGCCTTGCGTGTCGGCGATGCGGTGCCGACTGCTGAACGAGCCCCCGCAAGTGCGGATCACTTCCAACGTCCGGTCGACATGATGACGGTCATCGGGATGTCGATGCGAGACAAACAGTTCCGTCGTGGGGACGATCGTGCCGGGTGGGTAGCCGTGTATCCGAGCGACGGGATCCGACCACTCCCACCGATCGCCGTCGCGGCGGTAGAGGAACCCTCCGACCCGTCGCGCGACCCGTCGCGGCGCACCGGATTTCTTCGGCGGACCTACACCAGAGCCGTCCGGCACGGCACATCCTCCCCGTCCATCACTCGCCTATGTGCTCGGTACAGCGTTGCCTCGGATATCGGTAAGCTCTGTCACCGATTTCAGGTCACCGGACTGCGATCTCGATGATAGGGCGCGAAGCACCCGCGGGGGTCAGCGTTTGTGATCGCCGAAAGGTTCGTCTCGTTCGCGGACAGCGCCGCGGAATCCTACCGTTGCCGAGCGCATTTGGAAGGCGTAACCCTCGCGGGTGTGACGAGATATGCCGTCGAAGACGGTGCTGAGGGCGGTCGAATTGTGTACACCTTGTGCCAGGAGTGCACTGTTGAGGGCGAGTTTGACCATCATCAGTTGGTTGACGGGCATGAGGGCGATCCGTGCAACCAGTTCTTCGGCACGTGCATCGAGTTCTTCGGCACGTGCATCGAGTTCTTCGGCAGGCGCCGATTCCACGGCTAGCCCCCAGTCCACCGCTTGGCGTCCGGTGAGGCAATCACCGGTAAGAAGTAGGCGTTTCGCTCGTTGATCACCGAGGCGGTGCGCCCACATCCCTGCAGCAGGTACCCCCCATACTCGTGTTGGCGGGTATCCGATCTTGGTGTCGTCGGCGGTGATGATCTGGTCGCAGTACAGAGCGATGTCGGTTCCGCCTGCGACGCAGAATCCGTGAATCTTTGCCACTGTCGGTTTGTTGGCATGGAGAAGGCTGGCGAAGCCGCGGTTGAATCGACTCATCATCGCGTAGTCGAGCATGGGATCCCATTGCCCGAACGGATTGTGGTTGCGTGCTTGCACGATCGGATCGAGCACAGTTCCGTGTGCGGGGTCCGGGCCCTCGCCTGGTTGTCCGCCGTTTTCGGCGAATATCCCCAAGTCGTAACCGCCGCAGAACCCCTTGCCTCGTCCGGAGAGCAGGATGACGTGCACCGCAGGATCGAGATCCGCTCGCTCGACGACTTCTGCCAATTCGGTGGGCGTGTCCGCAGTGATGGCGTTGCCGTGTTCTGGTCGGTTGAAAGTGATCCGGGCGATGCGTCCGGTCACTTCGTACGTCAGTGTTTTGTACGCGAGATCTTGGCGAGATGCAGTGTGAGAACGGTCGGTGAACGCTGAGGAAGCGCCTTCGTCCCAACCTTCGCGCCACGCGGCGGGCCGTGTGCCGGCATGATCGGTCGAATCAGTCATTTCAGGTCCTTACGGTGCTGGCGGAGAGATGGCGCCACTCACGAGAGCATGCCCGCCTTGCGGAGCACGGGACGATTCAACACCGTGATCAAGCCGAGGTCGTCGAAGTATCCGGTTGCCTTGCGCCCCAACGCACGATAGGTCTCCTGGAAGTACGGATTGTCTCGCGCGATGCGGCGCGTCGTGCGGGGGTCGAGACCGACGGATTTGTACACGGCGGGGTGAATGAAATTTTTCATCACGGCATAGGCCATGACTCCGATGAGCACTTCGGTGTAGCGCTTTTCGATGCGCGACATCTCGGGAATGATCCTGGCCAGTTCGTCTTTGGCGAATCGTAGGTGGCGTGCTTCTTCGACGACGTGAATTTTGGTGACCGCTCGGGCGAGCGGCTGTACCGTTTCGTCGGCCATGATCTCGCGTTGGAGTTGATCGCCGACCTCTTCGACGAACAGCGCGCCGGCGAAGGTGAGGGCGGTGCTGTTGATCGTCTTGAAGAGCCGGGCCAATTCGTGAACGGTGCGGCCGTGTCCGTACTGGGGGGTCCCGGTCACTGCCATGAATTTCCCGAACATCATCGAATGCCGGCATTCTTCAGCGATTTCCGTGAAGACGTGCCGTGCATGGTTGCTGGTGCCGCCTTCGTCGTACACGTGCCGGAGGAGCATTTGCATGAGCATCGTCTCGGTCCAGATCCCCACACTGAAACCGCTGGCCAATTCATGTTTGGAGAGTTCGATTTTCTGCTCTTGACTCAAACCGTTCCAGAGATCGGTTCCGTACAACGAGCACCGTTCGGCGGGTAGATAGAGCAGACCTGGTTCGGCAGGGGCGGTCCAGTCGACATCGGTGTCGGGGTCGAGGGAGTGCTTCATGGCGGTCTTGAGGAGTCTGTCGGCTGTCTCTTCGCGAGATCCGACAGGCTCGATGGTCATGCGGCGACTGTTCATCGGGGGTAGGTCCTTGTCAGTTCGCTTTGATTGTGGCGCGCTCGAGGATGGCTGCGGTGTCGATGCCGTGGGGCAGTGTGCCGAACACGCTTCCCCAGTCCCCGCTGAGGCGGGATGCGCAGAATGCGTCCGCGACGGCGGGGTGGCCGTAGCGGATGAGCAAAGATCCTTGCAGCGCAAGGGCCATGTCTCCGACTATTCGTCGGGCGCGGTACTGGGCGGTGTCGAAGTCGGTGAATGCGTTTTTCAGGGACGAGATCGCCGCGTCGAGTCGATGGTCGGAGCCGGCGGCTTTGTCGAGTTCGTCGAAGAACACCTGGAGTGATTCGGGTTGTTTTGCCATTGCACGCAACGTGTCGAGCGCGGCGACATTTCCCGACCCTTCCCACACCGACATCAACGGCGCTTCCCGATAAAGTCGGGGCATCCGCGAATCCTCCGCATAACCGTTGCCTCCCAAGCATTCCAGCGATTCGGCTGCGTGGGCGGGGCCACGTTTACACACGTAGTACTTGCTCACCGCCAGCGAGATTCGGCGCAGCAACCCTGCACGGTCGTCACCTGCGGCCGCGCGGTCGGTGAGGGCGGCCAGCCACATCGCGACCGTGGTTGATGCTTCGGCCTCGACGGACAGATCAGCGAGGACATTGCGCATCAGCGGTTGATCGACGAGATGAGCCCCGAACGCGCTCCGATGCGTGGCGTGGTGGGTGGCTTGCCAGGTGCCCAGACGCATCCCGGTCGCAGAACCGATCGTGCAGTCCAACCTGGTCATGTTCACCATTTCCACGATCGTGGGCACACCTCGCCCCTCGTCCCCGACGAGCCAGGCCACAGCTTGGTCGTACTCGACTTCGCTGCTCGCATTGGAATGATTGCCGAGCTTGTCCTTGAGACGCTGGATGTGCATGCGGTTGCGGGTTCCGTCCGGGAGAACACGGGGGAGGAAGAAGCACGACAAGCCGCCGGGCGCTTGAGCGAGGACGAGGAAGATGTCCGACATGGGTGCGGAAGTGAACCATTTGTGGCCGGTGATCAGATAACTGCCGTCGCTCTGCGGTACCGCGCGGGTGGTGCCCGCTCGGACGTCTGAGCCGCCCTGCTTCTCGGTCATCGACATTCCGGCGATCACACCCGCCTTCGACAGCGGCGCCCGCAAGCCGGGGTCGTACGTGGCGGAGGTGAGGAGCGGTTCGAACTGAGCGGACAGGTCCGGGTTGTGGCGAAGCGCCGGCACGATGGCGTAGGTCATCGAAATCGGACATGCGTGCCCGGCGTCGACCTGTCCCCAGACCGCCATCTTGGCTGCCCGAATCAAGTGTGCGTTCGCATTGGTATCCGCCCACGGAGCGCCGTGCAGGCCAAGGTCTACGGCGGTGTGCATCAGGCGGTGGTAGGCGGGGTCGTACTCCACCTCGTCTATGCGGTGGCCGTATCGGTCGTGGGTCCGCAATACGGGAGGGTGGGCTTCGGCGAGATCACCCCACTGTTGGGCTTGTTCGCTCCCGGCCAGGCGGCCGACCGAATGGAGTGCGTCGAGGGCGTCGTGGGCTCCTTCGCGTTGAAGGGCCTCGAGGATCGGGGGGTATTCAGCTGCGTCGTAGTCGATCAGTGGTGGGACTTGGTTGAAGACTTCGTGTGTGGAGTTCATCGGTGCTCCCTAAGGATCGAAGGGTGAAAGCGAGAAGTGCGGCAATGATGTCGGGGTCACCTGCTCCTCGGGCCAGAGGCAGGACCAGTGCTTCGCCAATCGCGCCGACGATGCACGCGGCCGTCACCGTGGCGTCCTGGTCCGGAATTTCGCCGGTCTCGATCGCTGCTGTGATCGCTGTCGCCAGGGCATCGCGGTACGACTCGCGAAAGAGAAGTCGCTCAGTGTCCACCTGCGGATCGACCGGTTCCGCTATGACCGCATACGCCAATCTCGGTGCGCGCAAGGCCCGTTCAGCGAAAGTACGTACCGACGCTTCTACGGCCGACACATTGCGGCCGTCTGACTCGCGGGCTAGATAGCCGGCCTCGACCGCGGCCGCGACCTCGGCGCTGCAGACGATACGAAAGACCTCGGCGAACAGCTCGCCCTTGTTCGCGAAATGTCGGTACACCGTTCCGGTGCCGACACCTGACCGCGCAGCAACGGAGGACATCGAGCATCCGCTGTAGCCGTGTTCGGCCACGAGAGTGATCGCCGATTGGAGCAGAGATGCGCGCAGTGAATCGAGTCGTTGCTGCACCGCTGGAGTGCGACGGTATGCCATACCCATGAAGTGAACACCCGTTCCGTCTTTGAGTCAACAGAGACAGTCCGGCTGGACGGACTGTGTGGTGATCGTGTAAATGTAACGGAAAGTAACAGCTGCAGCCGAGTATTCGGTCACCAGGTGCAGCGGGTGCCGCCAAGTCGTCCGTGCTGCTCACAGGGTTGATCGCTAGGTGGCGCATAGCGCTGAGTCGAAAAAGATCTGTGCCCTGTTCTGACATTTCATATTCTGCCGATCGGAAACAAACATGACATCTATTCCGCAGCCCTCTGTGCCTCAGCCCTCGCCGTGGGCGAAGAGCGACGATGTGGTCGCACTCCGCGAAACCGCTCGGCGGTTCTTCAACTCCGAGGCGGTCCCGAACCAGAAAAAGTGGGCACAACAGCGTCACGTGGATCGGGATTTTTGGTCCAGAGCAGGAGATCTCGGACTGCTGTGTATCTCGATCCCTGAGAAATACGGAGGGGGCGGGGGATCGTTCGCGCACGATCTCGTCGTCCTCGAAGAACAAAGTCGCATCAACGAACCTGGATTCGGGAACCACGTCCACAGCGGGATCGTCGCCCACTACCTGCTCGCCTATGGGAACGAGGCGCAAAAACGTCGATGGCTCCCGCGAATGGCAAGCGGTGAGGTGGTGGCGGCGATCGCGATGTCGGAGCCGGGAGCGGGATCGGACCTTGCGAACATGAAGACCCGGGCAGAGTTGAAGGACGGAGAATTTCTCCTCAACGGCAGCAAGACCTTCATCACGAACGGAGGCTCTGCCGACCTGATCGTCGTGGCAGCCAAGACCGACCCGGCCGCAGGCGCCCACGGAATTTCCCTGTTCCTGGTCGACGCCCACAATTGTCCTGGATTTCGCCGCGGGCGAGTGCTCGAAAAACTCGGTCAGCACAGCGGCGACACCGCAGAACTGTTCTTCGACAATGCACGCATACCAGCCACCAACCAACTCGGAACTCTCGAAGAGGGTTTCCTTCACCTGATGGAGCAGTTGCCGCGAGAGCGACTACTCCTTGCAGTGGCCGCGATCGCCGGCACCGAGAAAGCACTGGAGTTGACCATCGCCTACACGAAAGAGCGAGAAGCGTTCGGCCGACCCCTGTTCGGTCTGCAAAACGTTCGCTTCGAACTCGCCGAATGCGCCACACTGGCCAAGGTTGCACGGATTTTCGTAGACGACTGTGTCGCAAAGCTTCTCGACGGGACCCTGAATGCCTCGACGGCATCAATGGCGAAATACTGGGTGACCGACACCCAATGTCAGGTCATCGATCGATGCCTGCAACTCTTCGGGGGATACGGCTACATACTCGACTATCCGATCGCACAGATGTACGCAGATGCTCGCGCACAACGAATCTACGGCGGGGCCAACGAAATCATGAAAGAACTCGTCGCGCGCTCACTCTAACGCCAGAACAACCCACCCTCTGACCGAAGAAAGCAGGACGACGTGAATACATTAGCCGGTAAATCCGCGATAGTCAGCGGAGCGGGCCGCGGCATCGGAGCCGCGATCGCCCACAAACTCGCCGCGCACGGCGCCCGCGTCGTGGTCAACGACCTCGACGACGACGCAGTTGCCCGCACAGTGCACGACATCACCCGCGACGGAGGCATCGCACTCGCATGTGCAGGCGATGTGACCGAAGACGGATTTGCGGACAGATTCGTCGATACAGCAGTGCACAACTTCGGTGGACTCGACATCATGGTCAACAACGCCGGATACACCTGGGACGGGGTGATCCAACACATGTCCGACGATCAGTGGGACGCGATACTGGATGTACACCTGAAAGCTCCCTTTTCGATTCTGCGTGCGGCACAACCGATCATCAGCGCCGCAGCCAAAACCGAGAAAGCGGAGGGGCGCACAGTAACCCGCAAGGTAGTCAACATCTCCTCCCTCGCGGGCCTCGCAGGAAACGCCGGCCAAGTCAACTACTCGTCCGCCAAAGCGGGAATCATCGGACTGACGAAAGCGATGGCGAAAGAGTGGGGCCGATATCAAGTCACCGTCAACGCAGTAGCCTTCGGCCTCATTCGAACGAGACTGACCGACTCGCCCTCCGGAGAAGACGCAGTGATCGAGATCGAAGGCCGCGAAATCAAGGTCGGAGTCAACCCGATGCTGCTCGCCGCCGCGGAATACATTGCGCCCCTGGGGCGATTGGGATCACCGGAGGAAGCTGCAGGCGCCGTTTACCTGATGTGCGTGCCGGAATCCGACTACATCACCGGCGAAGTACTCACCTGCAGCGGAGGATTGTCAGGCTGAATCGCACTGTCAAGGAACAGGAGTCGTCGAGCACATCGACGAAAAATTCACCGCCCACATGTGCAGAATTTGCTCCTCGGTACGAGGATTTCGGCGCAGCACACTCGTCATCGCCAGTCCACGCAGAAGCTGAACGAGAGACTCGAATGCCACGGGAAAGCCCGGTAGCGCTGAGTAGTCCGGCCCGAAGGCTTCAGCGCCGATCTCACGGAGCAACCGCCCGACTTCACGTTCGGACGGCCCAAGGGTCGCACGCAGGACAGCGTCGGTGCGGGCGGCCATCCACAACTCGTGACCAGCGAGAAACAGCGGACCGGACATACCTTCGAGGAGAACCGAGATCCCGAAAACCACCTGATCTCCCGACCCCGGACCATCTGCGAGCAACTCTCGCATCCGAGCGCCGTGCTGCTCGGCGACGTGCAAGACGGCGGCAACGAAAAGATCGGGTTTACGAGGAAAATGATGCAGTAGAGCTCCCCGCGAGACACCGGCGCAATCTTGAACCCGCTGGGTCGTCGTCCCCGAATACCCGAACTCCACCAGACACGAGACGGTCGCCTCGATCAGTCGCCTACGCGTCTCAGCAGGGGCGAGGGTTCTGCGGGGGCCCGCCTCGGACATCAAATACAACCCTTCGTCTCTGACAAACGGCGTCGCTTGCTCGGATCATCATTGCAGTACCAAAGCACCCCGTCCTTAATCGCTCGCACCAGGAGTCCGAAACTCGGTGCTTGACAACACAGAGTGAAAAACATTCCCCGAAGCGGCACTATCCCTCGCTCAAGTCCCGAAGAGATCTCCGAAGACCAACTGTTCGGGAACCTGCTCAGCATCGGGCTGCGCGCTCCGCGCAACTTCCCCGGCGCCCCGTCGCTATCGGCGCAAGCGCGCCGATCACCAACACGCCAAGGGCGGTGAAACGCAGCATCTCCGGAATTTTCGCGTCTTTGCAGACGCGATCCCCGGCAGACAGGTGGCCGGGGATCGCGATTGAGCGGGGTGGGTCAGGGTGTGATCAGGTTGAAGTGCGGGTCGAAGGTGTCGGTGACCTTGGCGAGTTCGGTCAGCACACCGGTGTCTCCCTCCGCGTCGACGTCGAGTTGTGAGATCAACTCGGTCGCGTTCGACGGGTTGAGCAGAACTTGAGCCAAGGCTGGTTTGGAGCTTGCGAGGGTGAGTTGTGCACCTTTGGCGTGCCCCGGACGCGCGTTGAGGACACCGCCACGAATCCACATCGTCCATGGCTGGTCGTCGCCGGTGCCGGTGAAGGTCCAGTTGACTCGGATCGCGAGCCCGGCGCTGTCTGCGGCGGGCCCGTTGAGGTGAACTCCTGCGAAGTCGAAGAGCAGGTCGATGGGCATGGCCAGAATGGTGTCCAGGCTGTCGGTGTTGAGCTGTCCCTCGGTAGCGACACCGTTGCGCAGTTCTTTTGCGGCACAGAGGAACAAGCCTCGATACTGTGGTACTTCCTGTTGGTATCCGAGCTGTTCGTATGCGTCGGCCTGCAGGTCGCGCGCCTCGCTGTCATCGGGGTCGGTGAAGACCAGGTGGTGCAGGATCTGTACCGCCCAGCGGTAGTCGCCTTCGTCGATCGCGGCGCGTCCGGTAGCGAGTATTTTGTCTCGGCCGATGAGGTCGGTGTGTCGCTTCGCGTTGTCGGCCGGGAGCAGCGGGAGGATGGTGGCCGGGTCGCCGTCCCAGAACCCAAGTTCCTTGTGGAATACCGCGCGTACGTTGTGATGGAGACCGCCGTGGTAGTAGCGGTTGTACCATTTCTTGCCGATGTCTTGAGGGAGGTCGAGGATCTCGGCTGCCTCCAGAGGGGTGAGTCCTTGGTTGGCCAGTCGCAGGGATTGGTCGTAGATGAACTTGTACATGTCGCGTTGGTCCTCGAGGAATTGGATCACCTTCTCGTTGCCCCAGACCGGCCAGGTGTGCGGTCCGAAGTGGACCTCGACCTTGTCGCCCCATCGGACGAGCGTCTCGTCGAGGTACCGGGCGAAGTTGCGCGCGTCGCGGGTGCGGGCGCCTCGGATCGTCTGGATGTTGTGCATTGCGTGATTGGCATTTTCAGCGCAGGTCAGTGCGTTGATCGCCGGGATCCAGATGTGCATCTCCTCGGGTGCTTCGGTGTCGGGGGCGTAGAGGAATTCGAATTCCCAGCCGCCGAGCATCCTTTTCTCTCCGGTCTTGGTTACCGGATCGGTCGGCGGTATGTAGCTGAAGTTGGTGTACATCCCGGCGTCGGCCGACCCGAGCCCGACGCTGACCAGTCCGCAGTCGCAGCGTGGGAGCAGGACTCCGAAGGTGTAGCCCATCCGACGCGACATTGCGTTGCCGGTGATCACGTTCTCGCCGATCGCGTGCTTGTTGAACGACTCGATCGTGCCGGGAGCAACGATCGGGATCTTGCCTGAGAGGACGTCGGCTTCGTCGATGATGCCCTTGACGCCGCCGTAGTGGTCGAAATGAGTGTGGGTGTAAATGACAGCGACGACAGGCTTTTCGTTGCCGGTCTCCTTCCGGAACAGGTCCATCGATGCCTCGGCCAGGTCGACGTTGTCCCCGGTGTCGATGATCACCAACCCGTCCGGGGCATCCACGATGGTCACCTGCATCACGATTCGAACCTGGTACAGGCCGTCGACAACCTTGAACAGGCCCTGCCGGCGCAGGACCTGCGACTGACGCCACAAGGCGGGATTGACGGTGTCCGGGCACGGCGCATCGTCGGTGATGTAGGACGTCAGCGACCCGTCGCGCATCAGCTGGCCGTCCTTGGTGTACATCTTCTCGGGAAGTTCGGCAATCAAGCCGCGTTCGGCGTCCGTGAAGTCCGTCCGGTCGTTCATCGCATACTTCGCGACGGCGGCACGGTTGATTTCAGCGGTGACAGGGGTCGCGTCCTTCGGCTCAGTCATCTTTTCTCCCAGGTCCGGTCGTGCACAGTGCCGCGTCCGGTAGGGCCGGCGGTGCGGCACAGTCGCCGCTACTCGTCGAGTGGCGACTACGCCGAGTCTCTCCAATAGATGAGCGCCCACGCCTCACCCCAGGAGGGTGAAATACCCGCACAGATCACCTCGGCAGGGTGAAATGCCCGCACAGACCCCTTAGATGCTCGGCCGCACCCAAGATTGTCAGGTATTCGGTTTCAGCTGGCAGTGCGGTGTCATCGACCGCATCACCCCTGATCCTGGCAGCCAATACGCCACCGCCCAACTTGTCGGAAGGATTAGCGCACAACCTGTTTCATCCAAGGCTAGTGGCTAGTTCGTGCATCAGATGCAGTTTCTCGTAACGGATGTAATTGTTCTCTGCCAGAACTGAATTCCCAAATGAAGGGCCGTCCACGTTGCGGCAGTTCGGTGTGGTTGTAACCGCGGTGATAACTCGTCTCTGGATGACTGGTGTGGGTACGGCGTCTTCGTCTTTCAAACTGATGTGGGCACTGCGTTTTTGAGGGACGTCATCTATTCCTCGATCGCGATGGGGAACATCGGTTCGACGTAGGGTTCGAAGTGGCCGCCGTGGAGATGTGGACGGTGGCGTGGTGGATCTTTGATGTTTTCTGGGCGGCCGAGGTGGGGTGTGCGTCGTCGGGCATGACCTGAACGAGTGTGGGCACGTGATCGCTACTGCGGCGCAATTGGGGGAGTAGAAGCCGAGTGCGAGGAGAATGCGTGCGGCTACGGTTTCCGGGTGGTCGCCGTCTTTCACTTCGGATTCGGCAAGTAGATCAGTCGCGTCCGTGTGCGGCGGTGGGTGAGGTCATCACGGCGTTTTCTCCGGGGCTACCTACCCTCGCAGAAGGGTGGGTCCCTGAAACTCCCATCCCTGCGGACCCTTCGGCTGGCTGGCACAGCGCGATGATTCCGCCGCGAGATGGACCCTAGGCGAGGGAAATCGGGATACTCGTCGATCTGACACTGATGTGATTGCGTGGTCTTACCTCGTAGTGAGGAACGCGTGTAAAGCAATATTGCGTAGTGAACGCGCGTAAAGGAATACTGCGCGTTTCGAATACTGCTTATCCGCCACTCGACCTTTCCTGCCGAGAACGAGCATCGTCCATGACGAAGCCGCTGGCACCGCCAAGTCTGCCCAGCGGCTTCACAGCGAGAACGGTGTCAGGAGGTGAGCCGGACTGCTCCGCCATCACTCGAGCACTGAAGGTACGGGTTGATTTCGCCAGCGAACTCGTCGCACAGCCACGTGAGTCCTCCTTCCTCGACCGAGGTGTACTTTGATCCCGAGTTGGCCAGCTGGTCACCGTATTTCGATTGGACGGCCATCGCCGTATCGCATTCTGCACCGAACGTCCAGACGGCGAGTTCGTTGTAGCCCGACCCGCAATAGGTGCCAGCAGCGGGCTGCTCGCCAGGGACAAGCCCGGAGCCACCATCACCGGCGCTACCGGGGATGGAACCTGCTGTCGGATCGCCGGGGGCGAGTCCTGATCCGCCGTCACCGGCACTGCCGGGAATTTGTCCTGTGCCCTCGGCGGGACCTCCGGGGATGAAGGACGAAGACGGATCGCCGGAGGTCGCTTCGTGGTGTTGCGTTGCCGAGGGCCCAGCCGGTGCGACACTCGACGTCGTCGTCACTGCCGAGGCCGTTGTCGTCGTGGAGGTGGAGGATGCGGAGCTCTGAGTATCCGATCCGCATCCTGCGACGAGAAGGACCGCACCGAAGGCTGCGGCACTCCAAGCCAATCGTTTGTTTCTGATCATGTTCGTCTCCAGTCTGTTGGATTGTGCATGTTCATGTTGTTGTGCGTGTCGGTGGATCATTGGGCACTCCTTGCGTTCACCGTTGCTCTCGTTGACATCAAGGTCGGTTCGATCGGAGGAAAAGTCTGTTTTCGCGGTGACCGAAACCTGTCACCGTGTTCTCATCTCGTGGCTGCGTTGTCGTACTGACCGTGAAATTTCGGTGTCCTGTGAATTGCTCCGCCACAGTCATGGTTGCACCGTAGGTCTCATCGAGCGATATGAAGCATCGACAGCTAGCTTGCACAAGCGAATTCGCCGTCACGAGTTATTCGGCAGAGGTGGCCGGAATGTTACTGCGCGTCGTCGACTCTGCCGGCGCGTTGGTGCAGTTCGTCATCGATGGCGGAAGATATCGGGTAGAGAGCTGACCCGTACCTAGGACACGAGCAGGGCGTTGAGTCCGGGGATGATGCTGCTGGTGACGGTGCTGTCGTACTGCTCGCGGAGCACGGTTACGGTCGCGATCACGGGTCCGGCTCCCGTGTGTGCTGTGGTTGAAGTCGGTAGCGTGGCAGGGTATCCCGAGACGGTGAAGTCGGGAAGATCCCAGTGCCGCAGCGCTGCGGTGCCGGTGGCGCCGGTGGACAAATTGTGCCAGGACACGGACACGTAGCGGTAGGCGTATTGGTAGTACCACGGGGCGGGGTTCGTCACGGTGAAGGCGACGGATGTACCAGTGTCGGGATGTGCTGTGACGAGCGTCGGTTGGAACGAACCGCCGGGTACGCCGCCGGGGCCGACTTCTATGTTCCCGATGGCGGGGATGGAGAAAGAGAGTTCAGGGGTGATGGTTAATTGGTTTGCGACCGGCGCGGGGGCTGGCGCGGCTGAGGCCGGGGGAGCGACGATGACCAAGGCGGCGGCTGATGCCGCGGCGGCAGCGAGAATGCGTGCGCGTCGAGTGAACATTGGGTCGTCCTGTCTGGGGTGGAGGGTGTGAGAAGAACAGGTCAACTGCGTGAAGTGGAACGGTGCTGCACCGGGCAGGGGAGCTGGTTGGGGCTGCCGAGACATGGGGTCTGCGGGTGCGTCGGTTGGTATTGCATTCGCCGACAGAGGAAGACGTCGACGACCGGTGAAGGGAGCGAGGAGGCGAAGGGCTCGAAGACGGTGAGTGCTGGCTGGCTCTACTGGGTGACGTCGGGCCGAACGGCGTCGAGTTCGGCGGATTCGATGATGTCCTTGAGTGCAGCGATGTGAGCTCGGTAAGCGAGTCGGCCTTGTTCGGTTAGGGACAGGCGCATCCGAGAGCGACCTGCGCGGGTGACGTATTCCTCCTCGAGATAGTTGTGGTCCATAAGTTGGGTAATGTGTTTGCTCAGTGCGGATTTCGACAGGTTGAGTCGCTTTTGCAATTCGCCGAACTCCACGTACGTCGCTGCGTAGGCGATCGCGCAGATACGTAGACGATGCGGCGCGTGAATCAACGGGTCGAAGCGTGACTCATGCATAGCTGTCTCCTGCCGGTCGACGATAGCGCCGCCCCATCTCCAGGGTCGTCGCGCCGGCAATGACGCCGGCCACCAGCCAGAGCCAAGGAATTTCGAGTCCGATCGCGAGTAGCGCCGGGAGGCCGGCGAACGCGCACATCGCCGCTACATAGGGAGTGGATCGCCGCACGTCCGGCATGACGAGGCCATACCCGGGCCTGGCATACACATACCGCACCCCGATCGCCACCACTGCGATCAATCCGACCGCGGTAACCACCCGAGAAGCGCCGCCGGGGAACGCCTGCGCGCAACACACGGCGGTCAGGAGTGCGGCCTGTGCGATGAAGTAGCTCCACGGCAGCGGTGGATTTCGTGTGGAGATCTCGGCTTGTAGGGACTCGCTGAGCATTTTGCGTGCATCATCACGTCCTGGATTACTCACCCCACCAGTTTCCATGGTGGAAACAGTACTATCTGCCGCTAGTCCGCGCCACTCGGAACTTGGCAGCGAATGCTGATGCAACATATGTCGGCCAGTCGGGGCGGGCGTCCCGGTGTGGTTACACATCTCGCCTGTGACTGCATGCCGACAACGCAAAACTATGACATTCTTTCTATGAAATTCGCTGCTCTGCAACCAAATGCGTCACAGAACGTGCCGTTCGCATGCTCGAGTAGGGCAACGGCCTCGCTGTGGTCGCCGATATTCAGGTGCACGCCAAGGCGCACGCAGCAAGGAACGAACGTCCGAGGCGGCGATACCCGCGTCGAGGTACAAGTCCGCAGCGGAGTCGGGCATCTCCTCTCCGAGATGGTCGGCGGCGTCGAAGAACTCGTTCGCTCGGACATGGACCCGCGGTGAAAGCCGAGGCGCAGTCGCGTTGTCCCGCGATCAGGATCTCCACGCGGCGGGGCGGCGCAGATGGGCGTTCAACCAGCTTCGTGTCCCTGCGACGGTCAGCTCATGCTTCGCTTCGTCGCGGAGTGAGGCGCCGCCGGCGGCCGGGTGGGGAAGTCGTCCTCCCCGCGCCCGCTGCGGCCGTCGTTGCCGGTCTACGCGGTGACCAGTCGGGGAAGTTCGGTTACCCGTTTCTCCCACGCATCGTTCCCCTCGTGGCGGGCGTCAACGGTGCGCACCATCAACACGTTGATCTCTCTGTCGAGCTTCATGCTCCCGGGTCGCTGCCGATCCGAACGCCGCGGCGTACCGCAGCCCCTTGTGCCACCGTTCAGATGCTGTCGAGGTACTCGGGGAAGATGGAGTTCATCTGTGAAAGCGCCATGATGGCCTCGGCTGCGAGAAGCTCGGCGCTGAGGCAGTAGGTGTGGGTCCTACCTACCCGATCGTGCTGTACAAACACTCTGGGTGGTGAGGCGGGTGAGGAGCTTGCGGACGCCTTCGCTCGAGGCTGTGGCGAGGCTGCGCTGGACTTGGGTGATCATGAACGTGCCGTCAGTGTTCGCCAGGAAGGCAAGTACGGGGCGGTCCAGGGTGGGCGTTACCGTCGCGAATGGCCTCCGCAGTTGCATCGCGGGCGCTTCTGCAGTTCGAAATACAGTTTGAAAGTTCAACAACTAAGGTTGGGGTATCGCCAATGCGATGCAGTGCCTGCCTGTGCGGGTGGGCACTGCACACCTGAAACTTTTGTGCCCGAGTCGATTCGAATATTATTGTCTGTCAATAAGTTTCGGTATCCCCGGTGGGGAATCGGTTTCAGGGTTGGGTGCGACCGGCCCGAGTCGTTTTCTACAACGACCCCTCACGGTGCTTTCGGGATTTGGTCGGCCCTTGCAATGGGACGGGAGTGTGTCTCGTTCGCTGGCAGTCGTGGAGGCTCCGCGCGAGTTCGCGGTTGGCTCGATTTTGTATCGGGCCGTAGATGTCATATCAAGAATCTATGAGGTCGAGGGTGGATACGGTGGGCGAGCGGAGGGGGAAGTGGATCGTCGCCGCATTGTCGATACTTGCTCTGGCAGCACTCATCTGCGCGGTGATGACGTTCAGCATTGCTGTGCAGTCGATCTCCGGTGGTATGGGTCCTGCTGTCGAAGCGAGGGTGCTGGACGTGGAGGACGGTGCCACGCTGGGCCGTTGTGTGCATCCGCGCACCTATACGGTGGGATGGGCGCAGGACGAGGTGGACCACATCGAATCGTTCGTCGAGTGCTCCAGCGCGCACGAATGCGCTGTGGGGCAGACGGTCAGGTTGTGGCGGGGTTCGAGTGGTCACTTGGTCGGATCGAGTCCGACGCTGATCGTGGCTTTGAGCAGTTCGTTGTCGTTGGCGACGGGAGCGTTGGCGGGTTTCTCCGGGCGGAAGGCAGTTCGGGCGTGGTCGGCTCGACGGAAGGGGCGTAGTGATGTGGGGACGTTGAACATGTGAGTCCGTATGGCGGCGGCGGTGGCAGGGAAACCGGAAAACTGCGGAACTCCGTCCACAGCGCCTCGTCTCCTAGACGCGATGGCGTACCGTATGTCCGTCGGTGACGTCGTAGTTTCCATCCGGAATCTGCCGACTCGGCTGGCAGAGTTGAGTATTGTCCGTGCGGCGGCAAGGAGATGCAGGACCCGTTCGCTATTGCAGACGAACGATCCCGACCTCCGATTCGTCAAGAAACATCGCCGACCGCGAACTCACCACCGTCTGAACAAGTCTCACCAACAAAGGGTGGCCCCGACAGTGCTACGAACACTGTCAGGGCCGTGACCACAGAAAGCACCTGTGACCAATGAACAATCATACCGACCACCCCGAAGGCGTCGACCACGGCAGAACCGGCCGACCGCCACTCCAGCACCGAGCGAAAATCACCCGAGAAGCGATCCTCGACGTATCCGCCACCCTGTTCAGTCGAAACGGCTACGCGGGCACCAGCATCAATGACATCTTGGCGATCTCCGAGACCACCAAAGGTGCGATGTACTTTCACTTCTCGAAGAAGGAGTCCATCGCGAACGAAATGCTACGCCGGTGGTCCGACACAGTCTCCGAGACGGTGGGGAAGGCCGCAGCGACAGGTCAACCCGCCGACCGACAAGTGATCATGATCTACCGCGAACTCGCCCGCCGCGCTCAAACAGAAGCGATCACCCGCGCCGGCCTCATCCTGTCCGTCGACAAGTCACTCAGCGGCGCCCGCGCCACCTACGAAGCGTGGACCGACGCCCTGACGCCGATCGTTGTCGACGCGATCCGATGCGGCGCCCTCGACTGCGCGGAAAGCATGTCTCGGCTCGCAGACACGCTCTGCGCCGGATTCGTGGGCGCTGTGCAGGTGGCCGCCAGCCTCGGCGAGAACCACACCGTCACCAGACGAGTGGACGATCTACTGCTGATGTGGCGAGGAACCGATCCCGCCGCCACCCGCATGGTCGAAGGAGCGTCCCTGTGAACAGCCCCACCGAACCGGCACAGGCCCCAGCAGCCCCGAAAGCGCTGCCACCAAAAGAACCCAGCCCGCAGCGGCCACCTCCCCGGCAGCAAGAACTCCGCGCCCAGCACCGCACAGTACGAACACGAAAAACGATCATCGCCGTCGCCGCCCAGCATTTCGACACCGACAGATACGGTCACACCCGCATTAACACCATCAGTGGTACCGGAAAATTCGCCAAAGGCGCGATGTACTAACACTTCCCATCCAACGAAGCGATCGCCGAACACCTAATCTCGGACTAGGAACCACACCCTGGCCGAAACCATCAGCGAAGCACTGGCGGCCAGTCCGAGCAGCACGGCAGGGGAGAAGCTGACAGGGATCTTCATGTCGCTCGCACATCAAATCGCCTAGCACATCAATCTGCGGGCCGGCATGAAACTCACCCTCGAACCGACCATCGACAACGGCGCAGCCTTCGCGCACTGGGTCGACGCCATCACCGTCATCAATATTCAGCTTGCGCGGATCGAGCGGGAAGCTTGCGACCGAACCCCTCGGGTCGAGAACTGAGCTCGAACGTCTTCTCTCAAGGTTGCTGATGCGTTGGCTGCTCCGGATGGTGCCGGCGCACAGGTTCCATGCGAGTCGGTGTGTTGTGGGGGTGTCGGTGAATTCTCCTTCGGTGAAGGCTGTTTCGATAGGTGGTAGCTGATACGTCCGGGGATGGGGCGCATGGCTGCTGCGGACACCTTATTGATGGCGCCGGGGATGCAGACTGGTTTTCCTGCGGTGACTGCGGCCCAGCCTTTGCGGACGATGTCTTCGGGTTCTTGCCACATGAATCGCGGCAGGCGGTCCGCTGCGTCGCGGGTGCCCATGACGTCGTGGAATTCGCTGTGGGTGAAGCCCGGGCACAGTGCTGTCACTGAATGCCGTGCGGTTTGAGCTCCATATCGAGCGACTGGGACATGTTCAATACATAGGATTTGATCCCGATGTAGAGCAAGCCCTCCCCCGGAGGTGACACCGCGGCGAGAGGCGACAGGTTTACGATTCGTCCCCAGCGCCGTGCTTTCATCTCAGGTACCACGCAATGGGGCAACTCGGTGACCGCGGTGACCATGAGCTGGAGCTCGGCGGCGACCGAATTCCACGGTGTGTCGGAGAATTTCGTACTCGAGGACAGGCCGGCGTTGTTGACGAGCACGTCTATCGGCATTTCCAGCTCGTCTGCGCGGTCGACGATCGCGGCGGCCGGTGATGCTGGGTCACTGAGGCCGGCTACGACGACTTCGGCGAGAAACCTGTGTTGCTGACGAAGTTCGGTTGCGAGTTTTTCGAGCCGTTCTGCGCGTCGCGCCACCAGAATGAGGTCGTAGTTCTTAGCGGCGAGATGTCGGGCGAACGCGGCGCCGATTCCTGAGGAGGCGCCGGTGACGAGAGCTGTGCGTCGGACAGTGTTCGCGGTCACCGAGGCTCGCCGACGTGGCGGTCGAGGAATTCGACCTGGTGGGCGACGATGGTCTCGAAGTGCGGGTCGAGGTAGGGCTCGAAATGACCACAATCGTAGGTGTGCACTTCGCCTTTCGGTATACGGGCCGCAACAGCCTGGGCTTTGTCGATCGGGGTGACGTCGTCCTTGGCAGCAAGTTGCACCAGTACCGGGACGTCGATAGTCGATGCGCACCGTCCGGGAGAGTAGAACGGCACACGCAATGCGATGCGGGCAGCGACGTCGTTTTCGGCGAGTAGTTCCTCGCGCATATCCCCCATGCGTTCGACCTGCTCGTAAGCGCCGGGCGAGGTCATCATCGCGACGTCACCGGGTCGCCCTATCGCGGCCATGCGGTAGGGCGACCGTCCCGTCCACGCTCGGAATTGATCACGCACTCCGGCAAGGATCAACCGCGTCACCAGCGCCGGCGACTGGGAGAACGCCGATGCGGGGCCGCTCACGTGCGGGACCTGGACGATCGCGGCGGCCACCTCGTGGTCTCGGGCGACCAGTCTCAGGACATGGCCGCCGCCGAAAGACGAACCCCATGCCACGATGCGCCGCGTATCGATGCCCTCCAGACCTCGCACGTAGGCGATCGCAGCATCCCAGTCAGCGTGCTGCCTTCCGATGTCCAGAATGCGACGTGGTGAGCCCTCGCTGTCACCCCAATGGCGGTAGTCGAAGACGAACGCGGCATAACCAGCCTGTGCGAACCGCGCGGCGTAGGCGTCGAGTCTCAGTTCGCGGAATGCAGCGAAACCATGAGCGAGCACGACGATGGGTGGGTTCACCACACCCTCGGGTCGGTAGAGCCAGGCCGCGCACCCCACGCCTTCGGACCTGAATGTGACGTCGGATCGAGCGAAGGTGAACTGACGTGTCATGGACGAAGCCCCCTCAGGTATCTTGAATGCCGTTCAACAAAATATCAGTATCTTGAATACTCTTCAAGATGAAATTGTGTGGGGGTGAGGTGTCTGTGGCGCGGAACAAGAGGCCGCAAGCTGCCGATGAGAAGCGCGAGGAGATCGTCTCAGCTGCCCGGAGGTTGTTTGTCGAAGGCGGATACGAGGCGACGTCGATGAGCAGGTTGGCCAAGGAAGCCGGGGTGGCGCCCAATACGATTTACTGGTATTTCGCCGACAAGGACGAGGTGCTCGTCGCTGTGGTGTCTGCGGTCATGGCCGATGTCTGGCCGATGTACCAAGGGGTATCGAGCGAGCCGATTGCAGCTCGGGTGTTGTGGATCGTGTGGCGGTTGACTGAGATGAGTGGTCTGGTGACGACAGTGCACGCTCGCGTACCACATTCGCCTGCGGTGGCCGAGTGGCACAACAACTTTCATCTAATCACCGCGGCCTTGTTTCGTGCCGAGTTGGAGACGGCAGGCGTCTCACCGGAGACCGTCGACGCTGAGGTGATGATCGCGGTGTTCACTGTCGAGGGTCTGTTGATGCACACGCAGGACGAGGGCGAGCGGCGCGCGATATGCGAGGCATTGGCTTCTCGGTGGACGTAGGCCACGAGTTAGCCCGCTCGGTCATGTTCATCGGCAGGCGATCATCGTCGGCGGATGAACATCTCGTAGTGTTGTCGGACTGGGTGCATTCGGTGCGAGCCTCACTGCTGTACTTCTACGCCGGGGTAGGGCGATCCGGCATCTTCATCATGATCAGTTCCGTTCTTGTACCGATACGCCCACTGACCATCCGAAGTCAGCACCGTGCCGGCCTGACCCTCGTCCGGGACCTGGCTCCACCCATGAACCTCATCGGGTTCCGCAGTCTCGCTGATCTCACTATTGTCTCAACCTCGAAAAACCGGCCGAAACCAGTACAAACCCGCGCACAGTAGAAGGTATGAGCGCCGCCACCGGAAAGCCAGTGCCGCCGATGCTCGCCACACTCGGGCATCCACCCACGGGGGAGCGCTGGGCCTTCGAGTCGAAATGGGACGGCGTCAGAGCCATCGCCACCACCGGCACTGAACCGCCGGCACTGTGGTCGCGCAACGGCAACAATTTCAGCGCCTCGTTTCCCGAGATCGTCGACGCACTCAGCGACGTGCTCGATCACCGCGAAACCGTCCTGGACGGCGAGATCGTCGCACTCGGACCGGGCGGTGTCCCGTCCTTCTCCCGGTTGCAGCGCCGGATGCACGTTTTCAAACCCACCGCGCAACTCCGCAACGACGCCCTCACCACCTACTACGTCTTCGACGTCCTCGACATCGACGGCACCTCGACGACCGATCTGCCCTACCTCGAACGCCGAGAAGCGCTCGCCAACCTCAGCCTCGAACACCCGCGCATCAAAGTCCCACCGCACTGGCTCAACGTCGACGGACCGACCATGCTCGAGGTCGCCCGCACACACCACCTCGAAGGCATTGTCGCCAAATCCATCACCTCGACCTACCAACCCGGAAAACGGTCCCCGAGCTGGCTGAAAACACCGCTCCGCGCCAACACCGAAGCAGTCATCTGCGGATTCGTCCCCGGATCCGGCAATGCCGCCGGCGGAATCGGATCGTTGATCCTCGGCGCGCACGACGACTCCGGATCGCTCGTCTACATCGGAAACGTCGGCACCGGATTTTCCACGAGACTACGCCGCGAACTACGCGCACAACTCATCGAGATCGAGCGACCCACCAGCCCGTTCGCGATCGCACCGCCACGAGCAATCACCCGCGAAGCCCGCTGGTCAGAGCCGCTTTTGGTGTGCGACGTCGAGTACCGCGAGTACACCGGCGGCGGACTCAGACACCCAGCATTCAAAGGTATGCGCATCGACAAGACCGCCGATGACGTCGACCTCCCCGGACAACACTGATCCGGAGCATCACCGCATTCGAGAACTGATCGTTTTGGCTCGAAGCAGCAGTGCCGGAACAAAATCCGACGTGCTCTTCAATCCAAGACCAACGGCGCCAGTTCCCACAACCAGTTCGGGAGTGGCCCTTGCTGGATGATCGTTACGATTCGGCGCGACGTTTACATGACAGGCAGCAGGGGTAGTGAGTCGAGGATCCACCGGATAGCCGATCCCCCCATTTCGCGTCCGGTGGATCACTGGCGCCGTGCCTGACCTCTGCCGGGACTGGCACTGCGCGGCTCGTCGGGTTTCCCTGATCTGGGATCCGACGAGCCTTCACGGTTTCGACCGCTGGCTTATGCCAGGAGAACCAGTACGCGCACCCTCGGCACCGAGATCCTTCGAGGTCTCCGTCTTGGCGCAATGGCGCTACGAGGCGAGGCTGCCGAGTTCTTTTCTTAGGGCTTTGAGGGATTGGCTGAGCAAGCGTGAGACATGCATCTGGGAAATGCCGACCTTGTCGGCGATCTCGGCTTGGGTCAGTTGCCCGAAGAACCGATACACGAGGATGACTCGTTCTCGTTCAGGCAACGCCATCAGTGCCGGCCGCAGTGTTTCGTGGTTGTCGATCCCGTCGAGCGCTGCGTCGTAGTCACCGAGGGTGTCTCCGATGGAGACGCCGTCGGGCGACACCGGGACGTCCAGGGACGCGGAATGGTAGGAATCTCCGGCCGCGGCGATGTTCGCGATCTCGGCGGGTTCGACGCCGAGATCTGCGGCGAGTTCGGGAACGGTGGGTTCGCGTCCGAGAGTCTGGGTGAGCGAGGCCCGAGCTTTTTTCAGTGCCAGGTTGTTTTCCTGGAGTGAGCGGGGAACTCGGACGTCCCATCCTCGGTCACGGAAGTGCTTGCGCACCTCACCCATCATCGTCGGGACGGCGAAGGACAGGAAGTCCTTGCCTTTCGCCAGGTCGAAGCGATTGACCGCGCTGACCAGGCCGACGCTGGCGACTTGGACGAGATCTTCGTGTGATTGACCGCGTCCTCGATACCTGCGGGCGATGTGATGGGCGAGAGGTAGGCACGTTGTGATGATCTCGATGCGGAGCTGCTCGTAATCGGGTGTGTCGGCGGGGATTTCGGCGAGACGCTGAAACAGGTCGGTGACCTGTGAGTATTCGTTGACTTCCCGGGCAGGCGGGGTCACGAAGGCGCCTGCAGACCCTTGGTCAGTGTGATCGTCGCGGCCCAGTTCTGCTCTGGTGAGGTTGGTGGGACCTGCTCGAGGACTACTGCGTCGACGAGGACCTCGATGACATGCCATCCGAAGGACGAAGTACTCGTGGTGATCTGCCCTGGTGAAGACGCGGCGAGCATCACCCGCACAGCTGCTGGGTCGGTGTCTGCGTCGAACGCGCACGTCAAGACGCTGGAAGGCAGGGCGTGGCCGATGAGAATGGTTGCCGCTTCGTCGACGGCGAGAACGAGGTCGGACAACCCGTCCAACGAGAGTGCGTAGTGCGCGGCGACGGTCCGCACCAGTGAGCGCAGTACCGGCAGTTGATCAGGTATCGCCGAAACCGACACCGAAGGTGAAGTGGCGGTCGGGGAAACGATCGATCGTTCGGAGGACGTCACGCGAGCTTTGCTCCTGTACCTGGTCGGATGCGACCAACTGCCTAGGTGGGAGCGTGATGGCTGCACTCGAGAAAGAAATGATCATGGCGTCACCACCCAGTTGATGTGCCGTCACACGAGCTTAGCCCTGTTGTCAGTTGCGCAACAGGACATGATCGAAACGGGTGCGGACAGCTGCGGGGACCTCGAAGTCCGCCGCCACTCGGGCAAGTAGGCGCTCTGCGACATCGCGGACCTTGATATTCGTTTCCTGCGAATGCCAGACGAGAACATCGAACGCACGGTCCGCCGGGATCGCGTAAACAAGCATCAACATGCCCTTGGCCTGCTCGATCGCCGCGCGAGACGAGGTGATTTCGGCGACCAACTCGTCCACCGATCCCTTGACCGTTTCACCGAGAGTTTCCGTGACATCGACGTAGAAGCCGGAACTGCCGATGATCTCGCCGGACTCGTCGACGAGCCGGTCCCCGACCACGACCACCGAGCGTGTCCTTCCTTTTGTGTCGACGATGCGGTGCCGACTGCTGAACGAGCCCCCGGAAGTGCGGATCGCCTCCAACGTCTCAGCGACATGAGGCCGATCCTCGGGATGTTTATGGGAGAGAATCAATTCCGTCGTCGGGACGATCGCGCCCGGCTCGTAACCGTGCATCCGAGCGACGGCGTCCGACCACTCCCACCGATCGCCTTCACGGCGATAAAGGAATCCTCCCACTCGGTGCGGTGCACCGGATTTCGTCGTCGGCCCCACACCCATGTCGTCCGGCACGGCATGTCCTTTCGTTCTTGACTCAGCCCTGCTTTCGAATATGGCAGTTATATCGGACATATTCGAAAGCATCACCCCGAATCCCACCCGGCGGTCAGTAATCTCGACGACGCGGAGGAACGTGCAGTCGGGTGTGACTGCTGTCCGCCGCCCTGCCACAGAGCCCCCTGCGGACATGACGAAGCCGCCGGCACCGACACGGGCGTCCAGTGGCTTCACAAGGTCGGTGCCCGTCTCGCGCCTCTCGGCAAATGGCCGCTCGAAGCGGGGCATCATGTACAAGAACGCAGGTATGGACGTCGCTGTAGGGTGACTTCGTCGAGTTGTTTACGGTGACGAATGAGGTGCACAACCATGGGATTCTCGGTCGAGCGGTTTGACCACATCGTGATCAACTGTCGTGACGTCGACGCCACAGCCCGGTGGTACGCGACAGTACTCGGAATGACGATCGAGCGATTCGGCCCCACGGCACGCACTGCAGTGAAGTTCGGAAATCAGAAGATCAATTTGAGGCCTCTCGGGACGGTGGAGCAAGACCCGGGCTGGACCACCGGTGCCGTCGAGGCGGCAGGTTCCGAGGATTTGTGCTTCGTCACGTCGGCCTCGCCGGCTGCTGTCAGTGCCCATCTGGAGAGCTGTGGCGTGGAGGTACTCGACGGGCCCGTGACCAAGCTAGGTGCCCTCGGAGAGATGGTGTCGCACTATTGTCGGGATCTGGATGGCAATCTCATCGAGATTGCCGTCTATCCGAATTGAGCACGCCGAGAATGGCTACTGTCGTGGCAACACGATCCGATGCCGTCTCAGTCGCGGTCGCGTATTTCGCAGCAAGCAAGTGATGCACACAGCCCGCGACGAATCCTCGGTCTCCCGACGGGGTTAACGAAGCCGCCGGCACCGAAAAGGGCGTCCAGCGGCTTCACAGGGTCGGTGGCCGTCTTGCGTCTCTCGGCAAGTGGCCGCTCGAAGCGGCATTTCTTTCGGTGGCACCCGGGGCAACGAACCGAACACCCACCGCCTCTTCAACGAAGACTGCCGCAGAGTTGTTCCGATCCGCTGACCAACCAGTGCAGGCGGTCATTTTCGGGTGATGATCGTCCGCAATACGAAGCGGAAGACCACCGCGGTACCGACTCCGACTGCGACACCGGCCACCACGTCGGCGAGGAGAACTCCGACCGTGACACCGAGGACCGTTGCGGCCGCAATTGCCAGAGCGACATCCGTGGACGCTGGCCGAGGGCTGGTGATCGCACTTCCCCTTAAGCGGCAGTCGACGACGTACTCGTAGAGATCATCACACGCCGTTGGAGGCGGAAGTCGGACCCACGCTGTTCAATGGGACAGGAACCGTCTACGAGGAGGTCAGGCCATGTGTGGGCGCTTTGCAAGCAAGAGCTCAGATAAGGAATTGCAGTCGTTTTTCGACACGATGCAGACCGTCGGCGACGCACTTCCGCCGTCCTACAACGTCGCACCCACCCAACCTGTCCGGGTGATCCTCGAACGAACCCCACACGAGGAACCCGACGCCGAGCCCCAGCGCCAGCTCCGGACCGTCCAATGGGGCCTGTTGCCTGCCTGGGCTAAGGATCGGAAGATGGCATCCAAGCTGATCAACGCCCGCAGCGAAACCGCCACGGAGAAGCCCTCATTCAGAAGTAGTGCATCCAAACGGCGTGCCATCATCCCGGCCGCCGGATACTACGAATGGATGAAAAGCGAAGCAGGATCGAAGATTCCGTACTTCCTTCGCAGTGAGGACGACATCCTTGCAATGGCCGGACTCTACGAGTTGTGGCCCGATCCTGAACTGCCCGAGGATGGTCCGAACAAATGGGTATGGACCTGCACAGTTTTGACCCGGCCAGCCACCGATGCCACGGGGCACATCCACGATCGTTCGCCGCTAATTCTGCCCGAATCGTTCTGGGAACACTGGCTCGATCCGACACTCACCGACAAAGGTGAAGTCCAGGCCATGATCAACTCCGTTCCGGAGCCGCACCTCGAACCGTACGAAGTCTCGACCGCTGTGAACTCTCCGAGGAACAACGATCCGAGCTTGCTCGAGCCGGTCGCCGGACCGGCGTAAAACCCAGTCCCTCCCGTGTCTGTATTTATCGAACTTGTGTTCGAGTATCCTGGGTGTGCGGGAAGTGCGTGCCGATCCAGGAAGCGGGGCGACGATGAACCAGCAGCCCCATCCATCAGCAACGACGGTGCTGACCAGGCGGAAAAGCTCGAACAGCTACGCCGCAAGATGGCGTCGATCCCTGCCCGCTCCGACGGCACGGAACCGGCTACGCCGTCGGTGATGCTCAAACCCGTAGGCGCGCGTGAGCCGACTCCCATCGTGGCCACCGCGCAATCGACCCTCCGGATGCTTCCCGTCCCTACTCCGATCGGCAACCTACTCCCACGCGGGGGACTGGCTCGCGGAACCGTCGTCAGTGTCGACGGCGCAGCATCGGTCTTGATCGGACTTCTTGCCACCGTCACCGCTGCCGGTGGCCACGTCGCTGTGATCGGAATGCCCGGACTCGGACTTATTGCCTTCCACGAACAGGGCGGAGACTTGGCGAAAGTCGCCCTCGTGCCCCAGCCCAAGGACGCTGCAATCGACTGCGCCGCAATTCTGCTGGAGGGTTTCGACGTGGTTGTCCTGGGCCTCGCTGGAGGCGCTGTGACGCCCTCTCGCGGGCGAGCGGTGGCCGCGCGTGCAAGGAGTAAGGGATCGCTGTTGATCGTGACAGAAGGGCAATGGGACGGCCCGGATCTGCGAATCTCATCCCGAGTCGCCGGATACACCGGACTGACAGCGGGGAGAGGGCGTGTGACCGGCATTCAGCTCGACGTCGCGGCCGGCGGCAAAGGATTCCAACAACGCACAGGCTGCATGGAAATCTGCGACGACACCGGACAACTCTGCTGGGCCACCGTCGACGACATCACCCTCGCAGCGACACCGCCGCTGAGGGCAGCGCAGTGATCAACACCGACCACTGGACCGAACGCTGGCCCGACCATCCGGTGATCAGGACATTCGACCCACCGAGAGCAGTGAAAGTCGACATCGGCCGCGCGCTCCCGCTCGGGCGCGGAGGAGCCTCACGCGCCGATCACGTGAGCATGCGGGTGAAAACATCCGCGCTCTACATGTCCGGATATCTCGATGCAACCCAACAGTTTTGGGTCAAAATGCACGACGGCCAATGGCTGGCCGGTGTCACCGTGCGCGTCACCGCTGCCGATGGAACCAACCTCGTCGAGATCGACATGTTGGTGACTGCCGACGCAGTCAGCGAAGTGTCGACGATGTGAGAGGCGGAGCTATCTCGGCCGAGTGCTGCCCCGCTGGGGGAGCTGTCAGGAGTCCCGGGTCATGTACTTCGTTGTTTCGTCGATGTGACTCACAATCGTCGCTCTATACGAACTCGTCAATCGGATCACGGGTTGTGAAGTAATCCAGTTGCATTCGTCGGCGTTGAAGCGGAATCGTTGTTGCAGTTGGGCTTCGAGATCGGCTGCATCGATCGAGTTTGTCGCGAGCTGTGCCAATTCCACGTGATGGTCGATTGCCCTCAGTGAAGCCTTGAGTCCGGCCAGCCGTTCACGGGCTAATTGGATGTCGGATTCAGACCCTGCCATCGAGACCCCTTGAGAAGTGCTGTTCGCCCGTACTCGGCTTCTTTCAGCTCGGGCTCTTGTCATTCCACGGTACCCAGCGAGGTCGGATCACGAACCGCGTCCGCCTGCCCGGCGGCCCGGCCACCTGCGGTGTCCCCCGAAGGGAACTCCGCTTCGCTCCGTTCGAAAAGCGTTCTCTTTGTTTTCTCTTCTGGCCTTCCGATTTTGACCGGCGGTGACCTGCGCGCAACTGCTGACTCCGCTTCGCTCCGGCCTTCGGCGCGAAAGACTTTTTCAACCCGCACTCGCAAGCTCGCAGAAAAACTCTTCCGCTCACCAGTTGCACTCCGGCCCCCCATGCCGGTCCAACTCTCCTATGCCAGAAGGGCAAAAAATTGGCGGGGCACGGGATTGGTCCCCAGGCACGAGCGAAAGGTCACTGATGAGCGACGACACGAACTGCGACTGCGGCCAAACTTTCTGCCCTGCAATGACAGACGAGACGCAGATGTGGAGCTACCCGGACCTTGGCGACTACGCCTGCACCGCGCAAAGAGCTGGCGACGATGACTGCATCCGCCGTTGAGCGACCCACCACAAAGGAGAACCACATGAGCACCGAAACCCCGACCCTCGCGCCCGCACTGGTCGCTGTTACGTCGGCAACCGCTGCCCTGATGCAGCGATGTTCGACCGCAACCGCGAAGGGTTCATCGACGTCACCGCACTGGTCGACGCCTTCGCCGCCGCCCGCGACGCCGGACACACCGAGGAGGACATCGCCGCCGCCACCCCCACCGACTAACCGCTGACCCATCTGTCACCAGCAAGGACACACGCAATGACCGACCACTACCGCCTGACCGAAGGAGAAAACGATGTACGGCTACGACCTGCACAACATCTGCGAGAAAGCCGATTCCTGGGCGACGTTGTTCGAGACAGCCGAGTATCTCGACAGCGTCGTCGAGCACAACTGCTGTTCGGAAATCGACGTGTTCGTGGAGCTGCTCATCGCGCTCGATTACCACGGCCACGCCTCCGACCAGATGGACGCACACATCGAGGCCGATAACTGCCGAGACCGCCACCCCACGGTCGATCAAGTGATCTTGGAACCGGCCACCGCTTGAAATCGGAAACCCTACCGAAACAACACAACACCGGGCAGCTGATATCTGCCCGGTGTCGAGTCCGAAAGTCTACGAGAGGCAACACCGTGACCGCAACACACACCGCCCCCGTCGCAGCACTCGAGGTCGCGTAGCTGCACCCCGACGCCCTCGACATCGGCGAGAACGTCCGCGAAAGCGCCGACACCTATGCGGAACGGCTAGAGCACTCGCGCGGTCCTTCTGCGAAGGGGTCGAGGCGGGGAGTGGCGGTGTCTCAGCGCCACGTGTCTCAGAAACGGCGGTTACTTAGACTGGAGCTCTTCTGAACGCTCGCAATAGCCTTCGCGATGTGCGTGTGACATCGCTGCGCACACTCGCCACCCAGGCACTGCCGCCACTTTCGGCGGCGAGGCCTGGGCGCTACGGTGGTCCACGTCTTGACGGCCTGGCAGTGACACCTGTAGGGCAGGATGCAGTGCGGTGGGCAGCGCATCCTCACTCGCGGAGTGTGTTTCAGTCGAAAACTGATATTTCCGTGACATCGCTGCCGCCGGCATGTCGTGTCTCGGGCTGGCGTCAGCTACTGTGCAGTGCCGTTCGAAGTGCGCTGATTGCGAGGGTCCGTGCGACGTTGGCTGCTCGGGTGTCTCGGAGGCTGTCGAGGAGCAGAAAATCGTGAACCATGCCTGCCACGCGCACTGACGTCACGTCGACACCGGCTTCGCGGAGCTTGTTCGCGTATTGTTCGCCTTCGTCTCGTAGGACGTCGGCTTCGTCGGTGATGACCAACGTGGTCGGAAGTCCGGCTAGTTCGTCGAGGGAAGCCTGTAGCGGTGATGCGTGCACTTCTGCACGTTGGGCGGGGTCGGAGGTGTACGCGTCCCAGAACCATTTCATGCCGTCCCGGGTGAGGTAGTAGCCCTCGGCGAACTGCAGGTACGACGGAGTGTCGAAGTCCGCGTTGGTGACTGGGTAGAGCAACACCTGCGCTTTGAGGTCGATACCTCCACGTTCTTTGTTCATGAGGGCGAAGACCGCAGACATGCATCCACCGACGGACTCACCGGTCACCGCGATGCGGGAGGTGTCCAGGCCGTGCTCGGCGCCGTGCTCGAGTACCCACTGACCAACCGCGTAGTTCTGTTCGACTTGGGTCGGATACTGCGCTTCGGGCGCGCGGTCGTAGACCGGAAATACTCCAGCTGCGCCGGCGCCTACCGCAAGTTCGCGAAACAGTCGATCGTGTGTCTTGTCGTCCCCGAAAACCCAGCCGGCACCATGGATGTAGAACACCACCGGCAGAGGCCCGGTAGCACCCTTCGGTCGAATGATTCGGGTGCGGACGGTTCCCCATCGGCCGGCATCGACGTCCACCCACTCTTCGTCTACGTCGGGCGATGCTACGCCGTTGCCACTTTGCAGGTCCCGCAATATCTTTCGTCCTTCTTCTGGCGGCACTTCGTAGATGCGGGGGTGGGGGTCGGTGGCTTCACACAGTTCCTGTGCTGCCGGTTCGAGGTACGGAGTGAGCGGTGGTGGTAGTTCGGACATGTCAGTCTGGCCTTTCGAGGTCGACGGTCAGATGTGATCGAGCGGGTCAGGGTTGATCTTTCGTAACTCGGTCCGGAAATGCCGGTGCGTTCGAGAGGTGCGCACCTGGTGCGAGTAGCAAAACAGTTGTGTAGCAGTGAGTTTCTCGGTTCAGTTGCCTTCGAGCAGTTGTTACGTACCCTCCGCACTGCCGACGAGTGGACGACGTTCGGTTGAATGTGTGCACCTCTCACATGACCTAAACATATCGCCTGCGGGTCGTCAATGGATCGATGTTCGCGCGTGTCGGAGGCGACCGTCATGGCTCCGTCCACCAGGCAACGATGCGTTCGACCACCTGTGAACTTCCCCGGATCCATCGGATGTGATCGTTGCTCGCACCGGGCAAGACGTCGTCGTGCTCGTACTGCCATCGTGTCACCGCGCGCGTGTCGAACAGTTTCTCCGCGAAGATGTCCACTGATCGTGGTGGGGCCATGGCGTCCGATGCGAAACTGACGACAAGAGCGGGCGTCGTGATCGGCCGATCGGCTTTGTACGGTGGGTTGCCTGTGATGACCATGCGGGCCCATTGCCGCATCAACGTGCGAGCGCCGGGGCCGCCGAAAGCCGGTGTCGGTACGTAGCCGAACAGTGTGGTGAGCAGCGGGACGGCTACTGCGCCCATGAGCAAGACGTGTAGCCCGCAGAACCGGTAGGTCCGATGGTGCGGGAGCGCAGCAGCTACGGTGACCATTGCCTCGACCGCCGGGTGGTTCAGTTGGTGTCCGGCGACGAGTTGACCGCCGAGACTGTGCCCGAGCAACAGGATTGGCTGTTCGGGATGATCCCTTCGCGCGCAGGTAATTGCGTGGTCGATGTCGTCGATTTCATCCTGGTAGGACCAATCGTGTCTGCGGTCGGCGCGGGGCTCGCCGCGTTCGAATCCTCGTCGTCGAATCGCATGGGCCTCCCACCCGTGCCGTGCGAACTCTGCGACCAGCGGTTCGTAGAAGTGCGACCCTATTGCCATTGCGGGCGCGATCAGGACATGGGGAGCGCTCGAGCTGTGCAAGCGGTGACGAATCGGAGTGCACAACGGACGAGGTGGGCCTTCGTCTTGTGCTGCGTGGTGGTCGTTTCTCACCGTTGGCAGATCACCAGTGGTATTTCGCGCTGTGTTCGTCGTTGGTAGTCTGCGTAGCCTTTATAGGCAGCAACGACTTTGGGCCACAGTGCGGCTCGTTCTTCTGTGGACGCGGTGCGTGTGTGTACCGCAAAGCGTTCTCCGTCCATGACGAGTTCGGCGTCGGGGTGGGCCTGGAGGTTTTTGTACCAGTCCGGATCGCGGTCGTCGCCGCCTTTCGATGCGACGAGCACGATCCAGTCCTTTTCTCGGACAGGGGTTGTCAGGTAACACGACCGCGGGAGTCCTGAAGAGCGTCCGATCGTGTGCAGCTCGACGACTGGCATTCCGAAGGGTTTGGACAGCAGTCGCCCTCCACTGACGGTGAGCACAATTTTGTGCGCACCGTTCATCAGCTTGGCGCCGAGGTCTTTGACGGTGTCGGTGTTCGACATTTCTCATCCCTTCATGAAGGTGGTGAGGGTGATTCTGTGTGTGCGTGCGCGGTGGGTGCCCTGTGAGGGGCCATTCGCTCCAGTCGGTTGAGATCTGTCACGAACTCTGCGGCAGGAGAAGGACTTTTCCCACCGACTCCTTCGATTCGAGCAACGCCTGCCCCTCGTCTGCATCGGCCAGGGGTAGCTTTGCCGAAATGATCGGTCGAATAAGCCCTTGTTCGATCAACGGCCACTCGTCAGTGGCGACGGCCGCAACGATCTCCGCCTTCGAGCCGGGACCAGTCAGCGGGCGGTTGCGCACGTTGAGGCCGATGATTCGCGCACGTTTACCGATGAGTGCACCGACGTTCGCCTCACCGGTGAAGCCTCCCTGCATGCCGATGATCACCAGCCGACCTCCGACAGCGAGGGCGTCGATGTTGCGGCTGAGGTAGCTCCCACCCATGATGTCGAGGATGACGTCTACCTCGCCCGCCAGTTCGGCTGCGAAGTCCTGATCTCGGTAGTTGAGCACGATGTCGGCACCGAGGTCTCGGCAGCGCTGCGCCTTGGCCTCTGATCCGACGGTGACCGCGACGCGCGCCCCCAGCGCCTTGGCCACCTGAATGGCATGGGTTCCGATTCCGCTGCCGCCGCCGTGAACGAGAAGCAGATCGCCGGCTTGCAGGCCTGCGTCGGTGACGATCGTGGACCAGACGGTGCTCGCCACCTCGGGCAGAGCAGCGGAATCGATCAGAGTCACGCCTGCGGGTACAGGTAGTAACTGAGATGCGGGGACTACTGCATATTCTGCGTACCCGCCTCCGGCGATCAGGGCACACACTTCGTGGCCCAGTGCCGGACCGTCGACGTCGGGACCAAGGGCGACGACGGTGCCGGAGATTTCAAGACCCATGATGTCGCTGATACCCGGCGGTGGCGGATAGAGTCCCTGCCGCTGCATCACGTCACCGCGGTTGATACCGGCGGCGGCAACGCGAATCAGGACCTCGCCAGGTGCGGGCGTTGGGGTTGGTACTTCCTCTACGACGAGATTCTTCTTCTCGTCGACGACGATCGCTCGCATGGTGGGGGTGACTGTGCTCATCTTGTCTCTCCTGTGGTGGTGGTCGAAATCGGTTGGCAGGCGGTGTTTGTCAGCGTGCGCCGATGGTTTTCCAGATGCGTAGCGCGGCGTTCACCACGGGTGTCCATGCGTTCCAGGGGATTCCCGCTGGTGGGTAGAAACCGAATCGCGACTGGTGGGCGATGGTTCGGGCTTCGGTGTATTTGAGGATGCCGTCGATACCGTGCCGACGCCCGAGGCCGGAATCGCCCATTCCGCCCATCGGCGAGTCGATACTGCCCCACGCCGCGGCGAAGGCGTCGTTGATATTCACGGTCCCCGAACGCAATCGGGCAGCGACTGAGCGGGCGCGGGTGGCGTCGCGACCCCACACGCTGCTGTTGAGTCCGTAGACGGTGTCGTTTGCCCGCGCAACTGCCTCGTCGTCATCTGCGACGGCGTAGATCGAGACGACCGGACCGAACGTCTCCTCCGTGTGCAACGTCATCTCTGGTGTGACGTCGGCGAGGATGGTCGGCTCGTAGAACAGCGGCCCCAGGTCCGGACGTGGCTTCCCTCCGGCCAGAAGGCGTACGCCCTTCGCGACGGCGTCGTCGACATGAGCCGACACTGTCTTCAGTTGTTTGTCGGTGGTGAGGCTCCCGACGTCGACCCCGTAGTCGTAGGAGGCTCCGATGGTCAAGGCAGAGGTTCGCTGGACGAACTTGGCAACGAACTCGTCGTGAACGGACTCGGCGACATACAGGCGCTCCACCGAGACGCACAATTGTCCTGCCGAGGGGAACGCAGCGCGCACGGCTCCTTCGGCTGCCCGATCGAGATCTGCGTCGTCGAGGACGAGCATCGCGTTCTTGCCGCCCAGTTCGAGTGACGCCCCGATCAGCCGCTGACCTGCGCCGCGGGCGATGTCTCGACCGGTCGCCGTGGACCCTGTGAACATGATGTAGTCCGCGTTCGCCAAGAGTGGGTCCCCGATCGAACTGCCTCGGCCGATCACCATCTGCCATACATCGGCCGGTAGGCCCGCTTGGTACATCAGGTCCATGGCCCACAAGGCGGTCAGCGCGGTCTGGGTGTCGGGCTTCTGCACCACAGCATTTCCGGCCATCAGCGCAGCGATGGCGTCCGTCGCCGCCATCGACAGTGGATAGTTCCACGGCGAGATGATCGCCACCACCCCTTTCGGGTGGTGCAGCTCGGACGTTCGAGTGAAGAAGGGCAGAGCCCCCCGGCGACGTTCGGGTTCAAGAACTTTCGGTCCGGTGCGGCCGTAGTAGCGGGCGGCGATGGCAGCGTCGGCGATCTCGAGGTACGCGTCGCGGCGAGTCTTGCCGTTCTCGGCCTGCATCAGGTCGAGCCCGATGCTCTGATTCTTCAGGACCAGATCGTGGAAGCGCAGTAACACTCTGGCACGCTCTGTCGCAGGGGTCGCTGCCCACCGCGCCTGGGCGCGCCGGGCACGAACGAATGCTTCGTCGACGTCGGCCGGGGTCGAGACCGGGAAGTCTGCGAGTGGTGAACCGGTGTACGGGGCAGTGGTGATCGAGCGGGAAGCGCCGGGCGAGGCTGTGACCCGTTCTGTCAGCCGCGCGAGCAGTCCTGTGGTCAGTGTGGCAGGCAGCGCCGCGCGGGGATCTGTGGAGGTGCCGGTCGTTGTGGTCATGTCGGTGTACTCCTGAGATGTTCGGTCGCTACGAGGTGTCAGCGAACCGAGACCGGGACCGGCATGTGCAGAGCGGCCTGGGCTGAGGTGGTG
>JADGMW010000022.1_pt2 | contig 60146 bp, 51 predicted proteins | sample 8641801 | NCBI WGS metagenome assembly JADGMW01 (sample SAMN16272018, study PRJNA661076) | feces metagenome | isolation source: fecal sample from diarrhoea affected cattle A | host: Bos taurus | place: South Africa: Lokaleng Village, Mahikeng | collected 2019-09
CGACGTAGACGTGCACCCCGATGGGGGCCGTCGTGTCCGGGTCGAGCGCCCAGCCACGCAGGGAGATGGTCGTCGGCGTCGTGGAGATCGCGTCCAGCACGCCGACGGGTGCCGCGTTGCTGACGGTCACGAGCGCGCAGCCGAGCACGACGTCCGCGCCGGAGCCCCGGTTGACCGCGGTGACGCACACGACGTGCCTGCCGTTGGCGGCCGTGATCCGCGCGTCGAAGCCGTGGCGCGACCCCACGCCGTAGGCGGCGGCGACATCGGGCCGGGCGCGGTCGGCGGCGATGTCGGAGACCTTGCCACCGACGGACACGCGGATCGTCAGCGACGCGTCGGTCTCGGGGTCGAAGGCCCAGCCGCGCACGGTGATGCCGGAGCCGCCCTGGTAGGCGTCGACGACGCCGCGCGGGGAGGCCGCGACCGCGGCGTTCGCCAGCTGGGCGACGCGTGCGCGGATCTGGGCCAGACGGTCGTAGAGGTACTGGCCGGGACACGTCGTGGTCGCGGCGTCGCGGTGCGCGTAGATCGTCGGGAACGACACCACGGTGCCCGCGGGGAAGCGTGACGCACCGCCGCCGGACACCATCGTCACGTTGGTGCCTGCGGTGATGCGGTGGACCGAGAACTTCCAGGCGATGAGCTGGCTGATGGCCTCCACCATCGCGTCGGGGGCCCCGGTGGTCGCGAAGTTACCGATCGCGGACACCCCGATCGTCCGGCTGTTGAAGCCGCCGGTGTGCACACCGACCACGGTGCTCGTCACGCCGCCGGCGCGTCCCTCGAAGGTCCGGCCGAACCGGTCCACGAGGAAGTTGTAGCCGATGTCGCACCAGCCCCGGCCGCCGGCCGCTTCCGGACGCGTGTGGTACGAGTAGATGCCGCGGATGATCCCGGCAACGGCGTCGGCGGAGTAGTCGTTCGCCGAGGCGGTGTGGTGCACGGCGGCCGAGACCATCGAGTTGGAGTAGTCGGGCGTGCAGCCGCGCAGCGACTCGTCCGCGCCCCAGCCGGCGCGGCTGATGATGGCGGGGCGCGCGGGGGCGGCCGCCGCGAGCACCGCGGCGTCGCGTACGGCGGCGTCACTCGCCCTGCCGGCGCCGGTGCTCGCCCCGACGGTCGCGCGCGCGTCGACCGTGGCCTCGCCGGGGTCGACCAGGACCGCCTTGAGCCCCGTGACCCTGCCGCTGCCCGCCTCGGCCCAGACCTGGAGGCCGTCGGCGCCGGCGGTGACGACGGCGTCCGTCCCGTCACGCGCACCCGCCTCGGCATCCGGGGTGCCGAGGTCCGGGGCGATGTCCGACGCCGACACGCCGACCCACTCCGACCAGCTGCCCGCCTCCCGGACCCGGTAGCGCACGACCACGTCGTCGAGGCCCGGCTCGTCCTGCCACGTGAGCCCGAGCACGGTGAACGGCGCGGTGTCGAGCGGTGCGGTCAGGACATCCGGAGTGGGCGTCGTGCCGGCACCGGCGGTCGGCGACGGCGACGGCGACGGCGCCGTGACGTCGGGGCTCGGCGCGGCGCCACGCGGCGCGGCCGACGGGCTCGCCGCAGGCTCGGAGGGGGCGGCCGGGGCGGTGGGCTCGGCGTCGGTCGCCGACGTGCGGGGCTCGTCGTCCTCGGTCGGCGTCGCGGCGAGGGCGGTGCGGACGACCCGCCCTCCCTCGCCCGACGAAGCGGTCGACCCGGCGTCGTCGACGGTCGCGTCCTGGCTCGCTGTCGCCGGTTCCGCCTCCTCCGCGAGCGGCACGTCCTCGGGGTCGGGGAGCGAGCTCACGAGGTCCGAGCGCACGCCGACGAGGTCGAGCTCCGTGACGTCGACCGAGCCGTCCGCCTCGGTCGCCGCGGTCGCGGCGGACCCCGGCAGGACGACGAGGGACGTGGCGAGGGCGGCGCTCAGCAGGACGGCGGCGGCGCGGCGAGGGTCGGACATGGGTGTCTCCTGTGCTCGGGCGTTAAGTCGAGGGGACCACGGACACCGGTCGGGCGCGCGGCCGACACGCCCGGTTCGACCGCTTCGACGGACGTGCGCGACGGCGCGTGCGCGGTCTGCCCCCTCCGTCCCGGGCGGCTCAGCTCCTCGCCGGCCGGCCCTCGTCGCCCCGGGCCCGGAACCGCCGCACGGCGAGCGTGACACCTGCGGCGAGCAGGACGACCACGCCGGCCGTGGTCGTCCAGAGGCCCGTGACCAGGCCGGGCGGCGCGTACGTGAGCTCGACCGTGTGCTGTCCGGCGCTGATCTCGACGCCCGAGAGCGCGTGGTCGACCCCGATGAGCTCGACCGGCCGGCCGTCGACGCGGGCGTGCCAGCCGGGCCGCCGGGCGTCGGCGACGACGAGCACACCGTCACCGTCGGCGGCCACGTCGAGCACGATCCGGTCGTCGTCCTGCAGGACGCGCACGACCCCGCGCGAACCGGCGGTCGGCGTGGTGGCGGGCGGCACGTCGAGGACGGCTTCGTCGTCGTCCAGGTGACCCCCCGCGAGCAGCGCGACCCGCGACTCCGGGTCGTCCTCCACCACGACCTCGGACGCCCAGCGGAACCGGGGGAGCGCGGTCGTGCGCTCGTAGACGGTCGCGTCGCCCGTGTGGACGACGACGAGGTCGTCGTCGGCACGGACCACGTTCGTCGCCCACCGGCCCTGGCGGTCGGTCTGCAGGGTGACGGTGGCGTCGTCGACACGCAGCCGCACGCGGAGCGGCCCCTCCTCGTCCACCGACGGCAGTGCCATCCACACGCTCCCGGGGTGGGCGAACCCGCGGGTCACCTGCGCGGTCCGGGCGACGACGCGATCGTCGTCGTCGACCAGCTCGAGCACGAGGGTGCCCTCCTGGCCGGACGCGAAGACGAGGCCCATCACCAGGTCGACGCGGACGCCCCGGACCGGGCCGTCCAGCTCCGCCGACGTGGCCCACTCACCCTGGAGGAGCGGTGCGTCGCCCCGCGGGCGACTCGTGCGCTCGAGGTCCCCGAGCAGCTCCGCCCCGGGCTCCACCACGGCGTAGCGCGCGGCGAGACGGTCGAGGGCGGGGGAGCCCAGGGCCTCCGAGGTCATCGTGGAGTAGGTGTCGCTGCGCATGGCGTCGGGGTCTGCCGACTCCAGGAGCGCGCGCCACTCCTCCGTGTGGAACGCGTGCCCCGTCGCGGACCGCAGCCCGTACGCGGTGCTGCTCCCCGGCAGCATCGTCAGTCCCGTGCTGGTGAAGCGGTCGCTCCCGAGCCGGTCGCGCAGGACCTCGTGCGTCGGCGTCTCGGGGTAGAAGGTGCTCACGGGCGATCGGGGCCACCACGCGTGAGCGACCTGGCCCGCCTGCACGGCCATGAGCAGGGGCAGGCACACCGCGGCCGCGACAGCCCAGGACCGACGGGAGGTGCGCAGCGCGACGAGCAGCAGCGTCACGGCGACGGCGAGAAGGACGACACCGACGACGAGACCCGTCCACGCAGCGCCGACCTGCTCGTGCGGTGCAGCCCGCAGCGCACGCACGACCGCGACCGCCAGGGCCACGGCGGCGGCACCGCCGAGTACCCACGCGGTGGCGGGGACGGGGCGACGGGTGGGCCGGGGGACGGTCTCGTGGTCGTCCGAGCGGGCGTCCGCCTGCGGCACGTCGGTCGAGCGTGCCCGGACCGACCGGACGAGGCGTTCCATCCCGTAGGCGGCGCACACGGCCGCGACCAGTCCCAGGAGCCCTCGCACGCGGCCGACGTAGTTGACGTCGAAGCCGGGCAGCCGTTGCACGAGGCCCAGCGCCAGTCCGGAGTAGACGACGGCCACGCAGGCGGCACCGCCCGTCGCCGCCGTGACGAGCGGCCACGAGAGCGCCCGGCGGGAGCGGACGGCGAGGGCGAGGACGACGAGCACCAGCGTCACGGCGCCGACGTACGACAGCCGCTCGACCGGGTTGCGCGAGCCGCCCCACAGCGGGTCGTCGACAGCCCCGAGGACGTCGGGGGCGAAGGTCGTCGCGAGCGCCGACCAGTCGAGGTGCATCTCCGGGGACTGCAGGCGGCGGTCCAGGCTGACGGCGCTGGTCGTGTTGAGGGCGAAGGGGATCAGCTGCCACGCCGACAGGGCGGCTCCGAGCAGTGCGCCGCTCGTCGCCACAGCAACCGACCGCAGCCACTCGCGCAGCGCCGCCCGGGCGTGCCACAGGCGCACGACCACCAGGACGAGCGACGCGTACGCCCCGTGCAGCAGCACCGCGGGAAACCCGCCGAGCAGCATCGCGGCGATCACGGCGCCCAGGGGCAGCGCGTCGCGCCACCGGCGGTGCTCGACAGCACGGTCGACGGCCCACAGCAGCAGCGGCAGGAGCACGGCGACACGCGTCTGCGGCCAACCGGTCCAGGCGATCATGAACCCGCTCGACAGGAAGGCGAGGCTGCCGACGGCCCACGAGGCCGGCCCGAGGCCGAGCCGCCGGAGCAGCAGCACCATCCCGCCCACGCCGACGGCGATCTCGAGGAGCTTCACCAGGCCGGGCGCGTACACGTCCGGCACGAGGAGCCAGGGGAGCGTCAGTGGCGAGAACATGGAGGAGTCGGGCAGCGACCCCAACGGGCTGCCCCCCGCGACGTACGGGTTCCACCACGGCATGTCGCCCTCGAGCAGCGCGTGCTTGAGCAGCAGCAGCCGCGGGATGACGGAGTCGACGGTGTCGGCGGGCCACGGGTTCCGTGCGGGGGTGTCGGCCAGGACGCCGTCCCACGGCGCGTACGCGCCCAGCATGTCGGTCGCGGCGAACACCGTCCGGCCGAGCAGCGCGGAGCCGACACCGACGACGACGAACAGGGCGAGCCCGCACCAGGCGGCGGCCGTGACGAGCGTGACGCCACGCGACGCGGGGTCCTGCAGGGCACGGACGGCTCGCTCCACGGCCCGTCCACCGGAGCGGCGCACGGAACGGATCACGCCGACGAGCGGTCGTACGGATCGATCAGGGGTGCCGCCCGACCTCACGGACGAACCTCGCGCACCGAGACGCGGCACTGCTCGATCGGGGCGCCGGCGACGTCGGAGCAGGTCGTCAGCGCCGTGAACGTCGCGAGCGGCGTACCGAGCGCCGTGAGGTCGGGATCGGCACCCGCCACAGGTGTGAACTGCAGGTGGTACCGGATCCCTGCATCGCGGACCTGCTGCCGGAAGGACGGGTCCGTGAGGTCGTACCCCTGGTCGGCCCGGCCGAAGACGCGGGCGTCGAGGTAGTAGGCCAGCCGAAGTGTCGCCCGGTAGTTGCTCCCGAGGATCGCGGAGCCCGCCGGCACGAACGGACGCATCTCACCGGCGAGGCGCGCGATGTCGGGGGGCTGCGACGCGGCCAGGGCGTGGGTGACACCGCGGGCCTTGCCGCCGACGCTGAACGGCGCACGCACCCCGGCCCCGTGCTCCCACGCCGCCGTCAGCGGGATGAGCAGGGCGAGTATCGCGGCGGCGGTGCGGACGACGAGGCCGCGGCCGGCCACGAACCGCTGCCATAGGGCAGGCAGCGCGCTGTACGCCGCCAGGGAGGACAGGGTGAGCAGGGGCCAGTAGTAGCGGGCGTTCCCGCCCTGCGTCGCGGCGGTGGTGACGCCGGCGTAGCCGAGGAAGTACACCCAGCCGGTGAGGACGAGCGCGAGGGTCGTCCGGCGCAGCCGTGCCTCGCCCGCTCGCGAGAGCACGAGCGCCGCGGTGGCGAGCGCCAGCACCGGGACGGTCCAGGGAGCGAAGCTGCGGATCCGTTCGAGGTAGTACGGGAAGGCCAGCAGCCGCTGCTCGACGTAGTAGGTGAGGCGGTCGCGCACCGTCAGCTGCTGCGTCTCCTGCCCGCCGCCGTCCGACCCGCCGCCGGTCCGTACCTGGAACGTCCGGTCCTCGCCGAACGAGATCGCGTGCTCGTTCGGTGGCGCCCACAGCACCGGCTCGCGCGCGGCCGCGCCGCCGGTCGGGTCGACCTTCGCGCTCATGTTGACGGCGAAGGACGAGCCGATCGTGGCCTCGCCGTACTTCCACGACAGGACGGCGGCCCAGGGTGCCGCGAGCAGGCCGGCGACGAGCACCGCCAGGCCGGCCGCAGCGGCCACCTGGCGTCGTGCCGTGCGGTCACGCAGCCGCAGCACGAGCCAGGCCGCGAGCACGACGACGACGACGGGCACGAGGAAGAGCTTGGTGACGTACCCGAGCGTGCACGTGGCGCCGAGCAGCACGGCGTGCCGTCGGACGTGGCGACCCGTCGCGAGGGACTCGTCGAAGCGCGCGAGGACGAGGGCGAACAGGGTCGTCCAGCTCACGACGAGGACGTCGGGCGTGAGCGACCGGACGTTGGCGAGGTAGAAGACCGCGGCGGTCGCCATGAACAGCAGGGTAGGCACGCTGCGGCCGTGCGTCGCCCACCACACCAGCGCGCCGCCGGCCGCGAGGCCCAGGGAGGCGCCCACGGCGGAGACGGCGACGATCGCGACGACGCCGTCGACGCCGAGTGCGATCAAGGGCGCCGCCAGCCAGCTGATCAACGGCGACCAGTACGCGTTCACGGCGGAGCCGAAGAGCCCCGACGCGTACTGCCGCGCGATCGAGATGTACGAGATGCCGTCGATGTTGTTGAGGTCGTGGCGTGCGCGCACCGTCGCGACCGCGAGCAGAGCGGAGGTCACGGCCCACAGGACGGCGGGGGCGGCCGGCACGCGGTCGACCGTTGCCCGCAGCCGACGCGCCGCCCCGGCAGCCACCGCCCCGGGCGTCGGGGCGGTCACGAACCGTCTCCCGTGGTGCCCGAGGACGCGGGGACCGTGCGCGGCGCGCCGCCCCGCGGGCGCAGCGCTGCGGCGCAGGCCAGGAAGAGGACGTCCACGGCCACGCTCCACAACCGCGTCAGTACCGTCACGACGACGGCGGCCTCGAGCGGCATGAGCGCGCTGAGGAACAGAGCCTGCACACCTTCGCGGACGCCCAGCCCTCCTGGCGCGAAGACGGCCAGCATGCTCACGGCGGACGCGATGCTGGCGGCGCCCACGACGTACGCCAGGTCGCTCCACGGCAGGTCGGAGTACACCGCGCGGGCCAGCAGGTAGTACGAGGCGCCGGTCAGCAGCGTGCCGAGCACGTACAGTCCGCCCCCGCTGAGGACCAGCGACCAGGTTGGGCGGTCCTCAGCGGGCAGCCGCCGGCGGGCGAGGCGATAGGCGAGGTCCAGCAGGCGACGCAGAACGGGAGGTGCCAGCGCCAGGAGGCACACGCCGGCGGCGACGGCGGACAGCACCGTCGCACGGCCCCCCAACGCGTCGAGGCGCGGGTCCAGGGCCAGCAGCGCGAGGCCGACCAGCAGCGTCGAGATGAGCTGCAGCGCGGCCTCGAGGGTGCCGCTCACGGCGAGCTTCGACCGGCTCACGCCGTGCTGAGCCGCGAAGTAGACCTTGCCGACGATCCAGGTGCCGGCGCCCAGCACGTACCGACCCAGCCACGCCTTGGCGTAGACGTACGAGAGCTCGCGTGCCGACCGGTGCACGTCGCGCGCGCCCAGGCGTCTCAGCAGGTGCAGCCAGACCAGCGCGCCCCAGTACCGGAACCCGAGCGCGAGCACCGTCGCGGCGGCCAGGGGGGCGGCGGAGAGGTGCAGCCCCTCCAGCTGGGCCCAGTCGATCCGGACGAGGTAGACGGCCACCGCGACCACGACGACGGCACTGAAGCCGATCTGGATCCAGGTGCGCGACGTCATCCGCCGACGGCTCACAGCCCTGCGTCCGTGCGTGTGATGAACGGGGCCACGAGCGCCTCGTAGTGCCGCTTCGCGAGCCGCTCCCACGAGAACTCGTGCGACAGCTCGAGCCCTCGGAGCGCGAGCTGCTCGCGCTGCTCGGGAGGCATCGCGGTCAGCCGCACGAGCGCGGCTGCGAGCCCGGCAGCGTCGCGCTGCTCCACGAGCAGCCCCGTGCGGCCGTCCTGCAGGATGTCGTCGGCGCCGCTCTGGCGGGTCGCGATGCACGGCAGGCCGTAGGAGAGGCCTTCGAGGAGGACGACCGGCAGGCCCTCCATGTCGCCGTTCGAAGCGACGACCGACGGGACGACGAGAGTGTCGGCCGCTCGGTACCACGCCTCCTTGTCCTCGCCCGTGGCGTAGCCGGCGAACGTGACGCGGTCAGCGAGGCCGAGAGCGTCGGCCAGCGCGACGAGCTCGTCGAGCAGCGGTCCGTCGCCCACGACGACGAGCCGCCAGGTGCCCAGGTCGTCGCGGACGGCGGCGAGCGCGTCGAGCAGGTAGGGCAGGCCCTTCTTCTCGACGAGACGCCCGACGAACAGCAGCACCTGCTCGTCCGGAGCCGCCTGGATCCGTGCGCGCGCACGCTCGCGGATCGTCCCGTCGTGCACCCGCGCGGGCAGGTTGGTGCCCATCGGGATGATGTGGATCGGCACGCCGCAGGTGTCGTCCTCGTCGAACCGTCGCAGTCGCGCGAGCGTCTGCGAGGAGACCGCGGACGCTGCGGCGGCCCGCCGCAGGGTCGAACGCACGACGAGGCGTCCCAGGACCGGCAGCCGGTGCCAGACGTCGACGTCGGAGGCGTGCGTGGTGAAGACGAAGGGGATCCCCGTCAGCCTCGAGACCCACGACGCGACGATGGCCTGCGGTGTGAACCAGTGTGCGTAGACGACGACAGGGCGCGTCCGTCGCGCCTCGCGCAGCGCTGTCACGAACTCGCCGAGGAAGAGGAACGGGACCGCGACGTACAGCCACGGGTTCCGTTGCAGCGCGGGCATGATGCCGCGTCCGGCGAGCACCTCGCCCGACCGGGGCCAGAAGTAGTGGAAGCGGATCTCCTCGAAGCCTGCGTGCCGCGTCCGGTCCTGGGTCGCGGAGCGCCGGTCGTGCGGAGCCACCACGCGGATCACGAGCTCGGGGTACTCCTCGGAGAGGGCGACCACCTGGTCGTGCACGAACGCCGGGACAGGGTCCTGGGCGTGGGTGGGGAACGTGGACGCCAGGACCAGGACGGATGGTCCCCGCCGCGGCTCAGCCCTGTCCATGGACCAGATCGGCGAACCGCGCGCGGTCGGCGTCGGTGAGCGCCCGCGTGTTGACGTACGTCAGCCGGCCGGCGCGACGCAGCAGGGACTCGATGACGTCGAGCTCGAGGCGGGTGAACCTCTCGTCGAACGTCGCGTCGCCCGACACGAGGTCGCGCATCGAGTCGTTGAGGTCGGCCGACCGTGCCACCTCCGCGGCGAGCTCGCGGGCGTTGTCGTCGCCGACGTCGACCGTCGTGGTGGCCGGGCCGTCCTTCCGGAGGAAGCCGATGCCCCCGACCGGCGCGGCGCTGCCGAAGACGTCACCGGGGAAGATCTCGTCCGCGTGGATGCGCGTCGAGATGAGGAACTCGGTCCGCAGCACGCGCTCGAGGACGAACCGGATGGCGTTCTTCCCGTACACCGCCGCGCGGTAGCGCAGCGGGATGCGCGCGCCGACCAGGCTGCGGACGTTGTACGTGAAGATGTGGAGCGGCCGCGGGTACGGGTGGACGATGCCCGACGTCGTGTCGACGAACAGCAGGTCGTCGCCCAGGAACCGGAACCCCTGCGCGAGCAGCGCGATGCTCAGCGTGGTCTTGCCCGTGCCGCCGTAGGCGGGCAGGGCGATCGCCTCGCCGTCCTTGGTGACGCCCGCCGCGTGCATGAACAGGACGCCGCTGTGCAGCAACTTGTAGTACATGACGGGTTCGAGCACCTGGGCCTGGAGGAACACGCCAATCGCGTTCATGTAGACGCGGTCGACCCAGTGCCGACCGAAGTAGATGTCGACCTGGTCGGTCTCCAGGCCGCGAACGAGCGTCCGGTACGTGAACAGCCGCTTGTACCGCGTGTGCCGGACGATGTCGCCGGGCCGTGCGTCCGGGAGGTCGTCGACGACGTGGACCCGGATCGTGGCGGCGGTCGCCGCTGCCGGGTCGCCCTGCGCGATGCGCAGGTACTCATTGTCGAAATATCGCCGATAACCGCGGTGGCGGGTGTTCAGCTCTACGGTCAGAAATCCGTAGAAGTTGTACCTCTTCACTGCTGCTTCCCACCTGTCCTGCCGGCTGCGCGTCCGCGGACCGTCTGTTGCGGCCGTCTCGGCGTCGTGGCCGCATCGATCCGTGTGCCAGTGATTCATCGGATGTTCGACCACTGGGCGCCGAAACTTTAGCAGTCGGGACCATCCCGAGGGGCGCCTTCCTGGTCACGTGTCCGGGTGGCGTCAGGCCTCGGTAGACTTGCCCCGATTCCGGTCCACCACCACCAGGACGTGACGTGAAGGTCTTCATTCAGATCCCGTGCCTCAACGAGGAGACGACGCTCCCCGCCGTGCTGGCGTCGATCCCTCGGCACATCGACGGCGTCGAGCTGGAGATCCTGGTCATCGACGACGGCTCGACCGACCGGACCGTCGAGGTGGCCCGGGAGCACGGTGTGCGGCACTTCGTGCGGCACACCCGGAACATGGGCCTGGCACGGTCGTTCAAGGACGGCGTGCACTACGCGCTCGCCCACGGCGCGGACGTCGTGGTCAACACCGACGGCGACAACCAGTACCCGCAGGACCGGATCCCGGACCTCATCGCGCCGATCGTCTCCGGTGAGGCGGACATCGTCATCGCGGACCGACAGACCGCGACGATCGCCCACTTCTCGCCGTTCAAGAAGATGATGCAGCGCCTCGGCAGCGCGGTGGTCAACGGTGCCGCCGACACCGACCTGCCCGACGCGGCGAGCGGCTTCCGCGCGTACTCGCGTCCGGCGCTGCTGCGGCTGAACGTCGTCACGGAGTTCAGCTACTGCATGGAGACGATCATCCAGGCGGGGCACAAGCGCCTGAAGATCGTCAGCGTGCCGGTGACGACCAACGCGAAGACGCGGGAGTCACGGCTGTTCACGAGCATGTTCCAGCACATGCGGAAGTCCGCCGCGGCGATCGTGCGGAGCTACCTCATGTTCAAGCCCCAGGCAGTCTTCGTGACACTCGCTGCCGTCTTCGGGGTGCTCGCCTTCGTGCCGATGATCCGGTTCCTGGTGCTGTGGATCGTCAACGACGAGGCCGCCGGCAACGTCCAGTCGCTCATCTTCGGGGCGATCATGGCGGTCGCGGCGCTCCTGTCGCTCGCCCTCGGCGTGCTGTCGGAGCTTCAGCGCACGAACCGCATCCTCCTCGAGGAGCAGCTCGAGCGGATCAAGGAGCTCCAGTACCGCCGGGAGCTCGAGAACGGTCCTGACTGGGAGAGCTGGTCGACGGAGCCGGTGCAGGTCGCCGCGTCGTCCGACGGGGCCGCGTGACCCGCACCGAGGGTGTCCGTCGGCCGCGGAGCGGCCCGGACCACGAAGGCGCCGGCCCGGTGCTCCGTGCGGCGGGCACGTACGACAGCGGTGCGCACCCGAGGATCCGCGTGCTCCTCGAAGGGCTGGCGCGGCGCGGCTGGACCGTCCAGGAGGTGGTCGAGCCGCTGCGGTTCGACACCCGGCGACGCGTCGAGGTCCTGCGGCGCCCCTCTCGGCTGCCCGCCTTCGGGTGGGCGTTGGTGCGCGCTTGGTCCCGCCTGGGGCCGCGTCTGGTCTCCGCGCGTCGGGGCCCGGCGCCGGACGCCGTCGTGGTGGGCCACATGGGGCACTTCGACGTCGCGCTGGTGCGCGCACTGTCCCCGAGGTGTCCGGTGGTCCTGGACTACCTCATCTCCGGTGCGGGCACGGCTCGCGACCGCGGCGAGCAGGGGCGGGTCAAGCAGCGGCTCCTGCGTGCGCTCGACCGCTTCGCGCTCGCACGGGCCGACGTCGTGGTGGTCGACACCGAGGAGCACGCACAGGCGCTCGACCCGGACGCTCGCCGACGTACCGTGGTGGTCGCGGTCGGGGCGGACGACCGGTGGTTCGGCGCGCGTCGCAACGAGGCTGCGGAGCCGGACGGCGGTGGCCGGCTGCGCGTCGTCTTCTACGGCGTCATGACCCCGCTGCAGGGCGCCGGCGTGGTGGCCGAGGCGCTGCGGGCGCTCGACGGTGCCGTGGACGCGACGATCGTCGGCCAGGGGCAGGACGGCGAGCTGGTCGACAGGCTGCTCGCCGACGTGCCAAGGATCCGCCGGCTGCCCTGGGTCCAACCGGACGACCTCCCCGCCCTCGTCGCGGAGCACGACGTGTGCCTCGGCATCTTCGGGGACGGCGAGAAGGCCCGGCTCGTGGTGCCCAACAAGGCTTTCCAGGGTGCGGCCGCGGGGTGCGTCGTCGTGACCGGTGACACCGCACCCCAGCGCCGGGCTTTCGGCTCTGCGGCGGTCCTCGTCCCGCCCGGTGACGCGGCGGCCCTCGCAGAGGCGCTGCGGCAGCTCGCGAGCGATCCGGCGGAGCTCGCCCGTCGCAGGTCCGCGTCCCGGGCCTGGGCGGACGCCCACTTCCGTCCCGAGTCGGTCGTCGCGCCGCTCGACGAGCGGCTGCGGGCACGCTGATGGGTCGGCTGCTCGCGCTGCTGCGCAACCCCGCCGTCCGGACGGGGTTCGTCGTGGTCGCGGTCGGGGCCGCGGTGGTCGCCGTCGTCGTCGAGCGCGAGACGCTGCTCGAGGCGCTCGACAGCCTCTCGGCCGGGGCCGTGCTCCTGGCCGCGGCGCTGGGGGCCGTCTTCCTCGTGTGCACGGGGGCCTCCTGGCGCACGGTCCTCGCCGACCTGGGCTCACCGCTGCCGCGCACGGACGCGCTGGTGATCTTCGGCGTCAGCCAGCTCGGCAAGTACGTGCCCGGCGGGGTCTGGAACGTCGTCGCGGCGGGGGAGATGGGAGCGGTGCACCGGATCCCGCGCCGCCGGTCGGTCACCGCCATGGGTGTGTCCGTGCTCGTCTCCGTGGTCACCGGTCTGGCGCTGGGCGTGCTCACGGTCGCGACGGTCGGTGCCAGGGGTCTGGACCTGCGCTGGCTGTGGTGGGCCGCACCGGTCATGGTCCTCTTGCTCGTCCCGCCCGTCCTGAACAGGTGCCTGGCGCTGGGCATGCGCGTGCTGCGCCAGCCGGTGCCCGAGGAGCCGCTCACCACGAGCGGGACGCTCCGCGCCGTCGCGTGGGCGATCGTGGGCTGGCTGGCGATCGGGTGCCAGGTCGGCGTCATCGCGACCGCCCTCGGACTCCCGCTCACCGTCGGGTCCTTCCTGCTGTGCGTCGGGGCGTACGCCCTCGCGTGGGTCGTGGGCTTCCTCGTCGTGGTGACCCCCGCCGGTCTCGGCGCCCGGGAGGTGGTGCTCGCGGCGATGCTGGGCGGGTCGCTCGCGTCCGGGCAGGTCCTGCTCGTGGTCCTGTCGTCCCGCGTCCTGCAGACCGTCGGGGACCTCGCGCTCGCCGGCCTCGGTGCGCTGCTCGCCCGCCGCGCGGCGTCGAGGCGCCGCGCCGCCGCGGGCACGGGCGTGCCGTCTCACGGCGAGGCCCTCTGACCCTGCGCGGCACCGCCGCGCGGCGTCGGGACGTGCGCGTCGCTCCGCCGGCGGCTGCGCCACGGCGGACGCCCTAGGGTGTCCGGGTGCGGATCCTCCTCGACGCGACAGCAGTTCCCGAAGACCGTGGCGGCGTCGGGCGGTACGTCGACGCGCTGCTGCCGGCCCTGGTGGCGCAGGGCGTGGAGCTCGCCGTCGTGTGCCAGGCCCGTGACGCCGCTCGCACGTCCGAGCTCGTGCCGTCTGCCGAGGTCGTCGCCGCGCCGCCACGGATCGTGCGGCGGCCTGCTCGACTCGCCTGGGAGCAGGTCGGCCTGCCCCGCTTGGCCCGGGGCCTCGCGGTGGACCTGCTGCACAGCCCGCACTACACGATGCCGCGTGTCCCCGGGGTGCCGGTCGTCGTGACGCTCCACGACGCGACGTTCTTCTCGCACCCCGAGCTGCACTCGCGCCTCAAGGGCGGCTTCTTCCGGCGAGCGACACGTCACGCCATCACGCACGCCGCGGCGCTCGTCGTGCCGTCGCGCGCGACCGCCAGCGAGGTCGTACGCCACGCCGGGGGTGCTCCCGAGATGTTCCACGTCGCGTACCACGGTGTCGACACGTCGCTGTTCCACCCGGTCGACGAGGGCGACCGCGCTCGTGTCGCTGCCTCGCTCGACCTGGGCGGGCGACCCTACGTCGGGTTCCTCGGGACGCTCGAGCCGCGCAAGAACGTCCCGGCGCTCGTGCGGGCGTGGGGGCGGGCGGTCACCGACCTCGCGGAACCGCCGGCGCTGGTCCTCGCGGGCGGACGGGGATGGGACGACCAGGTCGAGCCCACGGTCGCGGCGGTCCTCGCCGAGCACCCCCACCTGCGGGTCAGGCTCCCGGGCTACCTGCCGCTGGAGGACCTCCCGGGCTTCCTGTCCGGCGCGCAGGTGCTGGCGTACCCGAGCCTGGGTGAGGGCTTCGGGCTTCCGGTCCTCGAAGCCATGGCGTGCGGCGCGGCGGTCCTCACGACGCGCGAGCTCTCGCTGCCCGAGGTCGGTGGTGACGCGGTGGCCTACTGCGGGACGGACGAGAACTCGATCGCCACCGGGCTGCGCGCGCTGCTCGACGACACGGCTCGTCGTTGTGCCCTGGCCGCCGACGCCGTCCACCGGGCGGCACGCTTCACGTGGCAGGCCGCTGCCGCGGCGCACGTCGAGGCCTACGACGCCGCGTTGCGGCGTCGCGCCGTCAGGCCCTGAGCGGCCCGGACGCCGAGGCCGGCTCCGCCTCGCCCGGTGCACCGGGAGCCGTCCGGTCGGGACCCGTCGCGGGCTGCACGGCGGACAGGGCCGGGGTGTCGCCCGGACGGAACCAGCGCCACGCGAGCCAGGCCAGCACCGCCGCGAGGACCGCGTACGCGAGTGTTCCCGTGAGGAAGCCGATCGGGGACGACCACCGCGGCTCGAGCGTGAGGACCTCTCCGGCGAGCCCCTCGGCGTACCGGCGTGACGCCCAGTAGAACGCGGCGACGTGGCCGACGAGGACCACGGGCAGCGTGCCGCGCGCCAGACGGCGGAGGAGGTCGCGCTCCGGGGTGCCGGTGCCGTCCGCGACCAGGGCGGCCAGCAGCGGGACGCCCACGGCGAGGGGCAGCGCGTATCGTCCCTGCCAGATCAGCCCGGTGTCGGCGGCCGTCGGCACCTGCAGCACGAGCGGGGCGGCCGCCGTGCCGACGACCAGGAGCAGCAGGGCGCGTCGCAGCCGGGGCGCGCGCGCCGCGCTGAACGCCACCAGCAGGACCGCCCCGAGCATCGCGTACCACGCGATGAACGTGGCCGGCGGTGAGGGCGCGTCCAGCCACCCGTAGTCACCGATCATGTTGAGCAGGTACTCGGACGTCTTGCCGACGACCGACAGGACGGTCGTGCGGGGATCGGCGAAACCGGGGTACTGGTCCCGCGTCGTGACGACGGACGGGTGCGTCACCAGCCACGCCACGGCCGCTGCGCACGCGGCGAGGGTCGCCGCGACGAACCACCGGAACCGGGGGTGGCGCACGACCTCCCGCCACCGGCCGCGCGGCGCGGCGACGAGCGCCACGACGACGACCGCCAGGGCCCACAGCGGCGCGGACGACCGCGAGTTCACCAGCAGGGCCCCGGTGACGACCGCCTGTGTCAGGGCTCCCGTCGTCACGGGGCCGCGGCTCAGCACGATCCCGAGGCAGGCGCACCAGAAGGCGAACGCGGCGGCGATCTCCAGACCGGCCGGGTTCACGGTCGCCCCGAGGAAGAAGCACATCGGGGTCAGGGCGATGGCGGCGCCCCACGGACCCGCGCGGTTGCCCGTCACGCGGGTCAGGCGGAACAGCCCCCAGGTCAGCAGCAGGCCACTGACCAGGGCGCTGACCAGGCGCATGGCCATGATCCCGGCCTCGGCGGGGAGGAACAGCGACGGCCACCCCACGAGCGCGTAGTACAGGGGCGGGTACTGCGCGGCGTACGTGCGCGTCTCGATCGCGTCACCGGACTCCGGCAGGTCCTGCTGGCAGGCAGCGGGGACGTCGGGCTGGAAGGCGAAGCAGTTGGGCAGGAGCACGGACGCCGCGTAGTCCGCCGGGAGCAGGACGACGCCGGCGACGCCAGGCTCGGCGCCGGCACCGGGGTCGGGCTCCGCGTCAGGAAGCGTCACCTGACCGCGGACGACGCCCGCGGCGCGCACCACGTGACTGGGCTCGTCCGGGGAGGACATCAGCGGTGTGCCCAGTGACCAGCACATCCCGAGCGCGACGACGAGGGCTCCGACGGCCGTCCAGCGGGCGGCGGTGCGTCGGTGATGACCGCTCCGCGTGCCCGCGTCGTCGTCGTGGGCAACGGGCGTGCGGGACATCGGCGCTGGCCTCCGGTTACGGTTCCGCCGCCGGGCCGGCGACGCGGACAGTGTAGGCGTGCCGCCGTCGCGCCGGGGCTGTCACGGTGGCGCCGCGTCCGTCCGGCGGCGCCCTCCCGGACGGTAGTCTTTCCGCCGTGTCCGTCCCCCCTGTGAGTCGTGTGCTGGTGGTCCTGCCGGCCTGGAACGAGAGTGAGTCGCTCCCCGGAGTGCTGGCGGAGATCCGCGAGCACCTGCCCGGGGTCGGGGTGCTCGTGGTCGACGACGGGTCGCTCGACGGCACCGCCGCAGTCGCACGGGCGCACGGGGTGGACGTGCTTGAGCTGCCCTTCAACCTCGGCGTCGGCGGTGCGATGCGGGCGGGCTTCCGGTACGCGCTCGAGTCCGGCTACGACGCCGTGGTCCAGGTCGACGCCGACGGTCAGCACGACCCGCGTGACGTCCCGCGCATCGTCGAGCGGCTCGCGCACGCCGACGTCGTGATCGGTGCCCGCTTCGCCGGGACGGGGCAGTACGTGGCCCGCGGTCCGCGGCGGTGGGCGATGCGCGTCCTCGCGGCCGTGCTCAGCAGGGTGGCCTCGACGCGCCTCACCGACACGACCTCCGGATTCCGCGCCGCCGGCCCGCGGGCCGTGGCGCTGTTCGCCCGCCACTACCCCGCGGAGTACCTGGGCGACACCGTCGAGTCCCTCGTGATCGCGGCCCGCTGCGGGTTGCAGATCGAGCAGATCGGCGTCGCCATGCGCGAGCGCTCGGCGGGACGACCGTCGCAGAGCCCGGTGAAGGCGTCGATCTACCTGGCACGGGCGTGCCTCGCGCTGCTGATGTCCCTCATGCGCCGCCGTGAGACGGTCGTCCCGCAGGAGGTGGCGGTCTGATGAACGGGCACCTCTTCGCGCTTCTCGGGGCGCTCGTCACGCTGGTCTTCATGTTCGAGCTCCTGCGCCGCCGACGGCTGCGCGAGAAGTACGCGAGCCTGTGGATCGTCGTCGCGCTCCTCGTGCTCGTCGCAGCGGTGTTCCCTGCCGTCACGGAGTGGCTCTCCGCCCTGGTGGGGATCACCACGCCGGTCAACCTCGTGTTCTTCCTCGGGCTGCTCGTGCTCCTCGTCGTCTGCGTGCAGATCAGCGCCGAGGTCAGCGAGCTCGAGCTCGAGAACCAGACGCTCGCCGAGGAGGTAGCGCTGCTGCGCCTGCGCGTCGAGCGGCTGGAGAGCGCCGTGGAGGGCGGCAGCGCGTCCGAGACGCCCGCAGCCCCCGACACGGACGGCCGGAACCTGTGACGGCCCCCGCCGAAGCCTCGTCCCGTGGCCTCGGCGACCGTTGGGGATTCCTCTCCGTCGCCGTCGGGCTGGGCGTCTACGGCCTGGCGTCGTACGCGTACCTGACCGTATCGGGACGGGCGCTCGGGGTCGCGTTGTTCGCCCCGCTGTCCGTGCTGTGGACCCTGCTCAATGCGGTCGGCATCGGCTTGTTCCTCCCGCTCGAGCAGGAGCTCGGGCGCACGACGGCGTCCCTCAGGGCGCGGCGACGCGGGAACGGTCCGGCCGTGCGGGCGGTGCTCGCGACGGGCGGCGCTCTCCTGGCGGGCGTGGCGGTGGTGTGCCTCGTCGCCTGGCCCGCGTTGGAGGCGCGGCTGTTCCACGGTCACGCCGTCCTCGTGCCGCTGCTGGTCGGCGGGCTCGCGGGGATGGCGGTCGCGTACGCAGCGCGAGGTCTTCTCGCGGGGAACAGCCGGTATCCCGCGTACGGTGCGCAGCTGGCCGTCGACGGCGTGCTGCGCGTCGGCGGGGCGGGGCTCCTCGCCGTGCTCGGCGTCCGCGAGGTGGGCGCCTACGCGCTCGTGCTCGTGCTGGCTCCGCTCCTGTCGGTGCTCGTGACGACCCGTCGCGCGGGTCTCGTTGCGCCCGGGGAGGCGACGGACGCCGTCGGGCTGCGCCGCGCGGTCGTCGCACTCGTGCTGGCTTCGCTCGCGTCGCAGCTCCTTGCCAACGTCGGCCCCATCATCGTGCAGCTGCGTGCCGCGCCGCACGAGCAGGTGCTCACGGCACAGTTCACCGCGGCCCTCACGGTCGCGCGCGTCCCGGTCTTCATGTTCGCCGCGGTCCAGGCGGTGCTCCTGCCGGGGCTGGCGGCGCTGCGCGGCGCCGGTGACCTCGCCGGCTTCCGACGACGGCTCGGCCTGGTCACGGCCGTGACGGCAGGGCTGGCTGCAGCCGGGACGCTGGCTGTCTGGGCGTGGGGCGACGCGCTCGTCCCACTGCTGTTCGGGGACGCCTTCAGCGTCGCGAGCGTCGGTCGCGGTGCCGTGACCCTCATCGCGCTGTCCGGCGGCCTGTTCATGCTCGCGCAGGTCGCGGCCCAGGCGCTGCTGGCCCTCTCCGGGGACCGCGCCGTCGGGACGGGCTGGGGCGTCGGCCTGGTCGCGCTCGTGCTGACCGCTGTCGTCCCAGGCCCCGTCACGACCGTCGCGGCCGTCGCGCTCGTCGTCGGTTCGGCCGTCGCGCTGCTGGCGCTGGCTGTCCCACTGCTCGCCCGGCTGCGTGTCGCCGCCGCCACGGAGGTCGACCATGTCTGAGACCACCGAGCCTGGCCCCGGCGTGGACCGGGACGTCGACGTCGTGATGCTCGCGTACGGCGACGAGCCGTACCTCGACGAGGCGATGTCGGCCGTCGTGGCGTCGGCTGGGGTGCGGGCCCACCTGACGCTCGTGGACAACGGGACCACCCGCGGCGACCTCGACGAGCTGTGCGCGCGGACCGGCGCGACGCTGCTGCGCCCCGGGCGCAACCTCGGGTTCACGGGCGGCGTCAACCGCGGGCTGGCCGAGGGTCGGTCCCCGTACGTGGCTCTGGTCAACAGCGACGCCATCGTCGCCCCGGACGCCCTGGCCCGCCTCGTCGCCGTCGCGGCGGACCCCGCCGTCGGCATCGCGTCCGGTGACGTGCGGCTCGCGGACGACCCGCAGACCATGAACTCGGCGGGCAACCCGCTGCACGTCCTCGGGCTGAGCTGGGCCGGTGGGCTGGGGGAGCCGGCGACGTCGCACTCCGAGCCGGGCGACGTCGCCTCGGCCAGCGGCGCGGGGCTCGTGCTGCGTCGCGAGGTGTGGCACCTGCTGCGCGGCTTCCCGGAGGAGTTCTTCGCGTACCAGGAAGACCTCGAGCTGAGCTGGCGCACGTGGCAGGCCGGGATGCGCGTGCGGTACGTGCCGGACGCCGTCGTCGTCCACTACTACGCCTTCGGTCGGCACGCGTCGAAGATGTACCTGCTCGAGCGCAACCGCCTGCTGTTCGTCCTCACCACCTACGGCGCCCGCACGCTCGCGCTGCTCGCCCTGCCGCTGCTGGCGTTCGAGCTCGCCATGCTGGTGGTGGCGACGGCCCAGGGGTGGGGCCGCCAGAAGCTGCGCGGGTGGTGGTGGGTGCTGCGGCACGCCGCATGGGTCCGCTCCCGACGGCGGTGGGTGCAGCAGCAGCGCGCCGTACCCGACCGGGACCTGGTGCAGCTGTGGGTCACCCGCTTCGACCCCGCCGTGCTCCCGCTGCCGCCGGGTGCGGGGATTCTGCAGAGCGCCCTGGCCGGGTACTGGCGGGCGGTGCGGCCGCTGCTCTGAGGGAGCGGCGCGCACCGCCCGGGCTTCAGACGCGCAGGCTGCGCAGGTACTCGTCCACGGCCGCCGCGTCGGGGAGCAGACCGGCGGCGCGCGCCTCGGCGAGCGTCGGCGCGGCGGTGTCCTTGTCGGACAGCTGCAGCGTCAGGGGGCTGCCGTCCCGAGCCGTCGTCGGCCACGTGATCCCGATCTCGGCGTCCAGCGGGTGGATGCCGTGCTCGCGGCCGGGCGCGTAGCCCGACGAGCACAGGTACAGCACGGTGGAGTCGTCCTCGAGCGAGACGAACGCGTGGCCCAGGCCCTCGCCGAGGTAGATCGCGCGCCGGTCGACGTCGTCGAGCAGCACCGAGTCCCACCGGCCGAAGGTCGGTGACCCCACCCGGATGTCCACGACCACGTCGAGCACCGCCCCCTTGGCGCACGTCACGTACTTCGCCTGCCCCGGAGGCACGTCGGCGAAGTGGATCCCGCGCAGGACGCCGGCCGCCGACACCGAGCAGTTGGCCTGCTGCAGGTCGAACGCGTGCCCGGTGGCCTCACCGAACGGTCCGGACTTGAAGTACTCGAGGAACACGCCCCGGGGGTCCCCGTGCTGCTGGGGCGTGATCTCCCACGCCCCGGGCACGTTCAGCTCGCGGTAGTGCACGTCGGCTCCTTCTCGATGGTGGGCGGGACGACTCACCCTACCGGCGGGTGAGGGCGGGTAAGGTGAGCCGCCGTCGTCGGATGACAGGGAGCAAGCGTGCGCTGGGTGGTCATGGGAAGTGCTGGGATGCTCGGCACGGACGTCGTGTCGGCGGCTCGGTCCGCAGGGCACGACGTGGTCGCGCACGACCGGGAGACGGTCGACATCCTCGACCCCGACGCGGTCGGCCGCACGGTCGACGGCGCGGACGTCGTCGTCAACTGTGCCGCCTGGACGGCGGTCGACCTCGCCGAGGAGCGGGAGTCGGACGCGTTCGCCGTCAACGCCACCGGCCCACAGGTCCTGGCGCGCCGTGCGCGTGAGGCCGGCGCGCGGATCGTCCAGATCTCGACCGACTACGTGTTCCCGGGCGACGCGACGTCGCCCTACGGGGAGACGGACCTCGCCGCGCCGCGCTCCGCGTACGGAAGGACGAAGCTCGCCGGTGAGTGGGCGGTCCGAGCCGAGAACCCCGACCACCTCGTGGTGCGCACCGCGTGGCTCTACGGGGCTGCTGGTCGGTGCTTCCCCCGCACGATCGCGCGCGCGATGGCCGAGCGCGGTGCGCTGCAGGTCGTGGCGGACCAGGTCGGCCAGCCCACGTGGACCCGTGACCTGGCGGACCTCGTGCTGCGTCTGGTCGCCGCAGGTGCACCGGCCGGCACGTACCACGGCACGTCGTCGGGCTCCACCTCCTGGCACGGTTTCGCGCAGGAGGTCGTCGCCTCGGCCGGGATGGACCCGGAGGCGGTGGCACCCACCTCGAGCGCCGACTACAGCCAGGCAGCCCCTCGCCCCGCCTACTCGGTGCTGGGGCACGACGCGTTCGCACGTGCCGGCGTCGCTCCCATCGGTGACTGGCAGGAGCGTTGGAGGGTCGCCGCGGGCGAGGTGCTGGGAAGCACCGCCTGACGTCGACGCGCCGAGCTGACGCCGGGCCCGTCCACGGGATCGAGATGGCTCGTTACCAGGACACGACCGGCACGTCCTCGACGAGGTCGGAGACGACCGTCGCGACGTCGCCGGGAGCGACCACGACCCGCCAGCCGCGCTCGTCGACGACCCGGGCGAGATCGCTGGGCGCCGCGGGCGCCAGCAGGACCGCGGCGTCCGCCTCGGTCGCGGTGGTCCACGTGCCGGTGAGCGCGAGGAACCACTGCTGGGCGTTCACCGGGTGCAGGGTGGGGATCGCCTGGAGGAAGACCGCCGGCGACGAGGTCGCCGTCGCGAGTGCCGCCTCGGCGCCGGCGAGGAGGTCCCCGGCCGTGGTGACCAGGGCCGGCTCCGCGGGGAAGGTGCCGGTGGAGCGGCCGAGCACGTCGTGGACCTGCAGGAGCGCCACGCTCCCGACGGTGACCGCACCGACGAGGCGCAGTCGTTCCTGCCTGCTCCGCACCGACGGCACGGGGGCTCCGCGGAGCACGACGCCGGCGGCGACGACGACCGCGGACACGAGCGCGAGCCCGAGGACGAGCTTCCAGAAGTAGTAGGACAGCTCGCCTGCCGCCAGGACCTGCAGGGCGCCGACCGCGACCGCACCCCCTGCGCCGATCGCGACGACGGCGGCCGTGGCCGGGAGGCGCCGGTGTCCACCAGGCGCGAGGCACACGGCGACGGCACCGGCCACGAGTGACAGGGCGAGCCCCGCCTGCGGGAGGGCGATGCCTCCGGGAATGACCAGGACCTCGGCGACGTCCAGAGCCCGCAGGGTGGCAGCCGCGTGCAGGACGCCGGCGCACGTGGCCATGGCGATGACGGCGACGGTCGCCCAGCGGCGGGGCGTACCGCGCCACGCCGCGCGGTCGCGGCGCGCGGCGATGAGCAGGACGGCGGGGAGCGCGACGACGCAGAGCAGCGCCCAGCTGTGGGCGACGCACACGAGGAGACCGCCGGCCGCGGCCACCGGCAGCGGGAGGGCGACCCTGGGCGTGGTCAGCGCCAGCAGGACCGCGGCACCGGCCGCTGCGGACGCGAGCACGATGTTCGGGAAGCCGGCGCTCGCGGCGTACGCGCCCGGGCCGAGCAGGAAGACGCCGGCGACCCCGGCTGCCGCCAGCGCGAGGGCTGCCGGCCGCCGCGGTGCCGTGGGCAGCGCGCACAGGCCGGCGACCAGCACCACGGCGGACGCGCCGAAGATGATCGCGTGCGCGTGCAGGAAGAGCACGACCTCGTCCGCGGTCGGCCCAAGGAGGGGCCGGAACAGCTCGATGAGGGTAGCGACGACGGCGTGGTAGCCCTGCGGGTAGTCCCCGAACTTCCAGGGCTCGCCCGTGGGACCTGCACCGAGCGCGGGCACGACGGCACCGTGCCGTCGGATCATCAGCACCATGTCGGCGTGGGCCGAGAAGTCCCACGCCGGCAGCAGGCGAGCGAGCGCCTCAGGTCCGGTGCGGACGGCCAGCAGGCCCCGCGTCGCGACGACGGCGGTCGCGGCGGTGGCCGCCACCAGCAGGTCGACCGTGCGCCACCGGGGGAGCACCAGCTCCCTCGTCCGTGCGAGGACACGCCCCGGCCCCTCCCAGGCGAGCACGGCCACGAGCGCCCCGGTGACCGACGCAAGCAGCGCACCCGCGCGCCCTACCGTGCCGAGGGGCAGGTCGACCCACCAGAGCGCTGGGACGGCTCCGACCGCCAGACCGGCCGTCAGGAGCAGTCGGCGGACACCGAGCCGCGACGTCGGCAGCGCGATGACGACCGCGAAGGCGAAAGCGAGCGCCGCCCACCCCTCGAGCGCGCCGGTGCTCCGCAGCAGGATGACCGCCGCACCGGCCAGCCCTCCGAGGGCCAGCGCGCTCGCGCGGTGCAGGGTCCGGCGTCGCGGTCCCACGGGCACGAGCGCGCGCGTCGGCGCCTGGGCAGCGGTGCCGCGCCGTGCGGCGGTCAGGTCGAGCACAGTGCGTCCGTTCGCGGGCGCCGGCGCCCGTCAGGTCAGGGACGCTCCCGGTCGAGCAGCCCGAGCAGATACGAACCGTACCCGGACTTGACCAGCTTCTCGGCGCGTTCGCGCAGGTCGTCGTCGGTGAGGAACCCGCGACGCCACGCGACCTCCTCCGGAGCTCCGATCTTGAGGCCCTGCCGGTGCTCGATGGTGCGGACGTAGTCCGACGCCTCGACGAGCGAGTCGAACGTCCCGGTGTCGAGCCACGCGGTGCCGCGGGGGAGGACGCCGACCTGCAGGCGGCCCTGCTCCAGGTAGACGCGGTTGACGTCCGTGATCTCGTACTCGCCGCGCGCCGAGGGCTTGAGGTCGCGCGCGATCTCGAGGACGTCGTTGTCGTAGAAGTACAGCCCCGGCACGGCGTAGTTGCTCTTGGGGTTGGCCGGCTTCTCCTCGAGCGAGAGCGCGCGGCCCTCGGCGTCGAACTCGACGACGCCGTAGGCCGTCGGGTCCGCCACGCGGTACGCGAAGACGGCACCACCGTCGACGTCCCCGAACCGCTGCAGCTGCGTGCCGAGACCCGGACCGTAGAAGATGTTGTCGCCCAGCACGAGCGCAGCGCTGTCCGTGCCGACGAAGTCGGCGCCCAGCACGAACGCCTGCGCCAGGCCGTTGGGCTGCTCCTGCACCGTGTAGCTGATCGAGATGCCGAACTGGGAGCCGTCGCCCAGCAGCCGCCGGAACTGCTCGGCGTCGTGCGGGGTGGTGATCACCAGCACGTCGCGGATGCCCGCCAGGATGAGCGTTGAGAGCGGGTAGTAGATCATCGGCTTGTCGTACACCGGCACGAGCTGCTTGCTGACGCCGAGAGTGATCGGGTGCAGTCGGGTGCCGGATCCGCCGGCCAGGATGATTCCACGCATGCGCCTAGTCTGTCCCATCCGTGCGGGACGCGTGACCGGCTCCCGGGTTCTCGTCGTCCGGTGGTCGTCGTGGTCGCGGCGAAGAAGTGCGGGGTAGCGGCTACTCTGACCGGATGGCGACGAGGGTTGGTGGCGGGCCGAGCAGTCCGGGAGCGCCGCTGGCGCCCAACGCGTGGCTCCGTTGGGACGTGGTCCAGCGCAGGCTCCGGGGCGGCGAAGGGCGTCTGCTGGAGATCGGATGCGGCCGCGGTGCCTTCGGCGCGCGGCTCGCCTCGCAGTTCCAGTACACCGCGGTCGAGCCCGATCCGGTCGCGTGGGAGCACGCGGCGGCGACCGTCGGGGAGGTCGCGCCCGACGCCCGCGTCGTCCTCGGTGACGTGTCGTCGCTGGGCGGCGAGGGCGGCTTCGACGTCGTCTGCGCGTTCGAGGTCCTCGAGCACATCGAGGACGACCATGCCGTCCTGGAGTCGTGGCTGTCCTGCTTGCGGCCCGGGGGGATGCTCCTGCTGTCCATGCCTGCGGGCTCCTCTCGCATGGGGCCGTGGGACGAGGCGGTCGGCCACTTCCGTCGGTACGACCCGGAGGCGTTGGAGGAGCAGTTGACGCGGCACGGGCTCGTCGACATCGAGGTCACCTGCTACGGCACTCCGCTGGGCTACGTCACGGAGGCGGTCCGCAACAGCGTCGCCCGTACGCGACGGGTGGTCGAGGAAGGAGCGACGACCGCGGAGCGCACGGCGCGCAGCAACCGTCTGCTGCAGCCGGGTCCGGGCCTCGTGGCCGTCGCCACCCAGGTCGGCACCTGGCCGTTCTGCATGCTGCAGCGCGCGTTCCCGGGTCGCGGCACGGGGCTCGTCGTGTCGGCGAGGGCCTCCGGCTGACGGTCGTCGTGGCCTGGGCTCACGCGTGGGGCAGGGCTCGCTCGTCCGACACGACGCGGTCGACGTCTACGTCCGCGTCCTCGAGCACCAGCACGACCGACCCGTCGACGGCGAGCAGGCCGAGCCAAGCCTCCAGCTCCGCCGCCGTCACGGGACCACGGACGACGCGCCGCAGGACCCGTGCGCCGGGAGCTGCGGCTCCCGCGCCCCGGAACAGGTCCTCGTGCGTGAGCCCGGGAGCGGCAGCGGACGACGGGTCGGCCGGCGGCACCCACCCGACGACGTCGCCGTAGGTCATGACGGCGGCCGCGGCGTCGACCGCGGACGGGGGCAGGGTGCCCTCGAAGCGGCGCGCGAGCGCCGGCAGGGCGACCGCCACGACGTCGGCACCGGTGTGCGCGTCCGGGCGCCACGTGACGGCGAGGTCCGTAGCGCCACCGTCGACGGCGCGACCGTCGGCGTCGGCCGGGACGACCTCCGCCCCCGTGCGCCACGCACCGAGGGCCCACACGAGCGAGCGCCAGTGCGCCGGCAGGTCGACCAGCACCCGGGTGCCGGGGGCCGCGTCGAACTCCTCCACGAGGAGGTTCGTCGTCTTGCTCACCCAGTTGGCCAGGACCGCTCCGGACAGCTCGACCCGCTCGCCGCCGCTGCCGTACCAGGTGATCCGCGGTCGGCCGGGATCCCGCTGCAGGAGCGCGAGGAGGGCCTCGACGTCGGCGGGTGGGCGGGGGCTCGGGGTCGCCATGGGGCCCAAGGCTAGACTCGCGGGCACGCCACGCCGACGTCACAGAAGTTTCACCCGGACAACTCGGGCAACTAGCACGTCTCCGGTTGACGCGCGCGAACGACACGCGTGTAATTCGTTGCAACTGATTCATCGACGCGCTCCACCGTCGCGGCCTCCGCGCCGCACCGATCGGGTCGACAGCGATCAGCCGGACCACGGCGCACCTGGCGGCACCCGGCGAGCACGAGCACCACCGAGCACGACATCTGCGGAGGCACGTATGTGGCACCTGCTCGACGACGAGAGCTTCCCGAACGACGTCGCCACCACCGCACCCGTCGAGCCGTCGAACGTGCTGCCGATCTTCGGCACGCCCGACGACGACGGCCCCATGGGGTGGCAGGAGCGTGCCCTGTGCGCGCAGACCGACCCCGAGGCGTTCTTCCCGGAGAAGGGGGGCTCGACGCGTGAGGCGAAGAAGGTCTGCACCCAGTGCGACGTGCGCTCCGAGTGCCTCGAGTACGCGCTGGCCAACGACGAGCGCTTCGGCATCTGGGGCGGGCTGTCCGAGCGCGAGCGGCGCAAGCTGAAGCGGCGCGTGGTCTGACGGTGCTGCCTGGGGCGCGCCACGCCCGGGCGGCCTGCCGCTCGTCGCGCCGCCACGGCGGCATGATGGCGCGAGCATGACTGACACGCTGTCCCCCGTGGACCACATCACGACCGCCGCGGTACCGGTGACGACGCCGGTGACCGCGGTCGTGGTGACCCGCGGAGTCACGCACTACCTGGCGGTGACGCTGCGCGCGCTCGCGGTCCAGACCCGGCGCCCGCTACGGGTCCTCGTCGTCGACGTCGCACCGCAGGACGGCCACGTCGGCGTGCTGCTCGACGAGGCGTTCGCAGGGGTCGCGATGACGGTGCCGCGGCTGTCGACGGTCCACGCACCGCGGGCCCGGACGTTCGGCGAGGCCGTGCGGACCGGGCTCGAGGTGCTCGCCGAGGCGGGGGACGAGCGGCCGACGACGTGGCTGTGGCTGCTCCACGACGACAGCGCGCCGGCCCCCGACGCGCTCGCACGCCTGGTGCGGACGGTGTCGAACGCGCCCTCGGTGGTCGTCGCCGGCTGCAAGCAGCGCACCTGGACCGACCCGGAGCGTCTGCTCGAGGTCGGCGTCCGCACGACACGGTCGGGCCGGCGGATGACGGACGTCGAACCCGGTGAGCTCGACCAGGGCCAGCACGACGGACGCACCGACGTGCTCGGCGTCGGCCTGGCCGGTGCGCTCGTGCGTCGCGACGTGTGGGACACGCTGGGCGGCACGGACCCGGCGCTCGGGCCGTACGGTGACGGGCTCGACCTGTCGCGCCGGGCACGCCTCGCGGGGCACCGTGTCGTCGTCGTCCCCGACGCGGTCGTCCGGCACGCGCAGGCGGCCTACCACGGCCTGAGGCCCGCGCGCGGGGGGTCGTCCCGCGGTCAGGACGTGCTCGGCGCCGAGGTGGACCTCGACGGCGACGGCGAGCCCGACACCGCCGACCCGACGCGGTCGTTCGCGGCCCGCCGTCGTTCGCTCCTGCACCAGCGCCTCGTGGGTGCGCCGCTGCCGCTGGTGCCGGTCGTCGTCCTGCTCACGCTGGCGGCGGCAGTGGTGCGCAGCCTCGGGCAGGTCGCCGCGAAGCACCCGCAGCTCGCCGTCGCCGAGCTGCGGGTGGCGCTGCTCGTGCTGCTGCGTGCCGGGGACGTCGTCCGGGCGCGGCGCCGCGCCCGCGTGACGAGCGTCCTCTCGCGCCGGACCCTCCGCCCGCTGCAGGCGACCTGGCGCGACGTGTGGCGTCAGACGCGCGACCGGCGGCTCGCGCGCCTGGAGACGCGGCGCGCGGGCCGGGCGCCCAGCGAGCTCGAGCTGCGGGAGCTGGCCGCGGCCGCGACCCGGCGCCGCGTGACGCTCGCCGTCGTCGTCGGCGTGCTGGCGCTCCTGTCGGTGACCGCGCTGGGCCGCCTCGTCGGCCCCGTCGCCGCCGGCGCACCGCTCGTGGGTGAGGCGCTGGCGCGGACGACGACCGACATGAGCGACGTGTGGACGGCCGCCACCTCGGGCTGGGTCGCGGGCGGCCTGGGGGCGCCCGGCCCGGCGGACCCCTTGCTGACGGTGCTCGCCGCTCTCGCTGCGCTGCTCGGCGGTGAGCTGCGAGCGGCCGTCGGGGTGATCGTGCTCGGTGGCGTGCTGCTGGCAGGGGTCGGCGCGTGGGCGGCCGCAGGTGCTGCGACACGGTCCGTCGTGGTCCGGGCCTGGGCAGCGCTCGCGTGGGCGTCCGGGCCCGCCCTGCTGCTCGCGGTCGGTGACGGGCGGGTGGGCGCCGTCGTGGCGCACGCGGCGCTGCCGTGGGTCGCCCTCGGTCTGGCTCGGGCGGTCGGTGTCCAGCGCGTCGACCAGGTGCTCTCGGGGGTGTCCACGGCACGTCGCGACGACGACGCCGAGCGGGACGCCGACGCGGCCGCGGAGGCCCGTTCCGCACGGGCGGCAGCCCGCGCGCGCAGAGGGCTGCACGCGGCCGCACCTGCGCCGGGGGACCTGCTGCTGCGCTCCGACTCCGAGATCGACGTGGTGACACCGGTCCGTGGTGTGCCCGCCGTGCCGACGCCGCGGGCGCCGACGTCGGACGCGGTCCCGGCCGCTCCGGCAACCGCCACGCGCGCCGCCACGGCCGTGACGGACGACGTGCCGACGCTCGTCGGTGCCGCCGACCCGACCGGGTCCGTCGCGGCCGCGGCCGGTGCCGCCCTCGCGCTCGCCGTCGCGGTCGCCGCCGCGCCCGTCCTGCTGCTGCCCACGGTCCTGCTGATCGTCGTCGTCGCCTCCACCGTCCCGCGGTCGCGTGTGCGGGTCGTGGGGGTGCTCGTCCCGACGCTCGTGCTGATGGGTCCCTTCCTCGTCGAGGTCGGCAGCCGCGGCGCGGACGGTCTGCGGCTGCTGCTCGCGGACCCCGGTCCCGCGACCGTGACGGCGCCGGCGTCGGCGCTCGCGCGGGTTCTCGGCGTGCCGGCGGACCCCACGGCGCTCGTCCCCGGCGGGTTGCCGGACGTGCTCGCGTCGGCGTGGCCGTACCTGTCCGGAGCCGTCCTGCTGGTCCTGGCAGCGGCCGCGCTGCTCCGCGACCGGACCGTCTCCCGGGGCGTCCGGGTGTGCTGGGCGGTCGCGGCCGCCGGCATCGGCACCGGAGCTCTCGTCGCGGCGCTTCCCGCGGCCGTGTCGGCGGACCTGATCGCGCCCGCGTGGACGGGCGCCACGGTCTCCCTGACGACGCTCGGGCTCCTGGGGGCCGCGCTGCTCGGCAGCGACCGCCTCGCGGGCGTGCTCGTCGAGCGGTCGTTCGGCTGGCGGCAGCCCGCGGTCGCGCTCGTCACCGCCCTCGCGGTCGTGTCCGTCTCCTGCGCGGCGCTCGGGTGGGCCTGGACGGCCCGCTCGGGTGACGCGGTCGACCTGCGGGCCTCGGCCGCACCCGTCGTGCCGGCCGTCGGTCAGCAGGGGGCGCTGTCCGACGCGTCCTCGCGCGTGCTGGCGCTCGGCGTGCGGGACGACGGGTCCGTCGACTGGTCACTGCTGCGAGCCGACGGTGACCAGCACGTCGACCACGCCGCCGTCGTCGCGACGGGTGCGGCGACCGGACGGCCGGGCGCACCGCGCGCTGCGGACGTCGACCCGGCATCGGTCGAGGTGGGTGCCCTCGCGGCCCGGCTGGTCCAGGGTGCCGCGGGCGACGTCGCGCCCGAGCTGGGCGCGCTCGGGGTCGGCGACGTCCTGGCGCCGGCCGTCGCGGACGACTCGTCCGCGACGCGGGCCGCACGCGCGCGCCTCGTCGGCGTGCTCGACGCGACCGCCGGGCTCGAACGGGTGACGCACGAGGGGTCCGGGACCCTGTGGCGCGTCCGTGGCACGCAGGGCGAGGTCGTCACGTCGTGGGCCCGCCTCGTGGCCGACGCCGCCGACGTGGGCGCCCCCGGCGCGGTGGCCCTGCCGGTCCCGGCGGACGGCCGCACGGTCGGGACCGTCGTCCCGGCGGGTGACGGCACGCGTGTCCTGCTCCTCGCCGAGCGCGCCGACGCGGGGTGGCACGCCTGGCTCGACGGGCGCAGGCTCGCCACCGTCGACGCAGGGTGGCGCCAGGCGTTCGACCTCGGTGCCGAGGGGGGCGTGCTCGAGGTGCGGTACGTCGTGCCCCACCGTTCCGCCTGGTTGGGCGCCCTCGGGCTGACCACGCTCGTGACCGTCCTGCTCGCCGTCCCGCTGCGGCGCCGACGAGGAGTGCGCACATGACGGCGTCCACCACCGGGACCGGCCCCGCCGCCCCGCCGCCCGAGCGACGCGGAGGGCGTGCCCTGCGCGTCGCGTCGGGTCTGCTCGTCGTGGGCCTCGCGGGCGGTGCGCTGGCCGGGGCGACCCACCTCGGCGTCGCGGACGCCGTCACCGTGCCGGCCGACGAGGTCGAGGTCGCGCCGACGCCCGTGACACTGCAGTGCCCCGGCCCCGTCGTGCTGCCGCTGCGCGCGGAGCGCGGCGACGCCGCGTTCGACCCGTCGCCGGTGGCGCCGGACGTCACCCTCAGCGCCGTGACGGCCGCCGGGGCGGGTGCGGGCGCGCTCGCGGTCCTGCCGCTGGGCGGTGACACCGCCACGCGCGACCTGGCGGCCGGAGGTGGTGCCGTGCACCTCGGCGAGGTCGCCGCGCCCCTGGTGGTCCGTGCGCAGCCGCAGGACGTCTCGCCCGTGGTCGCGGCGACGGGCGCCTCCGTCGTGACCGACGGGGACGCCCGCGGGCTGGCGGCCGCGTCGTGCCGCGCGCCCGCAAACGACGAGTGGTTCGTCGGGGGCTCGACCGCGGTCGGTGCGACCGCGACGCTCGTGCTGACCAATCCCGGCCTCACAGCGGCGCAGGTGGACCTCGAGCTCTTCGGCCCGAACGGGCCGGTGGAGCCCAGCACGAGGCAGCACGTGGTCGCGCCGGGTGCCACGAAGGTGGTCGACCTCGGGGGTGCCGCCGCGGACCAGGCGGCCGTGGTCGTGCACGTGACGGTCGCCGGTGGTCTGGTGGCCGCGCACGTCCAGGACACCGTCGTGCGCGGGTTCACGCCCGCCGGGACCGACCTGGTCGTCGCCGGCGTCGCGCCCTCGACCCGTCAGGTGGTCACCGGCCTCGTGGCGCCGAAGTCCCAGGTCGGCTCCGCCGACGCTCCCGCGCTCCGGCTGCTGGCCCCCGGCGACGGGGTGACGACCGCGCAGGTGACGCTCCTGGGCGCTGACGGCCCCGTGACCCTGCCGGGTGCACAGCGCGTCACGCTGGCGGCGGGCGAGGTCACCGACGTGCCCCTCGGCGGGCTGCCGGCCGGTGCGTACACGGTCGTCGTGGACGCCGACGCCCCGGTCGTCGCGGGGGCGGTCGTGTCGAGCACCGGTGCGCCCGGTGCGCTGGACGACGAGCCGCGTGTCGAGCGGGCGTGGTCGCCCAGCACGACGCCGGGTGTGCACGGCACGGTGGCCGTCCCGCGCGGCGTGCAGGCACGCGTGGTGATCGGCGCCGTCGGGCAGGCGGCGGACGACGCGGGTGAGGGCGCCGCGACGCTGCGTGTGCTCGGCAGCGAGGGTGAGGTGCTCTCCGAGCACCGCGTGCGCGTCGACGCCGGGACGACGGGGGCGTGGGACGTGGCCGAGCTCGCGAAGGGCGCGGCGGCCGTGGAGCTGGAGCCGACGGGCGGTGTCCCTCTCGCGTGGGCGGTCACGCTGACGGTCCGGCAGGACGACGGTCCGCTGGTCGCGACGCTGGACCCGGTGCCCGTCGTGGACGTGACGGCTGCGCTCACGGTCCGCCAGGACGCGCGGCTCGCGCGAGGCTGAGCCTGACCTCAGCGCGGGGAGTCGCGCAGCTGCACCCGTTCCCGGACGTTGAGCCCTGCCCGTAGCGCCCAGCGCATCGGGACCTGGTACCAGTGCCGGTAGCGGCGCTCGAGGTACTGCCGGGCGCTCGCGTGGTGCGCCCGGATCATCGGGGCCGGGCGCTCGCGCCACGACGTGCCCCCGACGTGCGTCACGCGCACGTCGGGCACGTACAGGTTCTCCCAGCCGGCCCGGCCCAGCCGTTCGCCGAGGTCGACGTCCTCGAAGAACATGAAGTAGCTCTCGTCGAAGCCGCCGACCTGCTCGAACGCCTCCCGGCGCAGCAGCAGGCACGCCCCCGACAGCCAGCCGGCCTCGCGGAGGTAGCCACCGGTCGACTCCTGGCGCGCGTGGTAGCCGCGCGTCCACGGGTTGCCCGGCCACACGCGGGCGAAGACCGCGTGACCGGCGCCCTGTCGCAGCGACGGCAGCGCGCGTGCGGACGGGTACGTCGTGCCGTCCGTGTTGAGCAGCATCGGCCCGAGCGAGCCGGCGCTCGGCTGCTCCTCGCCTGCGGCGACGAGCCGCTCGAGAGATCCGGGCGTCCACTCGATGTCGGAGTTCGCGACGACGATCCACGGCGTCTGCGCACCCGCCGCGCCCCGGTTCGCCGCCGCGCCGTAGCCGAGGTTCGAGCCGGGCACGACGAGCTGTCCGCCGGACTGCTCGACGACGGCCTCCGCGACGGCGTGATCGGTGCCGTTGTCGACGACGACGAGCTCGACGGGCGTGCTGGAGGCGGTCGCGAGGGTCGCTGCGAAACGGGCGAGCTCGTCGCCCGGGTGGTACACGACGCAGACGACCCGGACGAGCGGGGCAGCCGTGTCACGCGCGGGGCTGCGCACGTCGACCGGCTCGGGGGAGGGGGGCGTGGTCATCGAGCGTCACCTTAGTCCGCGGACGTCAGTGCCCGTCGTCATAGCCGGGGTCGATCTCCTCGGGGCCACGGCCGAGGAGGTGCGCCACCTGTTCGACGACGACGTCGCGCACCAGGTCCGCGAGGTCGCCGTCGTCGGCCGCCCGGGCCTCGATGGGACGTCGGTAGACCACGATGCGGTGCGGGAGGCCCGCGTCGGCGGGGAAGTAGCGACCGAGCGGCACGCCGCCGTGCTCCCACGGTGCGGGGTTGGACGGCGGCACGTCCTCGACCGCGAACTCCGCGCCCTCGAGCTGGCGGGCCCACCGCCGTTCCAGGTCCTCCACCGCGTCGAGCACGAGGTCGTCGAAGCGTTCGGCGCGCGTCCGGTACGCCGGGGCGCCCATCGGCAGCACGGGTCCGCGCAGGCCGCGGCCGCGTCGGTCGCGACGGCGGGCAGGTGCGACGGGGCCGAGTGCGGCGGCGACGTCGGTCGTCCGACGACGCGCGGCGGGGACGGTGCCACCGTCACCGGGGACGGCGGGGCGGCGGGGGCCGAGCGGACTCACCCCGCCACTGTAGCCAGCGTCGGGGCGCCGACGCGGGGGCCCGACACGCGGACCGAGCGCGCGACGCGAAGGGCGCGTCCGGGGGTACGGTCTGCTCGTGAGATCCGTCCGGCAGTGCTCGCGCACCGCGTGCCCGCATGCCGCGGTCGCGACGCTGACCTACGTCTACGCCGACTCGACCGCCGTGCTGGGGCCGCTCGCGCAGCTCGCCGAGCCGCACTCCTACGACCTGTGCGTCGAGCACGCCGACCGGCTGACCGCCCCACGCGGGTGGGAGGTCGTGCGGCTGCTCCCCGACCTGCAGGCGGCGGCGCCGAGCCACGACGACCTCGTCGCCCTCGCCGAGGCGGTGCGGGAGGCCGGACGTCGGCGTGCCCCCGAGGCGGCGCCGACGCTGACGCCCGTCGCGGCCCCCACGGTCGACACGGCCCGTCGTCGTGGCCACCTGCGGGTCGTGCCCGGGTCCGCGCCGAGCGAGCAGCCGTGAGCGCGCCCCGCGACCGCCGTCCGCCGGCGGACGAGCCGCTCGGGTCGATCACCAGGCCCGTCGTCGACGACTCCGACATCGCTCCCGCCTGCTACGTCTGCGGGGCGGTCGACATGACGCGGATGCGGGTCTCCCTGCCTGCCGGGAACCCCGCCGTGTTCGCGTCCTGCCCGGACTGCGAGGCCACCGCCTGGTTCGTCGTCGGCGGGGACGGCCGTGCGCTCGGCCCTGACGGCGTCCCGCGCGACTGACGCGATCTCGCCGCACCGGCCTGCACGACGACCCGACGACCCTGGAGATGCCATGGCAGCGAGCGACCGACCCGCGACCGACCTCGAGCCCTGGGCCCGCGCCCTGCTGCGGTGCCCCGTCACGGGAGCCGAGCTGGTCGACGGCGTGTCCGACGACGGCTCGCCGGTCCTGGTCTCGACCGACCCCGAGCGCCCGCTCGTCTACCCCGTGATCGACGGCATCCCCGTCCTGCTCGTCGACGAGGCGCGACCGGCGTCCTGACGCGAGCCGCGACGACGGACCCCTCTGCCGGTGTCAGACGTCGGGGTCCGGGACGCCGTGCGGAAGCCGGCGCAGCAGCACGGACTCCGCCTGCTCGCGCCGCACGCGCTCGAGCTCGACGACGGTCTCGCGGCGGCCCCGCTCGGCCAGCACGGCCGACAGGAACGCCTCGGGGTGCGTCCCGGCCGGCGGGGGCGGGCTGACGTACGGTCGCAGGTCGCCGGCGAGGCGGGTCCCGAGCTCCGCCCGGGAGCCGGGGTGCAGCAGGCCGGCGCGTCCGAGGAACTGCCGGATCGCGAGCGCGAGACCGTCGGGCAGTCGCGCCACGTCGGCGTGCGCCGCCCACCCCGCCAGCTGTGGCGGCATGACGGCCGGGTTGCGCACCGGGGCCGCGGTGCGGACACGTGACGCGTAGGAGCCCGCGAGCACGTCACCGATGCGCTTGCCGCGGGGGTGCGAGATCGAGCAGATCACCGCGACGGAGCCGAACGTCAGCCACAGCTCGACCACGCCGGTGAGCGCGCGCACGAAGGCCTGCCGGAACACGATCGGCCCGCCGTCGTCCCGCACGATGCGCACGCCGGCGACGAGCTTGCCCAGGGAGCGGCCGCGCGTCAGGGTCTCGACCGTCGTGGGCAGCACGACGGTGACCGTCACGAGGACGACGATCAGCAGGATGCGGCTCGTGTACTCGTCGAGCCTGAGGGACAGGTTCTCCAGGACGAGCAGGGCGAGGATCGCGAGCACGAGCAGGGCGACGAGGTCGACGATCGCGGCGAGCAGGCGTGAGGCGACCGACGCGGGCCGCGAGTCCAGCACGACGCCCTCCCCGATGACGACACCGTCCTGGAGCTGGGTCGGGCGGGGCGTCGTGGCGGTCACCTGGGCAGAGTAGCCGCCGCCACGTGCGCCGGGACGTGACGCGCGTGCCCCGGACGATGGCAGGCTGGGGGCGTGGACCTCGATGCCTACACCCGCGCGCGCACGCCGACGTGGCAGCGCCTCGACGAGCTCTCGCGCCGTCGCGGACTGACCGGCGCCGAGGCCGACGAGCTCGTCGCGCTGTACCAGGCCACGGCGACGGACCTGTCGGCGGTGCGCTCGGCCGCCCCGGACCCCGAGACCGTGTCGCGTCTGTCGCAGGTGCTGGTGCGTGCACGCAGCCGGCTGGCGGGCACGCACGCACCGTCCTGGTCCGACGTGACGTCGTTCGTGCTCCTGCGGCTGCCTGCCGCGCTCTACCGCATCCGCTGGTGGACGGTCGCCGTCACGGCCGCGTTCCTCGCCGTCGCCGTGGCGACGGGCGTGCTCGTGGCGACGTCCCCGGAGGCGCTGGCGCTCATGGGGACGCCGAGCGAGCAGCAGCAGTACGTCGACCACGCGTTCGCGGAGTACTACGCGCCCGGCGCCGGATTTGCCGCGATGGTGTGGACCAACAACGCCTGGATCGCGGCGCTGTGCGTGGGCACCGGCATCACGGGGATCGCGCCGGCCTACGTCCTGTTCACCAACGCCGTCGGGGTCGGGTCCGCCGGCGGGCTGATGGCGTCCCACGGCCGTCTGGACGTGTTCCTCCAGCTCATCGCCCCGCACGGGCTCCTCGAGCTCACGGCCGTCTTCGTGGCGGGGGCCGCCGGGCTGCGCCTGTTCTGGACGCTGGTCGACCCCGGACCGCGGACCCGCGGGCGGGCGCTCGCCCAGGAGGGGCGCGCGCTCTTCACGGTCGCGCTCGGGCTCGTCGGCGTGCTCGCCGTGTCCGGGCTCGTCGAGGGCTTCGTGACCGGCTCGTCGCTGCCGTGGCCCGTCAGGGTGGCGATCGGCGTCGTCGTGCTGGCGGCGTTCTGGGCGTACGTGCTGGTCCTGGGCCGCCGTGCGGTCGCGGCCGGCCACACGGGCGACCTCGACGCCGACCGTGCCGGGTACGGGGTCGCCACCGCCGGCTGAGTCCTCGGGTCACTCGACCGCGTGCCTCACCAGCGCGGCGAGCCTCTCCCACGCCGCCTCCGTCGGCTGGACCAAAGCGAACGACGTCGCCCACAGGCCGCTGTCGTCGTCGAGCCCGGCCTGCACGCTGAACCCGAAGGTCGAGTAGCGCTCCTTGTCCATCTGCCCGCTGCGGAAGAAGCACACCACCTTCCCGTCGCGCGAGTACCCCGGCTGCCCGTAGTACAGCTTCGGCGCGAGCTCCGGCGCCGCTGTCGTCACGATCGAGTGCACCCGCTCGGCCAGCGCACGATCCTCCTGCGGCATCGTCGCGATCTTCGCGAGCACGTCCGCCTCGTCCGCTGCCGCCCTGTCCGCGGCACGCGCGCGTCGCGCGTCCGCCTTGAGCTCCGCAGCCCGCTCCTTCATCGCCGCGCGCTCCTGCGCGGAGAAACCACCCACCGACGTCGCACCCTTGCCTGCCACCTGACACTCCCTCGCTCGACCGACGGATGTGCGACCGACCCTAGGAGCGGGCGTCGGAGCCGTGCTTCTCGGATCCTGACCGCCTGGCGCGGTGTGCGGCTCGCCGACCGGGCGCGACGTCGTGACCGTCGGCTGAGGCTCCGGGCCGGTCAGCCGGCGTACCGGACGACGTGCGCGTCGGCGTCGTCGGCGAGGAAGCGCACCGCCGGCTCGGCCGCCTCCAGGACCTCGCGGCGCCGTGCCGCGGGCAGGGGGTCGAGCGGCGTGACGGTCAGCGTCGCCGTGACGCGCCGGCCCGTGCGTCCGCCGCTCTCGCGCGTCATCGCCCACGTGGCGCCCACCCGGCCGTCGACCAGGACCGCGGCGGGCAGCCGCCCGTTGGGCGTGCGCAGCCGCAGCCGGTGCTCGTCGTCGATCACGCGGGTGCGCTGGGCGTGCGCGAGCCACAGGTTGTCGTAGTCCGCCAGCAGCCGGACCGGAGCGGGCACGTCCCCGTCGGGCCGGGGTGCGTCCGGGAGGTCCAGCAGCTCGCGCGTCCTGCCACCCGCCCGTGCGGGGGCCGCCGGGAGGACGACGAGGCGGTCGCGGAGGCCCGCGACGACGTCCCGCAGACCCGTGAGCCCCGACCACGCCTGGACGTCCGCGACGCTCGCCGGGCCGAACGCCCCGAGGTAGCGCAGCACGACGTCCTCCAGGGCGCGGGCGCGCGCGTCCGCCACCGTGAGGTCCCCGGCGGCTGCGACCGCATCGGGGACCCACGTGTCGAGCGTCGTCCACGTGGTGGCGGCCGACCGTCCCCACAGCCCACGAGGCGTCACCTGCACCAAGGGCAGGAGCGCACGTGCGAACGCCGAGAGGTCCTGCGGGTGCGCGGCGGGCCACTCCTGCGCGAGGTGGGCGCCGAGGTCGGTCGTCCGCCGCGGCTCGGCGCGGACGTACGCGGCTGCGCGCTCGACGAGGCGGTCGAGGTCCACGACGTCCAGCGCTGCGCGCCGCCGGGGGTTGGCACGCAGCTCACCGGCCATGACCGGCAGCGCGAGCGCCGCCAGGACCGGGGCGTCACGCGCCGTGACGAGGTGGACCGTCGAGCGCATCACGGCCATCCGCAGCAGGGTGCGGTCGCTCAGGCCCGCGTCCAGGTCCGCCGTGGTGAACCCCGCGACGCGGCTCCACAGGCCCAGGAACGGTGACCACGGGTTCTGCGCCTGGAGCCCGACGAGGTGCTCGACGACCGTCGGCACGTCGTCGGACGTGCGCTGCAGGAGGTGCTGACGCGCGAGGAGCGCACGGTTGAGGGAGCGGTCGTCCAGCACGGTGCCGAACGTAGCGCCCGGGACCGACACCGGCCGCGACCTACAGGCGTCCGGCCGCCTTGAGCGCGAGGTAGGTGTCCGCGAGCCGCGGTGCGAGGTCGTCGGGCGAGGCCTCGACCACCTCGACGCCGCGCTGCCGCAGCCGCACGCCGACGGCCGCCCGCTCCAACGACGTGCGCTCCGCCGCAGCGGCGTCGAAGACCTCCTCCACCGTGCGTCGCGACGTCCGCAGCTGCTCGAGCTCGGGGTCGGCGACCGAGGCGAGGACGACCTGGTGACGACGCGTCAGCCCGCCGACGACGTCCAGGAGCCCCTGCTCGACCGCCGCCGGGTCGAGCGACGTCAGGAGCACCACGAGGGCGCGCCGGCTCAGCCGTGAGCGCACCTGCCCGACGAGCCCCGGCCAGTCGGTCTCCACCAGCGCCGGCTGCACGCCGGCGAGCGCCTCGGCCAGTGCGGGCAGGACGCGTGAGGAGTGCGAGTCCGCGGCGCGGGCACGGACCCGGCGGTCGTACGCGATCAGCTCGACACGGTCGCCCGCGTGCGCCGCGAGCACCCCCAGCAGCAGGGCCGCCTCGACCGACGCCTCGAGCCGGGTGGCGTCGAGCACGCGGGCCGCGCTCGTGCGCGACGTGTCGACGACGAGCAGCACGTGCCGGTCCCGCTCGGGGCGCCAGGTGCGCACGACGACCTCGCGCCGTCGCGCGGTCGCCCGCCAGTCGATCGACCGGACGTCGTCGCCGTCGACGTACTCGCGCAACGAGTCGAACTCCGTGCCCGCCCCGCGGACCTGGACCGCGGCCCGCCCGTCGAGCTCCCGCAGGCGCGCGAGGCGCGAGGGCAGGTGCCGCCGCGACGCGAACTCCGGCAGCACGCGCAGGCGCCCCGGCACGTCGAGCGACACCTGACGCCCCGCGACACCCAGCGGGCCCAGGGTCCGGACCGTGACCCGCTCGGCGACCGCGTCACCGCGGCGGGTCGGGACCAGCGTGGTCGTCACGCTGCGCTGCTCGCCCGCCGGCACGTCCACGCGGTGGCGCGGCGTGCGCGCACCGGTGGGCGCGTCACCGTCCGGCAGGGTCGAGGGCGGCCAGGCGTCGCGCACCACGGCCCGTGCCGTCCGCCGGCCGACGTTGCGCAAGGTGAGGACCGCCGCGACCGTCCCTGACAGCCGGACCGACGGCGGCAGGCGTCGGGAGACCGCCAGCTCGCGCGGCGAGGCCGCGAGCGCCACGTCCACCGCGCACAGCGCGAGGACGACGGCCGCCCAGACGATCACGGTCAGGGGAGCGGGCAGCAGGGCGACCGGGACGAGCCCGGCGAGCGCGACCAGGACCGCGCGTGACGTCAGGGCCACGGGCTCAGCGGGGGACCGGCACGGAGGCGAGCACCGTGTCCAGCACCGACTCGGCCGTCACGCCCTCGATCTCGGCCTCGGGCCGCAGCTGGACGCGGTGCCGCAGGGTGGGGTGCGCGAGCGCCTGCACGTCGTCCGGCGTGACGTAGTCGCGCCCGCAGAGCCAGGCCCACGCGCGGGACGTCGCCAGCAGCGCGGTGGCGCCACGCGGCGAGACGCCCAGACCCAGGGACGGCGAGGTCCGGGTCGCACGGCACACGTCGACGACGTAGCCGAGCACCTCCTGCGCGACCTGCACCCGCGCGACCTGCTCCCGTGCACGCGCCAGGTCGTCGGCCCCTGCCACCGCACGCAGGCCGGCGGCCGCGAGGTCACGTGGGTCGAAGCCCGCCGCGTGCCGCGCCAGCACCTCGACCTCGTCGGTGCGCTCGGGCAGCGGGAGCAGCAGCTTGAGGAGGAACCGGTCGAGCTGGGCCTCGGGCAGCGGGTACGTGCCCTCGTACTCGACGGGGTTCTGCGTCGCGACCACGACGAACGGGTCCGGCAGGAGGCGCGGCTCCCCGTCGACCGTGACCTGACGCTCCTCCATCGCCTCCAGGAGCGAGGCCTGCGTCTTGGGGGGCGTGCGGTTGATCTCGTCCGCCAGGAGCAGGTTCGTGAAGACGGGGCCCTCGCGGAACGAGAACTGGGCGGTGCGCGCGTCGTAGACGAGCGAGCCGGTCACGTCGCCCGGCATGAGGTCGGGCGTGAACTGGACCCGCTTGGTGCCGAGCGAGAGCGCCCCCGACAACGACCGCACCAGGAGCGTCTTGGCGACGCCCGGGACGCCTTCGAGCAGCACGTGCCCGCGGCACAGCAGGGCGATGATCAGGCCGGTGACCGCCGCGTCCTGGCCGACGACCGCCTTGCCGACCTCCGTGCGCACGGCGGCGAGCGACGCGCGCAGGTCGGCGCCCGCGGCCGTGGCAGCGGACCGGCCCGGGGCGTCGGTCCCCGGTGACCCGGGCGTCACCTGCGGTGCGGCGGGTGCGGGGGCACCCGAGGGGGTCGGCCCGGGTGCGGTGGCAGGTGCCTCGGCAGCGGGCGCGGTCGGGCTCTGCGGGACACCCCAGGTGCTCGGGGGTCGCGGCGTCTCGTCGGTCACGGTCGGTGTACCTCGCTCTCCAGGTGGTGCAGGTCGTCGGCGAGCCGCAGCAGGCCCGCGTCGTCGGTGGGTGGCGGGCCGTAGATCAACGCCTCGACGTCGCGTGCCGGCCGGCCGGTGGCACGCGCGAGGGCGTCGACCAGCGAGGGTGCGTCGGCCGACCGGGGCAGTCCCAGCCGGTGCGCGACGCGGGCCGCCGTCCCGGCGCGCAGGGCGGCGGCGGCGTGCCCGTGGGCCCGTGCCCGCCGGTAGAGACGCCCGCGGCCGCGGGTCGCCTCGGCAGAGCGCACGACGACGGGCAGCGGCTCGGCGACGACCGGTCCGAGCCGACGTGCGCGCCAGACGACCGTCACGACGAGGACGAGCACCAGCCAGCCGGCGACCGGCACCACCCAGGGCACGAGGTCGGTCAGCGACGTGCCGGCCCCGTCGGCGGCCACGGGGCCGAGGTCGTCGAACGTGGGGACGTACCAGACCAGGTGGTCGTGACGGCCGAGCATGCGCAGCGCGAGCGCGGCGTTGCCGTCGTCGTCGACCGCGGCGTTCGTCAGCGGGTGCAGGTCGGACAGCGCGGTCACGCGGCGACCGTCCTGCTCGAACGTGACGTACGCACCGCCGCGCGTCCCGTCGCCGGCGGGGAAGCACGTCGTTGCGCCGTCCGCGAGGTCCACGTACCCGCCCGCGGCGGTGATGGTGCCGGCAGCGCGAGCGTCGGGGTCGTCGCACGCGGCCTCGCGCAGCGACCGGGTGCTTCCCGTCCCGGCCGCGACGACGTCGGGGGCGAGCGTCGACAGGGCCCATCCGGCGTCGACGAGGACGAGGTCGTCGTCGAGCTCGAACAGCACGTCCACCTGCTCCGGGGTGAGCCACTGGTCACCCACCACGAGCACCGTGCCGTCCCCCGTGGCGGCCTGCAGGGCGGCCGCCGTGGTGGTGACGTGCTCGACCGTGACCCCCTGCCGCTCCAGGACGCGGGCCACGGCACGCGCACCCGTCCCGCCGGGGTTGTCCGGTGCACCGGGCGTGCTGCTCGTCGGCGGGGCGGGCAGCGTCAGGACGAGGCCGCCGAGCAGCACGATCCCCAGCACGACGAGCCACGGCCGCGATCGCCGCCAGCGGCCGACGGCCCGTGAGCGACCCGTCGACCCGTCCCCGAGCACCTCCGGGAGCTGTGCGGTCGCACTCACGTCACAGCCGCCGCGGGGCGTGCCGCGCGGACGGCGTCGTCGAGGGCGCGCATCGCCGCGTCGTCCCCGGGCGTCGCCGAGCGCTCGCCGTAGACGACGTCGTCGAACAGGTCGCCGCCGTCGCGCAGGAGGTCCGTGTGCTGGGGGAGCGCGGCCGCGGCGACGCGCGCGGCCTCGTGGGCGGTGCGGCCGGGGCGCTCGTCGAGGAGCCCGCGCTCCTCGAGGCCGCGGACGACCGCGCGGTACCGGTCGGCGACGGCCACCGACCACGTGCCGGCCCGGGCCGCGGCGTCGGCCGCGTCGCGCAGCTGCTGCGCCGTGCGGCGGTCGTCGGCGTGCAGGACGCCGACCCGTCGCCGACGCGCGGTCGCGCGCACGGGCCCGGCGACGCGCAGGGCGACGAGCACCACGAGGAGGACCACGCCGACGACGACGAGCAGGGCGGTCCGGTTCGACATGCCGAGCGACGGCATGTTCTCGAGCTGGTCGGCGAGCCACGCCAGGGCCCGCTGCAGCAGCGACTCGGGGCGGTGGTAGGCGGGGTCCAGCAGCTCCTCGCGCAGCCACCGACGCGCCTGCGCGGCATCGGGCTCGACGGGCACCCCGGTCACGACGTGCACGGCCGGCCATCCCGCACGCGTCATGCGGCACCGGTGGCAGCCCGCGCGAGCTCGAGGTCGAGCCCCTCGCGACGGATGCGCACGTCGATGTAGAGGAGGGCGACGACGGCCGCGAGGAACGTCGTGGACAGCGTCAGTCCGACGACCTGCCCGAGTGCCGACACGAGGACCGTCAGGTCGTCCGAGCCGGACGCGGCGGTGACCAGGCCCGCCACCACGGCCGCCGGGACGATGAACAGGTACATGAGCACCGAGACCAGCAGGTTCGACAGCAGGTAGATGCCGAGCAGCCGCCAGAAGCTCCCGCGCGTCAGCCGCCAGGCGCGCGCGACGGTCGGCCAGAACCGCCTGCCCTCGAGCATGAGCGCCGGCGGGACCAGCAGCGTCCGCGCCGTGAGCCACACGAGGACGACGAGCAGGGCGCCACCTCCCAGCAGGGCGACGGCGAGCGCCGCCTCGCCGGCGCCGGCGGCGGCGAGCGCGGCGACGCCCCCGCCCCACGCCAGGACCAGGAGGAACGGCACGACGAGCTGCAGCAGACCGAAGCCGACGAGCAGCCACACGCGGCGGGTGCGCCACACCTCACGCAGCGCCACGCGCTGACCCAGCACGGAACGGCTCACCGAGACGATGAGGAGCCCGGTGAGCACGGAGGTCACGGGGACCAGCAGCGGCACCGTCAGCGCCTGTCCGCCGCTCGTGGACAGCATCTCGACGAGAGCGGCGTCGGTGCTCGCCATCGTGCTGTCGAGCTCGAGGTCGCTCAGAGCGGCCCCGATCAGGCCGGACACGTAGAGCTGGACGAGGGTCTGCAGCGCGACGGCGACGGTCACCACGACCGCCGAGAGCCCGAACATCACCGCGGGGTTGGCGCGCACGGCCCGGATCGCGCCGTCGAGGACCTCGCCGAGACCGAGCGGGCGCAGGGGGATGATCCCGGGCTGCAGCGCCGGCAGGTGCCAGGCGGGCGCCGCCCCGGGCGGGGGCGCGCCCCACGCGGGCGGGGCGGACGGCTGGCCCCACGCGGGCGGGGCGGACGGCTGGCCCCACGCGGCACCCTGCGGGCCGCCGGGCGGACCAGGAGGTGGCGGCGGCACGGCGGCGCCCGGCGCCGAGGAGTCCGCCGGCGGGCCGGCGGGGTGCGCCCACGACGCGGGACCGGAGCCGTCGTCCTGCGGGGAGGTCATGCGTCGGACTCCTCGTGTCTGGCGTGCTGAGGCCCGACCGCGTCGCCGCGTCGGCGGGTCCCATGGTGCCACGACGCAGGTGAGCGCCGGTCGTGGACGCACCGTCACCCGGCTGCGCGGCGTGCTCGCTCCGCGGGAGGCCGGGTCGATGAGAGGATCGTCGGCATGAAGGGACGCGTCCTGGTGGTCGACGACGACACCGCCCTGGCCGAGATGATCGGCATCGTGCTGCGCTCCGAGGGTTTCGACCCCGTCTTCTGTGAGGACGGCGACGAGGCGTTGGGCGTGTTCCGGGCCACCCAGCCCGATCTCGTGCTGCTCGACCTGATGCTTCCCGGCAAGGACGGCACCGAGGTGTGCCGTCAGATCCGGGCCGAGTCGGGTGTGCCCATCGTGATGCTCACGGCGAAGAGCGACACCGTGGACGTCGTGCTGGGGCTGGAGTCCGGCGCGGACGACTACATCTCCAAGCCGTTCAAGCCCAAGGAGCTGGTGGCGCGTGTGCGTGCACGGTTGCGCCGCAGCGACGAGCCGGCTCCGGAGCACCTCACGATCGGCGACCTGACGATCGACGTCCCCGGGCACCGCGTCGAGCGCGCGGGCCGCTCCATCTCGCTCACACCGCTGGAGTTCGACCTCCTCGTGGCGCTGGCACGCAAGCCGTGGCAGGTCTTCACGCGCGAGGTGCTGCTCGAGAAGGTCTGGGGGTACCGCCACGCGGCCGACACCCGGCTGGTCAACGTCCACGTCCAGCGCCTGCGCTCGAAGATCGAGACGGACCCGGAGCGCCCGGAGATCGTCGTGACGGTGCGGGGCGTCGGCTACAAGGCGGGCGTCGCAGGCACGTGAGGCAGGTGCGCCGAGCGCCAGGGCGTGAAGGCCGGGCGACGTGCCGCGGCTGACGGCGTGGGGCCGGCTCGGACGCGCGCGAGCGTGGCGACCGGCGCGCGCGCTGGCCCGGCGGTGGCGGTCGTCGCTGCAGCTGCGCCTCCTCGTCTCGACCCTGACGATCGGCCTGGTCGCGCTCGCGGGCATCGGGGTGTACGTCGGCGAGCTCACCAGCGGCGGCCTGTTCGACCAGCGACGCCAGCAGGTGCTGTCCGAGAGCACGCGCAGCACGCTGCAGGCGCAGGAGGTCTTCGCGGCGTCCGCGGCCAACACCTTCACCGACGTGGCTCGGCAGCTCGAGGACGTGACGACCGCGCAGCGCAACGGCGGCTCGGGGGAGCGCGACGTGTTCCTGCTGCGCGCCCCGGGGCAGACGGGCGTGGGCGTGGGCGCCACGGCCACCGACCGCTCGCTCGTCGAGCTCGTGAGCCGTGAGCTCAAGCAGGCCGTCGTGGACGACCGCCAGCACTGGCAGTCGGTCGCCATCCCGGTGGGGAACGGTCAGGTGGAGCCGGGCATCGTCGTCGGGCAGAACGTCGACGTGCCCATGGCCGGGACCTACCAGATGTTCTTCCTCTACAGCCTGCAGGCGGAGCAGGACCGCCTCGACTTCCTCCTGCGGACCCTGGCGTTCGCGGCGGTCGCGGTCGTGGGGCTGCTGGGTGCCATGACGTGGCTGGTGACCCGTCGCACGGTCCACCCGGTGCGTCGTGCGGCCCACGTGGCCGAGCGTCTGGCGGACGGTCACCTCTCCGAGCGCATGGCCGTGCGTGGCGAGGACGAGATGGCCACGCTGGCGCGCACGTTCAACGAGATGGCCGAGAGCCTGCAGGACCAGATCCACCGCATGGAGGAGCTCTCGATGCTGCAGCGGCGGTTCGTCTCCGACGTGTCCCACGAGCTGAGGACGCCGCTGACGACCATCCGCATGGCGGGAGAGGTCATCCACGGCGCGCGGGACGACTTCGACCCCGCGATCAAGCGCTCCGCCGAGCTGTTGGCCACGCAGCTCGACCGGTTCGAGGACCTGCTGGCGGACCTGCTCGAGATCAGCAGGTTCGACGCGGGGGCCGCGGTGCTCGACGCGGAGCGGCGTGACCTGCGCGGCATCGTGCTGCAGGCCGTCGACAACGTGACCCCGCTCGCGGAGCGGCGGGGGTCGTGGCTGCACGTCGACCTCCCCGACGTCCGTGCGGACGCCGACGTGGACCCGCGGCGCGTCGAGCGCATCCTGCGCAACCTGCTGGTGAACGGCATCGAGCACGCCGACGGGTCGGCTGTGGAGGTCCGCGTCGGTGTCGACGCCACGGCCGTCGCCGTGACGGTCCGCGACCATGGTGTCGGCATGACCCAGGACGAGGCGCTGCACGTCTTCGACCGCTTCTGGCGTGCCGACCCGGCGAGGGCGCGCACCACCGGGGGGACGGGTCTGGGTCTGGCCATCTCGCTGGAGGACGCGCACCTGCACGGGGGCAGGCTGGAGGCGTGGGGTCGACCCGGTCGTGGCGCGTGCTTCCGGCTCACGCTGCCGCGGCGCGCGGGCATCCGGCTGGACGGGTCGCCGCTGCCGCTCGCCCCGGACCCCGACGAGCCGTCCGTCGCGGACGCGGGACCGCTGCGCAGCACCGACCCCGCGGCGCTTCCCGACCTGCCGCCGATGACGGGGGAGATCGCCATCGTGAGCAACCCGACCGACCCGGTCCGGACCGACGTCCGCACCGACGACGCCGCGCCGACGGCCGGTACCGCGCGGAGGCGGTCGTGACGCGCGCCGCCCGCACGCGCGCCGTCGTCTGCGTCGCGACCGTCGTCTGGGCGCTGACGGCGTGCGTCGCGATCCCGACCGGGGGCCCTGTGACGGTGGGCGGCGGCGAGGAGGTGCGCGAGCAGGACAGGGTCGACGTCCTGGCTCAGGGCCCGCAGTCCGACGCCGACCCCGCCCGCATCGTCGAGGGGTTCCTGCTCGCGGCGGACGCCGAGGCCACCGGTGACTTCGAGGTGACGCGCGAGTTCCTCGCGGCGGACGAACGCACCGAGTGGGACCCGGGCGCCGACACCATCGTCGCGAGCGCGACGAAGGTCGAGCAGACGGGCGACGCCCAGGTCACCGTGTCCCTCACCGTGAAGGCGAAGGTCGACGCCGCCGGGCGCTACCTGGAGGTGCCCGCCGACGCGCTGGAGACGCTGCGCTACGAGCTGGTGCAGGACGCGCGCGGCGACTGGCGCATCTCGCACGCCCCGGACGTCCTGGTCGTCAACTCCCGCCGGTTCACGCAGACGTTCCGTGAGACGTCGCTGTACTTCCTGACGCCCGACAGCAGGATGCTCGTGCCGGAGGTCCGGTTCTTCCGCGACCGCAACGTGCCGACGGCCGTCGTCCGTGCGCTCCTCGCCGGCCCCTCGACGTGGCTCCAGGACGCCGTGACGTCGGCGCTCCCTCCGGGGACCGAGCTCAAGCCCGAGGCGGTCTCCTTCGAGAGCGGAGGAGTGGCCGAGATGACCTTCGAGCCGGCGCGGGCGGTGCTGGAGGCGGACCGCGGGCTCCTGCTCGCGCAGCTCGAGGCGTCGCTGCGCCCGCTGGGTGTGACGACCCTGGTCGTGCGGGCAGGGGCCGGTGGGGCACCGCTCGAGGGCGTGCCCGACAGGTTGCCGACCCCGGACCCCGGCGCGCTGGAGCTCCTCGTCGACGGTCAGACGCTGCGACTGGTCGGTGAGTCGCCCGTCGCGGTCGACGACGTCCTCCCGATCGAGGGAGCACGGCCCGCGGGCCCGGCGCGATCCGCGGACGGTTCGCTGCGTGTCGCGCTCGCCGACGCCTCGACCCTGGTCGCGGTGCCCGTCGACGGCACCGGGCAGCGGACACTGCTCACCGGCCCCGCCCTGGCCTCCCCGTCCGTGGACCGGTTCGGGTGGGTGTGGACCGCGAGCGGCTCGGGATCCGGGCACCTGGATGCCGTGCGGCTCGACGGCACCTCGGTCGAGGTCACCGCGGACTGGCTGGCCGGACGGACCGTGCAGGCGGTCCGGGTGTCGCGTGACGGCACGCGGGTGGCCATCGTGTCGCGCGGCCCCGACGGCGTGACGCTGGAGGTGGCGGGCGTGGTGCGGGACGGCGGCGCGGTCCCGCTGCTGGTCGGGCCCGGCGTGGGCGCGGGCGCGTCCCTCACGCCCGTCGCGGGCGCGTCGATCGTGTGGGTCGACGACGTCACGCTCGGCGTGCTGGCCGACGGCGACGCGGGCGCGACGCCCTACCTCGTGCCCGTCGCGGGTGGCAGCACGCCGCTGGCCGCGGTCGCGGACGCGGTCGAGCTCGCCGCCGACCGGGGGACCCGCTCGCTCTACGTCGTCACGGCCGATGGTGACCTACGGCGTCACGAGGGCGGCACGTGGGTGCCGGTCCCCGGGGTCACCGGCGTGCTCGAGGTGGCGGGGGCCGCGTTCCCCGGGTGACGGCGGGTGGCGGAGGGCTCGCGCGGCGCCGAGCCGACCACAGGGCTGCACGGGGCAGGCCGCGTCCACCGACGTGGCCGCGGGACGGCGCGGGCGGCGTCGCACGAGCAGGCTGACCGTGTGCCGCCCGACCGACGACGCCCCGCACCGCCCTCCTCCCTCGCCGCGCGGTCGGTGACGGGACGCACGCCGCCCGTCGCCGCACGCGCGGTCGCCCTCGTCGCTGCGGCGTGGCGCGACCTCGTGGGCCTGCTCGTGCCGGTGGCGTGCGGAGGCTGCGGGCAGCCCGACGTGGCATGGTGCGCGCCGTGCGCCGTCACGCTGCACGGCACCGCGGTCCGCCGCGACCACGCGGCCGGGCGGCTCGACCTCCTGGACGGGCGCACCCTGCTGCCGGTCTGGGCGCCCGCCGTGTACGTCGGACCGGTGCGGCACGCCGTCTCAGCGTGGAAGGACGGGGGACGGGCCGACCTCGACCGTCCGTTCGTGTCGGCTGTCCGCCGCGCCGGCGCGACCGCGGCCGTCCACCTGCTCGCAGGCTCCCACGCACCGCCGGTCGTCCCGGACGTGCTCGTGGTGCCCGTGCCGTCGACGGCGCGCGCACGTCGTCGACGGGGGCGCGCGCCCGCCGACGTGCTCGCCGCGGCGGTGGCAGCCGGTCTGCGGGACGGCGGGGTGCCGGCCGCTCGTGCCTGCGTGCTGCGCCGGTCGGCGGGTCCCGACCTGGCCGGGCTCACCGCGCGGGCGCGGGGCGCGGCGCTCGTCGGCAGGGTGCGGGTGCGTCGGGGGCCCGGCCTCCACGGACGTCGCGTGGTCCTCGCCGACGACGTGCTGACGACGGGTGCCACGCTCGCGGCCTGCCACGCGGCGCTCGTCGCCGCCGGTGCCGTGGTGCTGGGCGCCGTCGCGCTCGCAGCCACGCCGGCGCCGGCGGGCGCCACGCCGCCGGACGTCGCCCGTACGGACCAGCCGGCGGACCGTGCGGCCCCGGAAGCGGGCTAGCGTGAGACCCTGGGTACGACGCCGCGAAGGTCTCCTGCCGCAGTCGGGTGGGGACGAGCGGCCGAGGAGGTGATGCCGCCCGCCCCCGTCGTGGGGCCGTAGACGTACGTATCGTCCGGGCGGGCTCCGCTCGCCCCTGACCTCCCAGGAGGCCCACATGGAGATCGTGGTTGCAGGCCGGCACACCGAGGTGTCCCCGCGGTATCGCGCCCACCTCGAGAGCAAGCTCGCGAAGATCGAGCAGCTGGCCCCACGCGCACAGCGCGTCGACGTCCTCGTGTCGCACGAACCGAACCCGCGCCAGTCCGGCAACAGCGAGCGGGTCGAGCTGACGGTGGTCGACAAGGGACCCGTCATCCGGGCGGAGGCGTGCGCGGACGACGCGTACGCAGCCCTGGACGTGGCCCTCGGCCGGCTGCTCGAGCGCCTACGCCGTGCGCGCGACCGGCGCAAGGACCACCGCAACCACACTCCGCTGACGCCCGTGGACGTGCGCCCGCCGGCGGCAGAGCCGCCGGCTCCGCCGGAGCGCGAGCCTGGCGAGGACGGTGTCACCGAGACCGTCCTGGGCGACTCCCCGGTGCTCATCCGCGAGAAGGTGCACCGCGCGGAGCCGATGACGGTGGACGACGCGCTCTACGAGATGGAGCTCGTCGGCCACGACTTCTTCCTGTTCGTGGACGCGGAGACCGCGCAGCCCGCGGTCGCGTACCGCCGTCGCGGCTGGAGCTACGGCGTCATCAAGCTCGACGTGCCGGTCGTGACCAGCGGATCGAGCCGCGCCGTCAGCTGACCTGACGCGGGAACCGGGGCGGCGGGCCGACGGGCCCGCCGCCCCGTGCCGTGCTGTGCCGTGCCGGGGGACGACCTCCTGCCGGCGCGTGGAGCCCCGGTGCCGGACGGCGCGGTCCGTCCGGCACCGGGAGCCGATCGTGACCGCCGGAGTGCCGAGAGCCCGCGGTCGCGGAACACGACGTTCGCCGCGCAGCAGGGGTGCGTCAAGTGCTGCGGTCAAGTTTCGGAAAACTTTCGACGTCGCGGCGCCGGGCTGAAGCGATTCGAGCCGCCGGGCGGGTCGCCGGTGTCCTGCGGCGACGGCAGATCGGCGCCGATAGCGCATATTTCGGCCCTGTCTCGGCACTTGGGCGGTCGTCGACGCCGCGTCCGAGGTCCGTCAGGTGGCGAAACTATCGGTCCTGGCCGCCGCGAGAGGATCCCCGTGGGCGGCGATGTCAGAGGGTGCGGGCAGCATCGCCGGCATGGTCGACACCCGCCCGGAGAGGCTGACGCGCTCGCAGGCGCGTCGTACCGTCCTGCGCGCCTCGGGGCTCGACCGCCCCCGGCCCGCCCGGCGGGCGCCCGGCGGGACGCGGGAGCTGCAGCAGGTCGTCGACCGGCTGGGCCTGCTGCAGGTCGACTCCGTCAACGTCCTGGCCCGCGCGCACCTCATGCCGGTCTACTCCCGCGTCGGCGCGTGGGACGTCGCGACGCTGGACCGCGCGACCGCCAGGGCGCCGCGTCGACTGGTCGAGACCTGGGCGCACGAGGCGTCGCTCGTGCCGCCCTCGACGTTCCGCGACCTCGCGTTCAAGCACGCGGCCAACCGGGCTCGCGTGGAGCAGCGGGGGGACGAGCTCAACGGCGTCCCGGTGGGGCGCTCCCCGGAGGTCGCGGCCGTCCGCAGCATCGTCGAGGACCTGGGGCCCGTCACCGCGCGCGAGGTGCAGGAGGTCCTCGGGGGCGCAGGGCGACGCTCGGAGGCGTGGGGATGGTCGTGGACGGACGCCAAGCGCGCCCTCGAGCACCTGTTCTACGTCGGAGAGCTCACGACGGCGGGCCGCAACGCCCAGTTCGAGCGTCGCTTCGACCTCCCGCAGCGCGTGCTGCCGCCCGACGTGCTCGCGGCCCCGCCGGTCGACGAGCGGACCGCCCGGCGCCGCCTCGTCGAGATCGCCGCCCGTGCCCACGGCATCGCGAGCGTGCGGTGCCTGGCCGACCACTGGCGCACGGCGACGGCGCCGACGCGCGCGGTCGTGGACGAGCTCGTGACCGAGGGCGTGCTCCGGCCCGTCGAGGTCGAGGGGTGGCGCGGCCCGCTCTACCGGCACCGTGACGCCACGGTGCCGCGCCGCGCGCGCGGCCGGGCGCTGGTCAGCCCGTTCGACCCGCTGGTGTGGGAGCGGACCCGGACGGAGAGCCTGTTCGACCTGCGGTACCGCATCGAGATCTACGTGCCGGCGGCGTCGCGGGTCTGGGGCTACTACGTCCTGCCGTTCCTGCTCGGCGAGCGGATGGTCGCCCTGGTGGACCTCAAGGCCGACCGCCGCGCGGGGGTGCTGCGCGTGCCGGCGGTGCACCGCGCTCCGGGTCCGGCGGGGGACCCGGCCACGGGGGCGCCGGGTGACGCCGAGGTCGCCTACGAGCTCGCCGCCGAGCTCCGCGGCGTGGCGGGGTGGCTGGGCCTGCCCGACGTCCACGTCGACCGGGACGCGGCCGGAGGTCTCGCGGCCGCGCTCGGGCGTGAGGTCGCCACCGCCGCAGGGTGAGCGAGGACCACGCTGGTCCTCCGCCTCGCCTACGATGGTCGGGCCCGGTCGAGCGGTCGGGCGACACGCACGCCCCGACGCCGTGAGCGGACGGGCGCCAACGACGTCGGGAGAGTTGCGTGACGGCGATCCTCGAGAAGGTCCTCCGGCTGGGCGAGGGGCGGATCCTCAAGAAGTTGTCCGGCGTCGCGGCCCAGGTCAACGCGCTGGAGGACAGCTTCACGTCGCTGTCCGACGCCGAGCTGCGCGAGGAGACCGACCGGTTCAAGGCGCGCCTCGCCGAGGGTGAGAAGCTCGACGACCTGCTGCCCGAGGCGTTCGCCGCGGTGCGCGAGGCGTCCCGCCGCACGCTGGGGCAGCGACACTTCGACGTCCAGCTCATGGGCGGCGCGGCGCTGCACCTGGGCAACATCGCCGAGATGAAGACCGGTGAGGGCAAGACGCTGGTCGCGACCGCGCCCGCCTACCTCAACGCGCTCACCGGCAAGGGTGTCCACGTCGTCACCGTCAACGACTACCTCGCCGGGTACCAGGCCGACCTCATGGGTCGCGTGTTCCGGTTCCTGGGGCTCACGACCGGCACGATCCTGTCGCAGCTGACGCCCGCCCAGCGCCGCGAGCAGTACGCCGCCGACATCACGTACGGCACCAACAACGAGTTCGGCTTCGACTACCTGCGCGACAACATGGCGTGGAGCGTCGACGACCTCGTGCAGCGCGGCCACCACTTCGCGATCGTCGACGAGGTCGACTCGATCCTCATCGACGAGGCGCGCACGCCGCTGATCATCTCGGGCCCCGCGTCGGGTGACGCGAACCGGTGGTACGGCGAGTTCGCGAAGGTCGTGCGCCGGCTGCAGCCGGAGCGCGACTACGAGGTCGACGAGAAGAAGCGCACCGTGGGCGTCCTGGAGCCCGGGATCGCCCGCGTCGAGGACTACCTGGGCATCGACAACCTCTACGAGTCGCTCAACACGCCGCTCATCGGCTTCCTCAACAACGCCATCAAGGCCAAGGAGCTGTTCAAGCGCGACAAGGACTACGTCGTGATGAACGGCGAGGTGCTGATCGTCGACGAGCACACGGGTCGCATCCTCGCGGGGCGCCGCTACAACGAGGGCATGCACCAGGCGATCGAGGCCAAGGAGGGCGTGGCGATCAAGGCCGAGAACCAGACGCTCGCCACGATCACGCTGCAGAACTACTTCCGCCTCTACGACAAGCTCGCCGGCATGACCGGCACGGCCGAGACCGAGGCCGCGGAGTTCCAGGGCACCTACAAGCTCGGCGTCGTCCCGATCCCCACCAACCGGCCGATGCAGCGCATCGACGGCAAGGACCTGGTGTACAAGTCGGAGGAGGGCAAGTTCGACGCCGTCGTCGCCGACATCGTGGAGCGGCACGCCAAGGGTCAGCCCGTCCTCGTCGGCACGACGAGCGTCGAGAAGTCGGAGCTCCTGTCGTCCAAGCTCAAGAAGCAGGGTGTCCCGCACGAGGTGCTCAACGCCAAGCAGCACGCACGTGAGGCGTCGATCGTGGCGCAGGCAGGCCGCAAGGGCGCGGTGACGGTCGCGACCAACATGGCGGGCCGTGGCACGGACATCATGCTCGGTGGCAACGCGGAGTTCATGGCCGTCTCCGAGATGACCGAGCGGGGCCTGGACCCGGCGGAGAACCCCGAGGAGTACGAGGCCGCCTGGCCCGAGGTCCTGGAGAAGGCCAAGCTCGCCGTGGCGGCCGAGCACGACGAGGTCACCGATCTCGGTGGCCTGTACGTGCTGGGCACCGAGCGTCACGAGTCGCGCCGGATCGACAACCAGCTCCGCGGACGCTCCGGCCGTCAGGGTGACCCGGGCGAGTCCCGGTTCTACCTGTCGATGCAGGACGACCTCATGCGGCTGTTCAACTCCGGCCTCGCGGAGTCCATGATGACGCGCGCCGGGTTCCCGGAGGACATGCCCCTGGAGTCGAAGATCGTGACCCGCGGCATCCAGTCCGCGCAGTCGCAGGTCGAGGCGCGCAACTTCGAGATCCGCAAGAACGTCCTGAAGTACGACGACGTGATGTCCCGTCAGCGCGAGGTCATCTACGAGCAGCGTCGCCGGGTGCTGCACGGGGAGGACCTCCAGGAGCAGGTCGCGCACTTCCGCTCGGACGTGCTCTCGGAGTACGTCGCGCACGCGACGGCCGAGGGGCGGCCGGAGGACTGGGACCTCGAGGCGCTGTGGACCGCCCTGCGCGGTGTGTACCCGATCTCCATCACGCCGGACGAGGTCGTCGAGGAGGCGGGCGGACCGACCCGGCTGTCGGCCGAGCTCATCACGCGTGAGGTGCTGTCCGACGCCGAGCACGCCTACGCCGAGCGCGAGGAGAAGCTGGGCGAGGAGAACATGCGCCAGCTCGAGCGGCGCGTCGTCCTGTCCGTGCTCGACCGCAAGTGGCGCGAGCACCTGTACGAGATGGACTACCTCAAGGAGGGCATCGGGCTGCGCGCCATGGCGCAGCGCGATCCTCTGATCGAGTACCAGCGCGAGGGCTTCCAGCTCTTCACCGCCATGACCGACGCCATCAAGGAGGAGTCGGTCCAGTACCTCTTCAACCTCGAGGTGCAGGTCGCCCAGCCGACCGATGCCCCCGTGGTCAGCGCGGACTCCGCTGCTGCCGCGGCAGGCTCGGCCGGTGCCGCAGCGGCGGCGTCCCGCCCCGACGAGGAGGCGCCCGGCGCGCTCGTGGGGAAGGGGCTCGACGGCCCCGCCCAGCGGACGCCTCTGCAGTACTCGGCGCCCTCGGCCGACGGTGACGGTGCCGTGGTGACCCGCGCGGAGGGCGGCAGCGGTGCGGCGCGTTCCGCCGCGGCCCCGTCCGGCAGCGCGAACCGCGCCGACCGGCGCAAGCAGGCCAAGCAGCGCAAGCGCTGACGTGCGGAGGTGATGTCACCGGTCCGCGGCGATCCGCGAAGGACCGGTGACATCACCTCGCGTGCGCCCGCTCAGCAGAAGCGTCAGCCGATCTCCAGCCGGGTGACCCGCCATGCGCCGCGGTGCGCCTGGAGCCGGAGCGCGACGGCGCGGACCCGGACGCCGTCGTCCACCACGAGGCACGCCTCCGCGGTGTGACGGTCGATCGGGCACACCCGGACGCGTCGGGCCGCGGGCCGCCGGGAGTGGGTGAGCACCCCGGCCCGACGGATCAGGTCGGCGCTCTCCTGGAGCGACTCGAGGACGTCCGGCGCCACCCACCGCGCCAGCTGAGGAGACGGGCGACGCCCGAGCACGACCTCGACACAGGCCAGCCCGACGCCGTGCGCGAACCGCCCGGCGTCGGTGCCCGGCACGGCTCCGCGGTCGTCCTCGGGCTCGGGCACGCGCAGTGGCGCGCTCGCCTCCAGGTGGCGGACGCGCTCCCGGAGGAGAGGCGGCATGCCCGGTCCCGGATCTGCCAGGGTCGGCGCGGCCGGTAGCGCGCGCACCAGCCGCAACCGTGCGCCACGCTGGGCCCGGCGTCCGACGGTGTCGTCCGCGACGAGCGCGGTCGGGGTGGGGACGGCGGCGAGACGTCGCTCCGTCCTGCCGTGAGGTGCGGACGGCGCAGCGCGGTCCAGGAGGGCGACGGCGTCCTCGAGCGCGGACGCGGCGACGTCGTCGTGCGGGCGGGTGGTCACCGCGCACCTCCCTCGGTCGTCACGGGCACGACGAGCACCTGGCCGGGGTGCAGGACGTCGGGGTCGGGTCCGATCGTCGACGCGTTCGCGGCGTACCACTGCGGCCACGCGGCGGCGATGGCGGCGTCGGACGCGTCGGGGCCGAGCGACCGTGCTGCCAGGCCCCAGAGGGTGTCACCGGGCCGCACCTCGACGGTGCGGGAGGCCGGGGCCGGCGCCGACGGTGCGGGGTCCGGTGCCGGGGGCAGGTGCGCGGCGACCGGGAGGGCGACGGGGGTGGTGGTCGCGGCGCCGGACGGCTCCCTCGGGGCGTCGTCGGGCGTCGGTGCTGCCTCGACGGGGAGAGCGGGCGCGGGCGCACCCGGCTGCGGGGTGTCGCCCACGACCCCCGGCTGCGCCTCCGGACCGACGCCGGGGAGGTCGGGCAGGGCCGTCGCCGTCGCCGTCGGCGTCCGGTCGGTCGCAGACGTGCCGGCAGCGTCCGCCGGAGCCACCCTCGTGCTCGGGTCCGCCGTCGTGGGCGTCCAACCCAGGTCCACCGTGACGGAGGTGGCGGCAGGGGCGACCTCGACGGCGGCGTGCGCGCCCACCGCACCGGTCATGCCGACGCCGGCCGCGACGGCGACCGCCAGAGCCCGGCGCACGAGTCCGGGAGCCCAACGCTGCACGGCGACCTCTCCGGCGCGCCAGGCGCCTCCGGCCGCCCGCACTCCTGCGCAGGTCCCGGCCACGAGTGCCGACACCCCGACCCACGCGGCCGCCAGGACGCCCACGGCGACGACCGCGGGCGCCACGACGGTCTCGACGCGCCACAGCTCCGTCGCGGTGAGGTGGTCGACGACCCACAGGCCGAGTGCAGCGGCGACGGCGAGAGCCGTCGCGCCGGCGAGCACGAGCCCTCCCGCGGTGGCAGCAGGACGCGCGGGACGCCCGGGTGGGTGGGTCGGCGGGTTGGTCATGATGCCCCTTCATGATGCAGTTTGATGTCGTTTGGTGAAGGACGATGGTTCCAGGTGTAGTCGAGTCGGTCGGGTATGTCCAGTAGTGTCCGGTCCGTGAGTGGCGACGGCACGGGTGCGCGACCTCCCGGCTCCGCGCCGCGGTGGGAGCAGCTGTTCGCGGATCTCGAGGCGCAGCTGGCCGCGGGCCGTGCGGACCAGGCGCGATGGGACGTCGCGGAGCTGACGCGTGCCGAGCGGGCGAGGGTCACCCTGGCGGACCGGCTCCGGGCCGCGACCGGGATGCGCCTGCGCATCGTCACGGCCGGGGGAGAGCCGCTCGAGGGTGTCGTCACGGAGGCGGCCGCGCACTGGGTCCTGCTGGATCTGGGCGCTGGTCGCCGGGCGGTCGTCCCGACACGCGCCGTCCGCACGGTCGAGGGTCTGGGTGCTCGGGTCGCACCTCCGGCCGGCCGCGTCGAGTCGGCCCTCGGCCTGGGTCACGTGCTGCGGGCTCTGGCGCGTGACCGGGTCCTGGTCAGCGTGCGTACCGACGTCGGGGTCCACGCCGGACGGCTCGACCGGGTCGGCGCCGACCACCTCGACCTCACGCTGGAGATGCCGGCGGGCCGCGGTCTCAGCGTGCCCTTCGACGCCCTGCTCGCGGTGGTGTCGCGGTGAGCGCGGCGCGCACGCAGCGCGTCGTCGCGCGCGGTCGGGCGGGTCCGGACCGGCCACCGCCCGTCCGGGTCAGCCGGAGCCCTCGGAGCTGGCACCGTGCGCGTTGCGCGCTCGCGTCTCCGCGTACATCCGCTCGATGTAGCGCTCCAGCTCGGCCGACTCGACGCGCCACTGCATCCTGCCCCCGATCTGGATCGCGGGCAGCTCGCCGGAACGGACGAGCGCATACGCCTGGGGAGCCGAGATGTTGAGGATCTCGGACACGTCGGTGAGCGTCAGGAACCTCGGTGCCATGCTCGAAGTCTCGCACGGCCGGTCCGTCCCGGGCGGTTGTCCACAGGCTCGCGAACGATGCTGTCGCGCCCGTCCCTCGGCACGCCAGACTCGTCACGCGCACCGGTGCTGCGCCGCCCGCCGACCCGTGGCCCGACCACCCCGCCACGGTCCGCCGCACCCGCTGACCCGCCGTCCCGCTGACCAGGAGCCTCTCGTGGACACCACCGTGCTCGACCTTCCCGCACCGACGGCCGCGCGGTTGCGCCGGCCCGGATGGCGCGATCCCCGGCTGCTCGTCGGTCTCGCCCTGATCGCCGCGTCCGTCGCGCTCGGGAGCTGGGCCGTGACGACCGCGCAGCGCACCGTCGCCGTGTACGTGGCCCGCGACGTGCTGGTCCCCGGCGTCGCCCTGACGCCGGCCGACCTCGTGCTCGCGGACGTCCGGCTCGCGGACCGCGCTGACGGCTACCTGCGCGCCGACGAGCCGTTGCCCGAGGCGGCCGTGCTGCTGCGCACCGTCGGCGCCGGTGAGCTCGTCCCCGCGGCGGCCGTGGGAACCGCTGCGGATCTCGACGTCCGCGCCGTCCCGGTCGCACTGTCGGGGCCGGCCCCGAGCGGGTTGGTCGCAGGGTCCCGCGTCGACCTGTGGTTCACGCCCGAGCGGCGCACGGACGCGCTCGCCGTGGACGCCGCCGCCGACGCCGCCCCGCGGGAGCTCGCTGCGGCGCTCACGGTCGCCGAGCTCAGCAGTCCCGACGGTGCGTTCGCGAGCGGGGGTGCCCGCACCGTGCACGTGCTCGTCCCGGTCGACGACCTCCCGACCGTGCTCGCAGCGCTGGCGGGCGACGGCACCGTCGACGTCGTCCCTGTGCCGGGAGCCTGAGATGGGTGTCGGAGTGCTGTGCGCGGTCCAGGGGGCGGCCGAGTCGGCGATCGTCCAGGCGGTGGAGGGGTCCGGTGGGCGGCTCTCCGTCACGCGGCGGTGCGCGGACCTGACCGAGCTGCTCGCCGCTGCGGAGGCAGGTCTGGGCGGTCTCGCCGTCGTGTCGGGCGACCTCGACCGGCTGGACCGCGAGGCGGTCGCGATCCTGCACCGGTGCGGCGTGCGGGTCGTCGGTCTCGGGGACCCGACCCGTCCATGGCTCGCGGAGCGTCTGACGGCCCACGGCGCGGACCTGGTCGTCGACGTCGACGTCGACGGTGCCGTGCCGGACGTGGTCCGCGAGGCGCTGTCCGTGCTGGGCGACCGCCCGCTGGTACCCGTCACCGCCGCGGAGCCGGTCGCGCCGACGAGGCGCGGTGCGACCGTCGCCGTGTGGGGCCCCACCGGTGCGCCCGGCCGGACGTTCGTCGCGGTCAACCTCGCGGCCGAGCTCGCGGCGCTCGACCGCCCCACCCTCCTGGTCGACGCCGACACCTACGGCGGGGTGGTGGCGCAGGTCCTCGGGGTGCTCGACGAGGCCCCCGGTGTCGCGGCCGCGGCGCGAGCGGCCGGCCAGGGTGCGCTGGACCTGGCCACGCTCGCGCGCCTCGCGCCCGTGGTGCTGCCGGGTCTGCGCCTGCTGTCCGGGATCTCACGCGCCGACCGCTGGCCCGAGCTGCCCGCGAGCTCCCTCGAGCTGGTGCTCTCGCAGGCGCGCGCCCTCGCGGACGTCACGGTGGTCGACACCGGCTTCTGCCTCGAGCAGGACGAGATGCTGAGCTACGACACCCGCGCGCCGGCGCGGAACGCGGCGACGTCGGTGGCGCTGGAGCAGGCGGACCTCGTCGTGGTGGTGGGTGCCGCCGACCCGGTGGGGGTGCAGCGGCTCGTCCGCGCGCTCGCGGAGGCGGCCGACCGAGGGCTGGCGCTGTCGCGGCGTGTGGTCGTCAACAGGGTGCGTCCCACCGTCGCCGGGGCACGCCCGGGGGAGGCGGTGGCCGCCGCGCTCGCGCGGTACGCGGGGGTGGAGGACGTCGTCCTGATCCCGGAGGACCGGTCCGCCGTCGACACCGCGATGCTGGAGGGACGGGCGCTGCGCGAGGTGGCACCCGGCTCGCCGGCGAGGCGCAGCCTGGCGGCGCTGGCGGCGGAGGTCGCGGCGATGATCCGGACCGACGCGCCGGGAGGGCGCGTACCGGTGGGGTGACCGGCCGGCAGCGCACACTGGACCCCGTGCGCGTCTACCTGCCTGTGACCCTGGCCGAGCTCCAGCACGTCTCACCCGTCCTCGTGGCGCCGCGGATCGCGCACGGCGTCACGCCGGCGCTGCGCGAGCTGTGGCCCGACGAGGACGAGGAGGGCTGGGAGTACGCCGCCCAGGCATGTGCCGCCGACGGCTCCCTCGTGCTGCTCGCGGGCGCGCCCGGCGCTCCTCCGCTGCGGGTGGTGGTGGCCGCGGACGTGGCCGAGGGGTGCGTCCAGGCGCTCGACGACCCGCCGGTGCCCTCGGCCCTGGAGGTCGTCTGCGGCGTGGACCTCAGCCAGATGGTGAGCGTCCACGTCGACGAGCCCGCGGCGGCACGCGACGTCGCAGCGGCGGCAGCCGGCGACGAGGCGGCGATCGAGCGTCTCGAGGACCGCGACCTGCTCTGGTACGACGTGACGGAGATCCCGCAGATCCCGGTGCCCTGACGGCGAGTGGTGCAGTGACGTGCGCCACCGGGTGCTGGTTGGACCCACCCCCGTCGCTCAGGTAATGTTCACCGCCGGTACGGGTCCACGGGACGCGTGCCGATGGCGCTGCGCGTGGTCTCTCCGGGGATCAGTCACAGCCCGTGGGGTATGGTGTAATTGGCAGCACGACTGATTCTGGTTCAGTTAGTCTAGGTTCGAGTCCTGGTACCCCAGCGTTGTTCACGGGCGTCAGCCCGGTTGACCAGCACGGATGCGTCTGCCCATGTGGCGGGCCTGCGGCGGTCGTGAGTTTCGGCTCGCGGCGGACGTCGGGTACAGTATCCACTCGGCACACGGCTTACGGGTCGTGCGCAAGGCCCCCGTTGTGTAGCGGCCTAGCACGCCGCCCTCTCACGGCGGTAGCGCCGGTTCGAATCCGGTCGGGGGTACGGTCAAGGCCCGGTCACCACAGGTGACCGGGCCTTCGTCGTCCTCCCGGGCGCCCGCGCAGCCCAGGACCCGACGGCGCAGCACGGAGCCCGGGGTCGG
>JADGMW010000061.1_pt2 | contig 59500 bp, 55 predicted proteins | sample 8641801 | NCBI WGS metagenome assembly JADGMW01 (sample SAMN16272018, study PRJNA661076) | feces metagenome | isolation source: fecal sample from diarrhoea affected cattle A | host: Bos taurus | place: South Africa: Lokaleng Village, Mahikeng | collected 2019-09
AACTGGATCGCACTCTCACGCGCGAGGTGGGGGCGGTGATCCGCCTCACCTACCCCCCCAGGGGCGCGAGAGTGCAATCCAGCGCACCCCCGGGTAACTGGATCGCACTCTCACGCGCGAGGTGGGGGCGGTGATCCGCCTCACCTACCCACCCAGGGGCGCGAGAGTGCAATCCAGCGCACCCCCGGTCACTGGATCGCGCTCTCACGCGCGAGGTGGGGGCGGTGATCCGCCTCACCTCCCCCCATCCAGGGGCGTGAGAGTGCAATCCAGCGCACCACCGGAACTGGATCGCGCTCTCACGCGCGAGGGGGGCGGCGACCTGCGGGGTACCAGCGGTTGCCGTAGCGGCGGGTCAGGTGGCCGTCCGTGGTCTCGGCGAGCTCGTCGAGGCGTTCGATGACGGCCCACCCGACGCGTCGTGCGGACCGGTCGTCGTCCGCCTCGAACCGCACGGTCACCCGCGCCGCGCCGCGCACCACGCCGACGTCGAACGCCTCGACCGTCGTCAGGGCCCGCGCCGCGGCGACCGCCTCGGGCAGCACGTCGGGGGCGGACGTGCCGGGACGCAGCAGCCCGACGGACGCCGTCACGCGGTAGGACGGCACGTCAGTCCCGCACGGGCAGGCCGGCGAGCCGTCGCGCGGCGTCGACCAGGCCGACGCGGCGCAGGTCGTCGACGTCGGCGAGCAGGAACCACGCGGCCTCGTCCGTGGACCCGTCGACCTCGTGCGTCAGCCGCCCGCCGACGACGTGCGCGCGGTACAGGACCCGCAGCCCGTGCAGGTCGGGGCCCGGGATGACACGGTCGGCGCCGCGGAACACGATCGAGTCGATGCCGAGGAGCTCGTCGAGCTCGACGTCGTACCCCGTCTCCTCGCGCACCTCGCGCACCGCGGCCTGCTCGGGGTGCTCACCGGGGTCGATGCCCCCGCCGGGCAGGGTCCACCCGTGCAGGTCACCCTCCGCCCAGTGGGCGAGCAGCAACCGCCCCTGGTCGACGACGACGGCGTACGCAGCCACCCGGGTATCCACGGTCGACGACGCTACCTCGCGCCACCGACGGCGTCGGGCGCGTCGTCCCGCAGCACGGCGGGCCGCGGCACCGGCGGGCCGTACCCGCGGGCGCGCGCCCGCACCCAGCGCGCGACGAGCCGCGGGTGGAACAGGCTCGTCGGCGGCGCCACCAGCTGGTAGATGCGGGACAGCGCGCCCTGGGCGGCGTCGTCGCCGTGCGCGCTCATCCGCTCGAGCTCCGCGATCCACCGCCCCGAGATGACCGACACCGGCGCGCGGGACGTCGGCAGACCGGCGAGGACCTGGTCCGCCGTGGTCGCCATCAGCCAGGGCAGGTCGCTCAGCCGCGCGCACTCGCGGACCGCCCGCGCAGCCCCGCCGGGTGCGGCCAGCCCACCGCGGGCGTCGGCCCGGCGCAGCGCGAGGGCGTCGAGCGCGGCGACCGTGATGCCCTGCCCGTAGACGGGGTTGAACGCGCACAGCGCGTCGCCGACGACGACGAGCCCGTCGGGCCAGCCCGGCACACGGTCGTACCGGTGCCGGCGGTTGCCCGTCTGACGGTGCGTCGCGACGTCGCCGTCGAGGTGCCCGGCCGCGACCATGCGCGCCAGGGAGTCGTCGCGCAGGCCGGCGAGATAGTCCCGCAGCGCGGGCAGGTCGCGCGGTGGACGCTGCTCGTCCGCGCCGACGCCGGTCACGGTCCACCAGCCCGCACCGGTGGGCAGTGCGAGGCCGCCGCCCAGGCCGCGGACCGGCAGCAGGACGACGCCCGCGACCCCGACCTTCTCCGTCGGCAGCCGCAGACGCACGGTCGAGTAGCCGACGCGCGCGTCGAGCGCGTCGACCGCGGCGGGCGCCACGTCGAGCGCCTCGAGCCACGTCGGCAGGCGCGACGCGCGCCCGGACGCGTCGACGACGAGGTCGGCGGGCCACGGCTCGGGCGCCGGGTCGTCCCCGGGTGAGGCGTCGGGCGCGTCCGACCAGCCGACGGGCACGGCGTCGACCCACCAGCGCGGCTCGCCGGGCCCGCCGCGACGCAGCCCGGCGACGCGCCGACCGCCGAGTACGCGCACGCCCGGCGACGCCTCGACGCGCTGCCGCAGGAGAAGCTCGACGAGCGGGCGCGGCGCGAGGAGCACCTCGACCTGCCGGGACGGCGGGGACCAGCCCGCCGCACCGAGCCACGCCAGCTCCCCGGTGTCCACGGGGACGGCGCCGGCGGCGCGCAGGTCGTCACCGAACCCGGGCAGCAGCTCCTCGATCGCGGTCAGGCCCCGGCGCAGCAGCAGGTGCGGCTGACGCCCCTGCGGCACGCCGGGCCGCGGGGCGGGCCGGTCCGGCAGGTCGTCGCGGTCGAGCACGGTGACGGTGCGGCCGTCGCGCGCGAGCGCGGCGGCGGCCAGCAGCCCCGCCATGCCGGCGCCGATGACGACGACGTCCTGCACCTGTGCCCCCTGCACGGCCATGCCTCATCCTCGCTGGCGGTCGCCGTGCGGCACCAGACCCACGGGGTCGGCATCTCAGGCGTCGGGCAGGTGGTCCTTCGCGTCGTCGTACGTCCCCGCGCCCGGGAGCTCGGCGGGTGCGTACACGAGCCGCACGACGCCCGTCGGGAAGACCGCGGACCTCAGCAGCGCGAGCGGCTGGATGGTGTCGGCGTCGGCGAACAGGCGCTCGCCCTTGCGTGCGGCCACGGGGTGGACGAGCAGCCGCAGCTCGTCGAGCAGGCCGGCGTCGAGCAGCTGGCGGACCACGGAGATCGACCCCGCGAGGAGCACCTTGCCGACCGCCGGGTCCTCCTTGAACGCCCGGACCGCACCGACCACGTCGGCCGTGCGCTCGACGTTGCGCCACCCCAGGTCCTGCTCGCCACGCGTCGCGACGAGCTTGCGGAGGTCGCCGAGCTGCTTCGCGAACGACGCGTCCTCGCCCCCGGCCGCCTCACGGTCGGGCCACGCGCCGGCGAACGAGTCGTACGTGACCCGGCCCAGCACCAGGACGTCGACGTCCTCGTAGTCCTCGCCGACCGCCGCGCCCATGTGCTCGTCGAAGTACGGGAAGTGCCACGCGGGGTCGATCTCGGCCACGCCGTCGAGCGAGATGAACAGGGTGGAGACGACTGTCGCCATGGCGGTACCTCCGGTGAGGGGTCGGGTCACGGGGCAGACCGGCGTGCCGAGCCGGACTCATCGGGGTCAGTCGCCGATCCACGCACCGGCGCGCTCCCGGAAGTGGTCACACCGTCGACCACTCCGCGCCGAGCAGTCCCCCGGTGTGACCACTTCTCGGGGGCGCCCGCACGTAGCCTGGCCCGTGTGACCAACCTTGAGGCGCAGCCACGGGAGCTCGTGTGCGCTGCCGGGCCGGCCCAGGACGTGCAGCTCGTCGAGCCGCGCGACGTGCCGCTGGGCGGGCCGCGCGCCATGACCGTGCGTCGGACGCTGCCGTCACGTGCGCGGTCGCTGGTGGGGCCGTTCTGCTTCGCGGACCACTACGGCCCGGACGACGTCGCGGCGAGCGGCGGCATGGACGTGCCGCCGCACCCGCACACCGGGCTGCAGACGGTCACGTGGCTCTTCGAGGGGTCGGTGCTGCACCGCGACGCGCTCGGGTCGGAGCAGGTCGTCGTGCCGGGCCAGCTCAACCTCATGACGGCGGGCCGCGGCATCTGCCACAGCGAGGAGTCGACGCCCGCGCTGTTCCCGGACCGGCCGGTGCTGCACGGCGTGCAGCTGTGGACGGCGCTGCCCGAGCCCGCCCGGCACGGCGAGCGGGCGTTCGACCACGTCGCGGACGTCCCGACGTTCACGCTCGACGGTGCGCTGTTCCGGGTGTTCATGGGTGCGCTGGGCGGGGTGGCGTCACCGGCGCGTGCGTACTCGCCGCTCGTCGCGGCGCAGGTCGACGTGCCCGCAGGGGCCCGCGTGACCCTCCCCGTGGACCCCACGTTCGAGCACGGCGTCCTGGTCGACACGGGCACGCTGCGGTTCGAGGGCCACGACGTCGCCCGGTCGTGGCTCGCGTACGTGCCCCCGGGGCGTGACGTCCTGGTCCTCGAGGCCGGTGACGCGCCCGTGCGCGCGGTGCTCCTGGGCGGCGCGCCGTTCGACGAGCCCGTCCTCATGTGGTGGAACTTCGTCGGACGGACGCACGACGAGGTCGTCGAGGCGCGCGCGCAGTGGCAGGACGCGATCGCCGGTGACACCGCCGGGCTGGGCCGGTTCGGCGAGGTGCACGGCTACGCGGGCCCGCCCCTGCCGGCCCCGGAGCTGCCGAACGTGCGGCTGCGTCCTCGCGAGCGCTGACGCCCCGAGAGTGGTCACCCCGGTGACCACTTCCACGCCCCGCACGCGCCGGATCTGACCACTTCCGGACGGTCCGGCGTCACTGCTCCCGGACGAGGACAGCCGACAGGTACCGCGTCGCGCCCGTGGTGAACCGGTCGTGCGTGCGCGTGCCGTCGAGGCCCGCGAAGGGCCGGAACAGCGGCTGCACCGGGCGCGGGATCCAGTCCCGCACCAGCGCGGCGCGTCGCGCGTCGTCGAGGCGCAGCGCGTGCAGGACCTCGGCCGTGACGTCGTCCTCGCGCACCGGCGCGAGCCCGCTGGACCGCAGCTGTGCGCGCGTCACCGCCACGTCGTCCGCGCCGCGGAAGTCCGCCCACGCGAAGGTGCCGCCCGGACGCAGCACCCGGTGCACCTCTGCGACGAACCGCTCCACCGACGGGTAGCAGTGCGACGACTCGACGTTGAGCACGACGTCGAACGACGCGTCGTCGAACGGCAGCGCGAGCGCGTCGCCCTGGACGAACCGCAGGCCTGGTCCGCGGCGGTCGCGGCGGCTGAGCGCCACCGCGGAGGCCGCCAGGTCCACGCCCGTGGTCGTCCGCGGCCCGAGCGAGCGCGCCACCCACGACGCTCCCCCGCCGCGCCCGGACCCGACCTCCAGGACGTCCGCGCCCGCCACCGCCACGCCGTGCAGGACGTGGGCGTAGAGCCCGATGCCGTACCGGTCCGGCTCGTCGGCGGGGTCGAGGACCAGCGGCGGTGCGGCGCCGTCGACGGGCGCGAAGCCGTAGTTCATGAACGTCCACTCCGGCTGCCGGACGCGGGCGCCGAGCAGCTCGTAGCACGCACGCCACGCGAGCTGTCGCAGTCCCATCGGGCGAACGTACCGGCCCGCGGCCCGCTCAGACGGGCGCGGGGGCCACCGGCCGGCGCAGCCCCCGCGTCCGGCCGGCGGACCACACGAGCGCACCCGCGGCGAGCAGCACGACGACCAGCCCGGCGACGTGCAGGACCAACGAGGGCACGCCCCGCTCGGGGAGCAGGAACCCGTACGGCACCCAGCCCTCGGTGCGCCCGCGCACCACGGCGACCACCAGCCACAGCACCGGGTACGGCAGCACCACCCACAGCCGCCGCCACGGCAGCGCCGGACGGTCCGCGAGGAGCAGCCAGTCGAGCACCACGACGCACGGGAACGCGACGTGCAGGACCGCGCTCACCCAGGGCGTCGTGCCGCCCTCGCCGGGCACCAGGGTCGCGTAGACGACCGCGACGACGACCAGGCACGCGGTCGCCACACCCCGCGCGAGCGTGAGCCACGCGGGCACCGGCCGGCCCCAGAGCACCGCCAGCGCGACGAGCAGGACGCCCGCGAGCAGGCTCGTCAGGTTCGTGAAGTAGCCGAGGAAGTCGACGACGCTGCCGCGCCCCGCCGCACGCTGCTCGGCGTACGAGGCGCCGAGGACGACGAGCACCGATGCCCCGGCCAGGGCCCGGACGACCCCGGGCAGACGGGCGCCGGGCACCGGGGAGGTCCTCACCGTGGCGAGCGTAACGACCGCGCCGGCCCGCCGGCACGGCCCGCGATGTCACACGACGCACCTGTCCGGTGTCTTCATGCCGTACCCGTCACCCGACGACACCGAGGAGCAGACATGAACGGCACACCGCGCGTCCCCCCGACCCGGCTCACCGGCGCGTACGGCGCGCTCGTCCGGCTCGCCTCCCGCCGGATGCTGGGCCACGTGCCCGACTCGGTCGGCGTGCTGTGGCACCAGCCCGCCGTCATGAAGGACGCCATGCGTGCGGGACGCCGCGTCGAGGGCTGGAACGAGCTCGACCCCGAGCTGGCGACCTACGCCGCGATGTCCGCCGCCGCGACCGTCGGCTGCGAGTTCTGCCTGGACCTGCACCACTTCCTGGCGCACCGGCACGGGCTGGACCCCGCGAAGGTGCGTGAGGTCCCGCGGTGGCGGGAGTCGTCCGTGTTCACGCCGCGCGAGCGCCGGGTCATGGAGTACGCGCAGGCAGCGAGCCTGACCCCACCCGCCGTGACCGACGAGCTGTCCGCGGCACTGCTGGACGACCTCGGTCCTGCGGCCCTCGTCGAGCTCGCCGCCCGCGTCGCCTTCATGAACATGTCGGCGCGCATGAACATCGCGCTGGGGATCCACTCCGAGGAGTTCGCCGCGGCGTGCGGGCTGGCGCCGCTCGCCCGTCCGGCCGGCGCCCCGGCCGCGGCCGCGAGGGACCGGTAGGTTGGCGGGGGTGGCCAGCGTCCCGCGCGCCGACGACGACCCGTTCGTCGTCCACCGCCGGCTGCTGTTCACCGTCGCGTACGAGCTGCTGGGCTCGGCGGGCGACGCGGAGGACGTGCTGCAGGAGTCGTGGCTGCGGTGGGCGGGCGTCGACCGCAGCCAGGTGCGCGACCCGCGGGCGTACCTCGTGCGCGTCGTGACGCGGCAGTCGCTGAACCACGTGCGCACCGTGGCACGGCGCCGTGAGGAGTACGTCGGCGAGTGGCTCCCCGAGCCGCTGCTCACGGCCCCCGACGTGGCGGACGACGCCGCGCTCGCGGACAGCCTGTCGGTCGCGATGCTCACGGTGCTGCAGACGCTGCGACCGGCCGAGCGCGTCGTCTTCGTGCTGCACGACGTGTTCGACGTCCCGTACGACGAGATCGCGGAGACGCTCGAGCGGACGCCCGCGGCGGTGCGGCAGGTCGCGCACCGCGCACGTGAGCACGTGGCGGCCCGGCGACCGCGCGTCCGGACCCTGCGCGCCGAGCACGAGCAGGTCGTGGAGCGCCTGGTCGCCGCACTGAACACCGGTGACCTGGACGGGCTCCTGGCCGTTCTCGCGCCGGACGTCGTCTCGGTCACGGACAGCGGGGGCAAGGTCCACGGCGCGGCTCGGCAGCCGGTCGTCGGGGCGCTGCGGCTCGCCCGCTACCTCATGGGCGGGATCTCGCGCGCCAGGGGCGCGGTGCGTGCGGCCCCGACCTGGGTCAACGGCCAGCCCGGCGTCAGGATGGAGCTGGCCGGGCAGCTGGTCGCGGTGGTCGCCGTCACCGTCGTCGACGGGCGGGTGACCCAGGTCCACTCGATCGCGAACCCCGACAAGCTGGGACGGCACGTCGAGGAGACCGACGTGAGCCGGTGAGCAGGTACGCCCAGGACCCGCGGCGCCCCGCCGTCCGGGTGTGCCACGATCGGCACGTGGAGCTCCCCGTCGTCTGGTCCCTGGTCCTCGTCGTCGCCGGCGCGTGGAACCTCGTCGTGTGGCCGCAGTTCTGGCAGCGCGTCAGCGCGGACCCGCGGGCGCGCGACGCCGACGGCAACGTGACGCGGTTCTTCACGGTGCACCTCGTGCTCGTGGCGGTCTCGCTCGCGCTCGGCGTCGCGGTCGGCGTGCTGGGGCTCGTCACGCTCCTGTAGCCCGGACGCGCAGGCCCTTCCCCGGCCCACGGCCGAGGCGCATCATCGGGGGCGTACCACCGTGGCGGAGGGGGCCTCATGGCGAGCACGCGACAGCTGGCGGACCTCGCCGGGGACGCGCCGCCGACGTCCATCGCCGAGGTCGTCGCCCGGCTGCAGACGATCCGTGACCACGCCGCGCGCTCGTCGCCGCGCGGTGAGGACGACGGCATCGCCGCGTTCACCACGCTGTACCACGTCATCACCCGGCGCATCGGTGAGATGGTCGAGGACGGCCGGTTCCGGTCCTCGCCGTTCCTGGTGCGCCTGGACCTCGAGTTCGCCGAGAGGTACTTCCAGGCGCTGCGCCGCCACGCCGTCGACCCGCGCTCGGCGCCCGGCGTGTGGCGCGTGCTGTTCGACAACCGCAGCGACCCCGACGTGGCACCCGTGAACTTCGCCGTCCTCGGCGTGAACGCCCACATCAACTACGACCTGGCGCACGCGCTGGTCGCCACGTGGCGGACCGTGGCCCCGGACGGTGACGGCGGCGGATCGGCGCAGTACCGCGACTACCTGCTGGTCAACGACGTGTTCGAGGCCGAGATGGACGGCCTGCGCGAGCAGCTCGGCTCGCTGCTGTCCCAGGGCCCGGACGGCGCACCGTGGGACGTGGGCGCGAACTGGCTGTCCGACCTCGTGGTGACGTTCACCCGCGACCTGGCGTGGATCGAGGCGAAGCGCGTGTGGGCGCAGGGCGCCGGCCCGCAGGCCGTCGCGGAGTCGGAGCGGCGGCTCGACGCGATCGCGACGTTCATCGGCCAGGGCGTGCTGCGGGCTCCGCTGCCGTTCTGAGTGCGGCCCGCAGCCGCGCGGCGGCGGCCTGCGGGTCGGGCGCGTGCGTGAGGGCCCGGACGACGACGGCCCGGCGCGCCCCCGCGGCGACGACATCGGGCAGCAGCGCCTCGTCGATCCCGCCGATCGCGAACCAGGGGGTCGTCGGCGCCGCGTCGGCGACCTCGCGGACGGCAGCCAGGCCCACCGGGTCGCGCCCCGGCTTGGTGGGCGTGGCCCGCACGGGCCCGACGCAGAAGTAGTCGACCTCGGGGTCGGCGGCCGCCTCGGCGGCGGCCGCACCCCCGCCCGACGACCGCCCGAGCAGCATCCCGGGCCCGACGAGCTCCCGCGCCACCGCGACCGGCAGGTCGCGCTGGCCGGTGTGCAGCACGTCGGCCCGCAGCGCCTGGGCCAGATCGGCCCGGTCGTTGACCGCGAAGAGCGCGCCGTGCTCGTGCGCGACGTCGCGGACGCGGGCCCCGATCGCGAGCTCGTCGACGACGTCGAGGCTGCGGTCGCGCAGCTGCACCACGTCGACGCCCCCGGCGAGCACCGCGTGCAGGAACTGGTCGAGGTCACCGCTCGCGCGGCGTGCGTCGGTGCACAGGTACAGGCGGGCGTCGGCGAGCCGCGCCCGGCGCTCGGCGCGGACCTGCGAGGCATCGGACATGTCGGGCAGCGTAGTCTGGCAGGCGCACGGGAGCGCCGCGTACGAGCGGGGCTGAGAGGGCGTCAGAGCCGACCGTCGAACCTGATCTGGGTCATGCCAGCGAAGGGAGCACCGGGTGCCGCACCCTGCCCACCCCCCACCCGCGGTCCCCGCGCGCGTCGACGTCCTCGTCGTCGGCGGCGGGATCATCGGCCTGACGGCCGCCTGGCGCGCGTCGCTCGCCGGGCTGCGCGTCGTCGTCCTCGACCCGGACCCCGGTGGGGGTGCCACGCATGCCGCCGCCGGGATGCTCGCGCCGGTCTCGGAGGCGGAGCACGGCGAGCACGCGCTCGCCCGCGTCAACCTCACGTCGGCGGGCCTGTGGGCGGCGTTCGCGCGTGAGCTCACGCAGGCGTCCGGCGTCGACGTCGGGCTCACCGCGTCGGGCACCCTGACCGTCGCCTACGACGCGGCGGACGCGCAGCGGTGCCGCGACCTGCTCGCGCTGCAGCAGTCGTGGGGCCTGGACGTCCGCGAGGTCCCGCTCGCGCAGGCCCGCGAGCGCGTCCCGCTGCTCGGGCCGCACGTCGCCGCGGCCACCTGGGCGTCGGGCGAGCAGCACGTCGACCCCCGCGCCGTGGCGCGTGCGCTGCGCGCGACCCTCGCGGCTGACGCGCGCGCGTCCGTGGTCCCCGCCACCGCGACGGGCCTGCTGCGCGACGCCCGGGGCGACGTCGTGGGCGTCCGGACGGACGACGGCTCGACGCTGCGGGCGGACGTCGTGGTGCTCGCCGCCGGGGCGCGCTCCGCGACCCTGGTGCGCGACGTGCCCGAGGTCGCCGTGCCGGTGCGTCCCGTGGCCGGCACGACGCTGCGGCTCGACGCACGCGCGGCGCCGTGGTTCGCCGGCCTGCCGGTGCTGCGCGGCACCGTGCAGCAGCGCCCCGTCTACCTGGTCCCGCGCACCGACGGCGAGGTCGTGGTTGGCGCGACGAGCGACGAGGGGGCACCCGCGCACGGCACGCGCGCCGGCGACGTGTTCGCGCTGCTGCGCGACGCCCGGGCGCTCGTCCCGGGGATCGACGAGCTCCCGCTCGTGGACGTCACGACGCGTTCTCGCCCCGCGACACCCGACCACCTGCCGCTGATCGGGCCGAGCGGCGTGCCGGGCCTGGTCCTGGCGACCGGCCACCACCGCAACGGCGTCCTGCAGACGCCCCTGACGGCGGCGACGCTCGACGCGGTGCTCGCCGGCACCACCCCGCCCGAGGCCGCGCAAGCGTGCGACCCGCGGCGCCTGCACTCCCCGACCGCCACCGCACCCTCCGGAGGACCCGCATGACCGACACCCGCACGACCGACATCCGCACGACCGAGGCGGCCGCCGTCCCCACCGTGGCCCCCTACCCGGCGCTGACCGTCAACGGCGTCACGCACCCCTGGACGACGGACCTGACCGTGGCGGTGCTGGTCCGCAACCTGCTCGGCGACGACGCGGACGCGGCGGTCGGAGCCGTCGCCCCGGTCGGAGTCGTCACCCCGGTCGGCACCGACGGCACCGCTGCCCCCGTCGCCGGGGCGGCGTGCGCCCCGACCGGCGTCGCCGTGGCGCTCGACGACGCGATCGTGCCCCGCGGCCTGTGGGCGTCCACCCCGGTGCCCGCCGGCGCACGCGTCGAGGTCGTCACGGCGGTGCAGGGCGGATGAGCGCCCCGACGCCGCGCACGGCCGCCGCACCCGACGTCACGCCCGACGCCGCTACGGGCACCGCCCCCCACGCCGGCCACGGCCCCGGCCCGTGGAGCGGCGACGACCCGCTCGTCGTCGCCGGCACCGTCATCGGCCCGCGGCTCGTCCTGGGCACCGGGGGCGCGCCCAACCTCGACCGCCTCGAGGACGCCCTCGTCGCGTCGGGCACGCGCCTGACGACGGTCGCGCTGCGGCGGGTCCGCCCGGGCGGTGAGCAGTCGGTGTGGGCCCTGCTGACCCGGCTCGGCATCCGCGCGCTGCCCAACACGGCAGGGTGCTTCACGGCGCGCGAGGCCGTGCTGACCGCCGAGCTGGGCCGCGAGGCGTGCGGGACGTCCTGGGTGAAGCTCGAGGTCCTCGCGGACGACGTCACCCTGCTGCCCGAGCCGTTCGGCCTCGTGGAGGCGGCCGACCGCCTGGTGCGCGAGGGCTTCACCGTCCTGCCCTACACGGGCGACGACCCGGTGGTCGCGCGGCGGCTGGAGGACGTCGGGTGCGCGGCCGTCATGCCGCTCGGCTCCCCGATCGGCTCCGGGCTGGGCATCCTGGACCCGCGCAGCATCGAGGCCATCGCGCAGCACGCGCAGGTCCCCGTGATCCTCGACGCGGGCGTCGGCACCGCGTCGGACGCGGCGCTCGCCATGGAGCTCGGGTGCGACGGCGTACTCGTCGCGTCGGCCGTCACGCGGGCCGCGGACCCGCCGCGCATGGCCCGCGCGATGGCGCTGGCGGTGCAGGCCGGCCGGGCCGCGCGGCTCGCCGGGCGCATCCCGCGCCGCGAGCAGGCGCTCGCCTCGTCACCGACCGACGGGCTCGTCGGGCGGCCGGGTCAGGCGGCCCCGGGCAACCTCGACCTCGCACTGTGAACGAGATCGCGCCCGTCAGTAGCGGCTGAGCGTCGGGTCCACCTCGTCGACCCACGCCAGCACGCCACCGGCGACCTGCACGACGTTGCTGCGTCCCGCGGCGTGCGCGGCGTCGACGACCCGCTGCGAGCGCGCACCCGACTTGCAGTACACCGCGACGAGCCGGTCGTCGGGCAGGGCCGCGAAGGCGTCCGCGTCGCGCGACCCGGGACCCAGCAGCCGGCCCGCGGGCACCAGCACGGACCCCGGGATGGCGACGATGTCGCGCTCGAACTCCTCGCGCACGTCGAGCACGTACGGCGGTGCGGCCGAGTCGAGCAGGTCGCGCAGCTGCAGCGCGGAGATGGCCGCGTCCGCCGAGACGGCGGACGGCGTCGGGACCGCGCAGGCCTCGGGGGCCGGCTCGGCGACGTGGGTGACGGGGGCGCGCGTCGGGTCGGCGACGACGCGCAGCTCGCGCCACGTCACGTCCGCGGCGTCGTACACCGCCAGCCGGCCCAGCAGCGAGCGCCCTGCGCCCGTCACGAGCTTGACCGCCTCGGTGACCATGACCGACCCGATCGTCGCGCACAGCGCCCCGAGCACGCCGCCCTCCGCGCACGTGGGGACCGTGCCGGCCGGCGGGGGCTCGGGGAAGATGTCGCGGTACGTCACCGGTGCGTGGCCCGCGGGCGGCCGCGACCAGAAGACGCTGACCTGGCCGCGGAAGCGGTCGAGCGCACCCCACACGTGCGGCACCCCGGCGATCGCGGTCGCGTCGCTGACGAGGTACCGGGTGGCGAAGTTGTCGGAGCCGTCGAGCACCAGGTCGTAGCCCGAGACGAGTTCCAGCGCGTTGCCCGCGGTCAGCCGTACGGGGTGGACCTCCACCGTGACGTCCGGGTTCGCGGCCAGCACCGCCTCGCGCGCCGAGTCGACCTTGCGGCGCCCGACGTCGGCGGTCCGGTGCAGCACCTGCCGCTGCAGGTTGGACTCGTCGACCACGTCGTCGTCGACCACGCCGAGCGTGCCGACGCCCGCCGCGGCGAGGTACAGCAGCGCCGGGCTGCCGAGGCCACCGGCGCCGACGACGAGGACGCGCGCGCGGGCCAGGCGCCGCTGCCCGCTGACGCCGATGCCCGGCAGCGTCAGGTGCCGCGCGTAGCGGGCGAGGCGTGCCGGGTCCAGCGGCGGACCCTCGGGCACGAGCGGCGGACGCGCCGGCGTCTCCACGGTCACGGTCGGTGCTGCTGTCACGCGGGTCCCCCTCGACGGCCGACGGTGCGGTGGCCATTGTGCCGCGCGCAGCGCCCGCGTGGTCACCGCACCGGCCGCCGTCACCGCGCCAGCAGCTCCCGCAGCTCGGCGACGACCTCCGCCGGTGCCTCCTCGGCCATGAAGTGCCCCGACCGCGTCGTGCGGTGTTCCAGGTCCGCGGCCCACGCGCCCCACAGCGCCGCGGCGTCGTAGCCGAGGGCGGCGCCCCAGTCCTGCTGGACGACCGTGACGGGCATCGCCAGCGTGCGGCCGGCGTCACGGTCCGCGCGGTCGTGGACCACGTCGATCCCGGCCGACGCCCGGTAGTCGGCGACGATCGAGGGCACGGCCGCGCGGCTCGCGCGCAGGTACTCGGCGCGGTGCTCGGGCCCGATCGCGTCGGGGTCGGCCACCCAGCCGTCGAGGAACGAGGCGAAGAACGTGTCGGCGACGGCCTCGATCATCGGCTCGGGCACGCCCACCGGCTGCGCCATGAGGTACAGGTGCCACGCGACCTTGGCGTCGGCGCCGTGCAGCACGTCCCACATGTCGAGGGTCGGCAGCACGTCGAGCACGAGCAGGTGCGTCACGACGCCGGGGTGGTCCAGCCCGGCGCGGGTCGCGACCAGCGCGCCGCGGTCGTGCCCGGCCAGGGCGAAGCGCTCGTGCCCCAGGGCGCGGGCCAGGGCGACGACGTCGGCGGCCATCGTGCGCTTGGCGTAGGTGTGCTCGTCCGCCTCGGCGGGCTTGTCGCTCTCGCCGTAGCCCCGCAGGTCGGGGCAGATGACCGTGTGGTCGGCGGCGAGGTCGGCAGCGACGCGGCGCCACATGACGTGCGTCTGCGGGAACCCGTGCAGCAGCACCACGGCGGGACCGGCGCCGGCGACGGCGGCGTGCAGGTGCACGCCCGGGGCGACCTCGACGCGCTCGTACGTGAAGCCGGGGATGGTCAGGGACATGACGTCCTCCTTGGGTCGGGTGGGGTGCGGCCAGCCTCGCGCGCGCCGATCAGCGCGGGATCAGCGGGCTAACCTGCCGGGGTGACGGCTGTGCGGATCCGGGTGCTCGGCCCGGTGTCCGCGTCCGCGGACGGCACGCCGCTGCCACTGGCCAAGCCGCGGCTGCGGGAGGTGCTCGCGGTGCTCGTGGCCGCCGGCGGCCGGACGGTCACGACGGACGCCCTCGTGGAGGACCTGTGGGACGGGGCGGCACCCGCGGGTGCCGTCGGCGCGGTCCGGACGTTCGTCGGGGAGCTGCGCCGCGCGCTCGAACCCGAGCGCGCACCCCACGCACCGCCGCAGGTCGTCGTCACCGGTGCGGGTGGCTACGCGCTGCGGGTGCCGGACGACGCGGTCGACGCCTGGCGGGTCGCGCGCGCCGTGGCCGACGCGCGCGTGGCCTCCCCCGCCCGGGCCGTCGAGGCGCTGTCCGGTGCCCTGGACGAGTGGCGCGGCGAGGCGTACGAGGAGCACGCCGACCGGCCCTGGGCGCAGCCCGAACGGGTCCGGCTGGCGGCGCTGCGCGCGGACGTCGTCGAGCGCCTGGCCGACGCGCTGCTGGCCGTCGACCGCGCCGCGGACGCCGTCGCCCTGCTGGACGGGCACGTCGTGGCGCACCCCTGGCGTGAGGAGGGGTGGCGGCTGCTCGCCACCGCGCTGCACCGCGCGCACCGCCCGGCGCAGGCCCTGGACGTGCTGCGTCGCGCGCGCCGCACCTTCGCGGACGACCTGGGCCTGGACCCCGGCCCCGCGCTCGTGGCCCTCGAGCAGGAGGTCCTCGACCGGCGCGAACCGGGCTGGCACGACGCGGGCCTGTCGGCGCTGGACCGGCGCGGCGCGCGGGCACGGCTCGAGGCGTCCGGCGCCGTCCTGTCGAGCCTGGCCGTCTCCGGCGACCTCGCGACGGTCCGCGCCCAGCGGCTCGCCGCCATCCGCGCGGCCGAGCAGCTCGACGACGCCCCGCTCGCCGCGCGTGTCATCGGCGGGCTCGAGGCGCCCGGCGTGTGGACCCGGTCCGACGACGACGACCTCGCGCGTGCCGTCGTCGCCGCCGCGTCCCGCACGCTGCCCCGCGTCGCGGGCAGCCCGAACGCACGCGCCCGGCTGCTCGCGACCATCGCCATCGAGGAGCGCGGCACGGCGGCACGGGAGGCCGAGGCGCGCGAGGCCGAGCAGCTGGCGCGGACCGCGCACGACGACCGCCTGCTGTGCCTCGCGCTGAGCGGCCGGTACATGCAGCGGTTCGCGCACGCGGGGCTGGCGGCGGACCGCGAGCGCATCGGTGCCGAGCTGGTGGCCACCGCGCGCCGCGCCGAGTCCACGACCTTCGAGATCGCCGGGCGCATCGTGCGGATGCAGGCGCTGTGCGCGCTGGACCGGCTCGACGACGCCGCGGCGGAGGCCGACGCGGTGGACGCCCTGGCGGCGGCGGCCGAGCGCCCGCTGGCCTCGACGTTCACCGCCTGGTTCCGGCACGCGTTCACCGGGGCGGCCGAGCCCGCCGCGCCGGACGAGATGCCGGGGTTCTCGCGCGGGATCGTCGCCCTGAGCCGTGTGACGCGGGCGCTGCGCGCGGGCGAGGACGTCGGCTCCGTCGGCCCAGCGACGGACGACGCCGCCCTCGGCCCCTACGCGCCGTGGGTGCGCCCGCTGCTGCTGGCCCGCACCGGCCACCGCGACGAAGCCCGTCACGCGCTGGCCACCGCGCCCGCGCCCCGCCACGACCTGCTGCTCGAGGTCACGTGGGCGCTGCTGCTCACCGCGGCGCGCGAGGCCGACGCGCCCGACGTCGCCGCGCGGGCGTCCGCGGCACTGCTCCCCGCCCGGGACGAGCGCGCGGCGGGCAGCGGCGTCGTCGACGCCGGGGCGGTCGGGGCGCTGCTGGCCGGTGGCTCCGCCGCTGCCCGGCGCTGACCCGGCCAGCCGGCGACCTCTCGCCATGACGCCGGCGCCCGCACCACCGAGGGGGCGGGCGCCGGGTCCGGCTCAGGACGTGAGCGTCACCTTCGTCAGCCCGCGAGGGCGGTCGGGGTCCAGCCCGCGAGCGAGCGACAGCTCGAGCGCGAGCAGCTGGAACGGGATGATCTCGAGCAGCGGCACGAGCTCGTCGGGCACCCCGGAGGGCAGCGTGAAGTCGTCCGGGCCGGTGTCGCCGCCCGCCTCCGACGCCGCCCACGTGGACCACAGCCGGGCGTCGCGGGCGCGCACGTCCGGCATCAGCGCCTCCACGGACTCGCGTCCGACGGTGGCACCGCGCAGGCAGAAGACCGGGGTGCCGGCCATGACCTGAGCGAGCGGGCCGTGCTTGGCGTCGGCGGCGCTCCACCCCGACGCCGCGACCCCGCACGTCTCGGTGAGCTTGAGCGCGGCCTCGCGGGCCGTCGCCAGGCCGTAGCCGCGTCCCAGGACCAGCGCGCGGTCGGTGTCCCACAGCTCGAGCGCGACGCGCCGGGCCCACGCCTGCGCGCGCTCGTGCAGGTCGCGTCCGGCACGTGCGACCTCCGCGACGCGTGCCGCGACGACGTCGCGCGGCGTCCCCAGCAGCTCCTGCACCCACAGGTACAGGGCCAGGAGCTCACCGGTGTAGCTCTTGGTCGCCGCCACCGAGCGCTCCGCGCCCGCACGGATCGGGACGTGCACGTCGGCACCGGTCGCCAGCGGCGACGACGGGTCGTTCGTGATCGCCAGGGTGGGGCAGCCGCTGCGCCGCGCGCTGCGGACCGTCTCGACGAGGTCGGGCGACCGGCCCGACTGCGAGAGCGCCACCACGAGGGTCGACGGGCTGGTCACGTCCTGCTGGTACAGCGTGGCCATGCTGGGGGTCGCGAGGTGCGCGGGGATCCGGAGCTGCGTCTGGACCAGGTACTGGCCGTAGACCGCCGCATGGTCGCTCGTCCCGCGGGCGGCGAACGTCACGGCGTCCACGCCGTGCTCGCGCACGAGCCGTGCGGCGTCCGCGACGCCCGCCGCGGCGAGGTCGAGCCAGCGCTCCGGCTGCTCGGCGACCTCGGCGCGCATCAGCGCGCCCGGGATGGTCTGGTCAGTCAAGGTCGCCGTCCTTGTAGTCGATGAGGCGGCGCACACGCTCGCCGCCTGCGGCCGTGTCGGCGAGCAGGTCCCGCCACGAGTAGACGAGGACGCCGTCGGCGCCCGAGCGGGCCACACCACGCAGCGCGTCGCGCCACTCCGGGGCCGTGATCTCCCGGCGGCGGCGTCCGGGCGCGTAGACGTCCTCGAGGTACTCGGCCCCGCCCTGCAGGTCGGCCAGCACGGTCCTGTCCGTCTGCGCCCGCACCTCGGCGACCCGCTGCGGGATCCACGTCGCCGGGTCACGCTTCTGGATCTGGAAGTAGAACATCAGCTCGTAGTGGTCCACGGCGGCATCGAGCGCCGAGAACCGCTGCCCCAGCACCTCCTCGACGGCGTTGCCGAAGTCGCCGCGCCCCAGGCCGAAGCCGTTGAGGATCACGTCCGCGGTCGGCACGACGTCACGCACCGCGGCCCGCAGGGTGGTCGCGACGTCCGCGACGATCGCGCACTTCCACGCCGTCCACTCCTGACGCAGCTCCCGCAGGACCTGCGCGGCGCGCTCGGGCACGGAGCCCGACCCGAGGTCGACGCCCGCCCACGCGCTGAACAGCGCGAGGCAGCGCTCGCAGAAGCAGTACTCGCGGACGTCCTCGCGCCGGGTGCCGGTGAAGCCGTCCGCGTCCGGCAGCCACATCTCCCAGAAGCCCGGGAACCGCAGGAACGACAGGAACACCCCGTCGGGACGGGTGGTGGCGACGGCCTGGGCGAGGCGCTCGCGCTTGCGCTCCAGGTAGACCGGGTCGGTCGGGCAGATGCCGACGTACCAGCTGAACGGCTCGAAGACCTCACCGTGCTGGTCGACCGGGCGCAGGTGGGGGTGCGCCGCGAACTCCTCGGGCTGGAAGAAGCAGGACGTCGACTGGTAGACGCGCAGCCCCTCGTCCTGCAGGCGCGCGGTCCACTCGCGGTCGTCGTAGGCACCGGCGGGCGGGCTCTGGTCGACCGCGCTGCCGGGCAGCGGGTCGATCAGGTTCTGCGCGAGCACCCAGTCCAGGCGCTGCTCGCGCATCCGCCGGGCGGCGCCGGCCATGTCGAGCCCGTGCTGGGTCGACCACTCCCATCCGTAGGCCTTGACCCCGAGGATCCGGCTCATGCGTGATCTCCCTTCGAGCTGATCTGGGCGAGGAGCGTGGGTTCGTCGAGGTCGGCGACGCGCTGCGCGGGGCCGATCCGGCCCGACCGCACGACCGCGATGTCGTCGCACAGCACGAGGAGCTCCTCGAGCTCGTCGCTGGCGACGAGGCAGGCGACGCCCTGCGCGGCCAGGGCTCGCACCTGGGCGTAGATCTCGCCCTTGGCGCCGATGTCCACACCCGCGGTGGGCTGGTCGAGCAGCAGCACCACCGGGTCGGCCTCGCTCGCCCGGGCGATGAGGGTCTTCTGCTGGTTGCCGCCCGAGAGCGCCGCGATCGGGCTCTCGGGTGACGGCGTGCGGATCCCGAAGCGCTGGATCGACGCACGCACCGCACGTCGCCGCAGCCCCCCACGCACGACCCCGTTGCGGGCGTACTTGCGCGACAGCGCCGTCAGCACGATGTTCTCGTCGACGCCGCGCAGCATGACGACGCCCTTGTGCTTGCGGTCCTCGGGGACGAGGACGACACCGCGTGCCGCGGCGTCGGCCGGGGAGCGGAACCTGACGGGGGCACCGCCCAGGCGCATCGACCCCTGCGCGGGGCGGGCCGCGCACAGGGACTCGAGGAACGACGAGCGCCCCGACCCGACGAGCCCGGCGAGCCCGAGGACCTGCCCGGCCCGCACCTGCAGCGTGGAGCCGTGACGCCCCCGCTGCCCGAACTGCTCGAGCTCCAGCACCACGGGCGCCGAGTCGTCGCCGGCCGCGTGCGGCGCCCGGTCCGCGATCGACTGCCCCACGATGTGCTCGGCGAGGCGGTCGACGCTCAGCTCGCGCGCCGGGCACGTGGTGACCGCGGTGCCGTCCCGCAGCACCGTCACACGGTCCGCGACAGCGAGCACCTCGTCGAGGAAGTGGCTGATGTAGACGATGCCGACACCGCGGGCGCTGACGCTCCGCATGATCGCGAACAGCGCCTCACGCTCGGCGCGGGCCAGCCGGGAGGTCGGCTCGTCCATCACGAGGATCCGCGCGTCGCGGCTCAGGGCCTTGGCGATCTCGGTGAGCTGCTGGTGCGCCACGCTCAGGTCGCGCGCCGGCACCCCCAGGGGCACGGTGAGCCCCAGCCGCTCGAGCAGCGCCTTGCCCTGCGCCTGCGTCGCGCCGTGGTCGACGAGCCCGACCTGGCGCCGGGGCTCGTGCCCCAGCGCCAGGTTCTGGGCCGCGTCGAACTCCGGCACGAGCGAGAACTCCTGGTGGATGACGGCGACGCCCGCGGCCAACGAGTCCTGCGGCTGGGCGAACCGGGTGGTCGCACCGCCCAGGACGATGTCCCCGCCGTAGTCCGCGTAGACACCGCCGAGGACCTTGATGAGCGTGCTCTTGCCGGCCCCGTTGTGGCCGACCAGGGCGTGGATCTCCCCTGGCCTGACCTCGAGGTCCACGCCGTGGAGCACCTCGTTGCCCGCGAAGCTCTTGCGGATGCCTCGCATCACGAGCACGGGCGTCGTCTCCGTCATCACCCTCGCCGTTCCTGTCGGTCGTCGTTCCGGTCGGTCGTGGTCACTCGCCCCAGGCGGCCGCGTGGTCCTCCACGTTGGCCTTGGTGACGATCGGCAGCGGCAGGTACTCGTTGGGCTGCGTGACCTTGTCCTTCTCCCCGGTCAGCCACTGCACCGCGGCCTCGACCGAGCGCGTCCCCTGCGGGTACGGGTCCTGGTTCACGCTGCCGACGACGTAGCCGGCGAGGATGCCCTCGCGCACCTCGACGGGGAAGTCCCCGAGGATGAAGCGGATGTCGGTCCGCCCGCGGTCGCTCGCGTACTTGGCGGCGTTGGCCGTCTCGGGCCCCTGCGCGACGACGGCGTCGAGCGAGCCCTCCGGGTACTTGTTCAGCCAGTCCTGCACCACCGTGAGCGCCTCGGCGGCGTCCCAGTTGTTGGTCTGCGTCTCGACGATGCGGATCCCGGGGTAGTCGGCGAGGACCTCGTCGAAGCCCTCCTGGCGCAGCAGCTGGGCGCTCGTGCCGAGGGCACCGACCATGTAGGCCACGTCGGCGTCCTCACCGACCTGCTCGACCAGGAGGTGCGCCTGCTGACGCCCGAACTCGACGTCGTCGGCGCCGATGAACGTGACCGCGCCGGCCGCGTCGTCGACCCGGTTGTTCACCGCGAAGACGGGGATGCCCGCCGCGACGGCCTGCTTGACGGCGGGCGCGATGCCCGTGGCGTCGGACGCCGTCACCAGGATCGCGTCGACACCCTGGGTGACGAGCTGCTGCACGCCGGCGACCTGGGCACCGAGGTCACCCTTGCCGTCGACCATCTTGAGGGTCACACCGAGCTCGTCGGCGGCCTCCTGCTGGCCCTTGATGAAGTTCGAGTAGAACGGCACGGACGCGTTCCACAGCATCGAGCCGATGACGAGCGTGTCGTCCGACGCCGCAGTCTCGTCGGCGGCCGGGGCGGGGGTGTCGGTGGACGAGCACGCGGCGAGGCCGAGCGCGGTGACGGCGGCGACCATGACGGCCGCGCTGCGACGGAACCGGGGGGTGGTGCGCATGACGGTGTTCCTCACTTCTTCGGGGGGGTGTGGAGCGGGTGCCAGGGGGACGAGTGGGGACGCGCCGCGGTGCGGCGTCAGGAGGTCCGGCGTCGGCGTTGCACCATGTCGATGCCCACGGCGCCGATGATCACGGCGCCGGTGAACGCCGGCTGCCAGTACGGGGAGATGCCGAACAGGTTCAGGGCGTTCGACACCACACCGAGCAGCAGGGTGCCGATCACGACGTTGCCGACGCCGCCCGAGCCGCCGGTGAGCGCCACCCCGGCGATGGCCACGGCAGCGATGGCCGAGAGCGGCCAGCCCTGCGCGGCGCTCGGCTGACCGATGGACGTCTGGCCGAGCAGGATCAGGCCACCGATCGCGGCGGCCAGCGCACCCAGGGTGTAGGCGGTGATGGTGACGCGGTGGACGCGGATGCCGGCCAGCCGGCTCGCCTCGGGCGAGCCGCCCACGGCGTAGATGTGGTGGCCGAGCGTCGTGAAGCGCAGCATCGCCCACGTCGCGAGGACGACCGCCGCGTAGATCAGGGCGGCCACGGGGACGGCACCGATCCGACCGAGCCCGACGACCGTGAACGCCTCGGGGACCCCGTACACCGGTGTGGCGTCCGTGAACACGAAGAGCACGCCGGTGATGAGCGACTGCATGCCCAGGGTGGCGACGAACGGGTTGATGCCGACCTTGGCGATGAGCAGCCCGTTGCACAGGCCGATCACCGCACCGAGCGCGAGCGAGGCCAGCACCCCGGGCACGATCCCGCTCGTCGACATGGTCCACGCCGCGATCACGGACGTCGCCGCCCCCACGGCGCCCACGGACAGGTCGAAGCCGCCCAGCAGGATCATCAGCAGCATGCCGCAGGCGACCACGCCGATGATCGACTGCTGCTCGACGATGTTGACGAGGTTCGGCACCGAGCGGAACGTCGGCGACATGATCGACAGGGCGCCGACCACGACGACGAAGACGAGGAACAGGGCGTGCCGTGAGGCCCAGCGGAGCCCGACGGTCATGAGGGGGTGCCTCCTTCGTTGGTGAGCTCGCCGAGCACGGAGGGTGCGTCGGTCAGCCGGAGATGGTGAAGTGCGCCGGAGAGGGCGCCGCGGACGGTCGAGTTGGGGCCGAGGTCGGAGACGGCCAGCCGGGGCGGGGTCTCGACGTGACGGGCGACGAGGCGCGTCACGTCGTCGAGCAGCGGCGCCAGCGCACGGCCGACGCTGCCGTCGATCACGACCGTCTCGGGGTCGGTCACGGCCGCGAACGTGATGACGGCCTGGGCGAGCGCCCGCACCACGTCGTCGAGCAGGGCCTTGCTGTGCGGGCGGCCCTCGAGGCCTGCGGCGATGACCTCGCGGGCGGTGGGCTCGTCGCCCAGCTCGGCGCGCGCGGCCGGGTCGGCTCCCGCGAGTGCACGGGCCCGCAGGGCGATGCCCGCGCCGCTCAGCACCGACTCGAGGCCGCCGACGCTCCCCGCCCGCGTGTCGGCGAGCATGCTGACCTCGGGGACGAGCACACCGATCTCACCGGCGGCGTGGTGCCGCCCGCGCACGAGCCGACCGTTGCTGACGACCGCGCCACCGAGCCCGGTGCCGATCGACAGCACGGCGTAGTCGCGCGACCCGACGGCCTGCCCGACCTCCCCCTCGGCGATCGCGGCCAGGTTGACGTCGTTGTCCACGACGAACGGCACGCCGAACGCCCGCACCCGGTCGACCAGGTCGAACCCTTCCCAGCCGACGTTGGGCCCGCGGACCGCGAGGTCGGTGTCCGCGTCGATCACGGCCGGCACACCGACGGCGAGCGCGCCGATCTCGACGCCGCGGCCCGCTGCGGCGGCCCGCATCGCGTTCCAGACCCACTCGAGGGCGTCGAACGCTCCCCCGGCGTCGGCGACGGTGACGAACTCCTCGGCGAGGATCTTGCCGTCCAGGCCGCTCAGGGCGCCATGGCACTTGGTGCCGCCCAGGTCGATGCCGACCACGCAGGCGCTCTCCACGTTGAGGGTGAGCACGACCCGCGGTCGACCGCCGGAGCCCGACGTGTCACCGGACTCGACGAGCACGCCGCGGGCGATGAGCCGGGAGACCATCCGGCTGACCGACGCCTGCGACAGGTTCAGGTCGCGGGCGATCTCGGGCCGGGTGGTCCGCCGGTTGTCGCGGACGTACTCGAGCACGAGGTACTCGTTCACCTCGCCCATGGAGCCATGCTGGAGAGCCACTTTGTTCCCTTCTGGATGAAACTAAGTGGACCTTGGCACGTGGCGCGCGCACCCGTCAATCAGCGTCACCCGAATGCGTTTGCGCAGGTCAGGAGGTATTCGGCAAATCCGACGATGCGCCGGGCCGATCGGGTTGCGCCACCGCCGGAGGACGGGACCGACGCCAGCCGTGGCACCGCTACCATCGCCCCATGGCCGGGCGCGTGACGATCGGCGATCTCGCGCGGCGCCTCGGGCTCTCCAAGGCGTCGGTGTCGTACGCGCTCAACGGGCAGCCGGGCGTCAGCGAGCAGACGCGCGAGCGGGTGCTCGCGCTCGCCCGGGAGCTGCAGTGGTACCCCAGCTCGTCGGCGCGCACGCTGTCGGGCGCACGGACGGGCATCGTCGGGCTCGTGCTGTCCCGGGACCCCGACCTGCTCGGCACCGAGCCGTACTACATGCTCGTCCTGTCCGGCATCGAGGCGGCGCTGATCGACGCGGAGTACGGCCTGCTGCTGCGCATGGTCGGCTCGGAGCCGGGCCGTGACCTGCCGGTGTACGAGCGGTGGGCGGGCGAGGGGCGCGTCGACGGCGTCATGCTGTTCGACCAGCGCCGCGACGACCCCCGCATCCCCCTCCTGCGCCGCCTGGGGCTGCCCGCGGTGCTGAACGGCGCGGCGGAGCCCGGGTCCGCGCTGCCGGCCGTGGTCCCGGACGAGCACGGCGACGCCGACCAGGTCATGGAGCTCCTGCACGGGCTGGGCCACCGGTGGGTCGTGCACCTGACGGGACCGTCGGGGCTGCTGCACGAGGAGCGCCGCGACCGGCTGGTACGCGCGGCGGCGGCCCGGACCGGCATGGTCGTCGAGACGGTCGAGGGCGACTACACGATGGGGACGGCCGAGCGGCTGATGACCGAGCGGGTGCGGCGCGGACCCGGGCCGACCGCGTGGGTGGCGTCGAACGACGTCATGGCCCTGGGTGCGGTGCGCGCCGCCGCCCGGGAAGGTGTCGACGTGCCGGGTGACCTGTCGGTCGTGAGCTGGGACGACTCCCTGCTGTGCGAGATCGGGGCCCCGCCGATCACGGCGCTCGACCGCCACCCCCGGGAGTTCGGCCACCGGTGCGCACGGGCGCTGCTCGCGGAGATCGCGGGCACCGCGGACAGCGACACCGATCCGCGGCGCAGCGAGCTGCGGGTCCGCGCGAGCACCGGGCCCGCAGCGGCCTGACCGGCGGGAACGTCGCTCGCGCCACCCGCCCGCAGTCGTCCCACCTCCTGACTGCTGTCACGATTTCGTCTCGAAGGGTTCCCGTTCGGCCTAACGCCGGTTACGTTGTCCCCGCGAACTGAACCGGTTAGGTAGGCCCGGCACTCGACAAGGGAGTCCCAGTGAAGCTTCGCCACCTCGCAGCAGCGTCCGTCTCCGTCCTGCTCCTCGCGGCCTGCTCCGGCGGGGGAGGTGGTGGCGGCGGGTCCGCGTCGGGCGACGGCGACGTCACCCTCACCTACTGGGCCAGCAACCAGGGCACCAGCCTGGACAACGACAAGGAGGTCCTGACGCCGGTCCTCGAGGAGTTCACCGAGCAGACGGGCGTCGGCGTCGACCTGGAGGTCATCAGCTGGAGCGACCTGCAGACCCGCATCCAGACGGCCGTCACCTCCGGCCAGGCCCCCGACGTCGTCAACATCGGCAACACCTGGGCCGTGTCCCTGCAGGCCACCGGGGCCTTCCTGCCGTTCGACGACGCCGCGATGGAGGCCGTCGGCGGGGCCGACAAGTTCGTCGAGGCCGCGCTGGAGACCGGTGGCGCGGAGGGCACCGACCCCACGTCCGTGCCGCTGTACGGGCTCGCGTACGGGCTGTACTACAACAAGGCGATGTTCGAGGAGGCGGGTCTGCAGCCGCCGACGACCTGGGAGGAGATGGTCTCGGCCGCCCAGGCGCTGACGGACCCGGCCACCGGGGTGTACGGCATGGCGCTCGCCTCCGGGAGCTACACCGAGAACAACCACTTCGCGTTCATCAACGCCACGCAGAACGGCGCCGAGCTGTTCGACGACGACGGCAACCCCACGTTCACCGAGGACGGCGTCGTCGACGGCATCGTGCGCTACCTCGACCTCATGCAGAGCGCCGAGGTCGTCAACCCGTCGAACGCCCAGTACGACAACGCCTCGCTCGCCGTGGCGGACTTCGCCACCGGCAAGGCCGCGATGATCCTCAACCAGAACAACGCCAACGCGACGATCGAGGCCAACGGCATGGCCCCCGACGCGTACGGCGTGGTGCCCTTCCCGGCACCGGCGGACGCGGAGAGCGACGTCGCCAGCCACGTCGCCGGCATCAACATGTCGATCTTCGGCAACACCGAGCACCCGGACGAGGCGCTGCAGCTCGTCGAGTACATGACCAGCGAGGACGTGCAGACGACGCTGGGCAAGCCGTTCTCGTCGCTGCCGGTGCTCAAGGACGCCACGGCCGTCTTCACCGACGACCCCGAGCTGGCCGAGACGTTCACGCAGATCTACAACGAGCGCTCCGCGCCGCTGCCCCTGGTGCCGGCGGAGGACCAGTTCGAGACGACCGTCGGGCAGGCGATGAACAAGATGTTCGCGACCATCGCCACGGGCGGCACGGTCAGCGCCGAGGACGTGCAGGACGCCATGCAGACCGCGCAGGACCAGGTCCAGGCCTCGGTCGGCTGACGCACCGCTCCAGGCGACGTTCGAGGAGACGCCGTGGCCACGACCACGCCCACCGCCCCGCCGGTGCCCGCATCGCGCACCGTGCCCGGCCGCCGCGCCCGCAAGAGCGGGTGGTGGCTGCCGTACGCGCTGCTGGCACCGGCGGTGTTGCTGGAGCTGCTCATCCACCTGGTGCCGATGCTGACCGGCATCTGGATGAGCTTCATCCAGCTGACCCGCTTCTTCATCCGGGACTGGACGTCAGCGCCCTTCGTGGGCCTGCGCAACTACCAGGTCGCGCTCGACCTCGACACCGCGGTCGGGCGGTCGCTGCTCAGCTCGTTCGCGATCACGTGCGCGTACACGGTGCTCGTGGTCGGCGTCGCGTGGGCGCTGGGCATGGCCGCGGCCGTCGCGCTGCAGCGCCCGTTCCGCAGCCGCGCGCTGTTCCGCACGCTGTTCCTGGTGCCGTACGCGCTGCCGGTGTACGCCGGCATCGTCACGTGGAACTTCATGCTCCAGCGCGACACGGGCGTCATCAACCACCTGCTGGTCGACGACCTGGGCCTGCTGGAGGACAGGCCGTTCTGGCTCATCGGCGGGCACGCGTTCGCGTCGATCGTCACCGTCGCGATCTGGCGGCTGTGGCCGTTCGCGTTCCTCATGCTGACCGCCGGGCTGCAGTCCGTGCCGGACGACCTGTACGAGGCCGCGGCGATGGACGGGGCGCACGCGTTCCGGTCCTGGTGGTCCATCACCCTGCCGATGCTGCGCCCGGTGAACCTGGTGCTCGTCCTGGTGATGTTCCTGTGGGTGTTCAACGACTTCAACACCCCGTACGTGCTGTTCGGCACCTCGCAGCCGGAGGCCGGCGACCTCATCTCGTTCCACATCTACAACGCCTCGTTCCTCACGTGGAACTTCGGTGCCGGCGCGGCGATGTCGGTGCTGCTGCTGCTCTTCCTGCTGCTGGTCACGGGCATCTACCTGACCGTGCTGAACCGGAGGTCGCGCCGTGCATGAGACCCGGGCGTTCAAGACGTTCCGCACGGTCGTGATCGTGGTGCTCGCGGCGGTCACCGCGCTGCCGCTCTACGTGATGATCACGTCGTCGCTCAAGCCGCTGCAGGACGTGCGCGGGGCGTTCTCGTGGTGGCCCAGCAACCTCACGTTCCAGCCGTTCGTCGACATGTGGACGACCGTGCCGCTGGCGCGGTACTTCGTGAACAGCCTCGTCGTGTCCAGCGCGGCGACGCTGGCCAGCCTCGCGATCGCGATCTTCGCGTCCTACGCGGTGTCGCGGTACCGGTTCCGGGGCAGGTCGACGTTCACCACCACGGTGCTGTCGACGCAGATGTTCCCCGGCGTGCTGTTCCTGCTGCCGCTGTTCATCATCTTCGTCAACATCGAGCAGTCGACGGGCTTCCAGTTCGTCGGCACGCGCATCGGGCTGATCATCACGTACCTGACGTTCTCGCTGCCGTTCTCCATCTGGATGCTGTCCGGGTACCTCGACAACATCCCGCAGGAGCTGGACGAGGCCGCCCGCGTCGACGGCTGCTCCCCCATCGGCGCGCTGTTCCGCGTCGTGCTGCCCGCGGCGCGGCCGGGCGTGATCGCGGTGGCGATCTACGCGTTCATGACGGCCTGGGGCGAGGTGCTGTTCGCGTCGGTGATGACGACGGAGGCGAACCGCACGCTCGCGGTCGGCATCCGGCAGTACTCGACGCAGACCAACGTCTACTGGAACGAGATCATGGCGGCCTCGCTGGTCGTCAGCATCCCCGTGGTGATCGGGTTCCTGCTGCTGCAGCGGCACTTCGTGGCCGGCCTGACCGCGGGGGCGGTGAAGTGAGCCGAGGCGTCGAACGCCCGCTCGCGTCCGTGGCAGGGGCCGGCGGGCCCGTGACGTGGCTCGGGGCCAACTTCTGGTCCCGGGCCGGCGGCCCGCTGATGTGGCGGACGTACGACCCGGGGGTGGTCCGCGAGGAGCTCGCGGTCCTCGCGCGGCACGGGCTGACCATGACCCGGTCGTTCTTCTACTGGCCGGACTTCATGCCGACCCCGACGACGCTCGACGAGGAGCTCTGCGAGCGCTTCGCGGACTTCCTCGACGCGCACACCGAGGTCGGGCTGACGACCATCCCCACGTTCCTGGTCGGGCACATGTCCGGCGAGAACTGGGACCCGGCGTGGCGCGGCGGGCGGGACCTGTACACGGACGTGTGGATGGTCGGGCGGCAGGCCTGGTACGTCGCCTCGCTCACCGCCAGGTACGCCGAGCACCCCGCGGTGACGGGGTGGCTGATCTCCAACGAGATGCCGATCTACGGCGGCGAGGGCCGGCGCGAGGACGTCGAGGCGTGGGCGCGGCTCATGGTGCACGCGGTGCGGGCCGGCGGCGGCGACCAGCCCGTGTCGATCGGGGACGGCGCCTGGGGCATCGAGCAGACCGGGCACGACAACGGCTACTCCACCGTCGACCTCGGCCACCTCGTCGACTTCACCGGGCCGCACGTCTACCGCATGGAGTCCGACCAGGTGCGCCAGCACCTCAAGGCCGCGTGGGTGTGCGAGCTCGCGGCGATCGGCGGGCGGCCGGTGGTGATGGAGGAGTTCGGGCTGTCGAGCGACTTCGTCTCCCCCGCCGGCGCCGCCGCGTACTACCGCCAGCTCCTGCACACCACGCTCCTCGCCGGGGCCACCGGGTGGATCGCGTGGAACAACACCGACTACGACACCGTGCTGGGTCAGCGGCCGTACGCCCACCACCCGTTCGAGCTGCACTTCGGCATCACGACGTCGGACGGCGAGCCGAAGCCGCCGCTGCTGGAGCTCGAACGGTTCGCCGTGACCCTGCGCGAGCTCGACCTGCCGACGTGCACGCGTGCCCCGGCCCAGGCCGCGCTCGTCGTCCCGTCGCATCTGGCCGCCGACTACCCGTTCACCCACGAGGACGAGCGCGCGCTCATCGTGCGCACCGGCGAGCAGGCGTACGTCGCGGCGCGCGAGGCCGACCTGCCCGTCGGGGTCGTGCGCGAACGGACCGACGGTGGCCTGCCGGGCGGCTACGACCTGTACCTGCTGCCGTCGGTCAAGCAGCTGTGCGGCCCGTCGTGGGTGCAGCTGGTCGACCTGGCCGCCGCGGGCGCCACCGTCTACGCGTCGTACTGCGCGGGCGAGTCGGCCGTGCAGCGCGGGCCGTGGTGGATCCGCACGGAGGACCTGTTCGGCGTGCAGCGCGAGCTCGCGTACGGGCTCGTCGACCCCATCGAGGACGACGAGGTCGTGCTCACCTTCGAGGCGGACCTCGGGTCGCTGCACGCGGGCGACGTGCTGCGGTTCCGCGTCGCGGGCAACGCCGAGGCGCGCGCGTACCTGCCCGTGACGGTGCTCGACGCGAGCGTGGTCGCGCGCGACGCGCACGGGCGGCCGGCGATCGTCGTCAAGGACCACGGCACCGGGCGCGCGGTGCTGTGCACGTACCCGCTGGAGTACCTGGCGAGCGCGCAGGGCCGGGTCAACCCGGAGGACACGTGGCGGCTGTACGACGCGCTCGCGGTGCTCGCCGGCGTCGAGCGTCCGGTGCGCGTGCCGAAGGACCCCCGGGTCCTGGTCGACCGGCTCGTGCAGGGCGACGGGCGGGAGGTCGTCGTGCTGGTCAGCGAGCACGCGGAGGCGGTGACGGTCACGCCCGAGGTGGCCGGTGGCCGGCTCGAGCGGCTCGACGGGTCCGCCGTCGAGGTCGTCGAGCTGGAGCCGTACGGGGCCGTGGTCCTGCGGCGGGCGTGAGGCCGGCACCCCTCCCCGGCGCTCAGGCGCCGGCCGGCAGCGTCCGCAGCAGGTACCGCTCGGCCGACCCGGCCTGCTCGGCCAGCCCCTGCAGGATCGACGACGCCGGGCCGGGGGGCGCAGGCGTGCCGCCGTCACGCTCGTCCGCGCCGACCCGGTCGTGCACGTCCAGCGTGCGCAGCAGCTGGTCCAGCTCGCCGGCGGTCAGACCTGCCCCTCCGGCCAGGACGCTCAGGTCGCGCAGCCCGGTGCGCAACGCGTCGAGCGCGGCGAGCTGGCGGTCGTCGAGCTCGTCGCGGTCGGGCACCAGCTCGTCCTGCTCGCGCACGGCGTCCCGGAACAGGGCGAGCGTCTCGGGCCGTGGCGGACCGGTGCGGCTCGACGCACGCAGCGCGTCCGCCGTCGCCGCGGCGGCGCTCTCGACACGTCGCCGCAGGGGCGGCGGACGGAAACCCGGGACCACGGCGAACCCGAGGACGACGCCCACCGCCACCGCGACCACGGTGAGGACCACGTACTGCCCGAGCAGGTCGAGGGCGTCCAGGTCGCGGGTCACCGAGTTGAACCCGACGCTGACGACGACCATGAACGCACCACCCAGCGCCGGACGCGTGACGATGTACCACAGCCCCAGGCACAGGGCGACGAGGGCGACCGTGACCAGGTAGCGCGACGGGACGACCAGCAGGACCACCGCGACCGTCAACGAGCCCGCGACCAGGCCGACGATCTTGTTCCTCGCCTTGGTGACCGTGCCGCTCCAGCTGGCCTGCAGGATGCTGAACGTCGTCAGCAGCACGGTGGAGACCAGCGGGTCACCGCGCTGCAGCCGGGACGTGACGAGCAGCATCACCAGGACCGCGAGCGCGGTGCGCACCGCGTGCCGGACCTGCACCGACCGCAGCCTGGCCGACGGGTGCAGCACGGCGTCCTGGAGCTGGTGCCGCCGGTCGCGGTCGAGCCGGACCGGTGTGGTGTCGTGGCCCGCCATCGCCTGCTCGACGGCGTCCAGCGCGCGGGCGGCCTCGGCCACCGGGCCCTCGCCGTCCGTCTCCGACGCCGGCGCCGGGCCGTGCTGCTCCCGGCCCGGCTTCGCCCTCAACCGCGCCGCGATCTCACCGGCACGGGCCCGCAGCGCGGCGGTGGCGTCGGGGGCGGCGCCCGCGAGGTCGGCAGCGCGCAGGGCGACGCGGTACCGCGAGCCCTGCTCCATCACGTCCGCGAGCCAGCGCGGCCTGCCGTCGGTGAGCCACGTGCCGAACGCGGTCGCCGTGGCGGCGCCCGGGTCGTCGGCGACGAGCACCGCCGCGACCTGCTCGCGGGTCGGCTTCGACGGGTCGGAGATCCCCAGGAGGACCCGCAGCAGGAGTGCCACGACCACACCGGCGACGGCGGCCGCGACCACCTGCCGGTGGTCGGCGCCGCCCTGCGGCGCGTAGCCGTACCCGAACACCGTGGTCATGCCCAACCCCAGGCCGGCGTTGGCGAACCGCGGCCCGATCAGCGGGAGCAGAGCGGCCACGAAGACGAGCAGCACGACGAGCGCCATCGCCGCGGGCCTCGACGTCTCGGCCACGAGCCGCGGGAGGGCTGCGGCGACGACGAGCAGCGGTCCCATCACCGCGGCGACGCGCAGGTCGGCCCGCAGTGGTCCGCCGATGAACACCACGAGCGAGAACAGGCCGGTCAGTCCGCCGATGATCCCCGCCGGGCCGGCCCCCCAGGCGTCGGCGACCAGCACCGAAGGCACGACCACGAGGATCATCAGCACGATCAGCAGCGGACTGCCCTGGGGCCGCTTGCGCGCCTTGGTCTCCCCAGCGCCCCCCACGGTGCCCCCTCAGCGGTCGGGCCGTGCGCCCTTGTCCCCAAGGTAGGCGGCAAGCCCGGGTGACGCCACGGGTCGGCCAGCGCTCGCGGTGCGGTGGCAGGAGAGCCGGCGGGTGCCGATCGGCTCGGTACCGATCGGCTCGCCACCGGTCCGCTCAGGGAGCCGGTGGCCCCGCCGGAGCCCGCAGCCCGAGGGAGCCGAGCTCGAGCGCCGCGAGGGCGCGCACGGTCTCCGGGTCCCGTCGGCGCCACCCGTCCGCCGGGTCGCCGCTCACGCCCGCCAGCACCCGCACCGGCTGCGTCGCGAGCGCGCGGAGGGCGAACAGGTCGAGGTCGGCCGCCGAGTCGAGGATGCGCAACGCCGCACGCGCGCGGCGGACGAACCGCACGCGCAGGAGCAGCCAGACCCCCACGACGAGCACGATCGGGACGGCCGCGAGCAGCAGCCCGAGCAGCAGCGCGAGCTGGGACGCCCCCTGCTGCACCTCGACGCCCGCGCGGGCGATCGAGTCGGCCGCGCTGCCGGCCGCGGTGAACGGGCCGCGCGCGTCGTCACCGACGAGCGGGACGCGCGCGACGGTGTCCCCGGCGGACGCCAGGCTGTCCGAGAGCGAGGACCCGGCGCTCTCGAGGGTGCGGCCGGGGGCGCCGAGCCGGCCCACCACCTCGTGCACCCACTGCCCCAGGCGCACCCACAGCACTACCCAGGCGACGACGAACAGGTCGCCGACGAGCTGACGGGTGCGGCGCCACGGGGTCTGCGCGTAGAGGGTCACGCGGGACATCCTGGCGTGCCGGCGGCCAGGACGCGCCGTACTGACCCTCCGTGCGGCCCGTCACCGGCCCGTCGGCGTCAGTTCCGCGAGCCGGTGAGATTGGCATGCAGGGTCGGCAGGTACACCTCCAGGGCCGCGGTCAGCCGTTCACGCAGCCTCGCCGCCGAGCCGTCCCAGTCGTCGACCTCGTCCAGTGCCGCCAGCATCGCCGGTGGAGCGATGTCGGCCATCTGCTGGGCGCGCTCGACGACCCGTTCCGCGTCCAGGTCGTTCTCCGCCGCGAAGCGGGACCAGTGCTCTCGCGTGACCAGCTCCGCGACGTACTGCCCGTCGACGGACATCGACAGGGTGTGCCCACGCGATGTCGGGTCGTACGGCAGGGACGTCGCGACGTCGAACAGCGGCGCCAGGCGCACGTCGTGCCCGGCCAGGAGCACCGCGTAGTTGCGGGCGTGAGCGTCCGGGGCCGCGATCACGGTGTTGAGGAGGAGCCCGTCGACGAACCGGTCCACGTTCGCCCGAGCGGTACGAGCGGTCGGTGACTGCTCGCGCAGCAGCCGGATGATGTCGCTCGCGCCGGGTCCGCCGTACTCCTGGTACTTCTGCGCCACGCCCAGTGCCTGGCACAGGTCCTCCTGGTGCAGGCGCACCAGGGCGCCGTCGCGCTCGACACGGTCGAACCGGGTGATCACGACGGCCGTCTCGGACTTGAACGACGGGTGCTCGGTGCGTGCGACGTCCACTCCGCACGCGGCGGCCGCACGCATGCTGATGTGCTCGACCAGGGACTGCGCCTTCATCCCGTGCACGCCGGGCTTGAGGATGTGGCTGGTCGGCTCGGACCCGTGAGCCTCGTACCAGTCGTCCCCTCGACGGCGCAGCGCGAACTTCGGCTGGGTGCCGCCGAGGGACCAGTGCTCGTCGGGCATCGACCAGGACGCACGCTCGTCGACCCGCATCATGGCGAGTCGCTGCTCGATCTGGCCGGCGCTCTGCGGCACGAGGGCGCCGGTGCGGGCGAGGACCGCCGCGGTGTCAGGCGGCCTGCAGAACTGCACCGCACCGGGGCAGTCCTGGCCGATGACCGCCAGGACGGACAGCGGGTCGAGCCTGTCCGTACCTGGGTGGCCGCGTTCGATCGCCGTCAGCGCGGCGTCGGACTCCGGCAGCAGACCGCGCAGGAACCGTTCGACCGGCGGGCCGGTGAACGACCCGCCGGCCAGCGGCAAGGACAAGGACAGCGGCGTACGACCGGTGCCGGTCGCATCGTCCAGGTACGTGAACCGCAGGCTGTTGGTGCTGCTGCGGTCGAGGTGGCCGATGACCCTGCCGTCGAGGATCACCGCCAGCGGTGCGCTCATCACGGAGCATCCGGCTCGAGGTCGTCGCGGACGGTCAAGGACGCGTCGAGCTCGTCGAGCACCCGCATGACATGACCGATCTCGAGGCCGCGGGTGCGTCCTTGTTCTGCGGTGACGACCCACTGCCGGGACACACCGGCGCGTTGGGCGAGTTCGGCCTGGCTGAGATGCCGACGCTTGCGCAGGCGCCGGATCGCCTGCCCCAGCTGGGGCAGCGAGCGAGCATTGATGACGTCCACGATGTCAACGTACCCTGACACTGCGAACGATGTCCACGTATCCTGACACGTTGACCGATGTCAACGTACGCCGACATCCCAGCCCTTCACCCGCCCGGCCGCACCAGTCCCGACTCGTACGCCAGGATCACGGCCTGCGCGCGGTCGCGCAGGCCGCACTTGGCCAGGACGTGGCTGACGTGGGACTTGACGGTCGGCTCGGCGAGGTAGAGGCGCCCCGCGATCTCCTGGTTCGTCAGCCCCTCCGCGATGAGGGAGAGCACCTCGAGCTCGCGCGGCGTCAGCTGCTGCTCGAGCTCGGCCGAGCGCGGCACAGGGGTCTGGCTCGTCTCGAGGTAGGTCGCGATGAGGCGCTTGGTGACCGCGGGCGCCAGCAGTGCGTCGCCACGAGCGACGACGCGCACGGCCTCGGTGAGCTGCTGGGCGTCGGCGTCCTTGAGCAGGAACCCGCTGGCACCGGCCCGCAGCGCCTCGACCACGTAGTCGTCGAGGTCGAACGTCGTGAGCACCAGCACGTGCACCGAGCCGGGCGGTGACTGCTCGACGATCCGCCGGGTCGCCTCGATCCCGTCCATGCGCGGCATGCGGATGTCCATGAGGACGACGTCGGGGCGCAGCGCGGCGGCCTGCGTCACCGCGGTGACACCGTCGGCGGCGGCGCCCACCACCTCGATCCCGTCCTGCGCCGCGAGCAGCGCCGAGAAGCCCTCGCGCACCATGGCCTGGTCGTCCACCACGAGCACGGTGGTCACGCGGTCTCCTCCTTCAGGGGCAGGGTCGCGGCGACGCGGAACCCGCCGTCGGGGGTGGGTCCGGCGGTGACGTCACCGCCGAGCAGGTGCGCCCGCTCACGCATCCCCACCAGGCCGTGCCCGCCCCCGTCCGACGCGTCGTCACCGGTCGCGGGGGACGCTACCGGGCTCGCCGGCGGACCGTTGGTGACGACGACCTCGAGCTCGCGCTTCCGGTAGGACACCGCGACGGCGACCACCGCGCCCGGGGCGTGCCGGGCGGCGTTGGCCACCGACTCCTGCACGATCCGGTACCCGCCGATCTCGAGCGCAGCCGAGAGCGGACGTCGTCGCCCCGTCACGGACAGGTCGACCTGCGACCCCGCGGCACGGGCGCTCTCGACCAGCGCCTCGAGCCCGTCCAGCCCGGGCTGCGGTGTCCGCTCGACGTCCGCGTCGACGTCGCGCAGGACCGTGAGGATGCCGCGGACGTCGGTGAGCGCGGCCCGCGCCGACCGGGCGATCGAGCCGAACTCCTCGCGCACCGGGTCGGGCACCCCCTCGAGCCGGTAGGGCGCGGTCTCGGCCTGGACCGCGACCATCGACATGTGGTGCGCCACGACGTCGTGCAGCTCCCGGGCGATCCGCGCACGCTCCTCCAGCACCATGCTCTCCGCCTCACGCGTGAGGCGCGCCTCCCGCTCGCTGACCGCCTCGGCCCTCGCGCGGGTGCGCTGTCGCCGCGCGTCGACCACGAGCATGACCAGGGTGAAGAGGACGAGGAACCCCACCCCTGCCTCCCCGAGCACCCCGAGCAGCACCAGCACGACCGTCCACGTCCACACGGCCCAGCCCAGCGCCCGGCGGTGCCGCGCGAGCACCACCACGCCGGCGAGCATCAGCACGATCGGCAGGGCGAGCGGCAGGACGGAGACGTTGTCCCCCGCCGTCGGCCCGAACATGATCCACAGCGCCGCGATGGCCGCCGCGAACCGCCACGCGTTGAGCGGCTGCTGACCGAGCAGCGCGACCGTGATGGACGCCGCGACGGTCGCTGCCACGGCAGCCACCATCCCGAGCCCCTCGGCGCGGGCGCGGTCGAACGTGAGGAACACGGTGACGACGGCCGCGGCCACGGCGATCCACGGCCCCCGGCGCCCCAGACGCGTCCGGGGCGGGTCGGGCTCCTCGCTCGCCCGCAGCGGGGCGATCAGCCACGTGCCCACGGCACGGGGCGTCGGCAGGGAGCGGCTGCTGGCGGGGGTGGTCACGCCGTCAGGCTAGGTGTCCGTCGTCGCGCCCGTCCCGGTACCGGGGTACCGGACGCACCCGATCCGCGAGGATGAGACGGGCCCGCGGGCTCCCCCCGCAGTGCCGGTCAATCACCCTGCCGCAGCACGATGACCTGCAGCAACGCCGTTCCTAGCGTCGGGGCATGCCCCTTTCGCACCCGCGGCGCCGCCCCCCGGCCACCGCCCGCCGCGCCGCCGTCGTCCGCCTCGCCGTCCTGCTCGCGGCCCTCACCACCGCGGCCTTCACGTGGGCGCCCGGCGCCTCGCAGCCCGGGGCACCGGCGACCTTCGACGTCCCCGTCGACGCGTTCCGGCAGGCGATGGGCTACGCGCCGACGCCCGCCCCCGGACGGCCCGACGTGCTGCTGAGCCCCGACGCGGAGTGCTCGACGCCGACGGGCGGCACGCCGTTCGGCTTCGACGACGCGTGCCGCGAGCACGACCTCGCCTACGACCTGCTGCGCTACGACCGTGACCGCGGCGCGGTCGTGGACCCGTGGGACCGCTGGTCCGCGGACACGCGCTTCGGCCTGCGGATGGTCGAGCGGTGCACCGAGCAGGTCGTCGTGCTGGCCCCCTGCCTGGCCACCGCCGCCGTCTACCACGCCGCCGTGGGCGTGAACTCGGTGCGTCAGCTCTACGGGGCGCCGGCCGACGAGACGGGCGTGCAGGTCGCGGGGTCGTCGCTCGCGATGGTCGCGCTCGCGGTGCTGCTCCTCGCGCCGACGGCGGCAGCCCGGGCATTCCGGCGCATGCTGCGGCTCGCCGAGGTGCACCTGACGCCGCCGCCGGCGTGGTCCGGCTGGTCGGGCGCCGCCGGTTCGCTCGTGCGCTGGACGGACCTGGGGCGGGAAGGACGGCGGCTGCTCACGCGACCCCCGGTCGCCGAGGGCGCGCTGCGGGTCGTCGTCGGGCTCGAGTCCGCCCGCCGGCTCGACGACCGCGTCGCGCTCGCCCTCGCGGAGGCCGAGCGGGTCGGCGCGTTCACGCGCGGCACGGTGTGCGTCGCGACGCCGACGGGCTCCGGCTGGCTCAACCCCGCCGCGGTCGAGGCCCTCGAGCTGGCGACCGGCGGGGACGTCGCGACCCTCACCGTCCCGTACGCGGCCGCGCCGAGCTGGCTCGCCGCGCTCGCCCACCCGGGAGCCCACCGGCGGTCGTCGGTCGCGCTGCTGGCCGCGGTGCACGCCCGGTGGGAGCGGCTCCCGCGCGAGTCACGTCCGCGGCTCGTCGTGCTGGGCGAGAGCCTCGGGGCCAACGGCATGGCGGACGCGCTGCGCCGGCTGCCCCACGTCCGGGCCGACGTGGCCGGCGGGCTGCTGGTGGGAGGGGTGCGGTCGGCGTCGTGGGAACCGCCGGGGCGGGTGGCGCTCGTCCGGCACGACGACGACCCGGTGGTCAGTCTGGGCCTGCGCACGGTGCACCGGCTGCCCGGTGCCGGGCAGGCTCCCGAGGGGCACGGGCACCACTACGGGGCCGAGCTGGGTGCCGCGTGGCGGGAGGACCTCGGTGTCCTGGCTCGTCCGCCGGCCGGGTGCCCGCCCGGCCGGCCGTCTCAGGACGGCGGCCCCGTGGGTGCGCCGAGCGAGGCGTTGACGAGCGGTCCCCACTCGGCGAACGCGGGCACGTCGAGCCAGTACCCGTCGGTGGCGACGTCGGTGAACTCGGTGACGTGCGTCTGACCGGTCTCCTTGTCGCGGATCGTGAGGGACCCGCTCCCGTCGGGACGTGCCGAGGTCTTGAGCGCCAGCACCGCGTCGAACTCCATGTACTGGGTCTCGTCGTCGGGGTAGACGTACTCCCGGGTGACCCACCGCCACAGCCGGCCGTCGATGAGGTCCCAGTCGACCGACCGCGCCACGGAACCGCCGGGCGTGTACAGCTGGACCCGGAAGCGCCCCCTCCGCCCCGATCACCCACAGGGGGCGCAGGGTGCCGTCCTCGTCGCGCGTGCTGGCGTCGACGACCTCCACGCCCTCCCCGCTGTCGTACAGCCGCCTCGCCTCGTCGAGCGTCAACCAGGTGTGACCCCCGGTGGGGCGACGCGTCAGGTCGTTCCAGCGCGTGGTGTACATCACCTCGGACATCAGGATCCCTTCATCGCTGAGTACGGCGCAGGCGTTCCGCGCCGCTAGCATCGCCGCGCCGGGACGACGGGGTCCCGCACTGACGGTCGCCGGGACGCAGCCCGGCGACGAGGAGGTCGTCGTGGGACGTCCGCTGTCCACAGCCGCACGCATCTGGGCGGCGGTCGCCGTCGTGCTCCTGCTCGTCCACCTCACCGCCGAGGCGACCGGCGCGCAAGACCTGTCCACCGTGAGCCAGTGGACCCTGATGCCGGCGCTCGCCGCCGTCGTCCTGACCGCCACGCGGCGTCCGCGCAGCCGGCTGGTGACGTGGGTCGTCGTCGCGCTCGGGTTCTCGTGGCTGGGTGACTTGATGCCGTCGCTCGTCGCCGACGACCTGTCGTTCCTGGTCATGGTCGGGTTCTTCCTGCTGGCCCAGGTGGCGTACGTCGTGGCGTTCGCCCCCTCGGTGCGCACGTCCGTCGTCCACAGGCGTCGGCTCCTGGTGCTGCCGTACCTCGCGGCGCTCGGGACGCTGGTGGCCCTGTGCGCGCCGCACGCGGGCAGCCTGCTCGTCCCCGTGTGCGTCTACGGCGTGACGCTCACCGCGATGGCCGTTCTGGCGACCGGTCTGGGACGGGTCGCGGCGGCGGGCGGTGCGATCTTCCTGGTGAGCGACGCGCTCATCGCGCTCGAGGCGTTCGTCCCGTCGTGGGACCTCGCGGGCCAGGGGTTCTGGGTGATGCTGACGTACACCGTCGGGCAGGGTCTGCTCGCCGCGGCGGTGCTGAGCCGCGACGCCGCCGAGCGCCGCGCAGCGGAGCAGCAGCTCGCGCGCGGGGACGTCCAGAAGCCCGCGACGGGTGGCCACGCAGCCGTCGGCGAACGTCCTGTTGGACCGACCGCCCCACGTCGCTGAGCCGGCGACGGACCGCAGGACGGGCATCCGAACCGACGGGGAGAGGCGACGCGGTACAGCGCTTCATCCGAGCGGGAGCAGCAGAAGGCACGGGCTGGCGTCCACGCCCGTGCCGACCGGGTAGACCCGTCCGCGTACCGCAGACGGTGATCCGCGGTGACGGACCGCGCGCAGCGCCGAGCGACCGCCCACTCCGCGTGCCACCGGCCGCCCCCGACACGACGAAACCCCCCGCGGGACGCCCTTCCGGGCCCCCGCGAGGGGTTCTGTCACTCCCTGGCCCTGAGCTGTGTCAGGACCGAGCGGCGGTAGCGGTGGGATTTGAACCCACGGTGGACTTTCACCCACACACGCTTTCGAGGCGTGCTCCTTAGGCCGCTCGGACACGCTACCTCGGGGGGTCACAGTACCCGCTCGGCGCCGTCGGACCCAATCCGTTCCGGCGGCGACCGCGCGCCGGTGCGTCGTACCGTGGAGAGGTGAGCACGTCCCCGTCCGTCCCCGTGACACAGGGCTCGCTCGCGCACGTCGTCGCACTGCTGGCGGGGCACCGCCTGACGGTCCTGACGGGGGCGGGTGTGTCCACGGACTCCGGCATCCCCGACTACCGCGGGCCGGACTCTCCCCCGCGGACGCCGATGACGTTCCAGCAGTTCGTCGGTGACGAGGCGTTCCGGCGGCACTACTGGGCGCGCAACCACGTGGGCTGGCGGCACGTGCACCGCACGGTGCCGAACGCCGGGCACCGGGCGCTGGCGGCGCTCGAGCAGCGGGGCGTCGTGCTCGGCGTCATCACCCAGAACGTCGACCTGCTGCACGAGGCCGCGGGGTCCCGCAACGTCATCGACCTGCACGGTCGCTACGACCGTGTGGTGTGCCTGCGGTGCCGGCGCGTGGTGCCGCGCTCGGAGCTCGCGGACCGGCTGGAGGCGCTCAACCCCGGGTTCGTCGAGCGCGTCGGGCAGGTCGCGGACGTCGAGATCGCGCCGGACGCCGACGCGGTGGTCGAGCAGACCGCCGACTTCCGGGTGCAGGCGTGCTGGCAGCCGGACCCCGACAACGCGTCCCGCGAGTGCGGCGGGATCCTCAAGCCGGACATCGTGTACTTCGGGGAGAACGTGCCACGTGAGCGGGTCAAGCGCGCGTACGCGATGGTCGACGCCGCCGACGCGCTGCTCGTTGCGGGCTCGTCGCTGACCGTGCACTCGGGGCGGCGGTTCGTGCGCCACGCCGCGCAGTCCGGCCGGCCCGTCATCGTCGTCAACCGCGGCGCGACGCGCGGCGACGCCTACGCCACGATGACGCTCGACGCAGGCACGAGCGAGACCCTCACCGACCTCGCCGAGCTCCTTCCGACACCGGCCCACTGAGGCCCCAGCGAGCGCACGCGCCCACGCCGAGCGCGGTACCCAGCCGCCGAGCGCGGGACGAACGAGTACCGCGCTCGGCGGGTGTGTGCCGCGCTCGGCGGCGGGGGCGGCCTGGGCGGAGGGCGGGGGCGGCGAGGGCGGGCGAGGTTGGCGGTGCAGCGGACGAGGTTGGCGGCGCAGCGGGCGAGGTGGGTCGCGCGGCCGGCGAGCGTGGGCGGTCAGCGCTGCGGGCGGAAGAACGTGCGCAGGAGCGTGGCGGACTCCTCGGCGCGGACGCCCGCGACCACCTCCACGCGGTGCAGGGCGCGGCGGTCGCGGACGACGTCCCACTGCGAGCCGCACGCACCGGCCTTCTCGTCCCATGCGCCCAGCACCAGCCGCGGGACGCGCGCCTGCAGCACCGCACCGGCGCACATGAGGCAGGGCTCGAGGGTCACGACGAGCGTGCAGCCGTCCAGGCGCCAGGTCCCCAGGGCGGTCGCGGCCGCGCGCAGCGCCACGATCTCGGCGTGCCCGGTCGGGTCGGCGTCGGCCTCCCGCAGGTTGCGACCACGCCCGACGACCGCACCGTCCGGCCCGAGCACGACGGCGCCCACCGGCACGTCGCCGGTGGCCAGCGCGGCACGCGCCTCCGCCAGCGCGAGGCCCATCGCCGCCTCGTCCGCGGGCGTCGCCGCGGGGGACGACGGGCCGACGACGACGCGGGGCGCCTCCGCTGCCGGCTGATGCTCCACGTCCCACCTCCCCGTGCCACCACGTTGCCCTCGACCTCGTGCACGGCCGCCGACGTCGCGCGCCGCACGCCATCCGCGCCCGGGCACCCCGTCCCGGGCGACCGGGGGCATCCTCGCACTACCCTGGCGAGCATGCGCCTGCACGTCGCCGACCACCCGCTCGTCGCCCACAAGCTCGCGGTCCTGCGTGACGCGAACACCCCGAGCCCCACGTTCCGCCAGCTCGTCGACGAGCTGGTGACGCTGCTCGCCTACGAGGCGACGCGTCACGTGCACACGCGCGAGGTCGAGGTCGTGACGCCCGTGGCGACGACCACGGGTGTGAAGCTCGCCGACCCGAGCCCGATCGTCGTGCCGATCCTGCGTGCGGGCCTCGGGATGCTCGAGGGCATGACGCGGCTGCTGCCGACGGCCGAGGTCGGGTTCCTCGGTCTGCAGCGCGACGAGGAGACGCTCGAGGCGATCACGTACGCGAACCGCCTGCCCGAGGACCTGACGGGTCGCCAGTGCTTCCTCCTGGACCCCATGCTCGCGACGGGCAACACGCTGGTCGCCTCCATCGACTACCTGCTGCAGCGCGGCGCGCGTGACGTCACCGCCGTCTGCCTCATCGCCGCGCCGGAGGGCATCCGGGTCGTCGAGGAGTTCGTCGGGGACCGCGCGGACGTGCAGGTCGTGGTCGCGGCCGTCGACGAGCGCCTGAACGAGAAGGCGTACATCGTGCCCGGCCTGGGTGACGCGGGAGACCGGCTCTACGGCATCGTCTGACCTCCGGACGGACGTGTGGCAGTCGACGGACGGCTCCGCCGCCGAACGTCCCGACCGGGGTGAACAGTTCTTGGAGTGCCGTGGAAGCGATCCCAAGACCTGAGACGCCGCGAGTAACCCCTTGGGGTGACCCCGGGCGTCGTGTCACGATCGTCCGGTGAGTTCCGAGACGTCCCCTGTGCGCGCCCGCGTCGTCGACAGCGCGCATGCGTCCGGGTGGTACCCGAGCTGCTGTCGGTCCTGACCCGCCGACCTCAGCCCGTCCGTCCACCGACCGCCGCAGGCCCCGCCGCCGGTCACCCCGAGCTCGGAGACTCCCATGACCTCACCTGCACGACTGCGCCGCCCACGCGCCGTCCACCGTCCCGTCCCTGTCGCGCCCGTGCCGCCCCACGGCCCGCGCGCGGGCTTCGTGCTCTACGTGAGCCTGCCCGAGGAGACCGAGGTCGAGCCCGGCGACGCCGGCGCCCCCCGCCGGCCCACGGCTCACGAGATCGCCGAGACCGCCGACCTCCTGCGCGAGCTCGCGCAGGAGGCGCTGCCGGGCTCCGAGACGTTCGCGGCGCTGTCGCTCGTGCCCGGAACGACCGGTGAGGTCCGTCGCTTCGGCGACCGCCTGCCCCACCTACGGCTGCTCGACCCGGTGGACGACTCCCCGGCGGGCACCCCTGACGTCCTCAGCGGCTCGGGGGACGCCCGCTGAGGACACGCGCTGCCGGGCCGGCGCACGGGATCGGGGGACCCCGTCCGGCTCGGCAGCGCACCTTCTTGTCCGCCCTGCCCGCCGCGCGCACGTCGCACAGCTGCGGCAACCCGCTCCGCTGAGGACGCGCGGGCGAGGCGTCAGCGCACGCGCGAGCGACGCCTCAGGCCGGTCGGGGCGTCGTCAGCCGGCCGGCGTCATCGACCGGCCGCCGGCGCCGTGCGCACGGTGACCACGCCGATGAGGTACTGGTCCCCGGTCGTGCTCGGCGTCAGCGTGCCGACGCCGGACGGCAGCTCGACCTCGGCGAATCCCTTGGCGTCGACGCCGAGGGAGTTGGGGTAGGCCCAGCCGGTCGCCGTGGAGTCGAACGCGTTGTCGGCGGACCCGCGGTCGACGACCGCGGACCCGTCCCACCGCAGCGGCCGCAGGGGCCCGACCTCGGAGAGCGTCAGCCGGTCGCCCGTGTTGCCGCGGTCGCCGTCCCACGCGACGACGCCGATGCGGGTGCGCGCACCGGGCTCGCCGACGAACGCGAACGCCGGTGCCGGCGCGGAGGTCCCGATCCACGCGCCGCCCTGGTGGACGGTCACCGACGCCGCCCCCGCGGTGCCCGGGGCCGCGGGCGTCCCGTGGACGACCACGAGCGACCACCCGGCGTAGTAGCTCGGGTCGCGGTCCGTGCGTCCGTCGCTGACGGCCACGTCGGCGAGCGCCCACGCGCCACCGCCGCCCCGCGCCACGAGGTCGGTCACCTCGACGGCGGCCTGGTAGTACCGTCGCCCGCTCGCGTCGGACACGTCCGTCACGGAGCCGGCGGTCACGTCGCTCCACGTCCCGTCGGGAGCCCGCAGCCGTGCGGTGTCGCGCGGCCCGCTCCAGGCGTCGCGGGGGCCGATGACGCCGGACCAGTACAGGCCGGCCCAGACGACCGGACGGGAGTCCGGCACGTGGAGGTACGTCTCGGAGGACACCGGGATCCTGGGGCGGTCGCCCTCCGGCGGCACCTGGTCGATCGGACGCATGTCGAGCCCGTTGTTGCTGCTCTCGCGGTGCGCGGCGGAGCACTCCAGCGCGTACGTGTCGACGCACAGGAGCAGCGGGGCGCCGACCTCCACGACCTCCAGGTCGCCGACGCCCGACCACACCGGCGTGAGGTTGGCGGACGACACGACGACCTGCGTCGACGTCGTCGCGGGCCGCGCACCCGTCGCGGTCACGAGCACGTCGACCGCGCCGCGCACGGCGCCCGCGGCCCGGAACCGGATCTCGACGGGCAGCGTCTCGCCGGCGGACAGCTCACCCAGCGCGCAGGTCACGGTGCGACCCGTGCCCGTGCAGGCCTCGGTGCGGCCGCCGGTGGCGGTGCGGTCGATCGTCACCCCGGGCGGCAGGGTCACGGCGGCGCGCACGTCGGCGGCGGCCGCGGCCGGGCGGCCGTCGTCGCGCGCCCCGGACACCCCCACGACGAACGCGAGCGTGCCGCCGTGCGTCGTGTCGACGACCGCGGTGGCGCCGCTCACCGACAGGACCGGCTCGACGGCGGTCAGCGCGACCGCGTGGGACGCCACGGCGATGTCCGCGTCGGGGTGCGCGAGGCCGACGGTCACGGCGCCGAGCGGTCCGACCGTCCCGACCGGCACCTCTACCGAGGTCGTGAGCGTCCTGCTGGCGCCGGGGTCGAGGCCGGCGGTGCAGGTGGCCCTGCTGCCGTCACCGGAGCACGTCCAACCATCACCGTCGGCCGGGGCGAGCGTCGCTCCCGCCGGCGCCGTCAGGGTCAGGGTGGTCCCGGCCGCGGCTAGGTCGCCGTCGTTGGCGACCGTGACGGCGACCGCGGCAGGGGTGCCGGGTGCCACGGCGAGCTCCGTGGGCGCGTCGGCGGACAGGACCGCCGGTCGCACGAGCCGGTACCTCACGTCGTGCGTCTCGACCGGCCGGTGCGCGGACGGCATGAGCCGGACGTGCACGGACCCCTCGTCGGGGGCCGTCCCGCTCGCACTCGTGAGGACGAGGTCGAGCGTCGAGCTCTCGAACGCCGCGAGCGCGCGGTGGCGGCAGGTGACCACGCCGTCGTCGTCGGGCGTGCACGACCAGGGTGCGGAGGCCGTCGCAGACACCCCGGCCGGGAGCCGGAGCTCCACGACGGCGGGAGCATCAACCGTCACACCGGTGCCACCCGCGTTGCGCACCGGCACCTGCAGGACCCGCGAGCGGCCCGCGACCAGCTGCACGTCGCTCGGCGTCTGCTGACCGAACGTGAGGCGCGCGAGCGACGGCGCGACCCGCACGCGGATGGCGTCGGGCTTCCACGTGCCGCCGTCCCAGGACATCCGCACGCGGACCTCCTCGTCGCCGGACGCGCTGTAGGACTCGTCGACCGCGACCGTCAGGGACAGGACCGCGTCCTGCCCGGGCGCCAGCTCGGCCAGCGCGCAGGTCGCGGCGCCCTCGTCGGCGCTCGTGACGCACGACCAGGCGGTGGCGTCCGCGGGCGAGAAGCCGAAGCCGGCGGCCGCGAGCGCGCCGGCCGTCAGCGTGACACCGGACGGCAGGGCGACGTCCGCCTCGAGCGCTGCCGCGGGCTGCCCCCCGGCGTTGCTCACCGTGAGCGTGATGGCCTGCCCCGCGACCCCCGCGATCAGCTCGATGCCGCCCTCGGGTGCCGCGATCACGACGTCCGCGGGTGCGGGTGGGGGGTCGGTGGTCGGCGTGGGCTCGGGCGTGGGCCCGGCCGTCGGCTCGACGGTCGGTCCAGTCGTCGGCTCGGCCGTCGGGGCCGCGCCCGGCACGCCGACCGGGTCCACGACCGGTGCGACGGCGGGGCCGGCAGCACGGGGACGCGCGGCCGCCCCGCCGTCGCTCGCGTCGTCGCCGGCCTCGCGCGGCTCGGCCGCGTCGTCGTCCTGCTCGGGCACGGCCGTCGGGGAGGGCGCCGCGCTGCGTGACGGTGTCGCGTCCGCGGAGGGCGTGGCTCCCCCGGTCTGCGAGGCGCCGGACACGCCGGGCGTCGGCTCGGCGACGACGTCGTCGGGTCCCCCCAGCAGCTGGGCAGCACCGACGATCACGACGGCGACCACCGCGACCACCGCGACCGCGGCGGCGATCGCACCCGCGGAGACGCCGGCGAACACCCCGGCGACCCCTGTCGCCGTACCCGCGGCGGCTGTGGCCCCCGCAGCCGTGCTGCCCACCGCCGCGCCGGTGCCGGTCGCTGCCGCCCCCGCACCGCCCCCACCCGCCGCGCCCGTGCCCCCGGCCGCCGCCCCGGCGCCGGTCCCACCGGATGCCGCGGCACCGCCCTGCTGGGCGAGCGCGGCCGCCCCGGCAGCGAGCCCGCCGCCGACGGGCAGCTCGTGCGCGAGCGCACCGAGGCCGAGCAGCCCCAGGACGAGCGGGGCGACGACGGCCCGCATCCCGTGGTTGACGTCGCCCAGCTCGAGGACGAGCGCGCGGCACTCGCCGCACTCTTCGAGGTGCCCCTCGACCTGTCGTGTGTCCCGCGCGCCGAGCCCGCCGCGCACGTGCGAGCCGAGCTTGCCGGCGACGGCGCGGCAGCCGTCGTCCAGCGGGTCCTGCAGGTGCTGCTGCAGGTAGGCCTGCCGCAGACCCTCGCGCGCGCGGTAGGCGAGCGCGGCCGTGCTGTTCGCGGTGAGGCCGACGATCGGGGCGATCTGTGCCGGCGTCAGCCCCTCGACCTCGCTGTGCCACAGGACCTCGCGCCACCGCTCGGGGAGCGAGCGGAAGGCCCGGGCCACGACGCTGCGCTCGAAGCCGGCGAGCGTGGGCTCCTCGGCCGTCTCGACGGGTGTCGAGGCGGTCTCCAGGACCGCGACGTCGTCCGTCGGCTGCGTGCGGCGCCCGGCGGTCCGGTGCACGGTCGCGACGCGGCGCACGACGGTGAACAGGTAGGCCCGGAAGGCGCTCTCGGGTCCGCCGCCGCCGCGCAGCGCGCGATGGACGTTGGCGAACGCGTCCGACACCACGTCCTCGGCGTCGGCCGCGGAGTCGCTGTACTGCCGGGCGACGACCAGGGCCGCCCCGGCGTGACGCTCGTAGAGCCGGCCGAACGCCGCCGCATCGCCCTCGCGGGTGGCGCGCAGGAGCGCGGCGTCATCCTCGATGACGTCGACGTCGCTCCCGCCTGTGGCCACGCCACCTTTCCCATCAGGTCGCCGTCGGGCCGCGTCCGTCCCGGGCGACCTCGCTGTGACAGCCTGCCATATCCGACCGATGGGATGAACAGGGCGATGCGTCCGGGAACCCGCGGGCCGTGCCACGCGGCTGCGCTGGTCGCGGACCCGCCGCAGGTGCGCCCGGCCGGCTGTGCGCGGGTGATCCGGAGGACCGACCGGGTGAAAACCTGCGTACCCGCGTCATGATCGTCGCCGCAAGCGCTCTCCACCGGTGTGACGACCAACATCGAGAAGGACGGGCACGCGCTCCCCCAGGGACTGCGGGAGCGCTGGCGCGAGGAGAGCGTCGCGTCGGTCTGGCGGCGCCCCTCCGACTGGTACCACCCGGCGGTGGACGCCCTCGCCGTCGCGGTGCTCGCGGACTGCGACGTGTCGACGGCCGCCTTCGAGCTGGGCCGCGCCCGCGGCGAGCACGGCGTGGGTGTCGGCGAGGCGCTCGACGACCTCGTCTGCCTGTACCGCTCGACAGGGCGGGCCATGCCGCCGCTGGACGCGGTCCGCGCCCTCAACGAGGGCTGGGCGGACGCGCAGGCGGTGCTCGTGACGACGGGTGCGTGCGTGGACCCCGAGACCGGTCTGCCCACGCAGCAGTACCTCGCGGTGCGGCTCGCCGAGGCGTACCTCCAGGCCGAGCAGGACGACGTCGACCCGGCGCTCCGGCACGGGCTGACCGTGGTCGACGTGGCCGCCGGTCACGTCACGGGCCTCATGCGTGCGGCGCGCTCCGCGGCGGTGGGTGCGGCGCTGCGCGAGGCCTTCGGGTCCGGGCACCCGATGGCGACGCTGGGTGGCGGCGTGTTCGTCGTGCTGACGCGCACCGACGACGACGTGGACGGCCGCGTGGCCGACCTGCGCGCCGACATCGCGCGTCGCTGTGAGGACGTCGACGTGCGGGTCTCGGTCCGGCAGCCGGTGCGCGTGTGGGTGGAGCCGCTGCCCGAGACGCACGCCGAGGCCGTGCAGCGCCTGTCCCACGTGTCACGACCCGAGCCGTGGGAGGGCGTCCCCCGCCCTGCCGGCCCTGCCGACTCCTCTGCTCCGGGCCGCCCCGGGGGCCTCGGCGGTCCGGACGCCACCGGGCGGGTGAGCCGCACGCTGCCGCCCGGCGTCCTCGACGCCGACCGGTGGCCCTACGGATCGACGGAGCCGGGGACACCCGGGCACGGTCGTCACGTCGACCGGGGCCGGGCTCCCGACGACCCGGCGGAGGGCACCGGCCCGACGGTGTGAGGCCCCACGGTGGGCTCCGTCGAGATCGGCGTCGGACATCCCTCGCAGATCGGGGAGATCGGAGTTACCGTCGATCTCATGCACCCCGGTGACGTGGCTCCGCACGCCTTCGCGCCGCCCGACGACGTCCCGGGTCACCTACTCACCTCCGGCTCGTCCGCGGACGTGTACGCGATCGACGACGAGCGGGTGCTCCGGCGTTACCGCGAAGGCCGGGACGCCGCGCCCGAGGTCGGCCTCCTGCGCCACGTGCGCTCGCACGACTTCCCCGCACCCGACGTGCTCGGCGCCGACGGCCCGGACATCGTCATGACCCGGATGCACGGTCCGACGCTGCTGCAGGCGCTCGGCGCGGGCGAGTTCTCGCTGCCGGACGCCGCCCACGTGCTGGCGGACCTGCACGCGATGCTCCATGCCGTCCCCGCGCCGCCGTCCTGGCAGGTGCCGCGGGACCGCAACTGGCCGCAGCTCGGCGGCGGGCCCGTCGTCGTGCACCTCGACCTGCACCCGGGCAACGTCGTCCTCACGGAGCACGGCCCGATGGTCGTCGACTGGGCGAACGCGTCGACAGGGACACCGGAGCTGGACGTGGCGGTGACCGCGGTGCTGATCGCCGAGGTGGCGGTCGACGCGGGCGGCGACTACTCGCAGGCGGCGCGCGCGGTCCTGGCCGCGTTCCTGCACGCGAGCGACATCTCACCCCTGAGTGCGCTCCACGACGCGGTCGCCCTGCGGTCGGGTGCGCCCGGGCTGCTGCCCGGTGAGCGTGAGCTCGTCCCGCGGGCGGGCGCGCTGGTCCGCACGATGCTCGATCTCACCGAGCACCCCTGACACGTCGGCCGGGACGTCAGCGCGCCGTGTAGGTCAGGCAGTCGGCGATGTCGTGACCGGCGCCGATGCGCACGGACGGCGCGGCGCACTCGAGGTGCGAGTTGTGCGAGCAGTCCTGCCGCTGGCAGGCGCCCACGTGCGAGACGACGCGGTCGAGCCCGCCCTTGACGCCCAGCGGGATGAACGTGGCGCACTGCGCGTCACCCACGCCGCCGATCGTCACGGCTGCGGCGTGGCAGGACGAGTGGTCGTTGTACGAACAGCCGGCGACCGAGCACTCGGCCACGGCGGGGAGCTCTGCGAGGGTGCTCATGGGGACCTCCGGGGAGTGGGGCGTGGAGCACCGACGCTAGACCCGCCGAGGCGCGCCCGCCACCAAGGAACGGCTTGCCTACCCGCAGGTCAGAGGCTCTTCTTACGCAATGCCGGTGTTGCGCAAGCCCGTTCGCGCAGGTCACCGCGCGGACGCCACGGAAGAAAGTTCGTCGCAGGTGCATCCGGATCCGCCCCTGGGAGGGAAGTAGGGGTGTCAGCACGTCCTCGCCCGCCACCGCGGGCCCCACGGAAGGACCCTCCGATGCGCGCACGACTTCTCACCGGCACCGCTGCCGGTGCTCTGGCCCTCGGCCTCGTCGCCTCGTTCGCGGCGCTCCCCGCCTCCGCAGCCACGGGCAGCTCCGCCAAGCTCGCGGTCCTGCACGGGGTGCCCGACCTCACGGTCGACGTGTGGGTGAACGGCGAGCGCACGCTCGACGACTTCACGCCCGGCACGCTCGCGGGCCCGCTGGACCTGCCCGCCGGCACGTACAGCGTCGCCATCACGGCGGCCGACGCCGCGGACGACTCCGACCCCGCGATCGGCCCGGTCGACCTGGCTCTCGAGGCCGGCGGCAACTACACGGCCGTCGCTCACCTCGACACCGCGGGCGCGCCGACGGCCACCCTGTTCACGAACGACACCAAGCCGACCGCCGCCGGTCAGGGCCGCCTCACGGTCCGCCACGTCGCCGCCGCACCGGCCGTCGACGTCCTCGCCGGCGGCACCGCCGTGGTGACGAACCTGACCAACCCGAACGAGCAGACGCTCGACCTGCCGGCCGGCACGGTCTCGGCGTCGGTCGTCGCGGCGGGCACCACCGAGCCGGCCCTGCTCGGCCCGGCGGACGTCCCCGTCACCGAGGGCGCCCTGACGATCGTCTACGCGTGGGGCTCGGCCGAGGCGGGGAACCTGGCGCTCGCGACGCAGACCGTCACCGGCCTGCACTCGGACCCCGCGGGCGTGCAGGCGGGGCAGGTCGGTCTCGCGGCCGACGACCGCTCGGCGGTGCTCCCCGTCGCGCTGACCATGCTCGTCGCCGCGGGCCTCACCGGTCTGGGCGTGGCCGGGCGTCAGGTGGCCCAGCGCGCCACGACGCGTCGCTGACCGCCCTGCCGGCGAGACGCGACGTGAGGCGTGACGTGCCCGGCGACCGACCGGCTCCGGCCGGTCGGCCGCCGGGCGCGCCCGCTGCCCGCCGCCCCCTGCGAGCGCTGCACGCGGTGGCACTGGCGGTCCTGGTCGTCCTGACCGCCGCGTGCGGGTCGACCCCCGCCGACGCGCCCCCGTCGTCCTCGGCCCCGGCAGCGACGACGTCGCCGACCACGCCTGCGGGGCCGGCGGTCCCGGACGTCCCGGTCGCGGACGCGGGCCTCGGCTCGCTACCCGCACCGGCACCCGCCCCCGTGCGGCTCGTCGTCCCCGACCTCGGGCTCGACATGCCGATCGACGCGGTCGGGGTCGAGCAGGACGGGACGATGGAGATCCCGCAGGACGCGGACCGTGCCGGGTGGTACCGCTACGGGCCGGCCCCGGCGTCGCCGGAGGGGGCGACCGTCGTGGCTGCGCACGTGGACTCCTGGACCACCGGCATCGGGCCGTTCTCGCGGCTGCGGGACGTGCCCGTCGGGGCGCGGGTGGAGGTGACGACGTCGGACGGCGTGGTGCACGCGTACGCCGTCCGGGAGGTCACCCAGGTGCCGAAGAGCGACGCCCCCGTCGAGCAGTGGTTCGACCGGGTGGGAGCGCCGAGAATCGTGCTGGTGACGTGTGGAGGGGCGTTCGACCGCGAAGTCGGGCACTATGCCGACAACGTCGCGGTGACAGCAGACCCCGTCGTGGACGCCGCAGGTGGGTGAGCGGCGTGGCGAGCACGAGGTGGGGGCCGTCCCGTGGCGGTGACGGAAGGAGCGTGGGTGAGCACGTCGGCCACCGTGCCCGACGACGTGGAGGCGCTCGGTCGCGCCTTCGCGTCGGGCGACGAGGCTGCCGTCGGCGAGGCCTACCGCCGGTGGTCGACCCTGGTGCACACCGTCGCCCTGCGCTCGCTGGGCAACGCGTCGGAGGCCGAGGACGTCACGCAGCAGGTCTTCGTCGAGGCGTGGCGTGGCCGGGCGCGGTTCGACGCGGACCGCGCCCGCCTGCCCGCCTGGTTGCTGGGGATCACCAAGCACGCGGTCGCGGACGCGCACGAGCGGCGGACGCGCGACCGGCGGCTGCGCGAGCAGCCGCAGGTGGTGCCGGACCCGGACCGCGTGCCGGTCGTGACGCTCGACGAGCGGGTGGTCGAGCGCGTGGTCGTGGCGGACGCGCTGGACGACCTGGGCGACCCGCAGCGCACGATCCTGCGGCTGGCGTTCTACGACGACCTCACGCACGACCAGATCGCCGCGAGAATGGGGCTGCCGCTCGGGACGGTCAAGAGTCACGTGCGACGTAGCCTGGCGCGCCTGCGGACCCGATGGGAGGTGGATGGTGCTGTCCGATGACCTGCACGTGGACGACGAGACCCTTGCCCTCCTCGCCCTCGGTGAGCCGGTGGGCGAGGCCGCGGACCTCGACCACGTCGCCGCCTGCCCCCGCTGCTCGCAGGAGGTCGCGGCACTGCGCGGCGTCGTCGACCTGGCCCGTGAGTCCGGCCCGGAGCCGCACCTCGTGGCACCCGCGCCGCAGGTGTGGGACCGGGTCGCAGCCGAGCTCGACCTCGGTGAGCGCGCGCACGCGGCAGCGCGCGGCGAGCTGACGGCCCGCCCTGCCGACCCCGCGCCCGGCGCCTCCGGCGCGACCGTGACGCCGCTGGCCCCGCGGCGGCGCCTGCGCGGCGCGTGGCTCGCGGCGGCCGCGGCCGCGGGGCTCGTCGTCGGCGGTGCCGGTGCCACGGCGTGGTCCCAGCTGCGCGCCGACCCCTCGACGGTCGTCGCCAGCGCCGTCCTCGAGCCGCTGCCCGGCTGGACCCCCGGCGGCACCGCCGAGGTGCGCACCGCCCGTGACGGCTCGCGCACGCTCGTCGTCGACCTGGACGACGCCCCCGCGGGCGAGGGCTTCCTCGAGGTGTGGCTGCTCAAGCCGGACGTGTCGGGGCTCGTGAGCCTCGGCACGCTCGACGGCACGAGCGGCGAGTTCGCGCTGCCGCCCGGGCTGGACCTCGCGGAGTTCCCCGTGGTGGACGTCAGCGACGAGCCGCTCGACGGCGAGCCGGCGCACTCGGGGGTGTCGGTGGCGCGGGGTGCGTTGGAGGTGTGAGCGCGGGGGCGCCTGAGCGCGTGGGCCGTCCGGCCCGGAGCGGCTCGTCTCAGGCGGTACCGGCCGGCGTCCCGACGGGGCTCACGCCCAGCTCGTCCAGCAGCGCCAGCACGCGGGCGCGGATCTCGTCGCGAATCGGGCGGACCGCCTCGATGCCCTGACCTGCGGGGTCGTCGAGCTGCCAGTCCTCGTAGCGCGTGCCGGGGTAGAACGGGCACGCGTCGCCGCAGCCCATCGTGACGACGACGTCGGAGGCCCGGACCGCCTCGGGGGTCAGGACCTTGGGCTGCTCGGCGCGGATGTCGACGCCCACCTCCGCCATCGCCTCGACCGCGACCGGGTTGATCCGCTCGGCGGGCATCGAGCCGGCGGACCGGACCTCGACGGCGCCACCGGAGAGGTGACGCAACCAGCCGGCGGCCATCTGGGAGCGGCCGGCGTTGTGGACGCAGACGAAGAGGACGGTGGGGGTCGGCTTGCTCGCGGGCTGGGGAGTCTGGTGGGTCATGGTGGTCCTCCGGTCGAGGGCGGTCACGTCAGTGGGTCGTGCGGTCCGGGATCGTGCCGAGGACAGCGGGGACGAACGCGTCGAGCAGCGTCGCGACGGCACCGCGCAGCGCGGGCTCGACGCGGTAGTAGACCCACGTCCCACGCCGCTGCGACGTCAGCACCCCGACGTCCTTGAGGACCTTGAGGTGGTGCGAGACCGTGGGCTGGGACACGTCGGCGACGGACGCGATGTCGCACACGCACGCCTCCCCCGTCGTGCTGGTGGCGACGAACGAGAGCATCCGCAGGCGCAGCGGGTCGCCGAGCGCCTTGAGCACGGGCGCGAGCCGGGCGGCGGCGTCCGCACCCAGCGCGTGGGCGTCGGGGGCCGGGGTGCAGGCGGCTACGTCGACGGCGGGAGCGGACGGGCTCATGAGCGGATCTCCTGGACGGCACGGGCGGGAGCCGAGCCGTCGGGGGGGAACCAGCGGCGGCGCGCCCACAGCGACACGTAGACGAGGCCGACGAGCACGGGGACCTCGATGAGCGGGCCGACGACCCCGGCGAGCGCCTGACCCGACGTCGCGCCGAACGTGCCGATGGCCACGGCGATCGCGAGCTCGAAGTTGTTGCCCGCGGCGGTGAACGCGAGCGTCGTCGAGCGCGCGTACCCCAGCCCCAGCGTGCGGCCGGCGGCGAGGCCGACGCCCCACATCACGGCGAAGTAGGCCAGGAGCGGCACGGCGATCCGTGCGACGTCGAGGGGGTGGCGGGTCACGGCGTCGCCCTGCAGCGCGAACAGCAGGACGATCGTGAACAGCAGGCCGTACAGCGCCCACGGCCCGATCCGCGGGACGAACCGCTCCTCGTACCACTCGCGCCCGCACGTCCGCTCGCCGATGCGGCGCGACGCGAAGCCGGCCACCAGGGGGACGCCGAGGAAGACCAGGACGTTGACGGCGATCTGCCCGACCGACACGTCGAGCCCCTGGGTGTCGAGCCCCAGCCACCCCGGGAGCACGGTCAGGTAGAACCAGCCGAGCAGCGAGAACGCGACGACCTGGAAGACGGAGTTCACCGCGACGAGCACGGCCGCGGCCTCGCGGTCGCCGCAGGCCAGGTCGTTCCAGATGACGACCATCGCGATGCAGCGGGCCAGGCCGACGATGATCAGACCCGTCCGGTACTCGGGGAGGTCCGCGAGGAAGACCCACGCGAGGACGAACATCAGCGCGGGGCCCACCAGCCAGTTCAGCACCAGCGAGCTGACGAGCAGTCGCTTGTCGCCGGTGACGGCGGTGAGCCTGTCGTAGCGGACCTTGGCGAGGACCGGGTACATCATCACGAGCAGCCCGAGGCCGATCGGCAGCGAGATCCCGGCGACCTCGAGGCGGGCGAGCACGTCGGCCAGCACCGGCACGAACCGGCCGAGGGCCAGCCCTCCGACCATCGCGAGCCCGATCCAGGCGGGGAGCCAGCGATCGAGGGTGGAGAGACGGGGGGCCGCGACGGCGGCCTGGTTCGACATGCGTCGATATTGACAGACGTCGAATCAGGGAGGCAACCGTCAGTGTCCCGCGCCGAGGTTCCCCGCCAGCCTGTCGTGCCGCTGCGCGCTGTCGGCGTTCATGCCGACGATCGTCACGCGCTTGCCCTTGGTCGCGTACTTGTGCCGGATCGCGTCGAGCGTGGCGACCGTGGACGCGTCCCACACGTGCGCCCGCGACATGTCGATGACGACGTCCTGCGGGTCCCCGGCGTAGTCGAACTGGTAGACGAGGTCGTTGGACGACGCGAAGAACAGCTCCCCCTCGACGGCGTACACCCGCTGCCCGTCGTCGTCGCTCGCGTCCAGGCGCGTGACCGTCGTGAAGTGCGCGACGCGGCGCGCGAACAGCACGATCGCGACCAGGACACCGGCGCCGACGCCGTACGCGAGGTTGTGCGTCGTCACGGTGACGACGACGGTCGTGAGCATCACCGTCGTCTCGGAGCGCGGCATCCGGCGCAGCGTGCGCGGGTGGACGGAGTGCCAGTCGAACGCGCCGACGGACACCATGATCATCACCGCGACCAGCGCCGCCATCGGCACGACCGCGACGACGTCGCCCAGCCCCACGACCAGCACCAGGAGGAACACCCCCGCCAGGAACGTGGAGATGCGCGTGCGCGCCCCGGAGATCTTCACGTTCATCATCGTCTGGCCGATCACCGCGCAGCCGCCCATGCCGCCGAAGAAGCCGGTGATGATGTTGGCGCCGCCCTGCCCCCACGCCTCGCGGGTCTTGTTCGAGTGGGTGTCGGTGATGTCGTCGACGAGCTTGGCCGTCAGCAGCGACTCCAGCAGGCCGACGAGCGCGACCGCGAGCGCGAAGGGCGCGATGATCCGGAGCGTCTCCAGGGTCAGCGGGACGTGCGGGATCAGCAGGCTCGGCAGGGACTCGGGCAGCTGGCCCTCGTCCCCGACGGTCGGGACCTTGATGGCACCGATCACGGTGGCGGCGGTGAGCAGGACGACCGCGACGAGCGGGGCCGGGACGGCCGTGGTCCAGCGCGGCAGCAGCACGATGACGACCACACCGACCGCGACCAGCGGGTAGACCAGGAACGGCACGCCCGTCAGGTGCGGCACCTGCGACATCAGCACCAGGATCGCCAACGCGTTGACGAACCCGACCATCACCGAGCGCGGGACGAAGCGCATGAGCCGCGCGACCCCCAGGAGCCCCAGCACCACCTGGATCACACCGGCGAGGACGATGGTCGCCATCAGGAAGTCGACGCCGTACCGCGGCGCGACGGGTGCGACGACGAGCGCGACCGCACCCGTGGCGGCGGAGATCATCGCCGGCCGGCCGCCGAGGAACGCGATCGACACCGCCATCGTGAAGGACGCGAACAGCCCGACCCGCGGGTCGACCCCGGCGATCACGGAGAAGGCGATCGCCTCGGGGATGAGCGCGAGCGCGACGACCAGCCCTGCCAGGGTCTCGGTCCGCAGCCGGCGCGGCGAGCGCAGCGCCGCCAGGACGGAGTGGGAGTCGTCGGCCTCGGGCGGGCCGGGCGCCTCGACCGGGGCCGGCGCGGGGTCGGGCAGGGCGAGGTGCTGGTCGTCGGGCATGCGGGCGTTCCGTTCGGGGGGAGGGAGGCGCCGCGCGGCCGGACGTGGGCGGCAGCCACAGCGCCCCGTCACGCTAACCGATCACGAGGCTTCCCCCGTGCCCCGCCCGACCCCCACACCCCCTGGCTCGCGAGACCGAGGAATCGGGGACGCCAGTCCACTGATTCCTCGATCTCGCGAGCCAGGTGTTCTTAGAGGAGGCGCACCCGCGCGTTGGTCAGGCCGCCCGTCAGCGGGCCTGCCGGACGGGGGCCGTCGAGCGGCTCACCCTGGAGGTCGGTGCCGAAGTCCGACGGGCGGCCGTCGGCGTCCTCGAACTCGGCGCCGACCAGACGCGTGGGCGGCAGGTCCGCGCCCGTGATCGTGTCGAGCACGGCGGCGTCCGCGCCCGGCACGTCGACCTCGAGCCACACCTCGTCGCCGTGGGTGACGACCTCGACGTGCGCCGGGCCCTCGAGCACCAGCGGGTCGGACTCGACGTCGGCGGGACGGGCGCCCCCGACGAACACGTTGCCGCGCGACCAGTACGGCTGCACGCGGCTGCCGAAGCGGTTGTGGTCGCCGTCCCAGCGGTCGCCCATCTCCGTCAGGTACTGCTCCAGGGACGTCGGGTAGCCGTCGTACGCGGCGGTGCCGGTCTGCGAGCCGATGCGACCCCAGGACTCGGGCGCGTACGCCGCGTCGAGGTCCCCGGCGGCGAAGACGTTGCCGATCCAGCGGTCGTCGCCCGTCAGCGTGACGGCGTACCCGGCGACCTGCGTCGAGTGCGGCCGGTGGTACGGCGTCGCGCGGTCGAGCATCTGCTTGAGGCCGACCGTCCCGCACAGCAGGTTGCGCACGTACGCACCGCCCTGGCTGTGGTTCTCGACCGACACGGGCGACGCCAGCACGTTGTGGTCGACGACGTACGGGCCGTGGCTGACCTCGATGAACAGGTCGCGGCTGTTGGCCCACAGGACGTTGCGCGTGATGCGCGTGCCCTGCGTCTGCCAGTCCAGCCAGATGCCCAGCGAGCAGTCGTGGATGCGGTTGTTCGCGATGACGACGTCGATCGGTGCGTGCAGCTTGATGCCCGCGATCTCGTGGCCGTAGAACGCGCGGTCGTTGGCGATGTCGTGGATGTGGTTGTCCTCGATGCGCGAGAACACGCAGCCCAGGTGCCCGACGACCGCGTTCTGGCCGCAGTGGTGGATGTGGTTGCGGCGCACGACGTGCGAGCCGATGTGCTCGCGGTCCCAGCCGATCTGCCGGGCGGAGAACACCGACTCGAGCTGGTACTGGTAGCCGGGCTTGTCGCCGCGGTCGGACGCGTAGTTGTCCCCCGTCGACGCCTCCTTGCCCAGCGAGACCGCCGAGCACGTCGCGTCGTGGATGTCGTTGTCCTCGATGATCCAGCCGCGCGCCCAGTTGGGGCCGATCAGGCCCGGCTGGTTGGCGGTCGGGGGCGCCCACTGCGTCGCCGCCTGGCACAGCTCGAAGCCGCGCACGGTGATGAAGTCGACGTGGTGGTCGGTGGGGAAGAACACCGCGCTGCGCACGTTGATCTCGACCAGCGCCGCATTGGGGTCGGCGTCGCCGAAGCTCGCGTGGATCGTCGTGACGTCCGGGCCGACCTCGGCGTGCCAGACGCGCGGCCTCCAGTCGGGGTCGGGGACGGGGACGGTCGTGCCGGTCCAGTCGTCCGTGATCTCGGTGCGACGCGGCGCGTTCGCGACGGCGTCGACGCTCGCGACCTCACCCAGGCGACGACCGTCGAGGTACACGGCACCGAGGTGCTGCTTGGGGTCGTCACGACCCGGCCGGACGATCCAGTCGCCGTCGACCTCGACCGCGAACGGGTTGACCTCGCCGAACAGCGTGTTCGGCACCTCGACGCGCCACACGCCGCCGCCGACGGGTTCCCAGCCGGTGACCTGCTCCGAGCCCGTGATGCGCACGTGCTCGCCGGGGGCGGCCTGGTACGTGATGCGACGCTCGTCGCTGCGGCCGCCACGGCGGGGACGGACCCACTCGCGGTAGGTGCCGGCGTGGACGGTGACCGTGTCACCGGCGCGTGCGAGCTGGGCGGCCCGGTCGATCGTGCGCAGCGGAGCGTCCTGCGTGCCGACGGCGTCGTCGGATCCGTGGACGGAGACATGCAGAGCGTTTGCCATGGCGAGACTTTACGTGGGCAGCCCGAACGAATCGACCCGGGTGAGCACGCCGTGCGGCGAGGGCGTGCCGTGCACGGTCCTGGGCGTCCGAGACCCCGGAGAACCACCCTCATCTCCCTTCCCAACGTATAGCGCAGGGGGTCTCTTGCGGCAAGGGCCCCGCGAGGGCGCATGATCGTGCCCGTGCCGCGCTCGCCCGCGGCGTCCCCGCCTCTGCCGAGGAGCCTTGCCGTGCCCGGACCCCGTCCTGCCCTGCCCACGTCCGCCTTCGCCCTGCCCGCCGCCCGCGCCGCCAAGGCCGACCCGGCGCTCGTCGAACGCGACGAGCAGCTGTTCGCCGCACTGGGCGCGACGCTCGACGAGCAGGTCGCCGACCTGCGCGAGCGCGTCGAGCGCTTGCGCCGCGCGCCCGGCGGTCACGGCCAGGCCGCGTTGGACCGCGACCAGGACATCCACCGGCTCAGCGGGCGGCTGCGGCTGCTCGAGCGGTTCGGGCTGGACCTGTGCCTGGGGCGCATGGTCCTCGAGGACAGCCCCGAGCCCGTCTACGTCGGACGCCTGGGCCTGACGACGAGCACCGGTGAGCGGCTGCTCGTCGACTGGCGCTCGCCGGCCGCCGAGCCGTACTTCGCGGCGACGCTCGCCCACCCGATGGGCCTGGTCAGCCGTCGACGCTACCGCTGGACCGAGGGGCGCGTCACGGACTACTGGGACGAGGTGTTCACGCCCGAGGGGTACGACCAGGCCGCCGCGCTCGACGACCAGTCCGCGTTCATCGCGAGCCTGGGCGCGAGCCGCTCGGCGCACATGCGTGACGTGCTCGGCACGCTGCAGGCCGACCAGGACGCGATCATCCGGGCGGCGTCGCGGACACCGCTCGTCGTCGACGGCGGGCCCGGCACCGGCAAGACCGTCGTGGCCGTGCACCGCGCCGCGTACCTGCTGCACTCCGACCCGCGCCTGCGGGACCGGCACGGGCGCGTGCTGCTCGTCGGGCCGCACCGGCAGTACCTGTCCTACGTCGCCGACGCGCTGCCGGGGCTGGGCGAGGAGGGCGTGCTGACGTGCACGGTGCGGGACCTGGTGCCGCAGGGTGCGACGGCGGCGCCGGAGACGGACCCGCGGGTCGCGCGCCTGAAGGCGTCGGTGGGCATGGTGCGGGCGATCGAGCCGGCCGTGCGCTTCTCGGAGCGCCCGCCGACGCAGGGCATGCGTCTGATGACGCCCTGGGGCGAGGTGTCGTTGAGCGCCGACGACTGGGCCGACGCCTTCGACGCCCCCGACCCCGGCACCCCGCACAACGAGGCGCGCGACCAGGCGTGGGAGGCGCTCGTCGAGATCATCACCGACGGCCTGACGGACGACGTCCCGGTCGACCAGCTGCGTCGCGCACTCACGCGTGATGCCGAGCTGACCAGCACCTTCACGCGCTGCTGGCCCATCATCGAGGCCGCCGACCTCGTCGCGGACCTGTGGTCCGTGCCCGCGTACCTGCGGCTGTGCGCGCCGTGGCTCACCCCGGACGAGGTGCGTCTGCTGCAGCGCGACGACCCGCGCGCGTGGACCGAGGCGGACCTGCCGCTGCTCGACGCGGCCCGTCGGCGCCTCGGCGACCCCGCGGAGTCGCGGCGGCGACGTCGGCGCGGCGCCCAGGTCGCCGCCGAGC
>JADGMW010000109.1_pt2 | contig 58901 bp, 58 predicted proteins | sample 8641801 | NCBI WGS metagenome assembly JADGMW01 (sample SAMN16272018, study PRJNA661076) | feces metagenome | isolation source: fecal sample from diarrhoea affected cattle A | host: Bos taurus | place: South Africa: Lokaleng Village, Mahikeng | collected 2019-09
CCCGAGTCCGCATTCATCTCGCCGCGACTCGAGGTCCACGAGGGGCTCGATGCGCGACGCGGTGTGGCGATCTTCGGAGCCGGCGTCCTCGGTGGTGTTCTCGCGGCGGCGCGCCTGCGCCGCAAGTGATCCCGGAGACGCGCCGACGTTGCACGTGAGGGTGCGGGCGCGTCTGCGACGCACGGACAGACGGCAGCGCGGGCCCGTCCCCGAGGGGCCGGACCCGCGCTGCGCGGTGTGTGCGTGTCAGCGAGCGAACATCAGCGCGCGCTTGACTTCCTGGATCGCCTTCGTCACCTGGATGCCACGAGGGCAGGCGTCGGTGCAGTTGAAGGTGGTGCGGCAACGCCACACGCCTTCCTTGTCGTTGAGGATGTCCAGACGCTCGGCAGCACCTTCGTCACGCGAGTCGAAGATGAAGCGGTGAGCGTTGACGATGGCAGCGGGACCGAAGTAGCTGCCGTCGCTCCAGTACACCGGGCACGACGTGGTGCAGCAGGCGCAGAGGATGCACTTGGTGGTGTCGTCGAACCGCGCACGGTCGGCCTGCGACTGGATGCGCTCGCGGGTCGGCTCGTTGCCCGTCGTGATGAGGAACGGCTTCACGGCGCGGAACGCGTCGAAGAAGGGTTCCATGTCGACGATGAGATCCTTCTCGACCGGCAGGCCGCGGATGGGCTCGACGGTGATGGTGACCGGCTTGCCGTCCTTGGGGAGCATGTCCTTCATCAGGATCTTGCACGCCAGGCGGTTGACGCCGTTGATCCGCATCGCGTCGGAGCCGCAGACGCCGTGTGCGCAGCTACGACGGAACGTCAGGGTGCCGTCGAGGTAGCCCTTCACGTACAGCAGCAGGTTGAGCATCCGGTCCGTGGGGAGCGCAGGCACCTGGAACGAATCCCAGTGCTGGCCCTTGTCGTCCTCCGGGTTGAACCGTGCGATCTTGAGCGTGACCATCACGGCGCCCTCGGGAACGGGAGGCAGATCCGCGGCGGCGGTGTCGTTGATTCTTTCGACAGTTGTCATCAGTACTTCCGCTCCATCGGCTCGTACCGTGTCTGGACCACTGGCTTGTAGTCCAGGCGGATATCGGAGATAAGGTCCTCACCTACTTTGTACGCCATCGTGTGCTTCATGTAATTGGCGTCGTCGCGGTTCGGGTAGTCCTCGCGAGCGTGACCGCCGCGGGACTCCTTGCGGTTGAGAGCACCCACCACGGTGACCTCGGCCATTTCCAGAAGGAAGCCGAGTTCGACCGCCTCGAGCAGGTCGCTGTTGTAGCGCTTGCCCTTGTCGTGGACGGTGATTTCCTTGTAGCGCTTCTTCAGCTCGTGGATGTCGTCGAGCGCCCGCGTGAGGGTTTCCTCGGTGCGGAACACCGACGCGTTGTTGTCCATCGTCTGCTGCAGGTCGCTGCGGATGTCGACGACGCGTTCCTTGCCGCCGGCGTGCAGGATCCGGTCGAGCCACTCGTCGACGTACTTCGTCGGGGCCTCGGGCAGCTCGGCGAACTCGTGGCTGTTCGCGTACTCGGCAGCTGCGATACCGGCGCGACGGCCGAACACGTTGATGTCGAGCAGGGAGTTGGTGCCGAGACGGTTGGCGCCGTGGACGGACACGCAGGCGCATTCGCCGGCGGCGTAGAGGCCCTTGACGACGTCGGTGCTGTTGCGCAGAACCTCACCGTCGACGTTGGTGGGGATGCCGCCCATCACGTAGTGGCACGTCGGGTACACGGGGACCAGTTCGGTGACCGGGTCGACGCCGAGGTAGGTCCGCGCGAACTCGGTGATGTCGGGGAGCTTCTCCTCGAGAACGTCCTCACCGAGGTGGGTCACGTCGATGTAGACGTAATCCTTGTTCGGTCCGGCACCGCGACCCTCGAGCACCTCGAGGACCATCGACCGGGCGACGATGTCGCGGGGCGCGAGGTCCTTGATGGTGGGCGCGTAGCGCTCCATGAACCGCTCGCCGTCGGCGTTGCGGAGGATACCGCCCTCGCCGCGGACCGCCTCCGAGATGAGGATGCCCAGGCCCGCGAGACCCGTCGGATGGAACTGGTGGAACTCCATGTCCTCGAGCGGCAGGCCCTTGCGGAAGATGATGCCCATGCCGTCACCGGTGAGGGTGTGCGCGTTGGACGTCGTCTTGTACATCCGGCCCGAGCCGCCCGTGGCGAACACGATCGACTTGGCGTGGAAGACGTGGATCTCGCCGGTGGACATCTCGTACGCGATCACACCGGTCGCGACGGGGCCGTCCGGGGTCTCCGTGAGGGCGATGTCGAGCGCGTAGAACTCGTTGAAGAACTCGACGTCGTGCTTGACGCAGTTCTGGTAGAGCGTCTGGAGGATCATGTGGCCGGTGCGGTCGGCGGCGTAGCAGGCGCGGCGAACCGGAGCCTTGCCGTGATCGCGCGTGTGGCCACCGAACCGGCGCTGGTCGATCTTGCCTTCGGGGGTGCGGTTGAAGGGCAGACCCATCTTTTCCAGGTCGAGCACCGCGTCGATGGCTTCCTTCGCCATGATCTCGACCGCGTCCTGGTCGGCGAGGTAGTCGCCGCCCTTGACGGTGTCGAAGGTGTGCCATTCCCAGTTGTCTTCCTCGACGTTGGCGAGGGCTGCGCACATGCCGCCCTGGGCTGCGCCGGTGTGGCTGCGCGTCGGGTAGAGCTTGGTGAGTACCGCGGTGCGGGCGCGGGGGCCGGCTTCGATGGCCGCGCGCATGCCGGCGCCGCCGGCGCCGACGATGACTACGTCGTAACGATGTTCCTGCATGGAGTTCTAGCTCCCCTAGCTCGCGGTGATGTTGGGGTCGAAGGTGAAGATCACGTAGGTACCCAGGCCCATGATCAGGATCATCGACACGAGCAGAATCGTGTTGAGCCAGAAACGGGTGGAGTCCTTGCGTGCGTAGTCCGCGATGACGGTGCGCAGGCCGTTACCGCCGTGCAACTGCGCAAGCCAGAGCATCGACAGATCCCAGATCTGCCAGAACGGGCTGGACCAGCGACCCGCGACGAACGCGAAGTTGATGCGGTGCACGCCGTCGTCGAGCATCAGCATGATGAACAGGTGACCGAGCACCAGAATGATCAGGGCGAGGCCGGAGAGGCGCATGAACAGCCACGCGTAGAGCTCGAAGTTGTTGTTCGAGACGCGACGCGGCGAGCGCGGATTGTCCAGGCTCGCGGGGCGGTCGTGCGAGGTGCCCAGGGTCTTTGCTTCGGTCATGTCAGTGCCCCGCAAACATGTTGTAGAAGATGCGTCCGGCCGCGGGGATCATCACCACGAACCAGATCGCGAGAATGGTCCAGAGCATCACTCGCTGGTACTTCGGGCCCTTGGACCAGAAGTCGATGAGCATGACCCGCAGACCGTTCAGCGCGTGGTAGAGCACCATCGCGACGAGACCGAGTTCCATGAGACCGACGATGGGGTTCTTGTAGGTCTCGATGACGCTGTCATAGGTCTCGGGATTGACCCGGACGAGTGCCGTGTCCAGGACGTGGACGAATAGGAAGAAGAAGGTCGCCACGCCGGTGATCCGGTGTAGAACCCAGGACCACATGCCGGGGTCCCCCCGGTAAAGCGACCGTGTGCGCCCCGCCTGTGCGGGGGCGGCTTCAGTCGTGCTGCTCATCGAGTGCTGTGCCTCCAACGTCAATGGTGGACGCGTCGAGCCGTTCATTACTGTCGGGGAATACCGCAGCACGGGCTCGACGAACCGGAACCGACTTGGTTCGACTCTAAACCCAACGCAAACCCGGGAACTAATCTCATCCCCGATTCGTACGGCCCCCAAATAACAAGTTAGGTATGCCTTTCCAACTGTGACGGCGACCGGTGGGGGTACCGCAACGTTGCCTGTACCACCGTGACAGGATGATCAACCATGCCGGACATCGACTGGAAAATGTTGCGCGCCAAAGCACATGACGTTATGACCCGTGCCTATGCGCCCTATTCGAACTTTCCCGTCGGGGCGGCGGGCCTTACGGTCGATGGTCGCATGGTCACCGGGTGCAATGTGGAAAATGTCTCACATGGGCTGGGACTTTGTGCCGAAACTGTACTCGTCGGTAACTTGTTTTCCGAAGGTGGCGGGCGTCTTCTCGCCGTGACCGTGTGCGACGCGCGAGGCGAAATTCTGACGCCCTGCGGACGCTGTCGCCAACTCCTCCTCGAACACGGCGGACCCGGTCTCGTCGTCGACTCCGCTCCGCATCCGCGGACCATGTCCGAATTGCTTCCCGATGCCTTCGGTCCCGAGCAACTCGCGGCCGTGCGGGTCGAGCGAGGCCGCGATGCCTGACATCATCGGCATCATCCACCGCAAGCGTGACGGACACGAGCTTTCCGGCACCGAGATCGACTGGGTGATCGAAGCGTTCACCCACGGCATCGTCGAGGACGCGCAGATGTCCGCGCTCGCGATGGCGATCTGGTTCCGGGGGATGACCCGCGCGGAGATCGCCCGGTGGACCACCGCGATGACCGACTCCGGACGTCGGCTCGACTTCACCGGACTCGGCCTGCGCACCGTCGACAAGCATTCGACCGGCGGGGTCGGCGACAAGATCACCTTGCCGCTCGCTCCGCTTGTCGCCGCGTGCGGCGTCGCCGTTCCGCAGCTGTCCGGCCGGGGTCTCGGCCACACCGGCGGCACCCTCGACAAGCTCGAGGCGATTCCGGGGTGGCGCGCCGATCTGAGCACCGTCGAGATGGCCGAGATACTGACCGACCCCGCCGTCGGAGCGGTCGTGTGCGCCGCGGGCGCCGACCTCGCTCCCGCCGACCGCAAGCTCTACGCGCTGCGCGACGTCACCGGGACGGTCGAATCGATCCCGCTCATCGCCAGTTCGATCATGAGCAAGAAGATCGCGGAAGGCGCCGGCGCCCTCGTGCTCGACGTCAAGGTCGGCACCGGTGCCTTCATGACCGAACTCGGCGAGGCACGCGAACTCGCACGGATCATGGTCGAGCTCGGTAGCGACGCCGATCTCCCGACCACCGCGTTGATCACCCGGATGGACACTCCGCTCGGACGTACCGCGGGCAACGCCCTCGAAGTGCGCGAGGCGGTCGAGGTGCTCGCCGGGGGAGGGCCCGGCGACGTCGTGGAACTCACCCTCGCCCTGGCTCGGGAGATGCTGGCAGCCGCAGGGATCGACGATGTGGACCCGGCCGAGCGGTTGCGCGACGGCAGCGCGATGGACCGGTGGCGGTCGATGATCGCGGCGCAAGGCGGCGATCCGGACGCACCCTTGCCGACCGCGACGCACGCCGAGACGCTGTATGCCGACGCAGACGGTGTGCTCGCCGAACTCGACGCTCTCGCCGTCGGGAAGGCGGCGTGGCGGCTCGGCGCCGGACGAGAACACCAGGGCCAGGCCGTGCAGCCGGGCGCGGGAGTCGAACTGCACGCCGTCGTCGGCGACACCGTCCGCAAGGGACAACCCGTCGCGACGCTCCACACCGACACGCCCGGGCGGTTTCCCGCCGCGCTGGGTGCGTTGCGTGGCGGGCTCAGCGTCTCCGAGACGGCGCCGCCGCCGCGCCCGCTGATCGTCGAGCGGATCACGCCGTAGCGGACTACCGTCCCGAAACATGAGTGACGAGTCGGTGGTTCCCGGAATGTTCGACGGCAGGGCCGAGTCGGTGAAGCTCGCGCCGAAAGTGCTCCTGCACGACCACCTGGACGGCGGGCTGCGTCCCGGGACGGTTCTCGAACTCGCCGACGCGTGCGGCTGGTCGCTTCCCGCCGACACCGAAGACGACCTTGCCCGCTGGTTCCGGGAGTCGGCCGACAGCGGCACCCTCGTCCGGTACCTCGAGACGTTCGAGCACACCGTCGCGGTGATGCAGACGCCGGAAGGTCTCGAGCGCGTGGCACGGGAATGCGTGATGGACCTGGCGGACGACGGGGTCGTGTACGCCGAGGTCAGGTTCGCGCCCGAACAACACCTCGAGCGCGGACTGACGCTCGACGAGGTGGTCGAGCATGTCCTCGAAGGCTTCCGCGCCGGCGAGTCGGAGGCGCGTGCCGCCGGGCGCCCCATCATCGTCGGGTGTCTGCTCACGGCGATGCGCCATGCCGCGCGATCCCGGGAGATCGCAGAACTCGCGGTCCGGTTCCGTGACCGGGGAGTGGTGGGTTTCGACATCGCCGGCGCGGAGGCCGGTAATCCGCCCAGCCGCCACCTCGATGCCTTCGAATACACGCGAGCAGCCAACGCGCACTTCACTATTCATGCGGGCGAGGCATTCGGTCTGCCGTCCATCCACGAGGCCGTAGCTTTCTGCGGTGCCGACCGGCTCGGTCACGGCGTCCGCATCCTCGACGACATCGTGCTGGGCGAGAACGGCGAGCCACGGCTCGGGCTGCTGGCGAGCTACGTCCGCGACAAGCGCATCCCGCTCGAGCTGTGCCCGAGTTCCAACGTGCAGACCGGGGCCGTGCTGACACTCGCGGAACATCCGTTCGACCTGCTCGCGCGGTTGCGTTTCCGCGTCACCGTCAACACCGACAATCGGTTGATGAGCGACACCACCATGACCAAGGAGATGGTGCAGCTCGCCGACACGTTCGGGTACGGCTGGGCCGACCTCGAGCGTTTCACGATCAACGCGATGAAGTCGGCGTTCCTGCCGTTCGATCAGCGGCTCGCCCTGATCGACGACGTCATCAAACCGGGTTACGCCGTCCTGATCGGCTGAGCGGGCCGAAGCGGTGCGAACGCGTCAGTTCTTGTTCAGCCGTGCTTCGAACTCGCGCTCGAGTTCACGCCACGCGAGAGCTTCGGCGTCGAACGGTGCGCTCGGAGCGAGGCGGCCCGGGTCGGGTTCGAGAACGTAGTTGACGAACCATCCCAGCTCCGTGGATGCCGCGAGGGCCGCTTCGGTGCTGTCGTCGTTCGCGTAACCGGCGGCGTCGGTGAACAACTCGACGGCGAGCTCGAGTTGTTCCGGGTCGACGGCGGCGATGCCCTCGGCGATGTCGTCGGCGATGCCCGTGAGCACGTAGACGTTGTCGTCGATGACGGCGACCTCGAGCGACCCGTCGACCGCAGCGATCCGGATCTCCTCGTACGTTTCGAGCTGGGACATGTCGTGGTCGTGGTTGTCGGCGAGATACCGCGCGAGAACACGCTCGGACGGGAAGACGAAGATCCGTCCCTCCTGCCCGAGGAACACCGCGTCGTCGTCGAGGTAGCAACGCAGGGTGAACCACGTACCGTCCGACGTGATGATCTTGATGGGGTCGATGCCGACGGAGGCCCAGAAGTCGTCTTCGTCGTCGTCGAGGAACTCGTACTCGTCGTTGTCGACCTCGTCCTGGACCGTGTCGTCGGCTTCCAGTTCGTTCTCGTCCGAGGCCACCAGTTCCGACTCGATCTCGGCCACGACCGCCTCGTCCACCGCCGGCGTGGTCACCACGGCGTCGAGTGCGTCGATCACCGCGTCCCAGTCTTCGGCGATCGCGGTGCCGATGCTGTTCCACAGCTCGTGTCCCTCGCGGCCCGCGACGGCCGACGCGCCGTGGCGGAGCAGGGTATCGACTTCGGTCCGCTCGAAGAACTTGGTGACGACATCGAGTTCGCACACGTCGCCGAGGATGCTGACGATGTCGAACGTGTCCTGCAGTTCGGAGATCGACTCGGCGTCGGGATCGGCGGCCGCAAGTTCCGGTACGCCGATCAGGTCGTACGAGTGGGCGTCGTCGGGTTCGAACTCGACAGCGGCGAGCTTGGCGACCACGGGCCACGCGGGATGCTCCACGAGATCGTTGTCGCCACCGGAGCGGACGAACGCCACCATCGCGGCCACGCTCGGGAATCCGTACAGGTCGTCGCCGTGGCCGAGAAACGCCTCCCATTCGTCGTCGCCCTCACGCCAGCGCGGTGCCCACAGGGTCACGAGGTCGCCGTCGGTGAGACCGAGCTCTATCGGGACGATGTCTCCAGCCATGGCGCGAAGCCTAGCCATGTCGTCGCCGAGAATATAGCCGGGGTGGCAAGCAGCACGTCATCGAAGCGCACCCCGAAGGTCGTCGACGAGTGCGACCCGCTGTGCGGCGGCTGCCTCGGCCGCCGCATGGACTGTCGTGAGGATCGATGCCGCGAGCTCTCGCGCGTCCATGCGGCATGCTGCTTCCTCCAGCCGAAGATCCGCGAGGGCGCCCGTCCCGTCGACGCGCGCGGCGATCCGGCCGTCCGGACTCTGCGCGGTCGCCCGGATGCCGTGTATCCCTTCCAAGGTGCTCTCGAGAGCGTCGAGTTTCGTGCGGACGCGATCGACGATCGCCGTCACCTGCTGTTCACTCATCGGTGGTCCCCCTTGTTCTCGTCGGATTCGGGCGTGCGGCTTCCGGCTCGGTCACGACCGGTGGGCGGCCGGCGCGTCGCCGTACGAAAAATGCCGCATCCGGTCGAGCACTTCGCGTGGGACGCCCTGTTCGTGCAGTTCTCGGTGACGGAGAGTCGCGGCTTCCTGTGCGGCGACGCGATTCAGGGCGAGGATCTCGTCGGCGAGCGCACCCGCGCCGTAGCGAAGTTCGCGGGGATCGATGCGCAGCTCGACCGGGAGACCGTCGTCGGTGGTCCGCACCGAGATCGTGCCCGCGCGATTGTGGGCGATCGCGGTGATCGGGGCGGTCGGCGGAACGGGAGTCGTGAGATCCATATCCGGTTGGACGCAGGGACTGCCCGGGTGGTTCCCGGCCCGGACGATTCCGGTCGGCCGGCGTACACCGTTCACGCAGTCGTCGGCCGGTAGAACCCCTGGAACGCCATGCCGCCGTTGCCGGTGCGGATCGGGGTGACCGCGACGGGATCGCCTGCTTCCACCATCATTCCGTTGCCGACCACCATCGCGACGTGCCCGTCCCAGACCGCGAGGTCGCCCGGCAGGACCGATCCCGGATCGACGCGTTGCCCGACGTCCTGCTCCTGCGCCAGGCGTGGGATCTCCACGCCCGCTTCGGCGTAGGCGTACTGCGTCAAACCGCTGCAGTCCAGTCCGCTGCCGGGCGACGTGCCGCCCCACAGGTACGGCGTGCCCTGCTGCTCGAGCGCGCGGCGGACGGCCGTCGCCGCGGCGGCATTGGGGGCGGTGCTGACGCTGCCGTCGGGAAGGACCACCTCGGTTCCGGTGTCCCCGGATCGGCTTCCCACCATCGCGTGCGCGGCGGGGTCGGCCGCGGACGGCGCGTCCACCGGGGTGTGCTCGGGGAGCAGCGCGGTCAGCCGGTCGGTGAGATCCGCGAGGGTCGACACGACCCGGGTGAGCACCCGCAGACCCTCGGCGATGTGCTCGACCGCGACGGTGAGCAGCATCAGCTGACCGTGCGGCAGACCCGCCACGGGTGCCGCCCGATTCGCGAACGCGAGGAACGAGTCGACGAGCCGTTGGAGTTCGGCGGTGCCGGTCGCGACGGTGACCGTCGCCTCCAGCGCGACGGCCGCGATGCCGAGTCCACGGTCGGCGGCCACCAGGACATCGGACACCACCCGTTCGGCGCCGGCGACGGCATTCTCCGCGGCGGGCCCTGCCCACGCCCACGCAAGCTCGGCGACGGCGTCCCGCCCGGCCGCATGAACCTCCTCCGCGAGTTGTGCTCCTACCCGTAGGAGGGCGCCCGGATCCGGTGCCGGGGCAGAAGCGGAACCGAAGGCGTCGAGCAACTCCCTCAGGGGCGCTGTCAGCAGGTCGCCGCCGACGGCCGCGATCACGCGTCGTCCTGCACGGCCAGCAGACGCCGCGCCACCGCGTCGACCGAACGCTCGTATGCCGCCGCCGACGCCGTTGCTGCCGCACTCATCCCGGCGAGGGCGCCGCCGAGGCGATCGAGGTCGCGTCCGTGGGCGTCGTGCGTCGCAACGAGCGCGGCGAAGAACGTCGCACCCACGGGGCCGAGCACCGGACCGAGCAGGGCGGGGTCACCGTCCCGGGTGTGTGCTGCCGCACTGTGCATGCGTTCGGCCAGTGCGGCAGCCCGGTGCCCGAACGCCGCGATCGTCGCGGTGTCGGCGCGGACCGCCACCACGGTTCCTTCGTGCGGTCCGCCGCCGAATTGCCGGTCCCTGTCGAGTTCTTCCGACACTCGTCCCCCCGTGGTCGATTGCGGTGTCCACCGTCACGTCGAGCGCGGCGCGAGGTGGACATTCCTCATCGGGGTTCGACGCATAGCGGACGGGTCCGGTTCCCTCGTACCTGCACGTGTCGTGAGCGCTCTATCCTTTTCTGCATGGACATGCTCGTTGTCGACCACCCGCTCGCTGCTTCTCTCCTCACCATTCTTCGCGACGAACGCAGCGACAACGCTGCATTCCGAGACGCGTTGAGCCGGCTCACCCAGATGCTCGTCTACGAGGCGGTGCGCGACGCGCCGGTCGAGAAGTTCGAGGTCAAGTCGCCGGTGGCGGTCACCGAGGGCGTGCGGTTGCAACAGCCGCCGTTGCTCGTCCCCGTCCTGCGCGCCGGACTCGGCATGGTCGACCAGGCCCACGCCCTGATCCCTCAGGCTCGGGTGGGATTCGTGGGTCTTGCCCGCGACGAGAAAACCTTCGAGCCGGTGCCGTATCTCGAGTCGCTGCCCGAGAACCTGTCCGGGTTGCCCGTGTTCGTGCTCGATCCGATGCTCGCGACGGGAGGTTCGATGGTGCACACCCTCGACCTGCTCGTGGCGCGCGGCGCCACCGACATCACCGCGGTGTGTGTCGTCGCGGCACCGCAGGGTGTCGATGCGCTGGCAGCGTCCGGTCATCCGGTCCGCCTGGTGACCGCGTCGGTCGACGAGGGCCTCAACGACAACAAGTACATCGTGCCGGGTCTCGGCGATGCCGGAGATCGCCAGTACGGTCCCCGGTAGTCCGGGGAAGTCGCATCCCGAGCCGGTCGATCAGAGCACCGAGTCGCCGAGTGCGGAGGCCCACTCGCGGAGAGCTTCGAGAGTTGTCTCCGCGGTGGAGCGGTCGCCGTCGGTGACGACCTCGAGGTAGAACTTCAGCTTCGGTTCGGTGCCGGACGGCCGCACCACCACCCGCACGGTCGGGCCCTCGAACACGAGAGCGTCGGTGTTCAGCGGTCCGCCGGCCGCCGCCAGGTCGGTGGCCGTCACCGCCTCGCCTGCGAGCGTGCGCGGTGGCGACGACCTCAGATGCGCCATGATCTCGTCGATGCGGCCCAGATCGTCGACCCGCAGCGAGACCTGATCGCCCATGTGGATACCGAACTCGCGGTACAGGTCGTCGAGGGTATCGAGAAGCGTGCGCCCCGACGCTTTCAGAGCCGCAACGTAGTCCGCGACCACGACGGCGGTGCCGATGCCGTCCTTGTCGCGCACCGCGTCGGGGTCGACGCAGTGACCGATCGCCTCCTCGTATGCGTAGACCAATCCGTCTCCGGCGCGGGCGAGCCACTTGAAGCCGGTCAGGGTCTGGGCGAACCGGGCGCCGCGCGCCGCGGCGAGCTTGCCCAGCAGCGTCGAGGACACGATGGTCGTGGCGACGAGCGGGTCGGGCGGCGCCGAGCCCAGGATGCGCTCGCCGAGCAGCACCCCGGTCTCGTCACCGCGCAGCATCCGCCACCCGTCCGCGGTGGGTACTCCGACCGCACAGCGGTCGGCGTCGGGATCGAGGGCGAGGGCCACGTCGGCACCGACGGCGGAGGCGAGTGCCAGCAGCGCGTCGGACGCACCGGGCTCCTCGGGGTTGGGGAAGGCGACCGTGGGAAAGGCGGGGTCGGGGGCGAACTGGGACGCGACGACATGCACGTCGTCGAACCCCGCGGCGCGCAGCGCAGCGACGGCGGTCTCCCCGCCGACACCGTGCAGCGGGGTCAGGGCGATCCGCACATCCCGCCGCGGTGAGCGCGGCAACGTCGCCACCCGTGCGAGATACCGCTCGAGGAGTTCTTCACCCGAGGTGACGACGGTGGTGCGCGGAATCTGTGCCGCGTCCGGTGCTGCATCGATCGCGGCTTCGATCTCGCGGTCGGCGGGTGCGACCAACTGTGCGCCGCCCGAGAGATACACCTTGTAGCCGTTGTCGCCGGCCGGGTTGTGCGACGCCGTGATCTGAACTCCCGCAACGGCTCCGAGGTCGCGTACCGCGAACGCGGTGACGGGAGTGGGAAGCGGGCGGGGCAGTGCCACCACGTCGAACCCGGCCGCCGCGAGGACTTCCGCCGCGGCAGCGAAGAAGTCCGCCGAGCCGGTCCGGGCGTCGCGCCCGACGACGACGGTGCCGCCGCCGTGGCCACGGTCGGTCAGCCAGCGTGCGAGGCCCGCCGTGGCACGGACGACCACGGGCACGTTCATCCGGTCGGGCCCGTCGCCCACCGGGCCGCGCAGCCCGGCGGTGCCGAAACGCAACGTCACAGCCGCGCTGCCAGGTCGCGGAGCAGATCGCCCATCCGGGTGGCTGCGTCGCGACCCGCCGCGAGGACTTCCGCGTGGTCGAGGTGCGCGCCGGTGATGCCGGCGGCGGCGTTGGTGACGAGGGAGACGCCGAGCACCCGCGCACCGGCGGCGCGCGCGGCGATCGTCTCGTGCACGGTGGACATGCCCACGAGATCTGCGCCGAGGGTGCGCAGCATCCGGATCTCCGCGGGCGTCTCGTAGTGGGGGCCGGGCAGTCCCGCGTAGACGCCCTCGGCGAGGCTGGGGTCGATCTCGCGCGCCAGTGCACGTAGATCTGCGGAATACGCGTCGACGAGGTCCACGAACTGCGCACCTCGCAACGGCGACCGGCCGGTGAGATTGAGATGGTCGGAGATCAGCACCGGCTGACCTACCGCGAAATCGGGATCGATACCGCCGGCGGCGTTGGTGAGGATCACGGTGTGCGCGCCCGCAGCGACGGCCGTGCGGACGGGATGGACCACACGGGTGAGGTCGTGACCTTCGTAGGCGTGGCTGCGGCCCGCCAGAACGAGAACCGCGTTGTCGCCTGCCCGCACCGAGTGCACGGTGCCGGGATGTCCGGCTGCGGTGGGCGGCGCAAAGCCGGGGAGTTCGCTCATCGGCACGGTGGCGACGGGCGTGCCGAACCTCTCGACGGCCGCGCGCCACCCCGAGCCCAGGACGACGGCGACGCCGTGCGCAGGCACCGACGAACGTTCGGCGATGACGGCGGCGGCAGCGATCGCTTCGGCTGCGGGATCGAGAATGACGTCCGGGTGTCCCATGACACGGACCCTAACGTCCCGGCCGTGGTTACTTGCGAGTAACCACGGGCGTTATCCTGGCTCGCATGCCCTATCTCGAACGCGACGGCGACGTCTTCGTACTGCACCTCGGCGACCGCGACGCGGAAGCGACGGACAACCGTTTCCACCCGGATCGGCTCGCGGCGATCGGCGCGCTGCTCGACGAGGTCGAAGCGCACGACGGCCCCGCGGCCCTCGTCACCGCAGCGACGGGCAAGTTCTGGAGCAACGGACTCGACACCGACTGGGTGTTCGCGAACCTGACGGAACTGCCCGGGTACCTCGATACCGTGCACGACCTCTACGTGCGGATACTGACCTTCCCCGCCGCCACGGTCGCTGCCGTGCAGGGCCACGCGTTCGGTGCCGGAGCCATGCTTGCGCTGGCCCATGATTTCCGTGTCATGCGAGCGGACCGGGGATTCTGGTGCCTGCCCGAGGTGCAGCTGAACATGCCGTTCACGGTGGGGATGTCGGCGCTGGTCCGGTCCCGGCTGCCGATCCAGACCGCGGTGGAGGCCATCACGACCGGTCGCCGTTACGGGGGCACCGACGCCGTGGCGTCCGGCATCGTCGAGCAGACCGTCGACGGTGACGCGGTACTCGCCGCGGCCGTCGAACGCGCCGCCGCGCTCACCGGCACCCGGGGCAAGAACCTCACGACCATCAAGCGTGGTCTGCACGCCCCTCTGATCGCTGCTCTCGAGATACGGACGGACGCGTCGAACTTCGTGCTCGGCTGACGCTGCCGCCCGATCCGTCGGGTCGGTCCGGCATGACAGACTGGACAGCGTGACGACACTTGCCGACAGCGCGATCGAGGCTGCTTCAGACACCTTGATCGCGCTGTCGCATTCGATTCACGCCGAACCGGAACTCGCCTTCGAGGAGTACCGCAGCGCCGCGAAGATCATCGACGTGCTGCGCGGCTGCGGTTTCGAGGTGCGCACCGGTATCGCCGACCTGCCGACCGCCTTCGATGCCCGGTTCGGCAGTGGCGACCTGGTGCTCGCGTTCTGCGCCGAGTACGACGCGCTGCCCGGCATCGGACACGCGTGCGGGCACAACATCATTGCTGCGGCCGCGGTCGGCGCGGGCATCGGTCTGGCCGCGCTCGCGGACGAACTCGGCGTCACCGTCCGCGTGATCGGTACGCCCGCCGAGGAAACCGGTGGCGGCAAGGTTCTCATGCTCGAACGCGGAGTATTCGACGACGTCGGCGCGGCGATGATGGTGCATCCCGGACCGATCGACATCACCGGTGCGACCTCGCTCGCACTCTCCGACATCGCCGTCGATTACCTGGGCCGCGAGGCCCACGCCTCCGCGGCCCCGGAACACGGGCGCAACGCCGCGGACGCCGCCACCGTCGCGCAGGTCGCCGTCGGCCTGCTGCGGCAGCACCTGCACCCGGGCCAGCAGATCCACGGCATCGTCGGCTACGGCGGCGCCGCCCCCAACATCGTGCCCGGCCACACCGAGCTTCTCTACTACCTGCGCGCGACCTCGGCCGAACTGCTCGACGACCTCGGCCGGCGTGCGGAGGGCTGTTTCGCAGCCGGCGCACTCGCGACGGGCTGCACACACCGGATCAGGACGGTGTCGCCGCCCTACACGGAGCTCACACCCGACCCGTGGCTGGTGCAGGCATATCGTGAGGAGATCATCGGGCTCGGCCGCGCGCCGTTGCCCGCCGAAGAGGAAGGATCGCGCCCGCTGGGCAGCACCGACATGGGAAACGTGACGAACGTGGTGCCAGGAATTCATCCGGTCATCGGATTGGACTCCGGTGGTGCCGTGACGCATCAGGAAGCGTTCGCCGCGGCATGCGTCACCGACTCGGCCGACCGCGCAGTTCTCGACGGCGCGCGTGCTCTCGCAGCGACCGCTGCGCGCGCTGCCGCCGATCCCGTCCAGCGCGCCCGGTTGCTCGAGGGAGTCGAGCGCCGATGAATCCGTACGTGGAGAAGTGGCTCGGCGCGCACACCGAAGATCTCAGTGCCTGGCGCCGGCATCTGCATGCCAATCCGGAACTCGCACGTCAGGAGTACGCCACCACGGAGTTCGTCGCGCGGCACCTGACCGCCGCGGGACTCGCTCCGAAGGTGCTGCCTCGCGGAACAGGCCTCATCTGCGACCTGGGCCCCACCGGCGGTCCGCGTATCGCGCTACGTGCCGACATGGACGCGCTGCCGCTCCAGGAGATGACCGGTCTGCCGTTTTCGTCGACTGTGCCGGGTGTCTCTCACGCCTGCGGCCACGACGCACACACCACGGTGCTGCTCGGTACGGGTCTCGCGCTCGCGTCGATGCCCGAGTTGCCGGTCGGTGTGCGGTTGGTGTTCCAGCCCGCCGAGGAAGTGATGCCGGGCGGCGCTCTCGACGTGGTCGCCGCCGGTGGCCTGGACGGGGTGTCGCGGATCTTCGCGCTGCACTGCGACCCGCGGCTCGAGGCGGGCAAGGTCGGGATGCGGACCGGCGCGATCACGTCCGCGGCAGATACCGTCGAACTGGTCCTGGACTCTCCGGGCGGTCACACCTCGCGCCCGCACCTCACCGGCGACCTCGTGTACGGGCTGGGTGCGGTGATCACCGGCTTGCCGGGACTGCTGAGCCGGCGCATCGACCCCCGCACCGGAACCGTCATGGTGTGGGGCGCTGTCAGTGCGGGCAAGGCGCCCAACGCTATTCCCCGCACCGGCATGCTCGCCGGCACCGTACGCACCGGTGACCACGCGACCTGGCAACTGCTCGAGCCGATGGTGCGGGAAATCGTGCACGGACTCCTGGCACCGACGGGTGTGCGGTATCAACTGAACTATCTGCGTGGCGTGCCACCTGTCGTCAACGACACGGAGTCGGCCCGCATGTTCGAGGACGCGATCCGTCCGGTCGGACCGGACGCGTTGTCCGACACTCCGCAATCCGGTGGCGGAGAAGACTTCTCGTGGTATCTCGAGCATGTGCCGGGCGCGATGGGCCGCCTCGGCGTGTGGTCGGGCAGCGGGCCGCAGCTCGACATCCACCAGCCGGGCTTCGATCTCGACGAGAGAGCCCTTGCCGTCGGTGTCCGGGTGATGACGAATCTGGCGCTGGGCGTCGGGTAGTTCGCCCGGGGGCCGGGTCTAGAAGCTGTCGGGACGCCCCGGGCCCACGTTGCGGCTGTTACGAGTGCGCAGATCCCGCACGTACTCGGCGGGCGCTCCGGCGATCTCGGCGGCGTCGGCCATCACACCCAGGTAGCGCGCGGACGGGAGACCGCCCTCGTAGCCGTCGACCACATACAGCCACGCCAGCACGGGTCCGTCGGCGGTGTCGACGCGCACGCGGATCTTGCGATGGAACCCGAGTTCGGCACCTTCCCAGCTGTCGAGGCTGCGCTCGTCGTCTTCGGTGACGTCGTAGAGGACGATGAAGACCTTCGCCGCCGGATCCTCGACCACTGTGGCGAGAGCGCCTTCCCAGCCGATATCGGCGCCCGCGAATGTCAGCCGCCACCCGTGCAGCCAGCCCGTCCCCGCCATCGGGGAGTGCGGGCAGCGCTTCAGCATCTGCTCGGGATGCATGTTGGACCCGTAGGCGGCGTAGATCGGCACGGCATAAGGCTAACGGGTCGCCGCCCGCCGCAAGATCAGGGGCGCTCGTCGCCTGTGTTGCCAGGTCCGTATGCGAGTGGGCATGCCCGTGGCATAGCGTTGTCGGGGACGCCCGCACACCCCCGCGTGCGTTGCGCTCGTCCCCCGGCACCCTTCGGAATCGATACAGAGGAGAACCATGACCCGGATTGTCATCATCGGCGGCGGCCCCGCGGGATACGAGGCCGCGCTGGTCGCATCACAATACGGCGCATCGGTGTCACTGATCGATTCGGACGGAATCGGCGGTGCGTGTGTCCTGTTCGACTGCGTCCCGTCCAAGACGTTCATCGCGTCCACCGGGGTACGTACGGACATGCGGCGTGCCGGGGACCTGGGCATCGAGCTCGAGGGCGCGACCGTCGCCCTGCCGCAGGTGCACTCCCGCGTCAAGAGTCTCGCCCGCGCGCAGTCGTCCGACATCCGCACCAAGCTCGAGGCGGCCGGGGTGAAGCTGTACTCCGGGCGCGGCGAACTCATCGACAGCCAGCCGGGTATGGCCGCGCACAAGGTCCGCGCCAACCTCCACACCGGCGAGGAGAAGGTGTTCGACGCCGACGTGGTCCTGATCGCCACCGGCGCGAGTCCCCGGATCCTGCCGGGTGCAGAGCCGGACGGCGAACGCATCCTCACGTGGCGCCAGCTGTACGACCTCGACACCCTGCCCGAGGAGCTGGTCGTCGTGGGTTCCGGTGTCACCGGCGCCGAGTTCGTCTCCGCGTACACCGAGGTCGGGGTGCACGTCACCCTCGTCTCGAGCCGCGACCGCGTGTTGCCGCACGAGGACGAGGACGCAGCGCTCGTACTCGAAGACGTCCTGGCCGAGCGGGGCGTGACCCTCGTCAAGCACGCCCGTGCCGATGCCGTCGAGCGCACCGAGAACGGTGTCCGGGTGCTGCTCGCCGACGGCAGGATCGTCGAGGGCAGCCACGCGCTCATGACCGTCGGTTCCGTCCCGAACACGCAGGGACTCGGGCTCGACAAGGTCGGGCTCGAACTCGACCGTGGTGGATTCCTGCCCGTCGACCGGGTCTCGCGCACCGCGGTTCCCGGGATCTACGCCGCAGGTGACTGCTCGGGGCTGCTGCCGCTGGCATCGGTCGCCGCGATGCAGGGCCGCATCGCGATGTACCACGCGCTCGGCGAGGGCGTGAGCCCGATCAAGCTCAAGACCGTTGCGGCGGCGGTGTTCACCCGTCCCGAGATTGCGGCGGTCGGCGTGAGCCAGGCCACCATCGATGCCGGTGAGGTTCCCGCCCGGACGGTCATGCTGCCGCTCAACACCAACCCCCGCGCCAAGATGTCGGGAGTGCGTCGCGGTTTCGTGAAGATCTTCTGCCGGCCCGCGACGGGCGTCGTGATCGGCGGCGTGGTCGTCGCACCCACCGCATCCGAGTTGATCCTGCCGATCGCGCTCGCGGTGCAGAACAATCTCAGCGTGGCGGACCTGGCGCAGACGTTCGCGGTCTACCCGTCGCTCAGCGGCTCGGTGACCGAGGCAGCCCGCCAGCTGATGCGTCACGACGACCTGGACTGACCCCGCACGGCGCTGCGAAACCGCGTGGCGCGCCGGGGCTTGACTCTCCCCTCGGGGGAGGAACGAGGGTGGGTGCATGACAATCAACAGCATCTTTCCCGTGGTCCCGGCCGCCGACGTGGCCCGCAGCCGCGACTTCTACACCGGACTGCTCGACCTCGCCGTCGTCTTCGACAGTGGGTGGTACGTGCAATTGCAGGCCCCGGGTGGCGAGTCCGTGCAACTGGGACTCGTCGAACGAGGACACCACACCGTCCCCGAGGGATTCCGGGCGGCGCCGGCGGGTGTGCTCGTCTCGGTCGAGGTCGAGGACGTCGACCGGGTGCACGCCGCGGCGATCGCAGCGGAACTGCCGATCGTGTTGTCGCTCCGGGACGAGGATTTCGGGCAGCGGCACTTCATGACGACCGACCCCGACGGACTGCTCGTGGACGTGATCACCGTGATCCCGTACGCCGGCGACCTCGCCGAGAGCGCCGCGGTCTCCGGCGGGCCGCAATGACAGAGGCGCGCTGGATGAGCATCGGCGAGTTCGCGCGCGCCGCACGGCTGACGGTGAAGGCACTGCGGTATTACGACCGCGAGGGACTGCTCACCCCGGACCGCGTGGACCCCGGCACCGGCTACCGCTTCTACGCTCCGACACAACTGGCGACGGCGCTGCGGATCGGATTGCTTCGCCGTGCGGATGTGTCGGTCGCGGCGATCCGGGCGTTCCTCAGCGATCCGGCGCAGGGGAGCGAGGTGCTCGCGGCCGAGCGCGCCCGCATCGAACGGGACGCGGCGCGCGCGGCCCGGTCGTTCGCTCTCGTCGATTCCCTGGGGAACGCGGTGGACGCGGATCTTCCCGTCGCCGTGCACCACATCGACGCGGCAACGGTGTTGTGGAGAGAATCCTGTGCCGCGGCGGAGACGCTCGACGAGGCCGCGTCGGAGGCGATCGGCACCCTGCTCGCGCAGGCCCGGCGGTATGGTCTGGACGAGTCGGCGTCTGTCGTCGGCCGATACCCCGCCGCGCTCGACGGCGAGGTCTCGTTCGGGGTGGGTCTGGAAATCGGCGCCGGCGCCCGGCTGGATGAGGCCGTCGAGGCGCAGACCGTGACCCTGCCCGGCGGGGTCTTTGCGGGCGTGGACTTCACGGGCGCGCCGGCGCTGCTACCGGTCGCCTATCACGTGCTGTTCGCGCGTCTCGCCGACGACGGTGTACCCGTGGAAGGCCCGGTGCGTGAGTACTATCTCGCCGACCCAGCGGTGGTCGGGGAAGACGAGATGCGCACGCGCGTCGTGCATCCCGTGCCCGAGGACTATCGACCGGGGTGGGCTCGGTCGTAGGTGCGTTCGGCCGCCTCGGTCCGAAGAGTACCGATCACCGGATCAAGTGTTCTTATACTGTAAAACTCGAACCGTCGGCCTCGGGGTGCCTCATGAGCGAACGCGCGAACGGCGGGGACGTCCGGCCCCATGCTCCACGACTCGGCCGCAGCCCTCACCGGTGGCTGCGCCGCACCGGCACGTCGCTGACGGTCGTGCTGGCCGCAGCGGGTGTGGTGGGGATCCGACAGTTCTTCTTCGGAGCCCCGGGCATCGGCCACTTCCGGGACGCCGAGGGGCGCAGGATCTATGTCGAGGCCTACGGCCGCGCGATGTCTGCTCTTCCGCCACCGACCACGACCCGCGACATCGTGACCCGATTCGGATCGGTACGCGTGTACGAATGGTTCTCGGGTGGGGCGGACGGTGCAGTTCCGGTCGTCCTGATCCCGGGCATGTCTTCGGGTGTGCCCATGTGGGCGGACAATCTCGGGACGTTCCTCCCTCGCCGTCGTGTGCTCGCGTTCGACGCGCTCGGTGATGCCGGTTTGTCGATCCAGAGTGTTCCGCTGTGCTCGTCCGCGCAGCAGGCATTGTGGATTTCCGAGGTGCTCGACGAACTCGCACCCGAGGGCACTCACGTCGTCGGTCATTCGTTCGGCGGCGCGAGCGCGGCGGCCTACGCTCACCGATTCCCCGAGCGCGTCCGCTCGTTGACGCTGCTCGAACCCGTGTTCACCTTTGCGTACCCGCCGGTGCGCATGCTCGCATGGGCGATGGTCTCGACCGTCCCGTTCCTGCCCGAGAGCTGGCACAACACCGCACTGGGAAAGTTGGGAGGCGCCGAGTTCGACCCGAACGACGACATGGCGAAGATGATCGCCGCCGCTTCGGAACACTTCTCGGCGCAACTCCCGACCCCGTCACCGTTGAACGACGCCGCGCTGACTTCGCTGGTGATGCCCACGTACGTCGCTATCGCAGAACGAGATTCGCTCGCCGGAGGCAGGTCTGCCGCCGAGCGAGCCCACCGGCTCCCGAATGCGACGGTCGATATCGTGCCCGACACCACGCATTCGCTTCCTATGCAAGCGAAAGACTTTCTGGCCGTGAAGCTTCCCGAATTCTGGTGTGACGCCGAACGGGAGTGACCGCCCGCGAGGACGTGGTGTGGTCAGGCCCAGCCGTAGGTGCGCTCGACCGCCTTGTTCCATCCGGCGAACAGGCGTTCGCGCTCGTCGCCGCGCATGGTCGGCTCCCACGTCTTCTGGGCTTCCCAATTGTGCCGGATGTCGTCCTCACCGTCCCAGTAGCCCACGGCCAGTCCCGCTGCGTATGCCGCACCGAGAGCGGTGGTTTCGGCGACCACGGGCCGCACGACCGGCACGCCGAGGATGTCGGCCTGGAACTGCATGAGCAGGTCGTTCACGACCATTCCCCCGTCCACCTTCAACGTGTGGAGTTCGACGCCCGAATCGGCGTACATCGCCTCGATGACCTCCCGGGTCTGATACGCGGTGGCTTCGAGTGCCGCCCGCGCGAGGTGCCGTTTGTCGACGAACCTGGTCAGACCCGTGATCACGCCGCGCGCGTCGGGGCGCCAGCGCGGTGCGAACAAGCCCGAGAAGGCCGGCACGATGTATGCCCCGCCGTTGTCCGGCACGGATGCGGCGAGTTGCTCGATTTCGGCGGCGGACCGCAGGATCCCCAGGTTGTCGCGCAGCCATTGGACGAGCGACCCCGTGACGGCGACCGAGCCCTCGAGCGCGTAGACGGCGGGCCGGTCCCCGATGCGGTAACACACGGTGGTGAGCAGTCCGTGTTCGCTGCGGACCGGTGTGGTGCCCGTATTGAGGAGCAGGAAGTTCCCTGTGCCGTAGGTGTTCTTGGCTTCGCCGGGGGACAGGCAGGCCTGACCGAACGTCGCGGCCTGCTGGTCGCCGAGGATCCCGGCGATGGGGACGCCCGCGTAGGGTCCGCGTTCGCGGGCGTGCCCGTAGATTTCGGACGAACTCCGGATCTCGGGAAGCATCGAGACCGGTATCCCGAAATCCGCGCAGATCTCCGGATCCCACTGCAACGTGTCCAGATTCATCAGCATCGTGCGGGAGGCGTTGGTGACGTCGGTGATGTGGACTCCCGGTCCGTGCCCGTCTTCACCGGCACCGCCCGTCAGTTTCCATACGATCCAGCTGTCGATGGTGCCGAACACCAGGTCCCCGGCGTCTGCCCTCTCCTGGGCACCGTCGACGTTGTCGAGTATCCAGCGCACTTTCGGGCCCGCGAAGTAGGTCGAGAGCGGAAGGCCCGTGACATCGCGGTAGCGGTCCGCGCCGGCGTCGCCCGCGAGTTCTTCGACGAGGCGGTCGGTTCGCGTGTCCTGCCAGACGATCGCGTTGTACACCGCCTTGCCTGTCGTACGGTCCCAGACGACGGTCGTCTCGCGTTGATTCGTGATGCCGATCGCGGCGATGTCCTGCCTGCGCACGTCCGCTTTGGCCAGTGCCACAGCAGCCACTTCGCGCGTGTTGAGCCACAGCTCCTCGGGGTCGTGCTCCACCCATCCGGCGCGCGGAAAGAACTGCCGGTGTTCCTTCTGCGCGACGGACACGATCCGGCCGTCGTGGTCGAAGATGATGCACCGGCTCGAGGTGGTGCCCTGGTCGATCGCGGCGATGTACTGGTTCACGGATGATCCTCGATAGGGCGGACGGGATGGCTCAGGGCAGCATCTACTGCGCGCTGCGCGGTCGAAACTACTAGCCTTGTCGGGGATACGTCGGCGACTCACGGGAGCGGTGCGGTGAATCAACCAGGTGTGCAACCCCTCGGACCGCAACAGCGCGCCGACGCATGGCGGCAACTCGCCACCGAACAATTCGACGTCATCGTCATCGGCGGGGGTGTCGTCGGAGCCGGTGCGGCGCTCGACGCGGCGACACGAGGACTGCGGGTCGCGCTCGTGGAGGCCCGCGACTACGCGTCGGGGACGTCGAGCCGGTCGTCGAAGATGTTCCACGGCGGTTTGCGATACCTGGAACAACTCGAGTTCGGTCTGGTGCGAGAAGCGCTGCGCGAACGCGAACTTGCGCTGACCACCCTCGCTCCGCACCTGGTCAAGCCGCTGAAATTCCTTTTTCCGCTTACCCATCGGGTATGGGAACGTCCGTACATCGGGGCGGGGATCTTCCTGTACGACCGGATGGGTGGCGCGAAGTCGGTGCCGGCGCAGAAGCACCTGACGCGGGCGGGCGCGCTGCGTATGGTCCCCGGTCTCAAGCGCTCTTCGCTCACCGGCGGAATCTCGTATTACGACACCGTGGTCGACGATGCGCGCCACACCATGACGGTCGCGAGGACGGCCGCGCACTACGGGGCGGTTGTCCGGACGTCCACCCAGGTCGTCGGATTCCTGCGGGAGGCCGACGGAGTCGCGGGGGTCCGTGTGCGCGACAGCGAGGACGGCTCTGTCATCGACGTGCGTGGCAGCGCCGTCATCAACGCGACGGGTGTGTGGACCGACGAGATCCAGGCGCTGTCCCGCCAGCGGGGCAGATTCCGGGTGCGGGCGTCGAAAGGCGTCCACATCGTCGTTCCGCGTGATCGCATCGTGAGCGACTCGGCGATCATCCTGCGCACCGAGAAGTCCGTGCTGTTCGTCATCCCGTGGGGCAATCACTGGATCATCGGCACCACCGACACCGACTGGAACCTCGATCTCGCCCACCCGGCGGCCACGAAAGCGGACATCGATTACATTCTCGATCACGTCAACCGTGTGCTCGTGGTGCCACTCACCCACGACGACATCGACGGGGTGTACGCCGGGCTACGGCCACTGCTGGCGGGGGAGAGCGACGAGACCTCGAAACTGTCGCGCGAACACGCGGTCGCGCGGGTTGCACCCGGCCTCATCGCCATCGCGGGCGGCAAATACACCACCTACCGCGTGATGGCGGAGGACGCAGTCGATCTCGCCGCCGAGGACATCCCGACACGGATCGCCCCCTCCATCACGCACAAGGTGCCCCTCGTGGGCGCCGACGGGTACTTCGCGCTGGTCAACCAGACCATGTCCCTCGCCGAGGAATACGGGTTGCATCCCTATCGGGTCAAGCACCTCCTCGACCGGTACGGCTCGATGATCGACCAGGTCCTCGAGCACGCGAAGAACAGGCCCGAATTGCTCGAGCCGCTGACCGATGCGCCGCGTTACCTTCAGGTGGAAGCGGTGTACGCGGTCGCGGCGGAGGGCGCCCTGCATCTCGAGGACATCCTGGCGCGGCGCACCCGGATCGCGATCGAGTACTCCCACCGGGGGGTGCACTGCGCGGAGCAGGTGGCGCGGCTCGTCGCACCGCTGCTGGGCTGGGACGACGAGACGGTCGATCGCGAGGTCGACATCTACCGGGCCCGGGTGGAGGCCGAAATCCTGTCGCAGACCCAGCCGGACGACGAGTCGGCCGATGCCCTGCGGGTGGCGGCCCCCGAAGCACGCGGGGAGATCCTGGAGCCGGTACCGATCACCCGGTGACCCGGGCGTGGTCTCGCCACGCCGGACGCTTCTGATCTCAGTGCGTCAGCGCGATTTTGACGACCACGACCGCCGACGCGAGCAGGGCCAACCCCACCGCCGCGAAGACGGTTGTGGTTCCGGCGGGGCGGCCCTGCAGGCGTTGGACGACGAACACCGTCGAACCGATGCGAATCAGAATCGCCACCTCGGCGAGCACTTGTGCCGTACGAGGTTCGAGCCACCCGAGCCACGCCGTGAGAAGAATGAGGCACGGCAGCGACGCGGACGACAGGATCGGGACCGAGTTGCGGAGTTCCACCCAGCGCTCGGCGCCGGTGAGTGGGCGCGCCGACCGCACGCTCTGCGAGACCGACTCCGCGAACACGTGCGCGAGAAACGTCGAGAGCGCGGTGCCCAGCACGATCGCGATGCCGATGTATTGCCTGGTGGTGGTGATCGGAACCAGGGCTGCGAGGACGAGCACGTTGCCGTAGACGTACGCACTTATCCGGCTTGCCGCCGCGTTGCGTGACAGCGGAACACGGCGGGACGCAACCAACCGGCGTGGTGCGTCGCGAGCCGGGGTGGGGGACACCCCGTCAGCGTGTCACACCGGGCCGGTGCCGTGACGTGACTTTCGGGCTGTAATGCACGGGCGAGTCGCGGCGGTCCACGGGCGGCAGATTACGGCCCGGGGTGTGCAACACGGGGGCGTCCCGGGCGATGCGGCCGGCGGCGCGATCGAGGCCCGCTCGGGCGCGCGGGTGATAGCGGAAACGCTTCGGCACGACCTTGCCGCCCAGACCGATCGCGCGGCCCACGAGGGCGTGGATCTTCTCGTCGCGAGCACTCCAGCGATACCCGAGCAGGTCGCGTACCGGGGGGTCGTAGAGGCCGACGGTGAGCCAGGAGAACCCGGCGACGACCGGCGGACGCAGCGCTTTCCAGACCGGTTCGGGGAACCACCGCAGGAACGGCGGTCGATCGAGGTTCGACAGGTCGAGGACGTCGCGGGTCGCCTTGTTGTCTTCGAGCACGTTGCGGCACATGTGATCCCAGTACTCCAGGAACGCTTCCCACGACTCGGGGACCGAATGCATGGGCATGCCGTAGAGGCGATACCACTGCACGTGCTCGTCGAAGAGCCGGTGCTTTTCTTCGAGGGTGAGCGGGCCGTCGAACCACTCGATCGACACCATGAGGCTGTAGAAGAAGGTCGAGTGTGCCCAGTAGAACGTGCCCGGGTCCAGCGCGTTGTACTTGCGTCCCTTCTTGTCGACGCCCTTGATGGTGTTGTGGTACCCGCGTACCTGCGCGGCGGTCTCCGGTGCCCGCGGGCCGTCGAAGACGACTCCGTAGATCGGGTACAGCGACCGGTAGAGGCGCTCCCAGCGCTCGTCGAAGAACTCCGAGTGTTCCTCGACGCCGGCACCGAGGCCGGGATGCATGTTCTGCATGGACCCGGCCCACGGCCCGAACAGCATGCCGCGCCACCCGCCGAAGTACTTCCAGGTCAGCGAGTCGGGGCCGAGAGGCTCGGGCGGTGCCGCAGCCGGACGGGCCGTCGTCTCGTCCGGTGCCGGCTCGTCGACGCCCTGACCGCCGGGATACTGACTACGCATGTTGTCAGAGTAGGATCTGTCCGGCACGTAGTCAACGACGGGAAACAGCAGTGGGCACCACGCGCCGCAGTTGGGCGGGGGTCGGCATCGAAGAACGCCGGCGGGTACGCAGGGAACGGCTCCTCACCGCCGGTACCGACCTGATCGGCGCGCCCGGCGGTGCGATCGCGAACGTCCGTGCCGTGTGCCGCGCGGCCGAACTCACCGAGCGGTACTTCTACGAGAGCTTCACCGACCGGGACACCTTCGTCCGCGAGGTGTACGCACACGTCGCGGAACAGGCGCGCGAGGCGCTCGCGTCCGCGGTCGCCTCGGCGCCGCCGACGGGTGTCGCGGAGGCTGCGGTGCGGGCCTTCATCGGTCTCGCCGTCGACGATCCGGCCAAGGGGCGCGTGCTGCTCCTGGCGCCGCTGCGGGAGCCCGCGCTCAGCAGCCGTGGTCTCGAACTCGCGCCGGCATTCGTCGCGCTCGTCGAGGGCCGGCTCACCGGCATCGAGGACCGGGCGTATCGGCACCTGGTGGCCGTGGGACTGGTCGGCGCGTTCACCAGCATGTTCATGGGGTACCTCGAAGGCGACGTCACGGTGTCCCGGGAAACGCTGGTGGCACATTGCGTTTCACTGCTCGAACATGCCGGAGAGACCTACGATCCGGTACCGCGCGGCTGACAGCGGGGGCACCGGTACACCACCCGCTCCGGTTCGGTGGCCGTGCCCAGGTCCCAGGATTCGATGGGTGTCCCGCAACGTCGGCAGGGATCGCCGCGTCGCCCGTACACCCAGAGGTTCCGGCCGCGACGGCGATCACCCGTCGTGACCCGCACCGCCCGCTCGCGGTTCGCGGTGAGGATGCGGTGTGCGAGGTCCACCCAGCCGCGAGGATCACCTGCCGTACCCACCGGCTCCCGCGGATCGACGCCGCGCAGGAAACACAATTCGGACCGGTACACATTGCCCACACCTGCCATGACCCGCTGATCGAGTACGGCGACCCCGATCGGGCGGTGCGGGTCGCGCGACAGATTCTCCGCGGCGCGCACGGCGTCCCAATCGGCTCCGAGCAGATCGGGCCCGAGGTGGCCTACTGCGTCGTCTTCCCGGTCACGAGGGAGAACTTCGAGGATTCCCAGTTCGAACCCGACGGCCTGCGATTGTTCCGTACCCAGTACCACGCGAGCCTTGAAACCGGGCTTGCGCCACCGCGCGCCGCGCTGGTAGATGTGCCACTCGCCCTCCATCTTCAGATGCGAATGGATCGTGTGGCCGGGTAACCGGATCAAGATGTGCTTGCCCCGCGACACCACCTCGTCGACAATGCAACCCGTGAAATCCGCTGTGGCGAAACGAGGTACACGGAAATCGGTTTCGGTGAGCGTTCTCCCCGCCAGAGCGGTGTTCAGTTGCTGCGCTGCGCGGTAGACCGTATCGCCCTCGGGCATCGTCAGAACCTCAGCCGGTATCCGCGCGGCGTCGCCGAGAAACCGGACTCGCCCAGGATGTCGGCGAACGCGTGCCCGTGGATGGAGGCACCGTCGACCTTCTCCACGACGATCTTGTCGACGCCTCCGCGCTTGACGGTCGCGGCGAGGGAAGCGCACGCACTGCGCAGCAGTCCCGGATCGTCGTCGAAGGTGAGCATCGTGCGGCCACCGCGTTCGATGAACAGCACGAGTGCGCCGTCGACGAGAACCACCAGGCCACCGGCCTTGCGTCCCGGCCGGTGGCGGGGTGCGTCGTCGGGGGCCGAGGACTTCGGCCACGGGAGTGCGGCGCCGTACGGGTTGGCCGGGTCGCACGCTGCGAGGGTGATCGCCGCGGTTTCGTCGTGGCGGCCTTCGATCGAGTCGGCGAACGAGCGCAGGCGGTCGACGACCGCGGGTGTGGAGAACTGGGCCCCTCCCAGCGAGTCGACGAAATACCCACGCCGGCAACGACCACGCTCCTCGAACCGGCTGAGCACCTTGTACATCGTGGCGAACCCGCCGGGTACGCCCTCGCTCACCACGACCCCCCGGGTGACGACCCCGTACCGCTCGAGCAACAGTTCCGCGATGCTGTGTGCACGGATCGTCGCGTCGGTCTCACGTTCGGGGAGCAACGACCAGCGACCGGCGACGGTGGGCGGGCCGGTGCGCGACGGCATCGCCGGGCGGGCCCGGTACATCCGCGCCCGTGGGGCGCGCCGCGGGGTCCGGTGCGCGGGCGTCGCGCGGGAGGTATCGCCGATCAAGGCCCGCAGCGGCGCAAGCGTGTCTCCCGAGATGTATCCGCCCCAGACCAGGTCCCACAGTGCTGCAGCGACATTCGTGTCGGTGGCGGTCGATTCCCGGGCGGACACGGCATCGGTGAGCTGACGGAAGAAGAACGCGCCACCACCGGCGAGCGAGTCGAGGATCGCGTGGTGGATCGGGGACATGTCGAGTTCTTCGGTGGGCGCTAGGGTCACCGGTGCCAGGTCGGCGGGGTGGAGCAGGACCCAGCCGTCCTTGCCGGAGATCGACCCGGCGCCCGACCACACCACCTCACCTGTCGAGGTGAGTTCGTCGAGCATCGTCGGTGAGTAGTCGCGCACCCGGGGTGCGAGGACCAGTGGCTCGAGTGCGCTTGCCGGAAGCGGAACCCCGGCGAGTTGTTCCACGACCGTGAGAACGCCGTCGAGCCCGTAGAGAGCACTGCCACCCGCGCCCTTGCCGAGGTGGTGCCAGTCGGGAAGGAACCGGCCGAGCGTGGCCGTGCTGACCGGTTCGACATCCTGGCGGGCCGCTGCGAGCGACCGCCGTCGCAGCCGCCGCAGCACCTCGGAATCGCACCATTCGGACCCGGTGGCACCCGGACGGAATTCCCCCGACGTAACGCGCCTGTCGGCAGCCATCCGCCGCAACACGGAGTCGACGACGGCCGTGCCGAGCCCGAACCGCGCCGCGACCTCGGCCGCGGTGAACGGACCGTGGGTGCGGGCATACCGGCCCACGAGATCACCGAGCGGATCTGCGACCGGTTCGACGAACGCGGTGGGCACCCCGATGGGCAACGGCACGCCGAGCGCATCGCGCAACCGGGACGCGTCTTCGATGGCGGCCCACCATTGTTCGCCCGCGTACGAGACGCGGAGTGCACGTCGCCGGCGGGCGAGGTCGGCGACCCACTCGGTCGGATCGTCGGTGGTGCGTTCGCGCAACTCGGCATCGGTGAGCGGCCCGACCAGTCGCAACAGGTCGGCGACACCCTCGGCATCGCGCGCGCGCCGCTCCGGTGTCAGTCGCTGCAGTTCGTGTTCGGCGTCGGCGATGACGTCGGCGTCGAGCAGTTCGCGCAACTCCACGCGACCGAGCAGTTCGGCCAGCAACGTCGAATCGAGCGACAACGCGGCCGCGCGGCGCTCGGCGAGCGGGCTGTCTCCCTCGTAGAGGAACTCGCCGACGTAGTTGAACAGCAGTGACGAGGCGAACGGGGAGGCGGTGGGCGTTTCCACCTCGACGAGGCGGATCTGCCGGCGGGCGACGCGACCGAGGAGGTCGTGCAGGGCGGGCAGGTCGTAGACGTCCTGCAGGCACTCCCGGACGGTCTCGAGCAGAATCGGAAAGGTCGGGTAGCGCCGCGCGACATCGAGCAATTGGGCCGAGCGTTGCCGCTGCTGCCACAACGGCGCCCGCTTGCCGGGGTTGCGGCGCGGCAACAGCAGTGCGCGGGCCGCACACTCCCGGAACCGCGACGCGAACAGCGCCGATCCACCGACCTGCTCGGTGACGATCTCGTCGATGTCCTCGGGGTCGAAGACGAAGATCTCCGACCCCGGTGGCGCGTCGTCGGCGTCGGGCAGTCGCACGATGATGCCGTCGTCGGAGGCCGTCGGGTGGGATTCGACGCCGTACCGCTCGAGCAATCGGGCGCCCACCGCCAGTGCCCACGGTGCGTGTACCCGCAATCCGAACGGGGAGTGCAGCACCAGTCGCCAGTCGCCGAGTTCGTCGCGGAACCGTTCGACCACCAGGGTGCGGTCGGTGGGAAGCTGTCCTGTCGCGGTGCGCTGCTCGGTGAGCAGAGCGATCAGGTTGGTCGTCGCGTTCTCGTCGAGTCCGCCGTTGCGACAGCGTTTTTCGGCTTCCTCGGCGTCGGCGTGGCCCAGTTCGCGGATGAACGCGCCCAGAGCGGCTCCGAGTTCTGCGGGCCGGCCCTGGCTGTCTCCGTGCCAGAACGGCAAGCGGCCGGGACGACCGTAAGCGGGCGAGACCAGTACCCGGTCGAACGTGATCTCTTCGATCCTCCAACTGGTGGCACCGAGTGCGAACACATCGCCGACCCTCGATTCGTAGACCATCTCCTCGTCGAGTTCTCCGACACGGGTGTTCTTCTCGCCGACCATGAACACGGTGAACAATCCGCGGTCGGGGATGGTGCCGCCCGAGGTGACCGCGAGTCGCTGCGCGCCCGGGCGCCCGGTGAGCGTGCCCTCGGTGCGGTCCCACACCACACGCGGCCGTAGCTCGGCGAACTCGTCGGACGGATAGCGTCCCGCGATGAGGTCGAGCACCGACTCGAACACGGGTCGCGACAGGGACGCGAACGATCCGCTGCGCCGCACGGTGTCGAACCAGTCGTCGACGTCGAGCGGTTCGAGCGCGGTCGCCGCGACAGTCTGCTGGGCCAGCACGTCGAGGGGATTGGCGGGTACCTGCAACGCTTCGATCTGCCCGGCGACCATGCGCTCCACCGTGACGGCGCAATGGATGAGATCGGTGCGGTGCTTGGGGAAGAGCACACCGCGGGACGTCTCACCCACCTGGTGCCCGGCGCGGCCCACCCGTTGCAGGCCGCTCGCGACGGACGGCGGTGCCTCCACCTGGATGACCAGGTCGACCGCACCCATGTCGATGCCGAGTTCGAGGCTCGAGGTGGCCACCACGCACCGCAGGCGCCCGGTCTTGAGATCGTCCTCGATGAGGGCGCGCTGATCCTTGCTGACGGAGCCGTGGTGCGCGCGTGCGAGCACCGGTTCGGCGCCGTACGTGACTTCGGTGGGCGCCCCGATCTGGGCCGGGGGTCTGCCCACGCGGTCGACCTCGGTGCCGGTGCGTTCGGCGTAGATCTCGTTGAGCCGGGCGGTGAGCCGCTCGGAGAGCCGTCGCGAGTTCGCGAACACGATGGTCGACCTGTGTGCGGTGATGAGGTCGACGATCTGTTCCTCGACGTGCGGCCAGATCGACCCCGCCTGGGGAGTGGGCGACGCAGAGTCCTCGTCCGGCTCGGCGACACCGAGTTCCGTCATGTCCTCCACCGGGACCCGGACCGTGAGATCCCACGTCTTGGCCGCCGGGGGTGCGACGATCCGGATCGGCGCGCCACCGGCGAGGAACCGGCCGACCTCCTCGTGGGGCCGCACCGTCGCGGACAGTCCGATGCGCTGCGCGGGCGCGCGCAGCAGCAGGTCGAGCCGTTCGAGCGACAGCGCGAGATGGCTGCCCCGTTTGGTGCCGGCAACGGCGTGCACCTCGTCCACGATCACGGTCTCCACGCCGGCGAGGTTCTCCCGCGCCGACGAGGTGAGCATGAGGAACAGCGACTCGGGAGTGGTGATCAGGATGTCGGGTGGGGTGCGGGCGAGCTTGCGTCGGTCGGCCTGCGAGGTGTCGCCGGAGCGGACCCCGACGCTGATGTCCGGTGGGGTGAGGCCGAGCCGTTTGGCGGTCTGGGTGATCCCGACCAGCGGCGATCGCAGGTTGCGTTCGACGTCGACCGCGAGAGCTTTGAGCGGCGAGACGTAGAGCACCCGCGTGCGCTGCTCGCGGGCGACCGTCTCGTCGGCCGGGGTGGCGGCGAGCCGGTCGAGCGACCACAGGAACGCGGAGAGCGTCTTGCCGGAACCGGTGGGTGCCACGACCAGGGTGTGCGCGCCGGACGAGATCGACTCCCACGCACCGAGCTGAGCGGGAGTCGGGGCGTCGAAAGCTCCGCCGAACCATTCACGGGTCGGTGCGGAGAATCGGTCGAGGACAGAGCTCACCTGTCTATCGTGCACCCGACCGCCGACAGGCTCAGTCCTCGAAGGCGAATTGAGCGATCTGAGGCGAGTGCAGGTCGGCCCACCGGTTGCGCCCGGTGCGGACCAGTTCGGTGACGAGGGCACGGGCCGGCGCCCGCCACGGCAGGGCGTCGAACTGCTCCCGGCTCTCGGGTGTTTCCGTCCATGCGATCGTGGCCATCGCACCGCTGTGCGTCACATTCAGCGCAGGGAAGGTTGCAGCGATCCGGTCGAGGGACGCGCCGCAGGCCTCTTCCAGACCTTCTCGCGTCACTGTGATCCAGCCCTGGACATTCCGCAGACCCGGTCCCGGGGTGTCGAGGTGGAGGCCGGCCACCTCGAGATCACCGGCATACACGCTCACGAGTCGGCGGCCCGTCGGCGACACCGAATTGTCGGGCAGGCACGCGACCGACCAGTACTCCCGCTCGCTCATCCGTGCGTTGGGCACGCTCGACCGGATGTAATCGCGCAACCATGCTGTGACGATGCCGAATTCGGGGTAGTGCGCGAGCTCCCTGTACTTGGTGTCGCGTAGGGGGAGTTCGGAGACGGAGTCGGGCGAAGGCATGTTCACGCGACGATTATGGCCGTTCACGGGCCGATCCGGGTGCAAGGCCGGAATCGACGCGTTCCCACGCCCGGGGGGCTGCGTCCGGGTCACAGCACCACCCCCGGGTTCAGGATCGACCGAGGGTCCAGCGCATTCTTGATTTGCCTGGTCAGAGCCATGACATCAGGGCCGACCTGGTCGGGAAGCCACGCCTTCTTCAAGCGGCCCACGCCGTGCTCCCCGGTGATCGTGCCGCCCAGTTCGATCGCGAGATCCATGATCTTTCCGAAAACCGCCTGTGCTCGCACGGCCATCTCGTCGTCGGCGGGGTCGTAGACGATCAGGGGATGGGTGTTGCCGTCCCCCGCGTGAGCGATGACCGCGACCGTCACATCGTGCTCCGCCGCGAGCGCGGCGATCCCCTCCACAAGCGCGGGAAGAGCCGGCAGGGGAACCCCGACGTCCTCGAGCAGCAGGCTGCCGGTGCGCTCCACCGCGGGGATCGCCATCCGGCGGGCGGCCGCAAACGCTTCCCCCTCCGCGGCGTCGTCGGTGGTGAACACCTCGTCGGCACCGGCGTCGCGACATGCCTGCGCCATCAGCGTGATCTCCTCGGCCGCGGCCGCGCCCGGTACGTCGGAACGCGCGATGAGCATCGCTTCCGTGGAGCGGTCCAGACCCATCCGGAGCATGTCCTCCACCGCTCCGATCGTGGTCCGGTCCATGAATTCGAGCATCGCGGGCCGCAGCATGCCGGTGATCGCGACGACCGCGTCGGCGGCGGCCTGGACCGACCCGAACGTGGCGACCATCGTCGACGCCGGTGGTTGCGGCGGAAGCAGTCGCAACGTCACCTCCGTGATGACGCCGAGGGTGCCTTCGCTGCCGACGAACAGTTTCGTCAAGGACAGGCCGGCGACGTCCTTGAGTCTCGGGCCGCCCAATCGCACCGCGGTACCGTCCGCCAGCACGACCTCGAGACCGAGGACGTAATCGGACGTGACCCCGTACTTCACACAGCACAGGCCGCCGGCGTTGGTCGCGGCGTTGCCGCCGATCGTGCAGATCTCGAACGACGACGGGTCCGGCGGGTACCACAGACCGTGCTCGGCCGCTGCCCGCTTGACCTCGGAATTGAGGAGCCCCGGCTGCGCAACTGCGGTTCGGGTGGTCGTGTCCACCGTGAGCGCACGCATCTTCTCGGTGCTCAGCACGATGCCCCCGGCGATGCCGCCGGATCCGCCCGACAGACTCGTGCCGGCTCCCCGGGGCACCACCGGGACGCGGTGGGTGTTCGCCCACCGCAGCGTGGCCTGCACGTCCGTGGTCGACGTGGCGCGCACCAGGGCGGCGGGCACAACCGCGTCCGGGTCCTGCGCACGGTCGTGGCGGTATCCGGCGAGGATGTCAGGGTCGGTGACCAGTGCGCCCTGCGGCAACGCGGCGGCCAGTTCGGTCAGCGGCATCGCAGGCAGTCCGGTTTCCTGTTCGGTGGACATCTCGTCACCCCGCCGCCGGGACGTAGCGGGCACGCAACTTGTGTTTGACCAGCTTGCCGGTGGGTGTGCGCGGCAGGTCGTCGGAGAAGTCCACACTGCGCGGTGCCTTGAAGTGCGACACGCGGTCGCGGACGTACTCGAGCAGTTCCTGCTCGAGTTCGGGACTCGGCGTGACCCCGTCTGCGAGTTGCACGACGGCCTTGACCTCTTCGCCCATCTCCGTGTTCGGCACGCCGATGACCGCCACGTCGTAGACCTTCGGGTGCAGGGTGAGGACGTTCTCCGACTCCTGTGGGTAGATGTTGACGCCGCCGGAGATGATCATGAAGGCGGCGCGGTCGGTCAGGTAGAGGAAGCGGTCGTCGTCGAGGTACCCGATATCCCCGCTCGTCGTCCAGGTCGGGTGGTCGGGATGTGTTGCCGCTGCGGTCTTCTCGGGGTCGTTGTGGTATCGGAAAGGGTGTTCGTCGCGTTCCCACCACACTGTCCCGATCGCGCCGGCGGGGAGTTCGTTTCCCTCGTCGTCGCAGATGTGGACGATGCCCATGACGCCGTCGCGCCCCACGGACCCGGGCCGCGCGAGCGCCTGCCCGGAGTCGATGAAGGTCGCGCCCGCACCTTCGGTGGACGCGTAGTACTCGTGGATCACCGGGCCCCACCACTCGATCATCGCCCGCTTGATCTCCGGTGGGCACGGTGCGGCCGCGTGGATCGCGACCTTCATGCTCGAGACGTCGTATCTCGCCCGCGTCTCCTCCGGCAGTTTCAGCATCCGCACGAACATCGTCGGCACCCACTGGGAGGCCGTGACCGAGTACTTCTCGATCAGGGCGAGCGCTTCTTCGGCGTCGAAGCGGTCCATCAGGATCACGGTGCCGCCGACAGACTGAACGGTGCCGCAGAACCGGAGCGGCGCAGCGTGATACAGCGGGGCGGGGCACAGGTAGACCGTGGTGTCGTCGAACCCGTACATGGGCGCGAACACCGCGGTGTACGGGTCGGGGACGTCCTGCACCTGGCCCACGGACAGAGCCGGTTCGATTCCCTTCGGCCGCCCGGTGGTGCCGGAGGAATACAGCATGTCCCGGCCACGAGGCTGGTCGTCGAGCGGTGACGGATCGTGGCGGGCGAGCGCATCCTCGTAGTCGTCGAAGCCGGGAAGCGACCCGCCGAAGACGAGGCGGTGGGCCACTCCCGGGTACGCCCCGGGTGACGTATCGACCGCCGACAGGGCGTGTGCCGAGACGACCAGGGCTTGCGCGTCGCAGTCGTCGACGATGTAGGCCGCTTCGTCGGGAGTGAGGTGCCGATTGACCACGGTGATGTACAGGCCGGAACGCAGTGCTGCCCAGTACACCTCCATGACGCGCAGGTCGTTGTCGGATATCAACGCAAGATGGTCGCCGGGCGCCAGGCCGGCGGCGCGCAGATGCTTCGCCAGCCGGATCGAGCGTTCGTCGAGTTCCCGGTAGGTGAGCGACTCGCCCGTGGCGGGCCGGATGATGGCCGGCTTGTCGGGGGTGGTCGCGACGAAGTTCCCTGGGTACATGGTCCCCGGTCTACCACAGGGTGTGTCGCAGGACACATTTTCCTGCCGAAACGCGAGGCTCCATCCATGCGTATGAGGGGCTACCGATGTGCTGCGCCAGGGAGTTGTCAGGCCTGAGGTTCCGCGATCTTTCCGAGTACCCACTCGACCGCGCTGGGCACCGGTTCGATGATCACGACATCGGAGCGAGCAGACAGCACACGTGCTGCAGCGCTCAGGGGGCCGCCACCGATGACCACAGCCCCTGCTCCCGCTGCGGCGGCCTCGTCTACTGCTGCGTCGAGTTCGGTCACGCTTTCCTCGTGGGCGCACGCGAGCGCGAGCGGCCCCGTGCTGGTGAGCATTACTCCGGCGAAGTCGGCACTCGGGTCGACTCGCGCCACCAGCGAGCACAGGCTGTCGGCCAACTCGCCGGTCGTGGTCGCAATGGCAAAGCGTCGACCACCTTTGCTTGCCGCGAGTACAGCCGCCTCGCCGATCCCCACCACGGGAATGTCGGTCAGCGAGCGAAGCTCGGACACTCCGGGGTCGCCGAAGGCTCCGACGATGATGGCGACGGGATGGTGGAGATCGATACCCTCCATCGCGACGTCGACCGTGTGTGTCGCGGCGTCGGTCAGGGCCGCCGCATTCGTGATCATGCGTGGGCCGGCCCGTGCGGTTATTCCGATAACCCTGGTACCGGTTTCGGCCAGCAAGCCGGCTGCCACCTCGACCAGCATCTCGGTGGTCGCCTCGTTGGTGTTCGGATTGACGACGAGGATGGAGTCGGTCACGTCAGATGTCCTCGGGCATAGGCTGTCCGACCGTTTCTCGGGGGAACTGCACCGCGATACCGCACACCAGGAAGAGCGCGGTAAGCAGACCGAACATCGCACCGACCCCCGAAGCGTCCAGGACGGCTCCGGCGATCAGCGGGAACAACCCGCCGGACAGTGAACCGATGGCGAGGATGACGGACGTCGCCAGTCCGCGGATGCGGGTCGGGTACTGCTCGGGCGCGAAGAGCCAGATGGTGGTGTTGAGGATGATGACGGCGAAGTTGAACAGCGCACCGAATATGAGGACGAGTCCGATGTTCGTTGCGAAGAACCCGAACCCGAGGGCCGCGACAAAACCGAGCAGAGCGCCGCAGGTCAGTGTCAGCTTTCGGGGGAGTCTGCGTGCGATCAGCGCCGCGGTGAGTGCACCCGCGAGCGAGCCCGACTGCATGACGAGCGTGTACCAAAGGGCTGTATTGATGGACAGGCCACGCTCGGTCAGGATCACGGGGATGAGCGTGAGCATGGAAATCTGTGCTGCGTACGACATGCAGACAGCCACGCCGAGTGCGAGTGTGGCACGGCGGTAACGCTTCCCGAACATCTCGGTCCAGCGGGACTTCGGCGCGGCCTTTTCGGTCGCGGCCAGGGAAGGGTCGAGATAGGTGACCGAGGTGTCGACCGGCCCGCGAAGTTTGCCCTGAGCGAGTCGTGCGATCACCAGGTTGGCCTCCGCGATCTTTCCGGTCGCGGCGAGGTATCGAGGAGTCTCGGGCAGGGAGCGCCGAAAGACGACCACTGCGAGCGCAGGGACGACGAGGAGTCCGAAGAGCCAACGCCACTGGTCCGGCCCCGAGAAGACGGCGAAGACGATGACGCCGAACAGAGGGGCCAGCATATTGCCCAGACCTGCTGCGGCGACGTTGATGAGACCGACCGCGGTTCCTCGGTGGCGCGCGGAGAAGAACTCGGAAAGCATGATGACGGCGACAGCGATTTCACCGCCGAGGCCGAGGCCGACCAGGAATCGGGCGCCCACGAGTACCTCATAGGTGGGGGCCAAGGCGCAGATGAGCGAGCCGATCGAGAACACGATCAGGTTGGCGCCCAGGAGGGTTCGCCGTCCCAGCCTGTCCATCACTGCGCCGGCCAGGATCCGTCCGAGGGCGACAGCGGTGAAGGTTGCCGTATTCAACAGGCCGATCTGCGCTCCCCCGAGACCCCACTCGGATTTGAGTATGGGACCGGCGATACCGACGGTGTTCTGTTCGATTGCGTCGAAGAAGACGCCGAACAACACCATCGCGACGATCCCGAGGTGTGCGGACGTGACGCCGATCCGCGAGTACGCGGCTTCGATCTGGCCGCTCAGCGTGGCCTTTTCGGCCGGATCGCCGAGGGGCGCATCGGTGGAATGGGTAGCAGGAGTGCTCATCAAGCTTCCTCCGTTTGGTATACCAGCAGGTGACGAGAAAGCTATCGAGCGATACGGCAGTCTGGGTTGCCGTCGGGTTAAATAGCCGTTTCATCACGTGCGATTCCGCGTAACAAGACGGTCTCTGGTCCTTTGTGTGCAGCTCTCCCTGTCAAACAGGAGGCACGTTGGTATACCAACGCTCCGCAGAACTACGCTCGGAGGGCGCGCATGATTATCGATCGAGCGGAAGGCGTCCATGACTGCGATGAACGGGCACTCGAACCTGTCTCGATGGGTTTTCGAAGAGATTCGTGACCGCATCAACGACGGACGTTTGGCCGCCGGTGAGTCGCTCAGTGAGCGGGACCTGGGCGCAGAATTGCAGGTTTCACGGGTTCCGATACGCGAAGCGCTACCGATGCTCGAGGCGGCCGGTCTGGTGTCTCTGTCACCGCGCCGGCCCGCAGTCGTCACGAGGGTGAGTCGTAGTGGTGTGAATCAGTTGTACGACATCAGATCAGCTCTCGAGCCCTTGGCTGCCCGGCGCGCGGCCGCCGCCGTAGCGAGCGGCAAGTCCCCGGAGCGACTGTCAGCGGCGTTGCGCGCCGCCGCAGGTGCTCTGGCGAGTGGCGCTCTCGGTGATTTCCACACACAGAGTGGTGCCGTGCACGCAGAGATCGAACAGCTCTGCGGGAACGACTTGCTGGGTGTGCTCATGGATCCCCTTCGTGAGCGCAGCACTCGCCTGAACGTCGCCAACATCCATCAGGATCCGCAGGCACGCCACGCGGAACATGTCTCTCTCGTCGAAGCGATCGTTCAGGGCGATATCGAGCTGGCCTCTTCGCTTGCCCATGCACACGTCGAATGGGGCAGGCGCCGGACTTTCGAGACGCTGTCGTCCGTTCCCGGCTTCGACCCCGACAGTTAGCGTCTTCCGAGGCCGTTCGGTGTGTGCGTACCGCAAAGGGCTGCCGGGCGTCTGGGCGCAGGTGTTCGTCCTCGAGAACGTGTGTAGGTGGGAACGGACGGGTATACCCCGCACACATCGAAAGGAGAGCACGATGCCGAACTCGTCGATCAAGAACGAAAAGATGTACGAAGAGTTGCGGGACGACGGCGCGTCGAAGGAGAAAGCTGCCCGGATCTCCAACGCTGCCGCTGCCGAGGGCAAGTCGAAGGTCGGGAAGCGAGGCGGAAAGTCCGGGTCGTACGACGACTGGACTGTCGACGACCTGAAGAAGCGGGCGAAAGAACTCGGCTTGAGCGGTTACTCGAGCATGCGCAAGAACGAACTCGTGGACGCGTTGCGCAACCACTGACGGGAAGGCAACCTGGACTCGCGTGGCCACCCCCGGCCCGCGAGAGGGGCAGGCATGGCATTGAGCGTGGACGGCGACACCCTGTACTTCGAGTTCCCCGAAGTACACGGGGAAGCCGAACTGGCCGTCTCGTTCCACCGCACCGTCCGGGTGCCGGACGACGGGAAGCGCTACCCGCTGCCACCGAGCCTGGGCACCTTTCCTCTACGTGTTTTGGACGAGCACATCGTCCTGCCCGTATGGCAGTCCGAAGCCTGCTGGATCAAGTTCGACACTCGTTATCCGTTTCTCGTCAAGGTCGGAACCGGCGACGTCGACGCGGTGACGGGCGGGCCCTGGACGCCGGAACCCGATTTCGATGCCGAGGACTATTTCGAGGTCCCGGAACAACCCTGGCTCGACGGGTTCTGTGTGGACGGCGGACTGGTCCGCCAGTTCGTGGCGATGCCGCTGGGTGCGGGGTACACCGTCGAGGAACAACTCGGTCGCGGGCCGGCCACCGGGGGAATCCGGATCGCCGCGTCCCCGATGAGGGCCGACGTGTACGAGCGGCGGCGCGCGCGAACCGACGACCGGCAGCACATGATGACCTTCGCGCCGCCTCCGCCGCCCGGCATGGGACTCGGCGCGGGCGGTTCGATCACCCAGCGCGTCGCGACGCCGGTGGAAGAACGCGGCGTATGGGACACGGGCCGTCGCTCGGCTGCGCACGTTGCGCTGGTCAACAGCGTGCAGTGGGAAACCCTGACGGGAACAGCGCCGCCGACCGAGCCGATCACCGCGCGCGAGTACACCGAGCGCGGGTATCCGTGGTTCGAGGTGTACGACGAGTCGGTCGCGCGGGAAGCGGCCACGGCACTGTCGGGTGTCGAGACCGTCTCGCGCGTGCTCGCCCGCCGAGGGGACGACCCGCTGGCCGGAAACGAGACCGTCGACGTGCCCGAACCCCTGAGGATCCGTCCGCGGAAGGGCCGGGACCGCGGTTGAGATCCGCCGTTGGGGCTCAGCCGAATTCGACACCCTGGGCAAGCGGGAGTTCGTTCGAGTAGTTCACCGTGTTGGTGGCGCGGCGCATGTACGCCTTCCATGAATCCGAACCCGATTCGCGGCCGCCGCCGGTCTCCTTCTCACCGCCGAACGCACCACCGATCTCCGCCCCGGAGGTACCGATGTTGACGTTCGCGATACCGCAGTCCGAGCGGGAGAGGAACTGCTCGGCCTCCCGTTGGTCGAGGGTGAAGATCGACGACGACAGCCCCTGGGGGACTGCGTTGTTCAGCGTGATCGCCTCGTCGAGGTCGTCGTAGGTGAGGACGTACAGGATCGGTGCGAACGTCTCCTCCCGTACGACCTCGGTCTGGCCCGGCATGCGGACGAGTGCGGGGGAGACGTAGACCCCCTTCCCGGACACGTCGACACGGTCGCCGCCGGCGACGACAACGCCGCCGTCGGCAGCGGCGCGATCGAGAGCAGAGCGCATCGCCTCGTACGATTTCTCCGAGACGAGCGGACCCACGAGGACTCCCTCGTCGAACGGATTTCCCACGCGCAAGCCGGAATACGCGGTTGCGAGCCGCTCGACGAGCGTGTCGGCGATCGACCGGTGCACGATGAGCCGCCGGAGTGTCGTGCACCGCTGCCCGGCGGTACCCGCGGCGGCGAACACGACGCCGCGCACCGTGAGGTCGAGGTCGGCCGACGGAGTGACGATCGCTGCGTTGTTGCCTCCGAGTTCGAGCAGGCACCGGCCGAATCGAGCGGCGACGCGGGGAGCAACCGCCCGCCCCATCCGCACGGACCCGGTTGCGCTGACGAGCGCGATCCGCGGATCGTCGGAAAGGGTTTCTCCGACGCGGGAGTCGCCGAGAAGCACGTGGTGCAGGCCGTCGGGCGCGCCCACATCGGCGGCAGCGCGCCGCAGGAGTGCGTCACACGCGAGCGCGGTGAGCGGCGTGGTCTCGGACGGCTTCCACACCACCGGGTCGCCGCACACGAGCGCGATCGCGGTGTTCCACGACCACACCGCGACCGGGAAGTTGAACGCCGAGATGACACCGACCACACCGAGGGGATGCCATGTCTCCATCAGGCGGTGACCCGGACGTTCGGACGGCATGGTCCGCCCGTACAACTGGCGGGACAGCCCGACGGCGAAGTCGCAGACGTCGATCATCTCCTGAACCTCACCGGCCGCCTCGGACGGGATCTTCCCGACCTCGAGTGTGACGAGTGCTGCCAGGTCGCTCTTGTGCTCGACGAGGAGTTCGCCGAGACGTCGGACGAGTTGTCCGCGAACCGGGGCGGGCACGTGTCGCCATTGCTCGAACGCGCTTGCGGCGGTCGAAATGGCGAGATCGACGTCTTCGGCCGAGTGGAGGGGAAGTCGAGCGAGTTCGGTGCCGTCGACCGGGCTCGTGACGCCGAGGACACCGTCCTGCGGAAGTTCGACTCCGCAACGGCTCAGGGCCGCCTCTGCTCGGGTGCGGAGGTCGGAGGTCGCATTCATCGGTGTGGTCCCTTCGTGCTCGGATAATCTGCGCGGGTGCCGGAATCCCCTAAAGACGCGCTGGACGAGATCGATCGATTGCTGTTGCGCGAATTGGAAGCCGACGGGCGGGCCACCTTGGCCGCGCTTGCCGACAAGGCGGGCCTGTCGGTGTCCGCCGTCCAATCCCGGGTACGACGCCTCGAGTCGCGCGACATCATTCGCGGGTACAGCGCCAGAATCGATCCCGAGGCGATCGGACTCGCGCTCTCGGCGTTCGTCGCCATCACCCCTCTTGATCCGTCTCAGCCGGACGATGCACCGGCGCGATTGCGCCATATCGACGCCATCGAATCCTGTCACTCGGTCGCCGGGGACGAAAGCTACATCCTCCTCGTGCGTGTCGCCTCGCCGCGCGCGCTCGAACATCTGCTTCAGCAAATTCGTGCGACCGCGAACGTGGCAACCCGGAGCACCGTCATTCTCCAAACATTTTACGAGCGGTGACGGTAAACGCCGGTAAATTTCTTGTAATGAAGACCCTTTACTGAATGTTCGGACGTATCGTTCCCGGTATGAGTACTGCACTCCGGCGCCCGGACAGTGACGGATCCCTCCTTCCCGACCGCGTTCACGACGTACTGCGGCAGCACCTGCTCACGGACGGAGCAGACCTCGTCCTCGACCTCGAACGCTCACGCGGCCTACGACTGGTCGACCAGCGCGACGGCACTGTTTACCTCGACATGTTCGGGTTTTTCGCGTCCTCGGCGCTGGGCATGAACCATCCTGCGCTCGCGGACGACCCCGGTGCCGCAGAGGAGTTCTGCACTGTCGCACCGAACAAGCCCAGCAACTCCGACATCTATACGGTGCCGATGGCCCGGTTCGTCGACACCTTCGCCCGGGTCCTCGGGGACCCGGCCCTGCCGCACCTGTTCTTCGTCGACGGCGGTGCGCTCGCCGTCGAGAACGCTCTCAAGGCCGCGTTCGACTGGAAGAGCCGCCTCAACGAGTCCCGCGGACTCGACCCCGGCCTCGGAGGCTCGGTACTTCATCTGACCGAGGCGTTCCACGGGCGGAGCGGCTACACGATGTCGCTCACCAACACCGACCCGGTGAAGACCGCACGCTTCCCGAAGTTCGACTGGCCGCGAATCGACGCGCCCTATCTGTGCGACGGCCGCGACATCGCCGCGGCGGAGGACCGCGCGCTCGACCAGGCGCGCGCCGCATTCGCCGAGCGCCCCCACGACATCGCGTGCTTCATCGCCGAACCCGTCCAAGGGGAGGGCGGCGACCACCACTTCCGTCCGGAGTTCTTCCGGGCCATGGCGGATCTGTGCCGCGCCAACGACGCGCTGTTCGTGTTCGACGAGGTGCAGACCGGTGTCGGACTCACCGGCACCACCTGGGCCTATCAGCAGTTCGGCGTGGCTCCCGACCTCGTGGCATTCGGAAAGAAGACGCAGGTGTGCGGGATCATGGCCGGCGGGCGGATCGACGAAGTGCCCGACAACGTCTTCACGGTGAGCTCTCGTCTCAACTCCACCTGGGGTGGCAATCTCACCGACATGGTGCGTGCCCGCCGCATCCTCGAGGTGATCGAACGGGACGGACTGATCGAGCGTGCCCGCACCCGTGGGGCGCATCTGCTGGCCGGAGTGCAGCAACTCGCCGCACGCCGTCCTGCGGTGACGGAGCCGAGGGGCCGCGGGCTGATGTGTGCGCTGACCCTGCCGTCACCGGACATGCGCGACGCGGTGCTGCGCGACCTGTACCGCGACGAGCACGTCCTCATGATCGGCACCGGCACCCGCGGTATCCGATTCCGGCCCCCGCTGACGGTCACGACAGCCGAACTCGACGAGGCGCTCGCCGCCGTGGACCGGGTCCTCGGGCGCCACACCTGAGCCGTGCGGGGCTTTCCGGTTCCGAGCGCAACGCCGTAGGTTGTCGACATGACCGATGCACTGGGCAGCGAGGCCGCTGCGGACACCGCCTTCGCGATCCCGTCACTGGCGAACTTCCGCGACATCGGCGGGTGTGCGAGTTCCTACGGTGGCGTGGTTCGTACCGGGGTGGTGTACCGCTCGACCGACCTGAGCCGGGTCACCGAGACCGATCTCGACACACTCACGGCGCTGCACATCGCGAACGTCTTCGACCTCCGCACCGCGGCCGAGCAGGAGCTGCGTCCGGACAAGCTTCCGGCGCACGCCCGGCACTTCGCCCTCGACGTCCTCGCCGACCGGAACAACGGGTCCATCGCGGCAGCACTTCCCGACATCGTTGCCGATCCCGCACTGGCCGCCCAGGCGTTCGGTGACGGCCGCGCCGTCGAATATCTGCGGGGGAGCTACCGGGACTTCGTGACGTTGCCGAGCGCTCTCGCGTCGTATCGCGCTGTCGCGGAAGGTATGGCGCAGGGCGACGTTCCCGCGCTGGTCCACTGCAGCGCGGGGAAGGACCGGACGGGGTGGGCCGCAGCGTCCCTGCTCCTGTTCGCCGGCGCCGACGAGGATGCGGTGTTCGCCGACTACCTGCGTACCAACGACATGCTGCTGCCCGCTTTCGACACGATGTTCGCCCGCTTCGCCGAACGGGGAGGTGACCCGGACATCCTCGTTCCGATTCTCGGTGTGCGGCGCGAGTACCTCGAAACCGCAATCGACGAGGCGCTGACCCGGTACGGCAGCATCGAAGGGTATTTCGCGGCCGGCCTCGGTCTCAGCGACACCGCGCTGCAGGCTCTGCGCGACCGCCTCGTGGCCCCGCAGGAGTGAGCGTTCGCCGGGCAGGCGGTACCTGACGAATAGGCCGGTGCCGCAAACGGTTTCAGCGTGCGCGCGCTGCGCGGGTGCGGCGGCGGAGCGCCTCGGCGACGGCGAGGCCGACAAGGATGCCGAAGAGGTCGGCGCACCAGTCCCAGACCGATCCCGAACGCCGCACGGCGACGGTCGCCTGCAACACCTCGGTGAGAGCTCCGTACGCGGCCAGCCCCACCAGCGTGATCGCGGGGGAGAAGCGCGCGAAGCGGGAGCAGTACGCCAGCACCGCGAACATGAGCGCGTGGGTCACCTTGTCGGAATGCGGTGGCCCCGAGGGAGTGGTGTCGCCGGGCAGGAGGAGCATCACCGTGACCGCGATGACGGCAACCACGAGTGGCAGCACTCGCTGCCAGGCGAAAACGGGCATGGCGCCAACGTTAGTCGGCACCGCCGGGCGGCCGGTCCGAGGCTCGCCATTCCGTGACCAGGCGGTACGCCCTGCGCCCCAGCATCCAGAGGGCGACGAGCGCGAGGAGAATCGCGATCGGGTGCCGGATCGCGACGAGGATCAGCAGCGCGACGAGCACCAGCGGGACCAGCGTCACGAGGTTCAGATAGAGATTCTCGCGGGCTGGTGGGGGCACCAGGGCTGCCGGCGCCGACGGCAGGTCGCGGAACAGCGGAACCAGGTCGCCGCGGGTCCGGGCTTCCGTCGCGCGAGTCACACGCTCGTCGAACTCGTCGAGCGTGAGCCGGCCGGCCGCGAAGTGGTCACCGAGCAGCTGCACGGCTTCTTCGCGTTCGGCCGTTCCGATACGTACTTCGGGACGCTCGCCCATGGGTCCAGACTAGTGGAGATCGGACGTGCGGGGCGTGCCCGAATCCCAGGCTGCGATCTCGGCCTCGGCGCGCAGATCATCGTGGCTCGGTGACGCCAGCAGCAGCAGCACGATCGCGCCGAGGACGACGAAACCTGCGATGAACCCCGGGAACATCAGCGACATCACGGTCATCCCGGTGGGTTCGGGCGCGTCCGGCAGCACGTGCACTGCCACCCCGGCCATGCCGGTGTAGTGCAGCGCGACCACCGCGGAGGCCATGACGGCCGCCGCCACGACGCGCATCGCCGCACTCTCCGCCGCACCCGACAGCCACAGCGCGGTGAGAGAGGCGACCACCCCGATCAGCACCGATCCAGCGATGTACGGACTCTGTTGTTCGAGTTCTCCCTGAACCCGCACCGCCGACATTCCGGCGTAGTGCATGGCGGCGACCGCGAGGCCCATCACCACGCCTCCCACGGCCAGTCGTTCACCCGGCGACCAGGACCGCAACCGTCGCACATCCGCCTGCAGGATCCACAGTCCGAACCATGTCGCGCCGATCGCCAGAGCGACGGAGAGCAGGGTCGGTGCCAATGCGTACCTGACCGGCGATCCCGGAAGCGAGAAGCCCATCATTCCGATGAAGTGCATCAGCCAGATGCCGACGCCGCCGATCGCGACGCTCGCGAGGAAGGTCCAGCGTGCCCGGGACCGGGCGACCCGCGTGGCGTGGCGGGCGCAGGTCAAACCTGCGTAACACCCGACGGCTGAGGCGAACCAGCCGAGAGCGAAGAGCCACATTCCCATGGAGAAGTGGTGGAGTTCGTGCGACATACGTCCCCTTGACGGAGGGCGGCACGGGCCCCTCCACGGCATGCAGGGGCTGCGTGCCGCGCATGGATTGGACAGCGACAACGACCCCGACAGTCTCGAAGAGAATAGGTCACAATGCCCCACGCCGATAGGTCCGAAGTCCCACGACGAGGTGTGGAACCGGTCACGTGCGCATATGACGGAGGCCCCCGCACCGACGATGCGGTGTGGGGGCCCCTCGAGACGTGCTGGTGCTACTTGAGTTCGGCGAGGACCGTGCCCTGCGTGATGGCGGAGCCCGGCTCGACCGTGAGGCCGGTGACGACGCCGGCCTTGTGCGCCGTGACGGGGTTCTCCATCTTCATGGCCTCGAGGACGGCGATGAGGTCGCCCTCGGCGACTTCCTGTCCTTCGGTCACGGCAACCTTGACCACGGTGCCCTGCATCGGCGCGGTGACCGCGTCGCCGGATGCCTTGCCACCCTGGCCGCCGCCGCGCTTGCGGGCCTTCGGCTTCTTGCGGACGACGCCGGGGGCGCCACCGCCGCTGCCGAGAGAGAACTGGCCGGGAAGCGACACCTCGACGCGACGTCCGCCGACCTCGACGACGACGTTCTGACGCGGCAGGACCTCGTCCTCGTCCTCGACCGCACCACCCGGGGTGAACGGCTCGATGGTGTTGTCCCAGTCGTTCTCGATCCACTTGGTGTAGACGTCGAACTTCTCGCCGTCGCCGACGAACGCGGGGTTCTCGACGATGTGGCGGTGGAACGGGATGACGGTGGCCAGACCGTCGACCTCGAACTCGGCGAGCGCGCGTGCCGCGCGCTGCAGCGCCTGCTCGCGGTTCTCGCCGGTGACGATCAGCTTCGCGAGCATCGAGTCGAACTGGCCGCCGATGACGTCGCCCTGGACGACACCGGAGTCGACGCGCACGCCGGGGCCCGTCGGCTCGCGGTAGACGGTGATGGGGCCGGGGGCGGGCATGAAGCCACGGCCGGCGTCCTCGCCGTTGATGCGGAACTCGAAGGAGTGGCCGCGCGGAGTCGGATCTTCCTTGATCTCGAGTTCCTCACCGTTGGCGATGCGGAACTGCTGGCGCACCAGGTCGATGCCTGCGGTTTCCTCGGTGACGGGGTGCTCGACCTGCAGTCGGGTGTTGACCTCGAGGAAGGAGACGGTGTCGCCCTGCACCAGGTATTCGACCGTGCCGGCGCCGTAGTAACCGGCCTCCTTGCAGATCGCCTTGGCCGAAGCGTGGATGCGGGCACGCTGGTCGTCGGTGAGGAACGGCGCGGGGGCCTCCTCGACAAGCTTCTGGAAGCGACGCTGCAGCGAGCAGTCGCGGGTGCCGGCGACGATGACGTTGCCGTGCTGATCGGCGAGGACCTGGGCCTCGACGTGGCGGGCCTTGTCGAGGTACTGCTCGACGAAGCACTCACCGCGGCCGAAGGCTGCGATGGCCTCGCGGGTAGCCGACTCGAAGAGTTCCGGGATTTCCTCGATGGTCTGCGCGACCTTCATGCCGCGACCGCCGCCGCCGAAGGCTGCCTTGATCGCAACGGGCACGCCGTACTGCTTCGCGAACTCGACGACCTCGTCGGCGTTCTTGACGGGGTCCTTGGTGCCGGCCGCCATCGGGGCCTTCGCGCGCTCGGCGATGTGCCGGGCGGTGACCTTGTCGCCGAGGTCGCGGATGGACTGCGGGGAGGGGCCGATCCAGATCAGGCCCGCGTCGATGACAGCCTGGGCGAAGTCGGCGTTCTCCGACAGGAAGCCGTAGCCGGGGTGGATCGCGTCGGCGCCGGACTTGGCCGCAGCGTCGAGGATCTTGTCGAACACCAGGTAGGACTCGGCCGAAGTGGTGCCACCGAGCGCGAACGCCTCGTCTGCGAGCTTCACGAACTGTGCATCGGCGTCCGGCTCAGCGTAGACAGCGACACTGCCGTACCCCGCATCCTTCGCCGCGCGGATGACCCGCACAGCGATTTCGCCGCGGTTCGCGACGAGCACCTTCGTGATCTGCGCGCTGGCATGACTGGGCACGGAGCCTCCTGCTATCGATCGTTAGGTTATTTCCGTCAAGCGGCAGTCTAAGCACCAATCCGCTAGACGATGTAACCGGATGGCTTCTACACATTACGGTGCCCACCTGAGCGTGCAACGCTACTCGCCGGTAGGTGGGACGTCCCGATCAGGGGCTCCGGAGCTCGGTGCAGAGGAAGCCACCACGTCGTGCATCAGTTCGCGTGTCCGGTGCAGGAAGCGGAGAACGTTCGCGGCCGCGACCGGATTGTCGGGGAAGCGAGCGGACATGTTCAGGCCCTCGGGGGTCCGGTTGATCCAGATGTAGACGTCGTGGGCGAAGCTCCGGCTGCGCAGCGCGCGAGCGTTCCACTCCGGCCACTGGGCGGCCATCGGAACGAAGCGCACATCCATGTAGGACACGACGAACCGCGGGCGGATGGGCACGCCGAGCAGTTCGCCGACACGGTCGAACGGCACGCGAGCGCTGGCGCGGGTGCGGCGCAATTCGCGCGCGGCGCGGGCGGTGAGCGTGTCGAAATCCGTTGTGCCCGTGAGGTCCAGGTCGATCGGGCTCACTCCGACGAACCAGCCGAGTGCGCCCGCCCACATCGGGCCCGTCCGGGTATGGGCGGGCGCGACGACGCGAAAATTGTCGACGCCCGCCAATTCCCGGGTCGCCTGCCCCAGGCATGCGAGTACGCCCGCGAAGAAGCCCGCGCCCGAGTCCTGACACCGCGCCGCGAACACGGACGCCTGCTTGTCGTCGAACCAGCGTTCCACCGCACCCTGCTGCGCGACGGTGTGCGGCGGGCGAGGGCCGATCGGGAGCGGGAACGACGGCGCGTGCCCGCCGCACACTTTCAGGGTGTGCTGCCAGATGCGCACGGCTTCGTGCTTGTCGTCGAGTCGCTCGGAACCGTCGCGTTCGGCGGCGCCGAAATCGATGTAGCTGCCGACGGGGAACAGTTCGGCGGGGCGGCCCGTCCGCTCCTCCTCGTACAGGGCGGTGATCTCGTGCGCCACCAACACGATCGAATACCCGTCGATGATGGAGTGGTCGGCTCCGAAGAAAACCGTGAAACACGGTGCAGTGCCGGAGAACCCGGACGAGTCGCCCGGGAGCCGTTCGAGCGTCGCGAAGACGTACGCGGGCCACAGATGAGGCGTCGTGTAGTCGTCGAACAACCCGTGGAGGTGATCGCGGATGGTGTCGGGATCGCTGGGGTCGTGGCGGATGGAACGGAGGGAGATCCTGCCCGGGGGTGCGGTACGCCGGATGATCGGACTCTCCGCACGATCGGATCCGGTCAGGCGGGTATGGCTGCGCAACGGCTCGTGCCGGTCGATCCACCGTTCCAGCGCGCGGCGGAACTTCTCGGTGTCGATCTCACCGTCGATCTCGAAAGCGGTGCCCAGCCAGGATTCCCGGCCCCCGCCGTAACGGGCACCACTCGAACGCCGCAGGTGCGCCTCGTGGATGTAGGAGGCCGGACGCGAGTCCTGCTGCCAGGCGTCGTCTTCTGCGCACGGCAGCCATTCGGTCAGGACCCCCGCCGAGATCGGGTAGTCGGCCAACTCGGTGAATTGCATCGACTTGCGGTTCCGCAGGACTCAGGAGCGGAGGTGACGTTTGATGCGCGACAGCATGGCGCTCATGCCGCGCAACCTCAACGGGCTCACGACGGCGGCCAAGCCGAGCGCGGAGTAGAAGTCGTCCGGCACGTCGAGGATCTCTTTCGCGCTGAGGCCGTCCAGCCCCTGGTGCAGGATCGACGCGAATCCGCGGGTGGTCGGAGCCTCGGCGGGAGCACTGAAATGCAGTGTCACGCTGGAGGGGTCGGCGGCGTCGACGGAGAGGAACAGCGGCGACTGGCACTCGGGCACAGGCTCCATCGCCGCCTCTTCGAGCTCCGGTGGGAGCGGCGGCAGTTCCCGGCTGAACTCGAGCAGGAGCTGTAGCTTGTCCTGACCGTCGACGGCGGCGAAGTCGTCGACGATCTCGGCGAGGGGTGCGGGAATACTCATGCGACCGGCGCTGTTCCCGGCTCGTCGCCCTGGACGATCGGCACGCGCACCGCGTTGCCCCATTCCGTCCACGAACCGTCGTAGTTGCGTACATGCGGGTAACCGAGCAGGTGCGTGAGCACGAACCAGGTGTGGCTGGACCGCTCGCCGATCCGGCAGTACGCGATGACATCGGCGTCCTTGTCGACACCCGAGTAGATCTCGTCGAGTTCGGCGCGGGAGCGGAAACGTCCGTCCGGAGCAGCGGCCTTCGCCCACGGAATGGAGACCGCGGTGGGGATGTGACCGCCGCGCAGGGCGCCTTCCTCCGGGTAGTCGGGCATGTGGGTGCGCTCGCCGGTGTACTCCTGCGGCGACCGGACATCCACGAGCGGAACGCGTCCGAGGTGGGAGAGGACGTCGTCCTTGAATGCGCGGATCGGGGTGTCGTTGCGTTCGACGACGGGGTAGCCGCTCGTCGTGGCCGACGGGATTTCGAGGGTGGTGTCGCGGTTCTCGGAGATCCACGCGTCGCGGCCACCGTCGAGCAGGCGGACGTCCTCGTGACCGAAGAGCGTGAACACCCACAGTGCGTAGGCGGCCCACCAGTTCGACTTGTCGCCGTAGATCACGACGGTGTCGGTGCGGCGGATGCCCTTGCGATCCATCAGCGCCGCGAACTGCTCGCCGTCGATGTAGTCGCGCGTCACCGGATCGTTGAGGTCGAGATGCCAGTCGATCTTCACGGCGCCCGGAATGTGCCCGACGTCGTAGAGCAGCACGTCTTCGTCGGATTCGACGACCTTCATCTCGGGATGCCCGAGGTGCGCCGAGAGCCACTCGGTCGACACGAGACGAGCGGGATCCGCGTAGGCGGCGAACGACGAGTTGCTATCGGGTGCGACGGGCACTAAGAGCTCCTGGGGCAGTGGTGGCAGGTGCGCAGTCGATTCTAGGCGGTAGCGTTCGAGCACGTGACTCGCAGTCGATCCCGCCACGCCGATCTCGGCTGCCGTGCCGACATCGACGTACTGGTGCGGCGGTTCTACGAGCGTGCGACGGCCGATCCGCTGCTCGCGCCGGTATTCGACGTTCTCGCCGTCGTCGGGCTCGACGACCACCTCGTCGTCGTCGGCGACTTCTGGGAACAGATCCTGTTCCGCACCACGCGTTACGACGGAGCGTTCATCCCCGTCCACCGCGCGCTGCACGGCCACCACGGCCTGACATCCGCCCGGTTCGAGCGCTGGCTCGCGTTGTGGACCGAGAACGTCGACGCGTTGTTCGCGGGGACGAATGCCGACCGTGCCAAGATCAAAGCCGAGGCGATGGCACGGTCGCTCGCCCGCTCGCTGAAGGTCGATATGTCGTAATATCCGCGCGGACGCCGTGACGAGCAGACACGGCAGGGACCAGCAGACGCGGTAGTGCTGAACAGACGAACCGATCCGGGGCGCCCGGCGGCGACATACAGGGGTGTGCGGGAATGCCGTATTTCGGGTTGATCGTGATGATCGTGTGGGTGGCGTGCCTGATCGACGTGATCCGTGCCGACGAACACGAGGTGCGGCACCTGCCCAAGCCGCTGTGGCTGATGGTCGTGATCCTTCTGCCGCTGGTCGGCTCGGTGCTGTGGTTGCTCGTCGGACGGCCGGACGGGGTCGACCGGTCGCGGACGCAGAGGCCTGCGTCGGCGTTCCCCGAATACAACCGGCCCGGGCGGCAGGCAGGGCAGCAGCCCGAGACCGACGAGGAGTTCCTCCGGCGCTGCCGCGAACGCGCAGAACAGCAACGCCGTGTGGCCAGGGAGCAGGAGAAGCGCCGGCTGGAACGCGAGGGCGGCGCCGGGGCCTGAGCGCCGCTCAGTCGGAGACGGGCGCCTTCAGTTGCATCCACGCGAGCACATCGAGCACCCGCAGGGCCGGCACCGCGTCCGGCAATCCGGCCCGCTCCCGCAGCCCGACGAGGCGTGCCTGTAGCTCACCGTCGTTGTGCCGCAACGCTTGCCGGATCGGCTCGAGATGCGCCTGCTTGGTGTCGAGCACCTCGCCGACGACGCGATCGTAGATCGGGTAGAGCCGGGGCCGCTTCCGGGCGATCAGCTTCGACGCGACCGTGCGTCCGATGCTCGGCACCGTCCACAACGCCGTCTCCAGTTGCCACGCAGGGGAACGGGGCGTCATCTCGTCTGCTTCCTCAGCGAGATCGCGGTCCGGACCGATCGCCGCCAGCAACTCGGCGAACTCGTCGCGGCGTTCCCGGAGCACGATGTCGGCGCCGTCGGGCGAGACCTCGACCGAGAGAAACGTGACGGCGACGAGGTCGTCGGCGGTGAAGACGTCGGCGTCGCGTTGCCGGGTGCCGGTCGAATCCCACTCGTCCCAGAGCGCGCCGCTCCGGAGCCTGCCGGTCTTCCGCAGCGGCACTCGGAAATAACGCTCCAGCACGTCGAGTGCCGGCGCGTCGTCCCGGCCGGCGAGCACCTTGGGCAGCCGGATCGGCACGTCAGGCTTCTTCGGTCATGACGCCGAGGACGTGCTGCGCGAACCACCGATTGTGATACTCCTCATACGGACCCGCGCCTTGGTCGGCCAGACGCTCGGCCAGAGGGCCGATGGTGGTCTCGTCGAGCGGAAGTGCGAAGAACTGTTCGTCGGCGCCGTCGTCGCTGAGAAACCAGTCGACGACCACCGCGTCGCCGTTCGCGGCGGCGTTGTCCGAGTCGTGGAACTTCAGCAGCGGATACCGCATCGACAACTGGTCCAGCGAGGAACCGGTCTGCTGGATCAACGCGGAAGTGGACGTCGTGAGCACCGTGCGGTAATCGACGGTCTCCCCGTCTTCCGTGTACCGCTCGACGTGCAGGACTTCCATCGGGCCGATCGCGAGCGTGAACAGCCGCTGGTGGTCTGCGGTTCTGCCCGCGGACGGAAGGCAGGTCAGCGTCCACCCGGACACTTCATGGTCCGCCGGATCGTCGAACGCGGAGGCCAGGTACCCGGCCACCAGATCGACGACCACGTCGAAGAAGGGATCCTGGCTCAGCAGGACGAAGCTTTCTTGGGTCGCGGACCCCGCGATGTCGTTCATGACCGTCCTCGGATTCGGTGATGGGGATGGTCCGGAAATTCGCTCAGTTTTCGAGAGCCTCGATCGGGATGGCCGCGTTCTCGGTCCACAACTGCGCAACCGAGATGCCGACCCGGGCAAGAAGCGTGCGCACGAGGGGCAGTCCGATACCCACGACAGACGACGGATCGCCTTCGATGCTGTCGATGAACCAGCCGCCGAGACCGTCGAGGGTGAACGCTCCCGCCACCTCGAGCGGCTCTCCGCTCTCGAGGTAGGTCTCGAGTTCCTCTTCGGTCGGGGTGCCGAAATGGACAACGGTGCCGCTGTGGTCGGATGCCTCGGCAACGAGTTCACCGTCGTGGACCCGCAGCACGCTGTGTCCCGTGAGCAGTTCCGCGCTGCGACCCGCCATCATGTGCCAGCGTTCACGCGCCACATCGGTTGTACCGGGCTTGCCTTGCAGCACACCGTCGACGAGGAGCATCGAGTCGCAACCGATGACCACCGCGTCCTTGAGTCCGCTCTCCTCGAGGACCGGCAGGATCGCAGCGGCTTTCTCGCGAGCGAGTGCTGTGACGACGGCCGCCGGGGCCGTACCGGGCTCGAGTGCCGAGACGACGGCGTCCTCGTCCACACCGGAGACGTGGACGAGCGGCTTGACTCCGGCCGCGTGCAGCACCGACAGGCGGGCCGGGGAAGCCGACGCCAGCACCAAGCGCGGCACGTCAGAGCCGGTTCGGGTACGAGTACGGGGAGAACGGAGCCCGCTGGCGGTGCATGCGCGTCGGGTCGCCCCATGTCTCGGCCGGCGTGGTGTCTCCTGCGGGAGCCACAGACGCCGCAGCCGCCGCGAGCACGGAGACCAGGGCCGCGACCTCCTCGTCGGAGGGGTTGCCCTTGACGATGCGCACAGCGACGGCCGGTTCCGCGGCAGGCTCCGGCGTTTCCGCCGGGGACTGCCGGCCGGCCGGTTCGGGAGCCTGCCCGTCGGTGGCGTCGCCGAGCGCGGCGTCGGTCGCTTCGTCGAACTCCGTGTCGGTGATGATCTTGTCCTCTGCCGTCGCGGTCACTGCGCGCCACCCGCGTGCGCTGCCGCGAACTGGGTCGCTGTCATGTGGGTCCCTCTCGTTGAGGTCATCGCACGCCACCTGCGGCGTGCTACGCCGTTCGGGTCGTGGCGACGGGTGCGCGACCGCGTCCCGCCGGTGTCACCGGCGGGACGCGCACGCACTCCGTCGCGAACCGTCACAGGGGAATGTTTCCATGCTTCTTCGGCGGGAGCGAAACCATCTTCCGCTCGAGCAGTCGCAGCGCGGAGACGATCTGCCCGCGGGTGTGCGACGGCGGGATGACCGCGTCGACATATCCGCGCTCGGCCGCGATGTACGGGTTGACGAGGGTGTCCTCGTATTCGTTCTGCAACTGCAGGCGCAACGCATCGACGTCCTCGCCGGCTGCGGCGGCGTCCTTGAGCTGCTTGCGGTAGACGAATCCCACGGCTCCGGATGCGCCCATCACGGCGATCTGCGCGGTCGGCCACGCGAGGTTGACGTCGGCGCCCATGTGCTTGGAGCCCATGACGTCGTACGCGCCGCCGTACGCCTTGCGGGTGATGACGGTGATCTTGCCGACCGTCGCCTCGCCGTACGCGTACAGCAGTTTCGCGCCGCGGCGAATAATGCCGTTGAACTCCTGCTCGGTGCCGGGCAGGAAGCCGGGGACGTCCACGAGCGTGATGATCGGGACGTTGAAGGCGTCGCACGTGCGCACGAAGCGGGCGGCCTTCTCGGAGGCGTCGATGTCCAGGCAGCCTGCGAACTGGGTCGGCTGGTTGGCGACGATGCCGACGCTGCGGCCGTCGATGCGGCCGAAGCCGATGATGATGTTCCGGGCGCGCTCCGCCTGGACCTCGAGGAACTCGTCGTCGTCGAGGAGACGGCGGATGACCTCGTGCATGTCGTACGGCTGGTTCGCCGAGTCGGGAATGATCGTGTCGAGCTCGAGGTCCTCGTCGGTGAGCGAATCCTCGATCGCGCCGTCGATCGGATCGGTCGGGGCGGTACGCGGGGCAGCAGCCTGGTTGTTGCTCGGCAGGTACGACAGCAGGTCGCGGACGTAGTCGAGCGCGTCCTGCTCGCCCTCTGCGACGTAGTGCGCGACACCCGACTTGACCATGTGGGTGTGTGCGCCGCCGAGGTCCTCCATCGTGACGTCTTCGCCCGTGACGGTCTTGATGACGTCGGGGCCGGTGACGAACATCTGGCTGGTCTTGTCGACCATGACGACGAAGTCCGTCAGCGCGGGGGAGTACACGTGACCGCCCGCGGCGGGGCCCATGATGAGGGAGATCTGCGGGATGACACCGGAGGCCTGCACGTTGCGGTGGAAGATCTCGCCGTACAGTCCGAGCGAGACGACACCTTCCTGGATGCGCGCGCCGGCACCTTCGTTGATACCGACCAGGGGCCGACCGGTGCGGACCGCGAGATCCATGACCTTGACGATCTTCTCGCCGTAGACCTCACCGAGGCTGCCACCGAAGACCGTGGCGTCCTGAGAGAAGACGCAGACGTCGCGGCCGTCGATCGTGCCGTAGCCGGTGACGACACCGTCGCCGACGGGGCGGTTCTCGGCCAGACCGAAGTTCGTGCTGCGATGGCGGGCGAGAGCGTCGAGTTCGACGAACGAACCTTCGTCGAGCAACGCGGTGATGCGCTCGCGGGCGGTCAGCTTGCCCTTGGCGTGCACCTTCTCGATGGCGGCCTCACCGACGGGAGCCTGAGCCTTGGCCTGACGATTGCGCAGGTCGGCGAGCTTGCCGGCGGTGGTGTGAATATCGGGCGTACTCGCCGCCTCGGACGCGGAGGGCTCCTGGACAGTGGTCATGGGCAGTCAGCTTAGCGAGCGTCACATGCCTGTGCCGCGCCGGTCCCGGTTGTGTTGAATTATTGAACTGGACCTACCGGCGGGTAGGGGATTTCGACCCACCCTAGGCTGGGCGCATGGCCGGAAACCGCGAAACGCCAGATCTCGCTTCCCTGCGCGCACCCCTCGACGTGGCTCGCCTGCGCAGCGCTCTCACCTCGGGTGGGAGCGGCGCGTTCTACACCCGGCTCGACGTGGTGGACGAGACCGGCTCGACCAACGCGGACCTGCTCGCCGTCGCAGGAACGGGCGCCGATCGCCGCGCGCTGCTGGCGGAGTTCCAGAGCGGTGGACGCGGCCGGCACTCGCGTACCTGGAACGGTGTGCCGGCGGCCCAGGTCATCGTCTCGGTGCTCGTGCGCCTGCCCGGGTGCCCCCTGCGCGACCTCGGGTGGCTGCCGCTGATCGCCGGGATCGCCACCGTCGACGCCGTGCGCTCGGTCGGCGGGGTCCCGGCACAGCTCAAATGGCCGAACGACGTGCTGGTCGGCGGACGGAAACTCGCGGGGATCCTCGTGGAGGTCGCGTCCACCTCACCGGAGCCGGCAGCCGTCGTCGGCGTCGGGGTCAACGTGACCCTCACGGCAGAGGAACTGCCCGTTCCGACCGCCACGTCGTTGTTGCTCGAGGACGCCGGCGATCTCGACCGGACGCTGCTCGCGGAGACGCTGCTGGCCGCGTTCGCCGACCGGATCCGTGCGTGGGCGCGCGCGGGCTGGAACACGGCGGGGCCCGCCGCCGCGTACCGCGAGCGCTGCGGCACGATCGGGCAGCAGGTGCGGGCGGTGCTGCCCGGCGACACCGAACTGCGTGGCCTCGCCGTGGACGTGGACGACCAGGGCCGTCTCGTGATCCGGCCGGACGGCGGCGGCGACACGGTGGCCGTGGCCGCGGGGGACATCACGCACCTGCGTCCCGCCTGACAACCACGCCGACGAGGCGGGCGGTCACCGGTATGTGCCATCGTGGGCGCCATGGGATATCCCGACGACGCGCTGGCACCAGGGGAAGAGCTGCTGCTCCACCGTCATCCGCACTGGAAGGCGTTGATCGTTCCGGCGGCAATTCTCCTCGTCGCGACGCCGCTCGCAGGCTTCCTGCTGGGGGTCGTTGCCGCTCGGCTCGACGGTGCCGCAGCGACCGTCCTGAGCGTGGCGGTCGTGCTGCTGTGGCTCGCGGTCGTGGTGTGGCGCTCCCTCGTTCCGCTCGTGAGCTGGCTCAGCACGCACTTCATCGTCACCGACCGGCGCGTGCTGGTTCGCACCGGTGTCCTCACGCACACGGGAATCGACATTCCCATGGGCCGGATCAGCAATGTCCAGTTCCGGCACGGGCTCGTCGACCGAATGCTCCGCACCGGAACCCTCGTGGTGGTCTCGGCTGCCGACGATCCGCTCGAGTTCGACGACATTCCCGAAGTGCGGCAGGTCCACGCCCTGCTCTACCAGCAGGCATTCGACGCGCAGGACCGCACCGCGGCGGAAACCCGCCCCGCGCGGCACCCGCACGAAGAGGACACCCGGCGCAAAGCGTGGTAATCCCGACAACCGGGCCATCGATCCGTACGCTGAATCCGTGACTGCCGTACTACTCGCCGAAGACGACGACGCCATCGCGGCACCGCTTTCGCGCGCGCTCGGCCGCGAGGGTTACGAGGTGACGGTCGAACACAGCGGCCCGGTGGCGCTCGAACGTGCGCTGTCCGGCGACTACGACCTCCTCATCCTCGACCTGGGCCTGCCCGGTATGGACGGTCTGGAAGTGTGCCGTCAGATCCGCGCGGATCGGTCCGAGCTGGCCGTCCTCATGCTCACCGCCCGGACAGACGAAGTCGACTTCGTCGTCGGGCTCGACGCGGGCGCCGACGACTACGTCGGCAAGCCGTTCCGGCTCGCCGAACTGATGGCGCGGGTCCGTGCCTTGCTGCGGCGCCGGGGCTCGGGCGAACAGGACGATATCGTCGACGTGTCGGGGATCCGGCTCGAACGAGCCGCCCGGCGGGTTCTCGTCGACGGGTCCGAGGTCGCACTCGCCAACAAGGAATACGAGTTGCTGCGGGTCCTGCTCGAACACGCGGGGCAGGTGGTCTCGCGCGACATCATCCTCGAAGAGGTCTGGGGTGACACCGATCTGCGGGGGTCCAAGACCCTCGACATGCATATGTCGTGGCTGCGTCGCAAGATCGGCGACGAGGGACCCGCGGGGGAACGACGCATCGCGACGGTGCGCGGTGTCGGTTTCCGTTTGAATACCGACTAGCGGCCCGCGCACGTGCGTAGTCGCATCCTCAATGCGGTGATGGCCACCGTTCTGCTCGTCGCCCTCCTTCTCGGTGTTCCGCTCGCCTATACGGCCTACCTGTTCGTGGAGGACACCGCGCGGCGCGACCTGCAGGACCGTCTCGGGCGGATGGCCGACGAGATCATTGCGCAGGAGGGTACCGGTGGCGTCGTGGTCGGCGGACTCGACACCAGTTCCCTGCGCCTTCTCGTTCCCGCCGACGGCCGGGTCGTGGTGGTCTACCCCACCCCGGAAAACGTGGCGGCGCGCCTCGACATCGGGGCACCCGTCGTGGAGTCCCCGATCGTGGAGTCGCTCTCGATGGGCACATCGGGTTCGCTGCGGATCGAGGTTCCGTCGGAGAGCCTGCGCACCCTCCAGCAGCAGGTGCTCGCGGCCGTGACATTGCTCGTGCTGCTGTCCGTCGCCGTCGGCGCACTCGTAGCGGTGGCGACCGCCCGACGGCTCGCCGACCCCCTCCGGGACGTGGCTCGTCGCGCCGCCCGGCTGGCCGAAGGTGACTTCCGGCCCGCCCCACGCCGCCACGGAATTCCGGAACTCGATCGCGTGTCCGACGTGCTCGACGCCGCAGCCGTCGAGATCTCCAACCGCCTGCAGCGCGAACACGGCCTGGTCGGCGACGTCTCCCACCAGTTGCGGTCGCGCATGACGGCGATCCGGCTGCGTCTCGACGAACTGTCCACCCACGACGACCCGGCGGTCGTCGAGGAGGCCGAGGCCGCGATGGC
>JADGMW010000075.1_pt1 | contig 57854 bp, 56 predicted proteins | sample 8641801 | NCBI WGS metagenome assembly JADGMW01 (sample SAMN16272018, study PRJNA661076) | feces metagenome | isolation source: fecal sample from diarrhoea affected cattle A | host: Bos taurus | place: South Africa: Lokaleng Village, Mahikeng | collected 2019-09
ATACGTTCGTCGGTATCCCACAGCACGTACATGAGCCCGACCGGCGGCGCGAAGGGGTAGACCTCCCCCACGCGGGCGGCCGCGGCGGCGCCGGCTCCCCCGACCACGTCGAGGATCGCGATCCGGTCGCCGACCACCGCCGACGCAGTACACATCACACCGAACTCCGAGCTCAGAGCAGCCAAGTGGCGGTGTGCGACCGGTCCCGACGCGAACCCGCGCTGCGCGGCGCGGCCCGCGACGATCAGCGCCGGGCCGAGGCCGTAGGACTTGTCGGCCGGGTCACGGATGAGGTAGCCCGCGTCGGTGAGTGCGGTGAGGATGCCCAGGCAGGTGGGTTTGCTCAGCCCGAGTTCGCGCGCCAGCTCCGACAGTCCGAACCTGAGACCCGGCCGGGCGACGAGATGGTCGAGGACCTGCACGACACGCTCGGTGGGCGGCGAGCGTCGACCGGCACCCGGCAGGGGCACTCCGATCCCCGCTTCGCCGCTGTCACTGCGACGAACCATTGACCCCTCCCTGGAACACGTTCTATCGTCGGCGCACCGGAGACTACCGCAGCGGTACATATATGGACCACAGGAGATCGACGTGCTCACCGATCCACTCACCGCGGCGATAGCCGAGGCCGAAAAAATCGTCGCCACCGCCCCGCACATCCGTACCGAGGCCGACCTCACCGAGGGCTACGGCTACCTGGCCGGAGGGATCGCCGCGTGTGTCCACGCCACGTGGGCGTACAGCAGCACCCATCCCGTGTTCGTCACCGGCACCGGCCCGTACGCGAAGATGGGCCTCGACAACCCGGACACGCTGTACTGGGGTGCGGTGGTGCGCGACAACGCCGAATACGTCGTCACCGGACGTCGCGGCACCACGTGCGACCTCAGTTTCCAGGTTCTTGCCGGCAACTACACCGACGCCGCGGTACCCGGCAACGTCACCGCCTTCGACGACCGCGCCCTGCGCATCGAGGACGACGGCAGTTTCGAAGTCCGGTTCGGGCCCGGGCCACGCGATCCCGACCGCAACTACTTCACGCTCGCGCCGGGATCGTCCCAGCTCGTTGTCCGGGAGGTCTACAGCGACTGGACGCAGCGACGCGGCACCCTGCGCATCGACCGCCTCGACACCCTCGGCACGGCACCTCCCGAGCTCACCCGCCAGGACGCGGTGACACGGTACGAGCGTGCCGGTCGCGCCCTCGTCTCGCGAGTGAAGACGTGGCTGCAGTTCCCCGAGTGGTTCTACCTGAAGCTTCCGGTCAACACCGTCACCGAACCGCGGCGGACACCGGGCGGGCTCGACACCCAGTACTCGTCGGTGGGTCATTTCGACCTGGCCGACGACGAAGCGATGGTGTTGACCCTGCCCGCGACCGACGCACCGTATCTGGGCTTCCAGATCGGAAGCCTCTGGTACATCTCGCTGGAGTACATCCATCACCAGACATCGCTGAACAACACTCAGGCACAGGTCGATCCGGACGGGATGGTCCGGATCGTGGTGTCGGCCCGCAATCCCGGGCTCACCAACTGGGTGGAAACCCTCGGGCGCAGCCGCGGCATCCTGCAGTTCCGCTGGCAACGGCTCGATCGCGAGCTTTCTTCTGCGGACGGACCGGTGGCACAGGTCGTCCCGTTCGACGAACTGCCCGGCGCGCTGCCGTTCCACGAGTCGAACCGCATCACCCCCGAGGACTGGGCCGCGCGCATCGGGGCACGCCAGGCTGCCGTCGCCGATCGGATGCTCGGATGAGCGCCGCCGGCTTGTTGGAGGATCGCGTCGTCGTCATCTCCGGTGTGGGGCCCGGCCTGGGAAGCACCCTCGCCCTGCGATGTGCGTCGCACGGTGCCGACGTCGTCCTTGCCGCCCGCACCCGGGAACGGCTCGAGAAGGTGGCTGCGGAAGTCGAGGCGCTGGGACGTCGCGCGCTGCCGGTACCGACCGACATCACCGACGACGATTCCGTCTCGGAACTGGTCGACGCGGCGGAGGGCGAGTTCGGTCGCGTCGATACTCTCGTCAACAACGCATTCTCCGTTCCGTCGATGAAGCCGTTGGCGAACACCGATTTCCAGCAGATCCGAGACAGCGTGGAGCTGACCGTGCTCGCTGCGCTGCGGCTGACCCGCTCGTTCACGCCCGCGCTCACCGAATCGGACGGTTCGGTCGTCAACATCAACTCGATGGTCCTGCGTCATTCCCAAGAGCGTTACGGCAGTTACAAACTCGCGAAGTCGGCGCTGCTGGCGATGTCGCAGTCCCTCGCCACCGAACTCGGGCCGCACGGCGTACGGGTCAACTCTGTTGCCCCGGGATACATTTGGGGACCAACCCTTCGAGGGTACTTCGAGCACCAGGCCGGGAAGTACGGCACCACCGTCGAGCAGATCTACGAGCACACCGCCGCGGCCTCCGACCTGCGGCGCCTGCCGACCACCGAGGAGATCGCGGACACGGTGATCTTCCTGGCGTCACCGATGGCGTCGGCGATCACCGGGCAGTGCATCGACGTCAACTGCGGCGAATACCACCACTGAACGGGATACGAGATGAGCGAACGCACCACCGTGGGCACCACCGAGGACCTGCATGCCTCGGCGACGCGCATGACGGGCCTGACGGATTTCGGCGAGGACGAGTACCTCGAGGCACTCGAGATACTGCTCGAGTCGTACGCGCGGGACGAAACACTCACCCCGCTCGGCAGCAAGATGTCGCGGGTGTTCCTTCGTGGTGCGCTGGTCGCGCGTCTGCTCTCGGAAGCCGCCTGGGCGCAGCATCCCGAGCACCGGGACGTTCCGGTCACCCGACCCATCTTCGTCACCGGTCTGCCTCGCACCGGCACCACCGCATTGCACCGCCTCCTGGCGGCCGACCCGGCGCATCAGGGCCTCGAGATGTGGCTCACCGAGATGCCCCAGCCCCGGCCGCCTCGTGAGACCTGGGAACAGAACCCGGTATTCGCGGGGATCGAGGCCGGCTTCGCCCAGCACCACGTGGAGCATCCCGAGTTCATGGGTGTGCACTACATGTCGGCCGGGGAGGTGGAGGAATGCTGGCAGCTGCTCCGTCAGTCGTTCCGGTCGATCTCGTACGAATGCCTCGCGAATCTGCCGACGTACTCGCGCTGGCTCGCCGGGCAGGACTGGACCGGCGCCTACGCCCGGCACCGCAAGAACCTCCAGCTCATCGGGCTTCCCGACGCGGACAAGCGCTGGGTCCTCAAGAATCCGAGTCACCTGTTCGCGCTCGACGAACTCCTCACCGTCTACCCGGACGCACTGATCGTGGTGACACACCGCGACCCCCGGACGGTGATTCCGTCCGTGTGCAGCCTCGCGGCGCACGCCACCGAGGGATGGTCCGAGGCCTTCACCGGTGAGACGATCGGCCGCAGTCAGCTCGACCTGTGGGCACGCGGTTTCGACGACTTCACCCGGGCACGCGCCCGTCACGATCCCGCCCGATTCGTCGATGTCGACTACCGGGATTTCGTGGCGGACCCGTTGGGCAGCGTGGGCGCCCTGTACGACCGGTTCGGCATCCCGTTCACCGCCGGCGCCGAACGCGCGATGGCATCGCTGCACGACGAGAGTCGCAACGGGGCCCGGAAACCCGCCCATCAGTACACACTCGAGGAGTTCGGGTTGTCGGTGCAGGACGTCGACGAGCGATTCCCCTCGTATGCGTACCGCTGAGCCTGTTGCACAAAGCCGAGCGGCCCCCGGTGTGCCCGATCTACCTGCGCGTTCCCGCATGGGATGATGGACACATGCCCGCACCGCTTCCCCTCGACCCCATCGCCGAAGCCCACCGTCAATGGGTGGCCCACGGCTGGGGCGAAGTCGCGGACGGCATGGCCGCGGTGACCTCGGTGATGCGTGCGCAGCAGATCATGATGGCCCGTGTCGAAGAGGTCCTCAAACCGTTCGGTCTGACCTTCGCCCGGTACGAACTGCTGACGCTGCTGCATTTCACGAAGGCCGGGGCTCTCCCCATGGCGAAGGCCAGTGCGCGTCTGCAGGTGCACCCGACGAGCGTGACCAACGCGGTCGACCGACTCGAGGCCGCGAGTCTCGTGCGACGCACCCCGCACCCGAGCGACCGGCGCGCAACGCTCATCGAACTCACCGACCACGGTCGCGCGCTCGCGATAGAGGCCACCGAAAAACTCAACACCGAAGTGTTCGCGCGTCCCGGGATCCCGTCCGAACAGATCGACACGCTGCTGAGCATCCTCGCGACGATGCGTCACGACGCAGGAGATTTCGACACCGGGGGCACGCCCTCGAAGTGGTGAGCACCGGACGGCCGTGCTACACGAGAAGACGCCGCCTCTTCCTCGGGGAAGGGGCGGCGTCGTCGTTCTCGCTGCGAACTAGGCGTGCTTGAAATCGGGCGTGCGCTTTTCCACGAAAGCCGCCATGCCTTCCTTCTGGTCGGCGGTGGCGAACGTCGAATGGAACACGCGCCGTTCGAATCTCACGCCTTCGGCGAGGGTCGTCTCGAACGACCGGTTCACCGCCTCCTTCGCCATGATCACGGCCGGCAGCGACATCGACGCGATGGTCGTGGCAGCGTCGAGAGCGACGTCGAGCAGTTCGTCGGCAGGGACGACCCGCGAGACGAGCCCGGCGCGCTCGGCTTCCTCCGCGTCCATGTTGCGTCCGGTCAGGCACATGTCCATCGCCTTGGCCTTGCCCACCGCGCGCGTCAGACGCTGCGAGCCGCCGATGCCGGGAATGACACCGAGCTTGATCTCGGGCTGGCCGAACTTGGCGGTGTCGGAGGCAATGATGAAGTCGCACAACATCGCCAGCTCGCAACCGCCGCCGAGTGCGTAACCCGACACGGCCGCGATGATCGGGGTGCGAGCGGACGACAGCCGGTCCCACTCCGAGAAGAAGTCCTCGGCGTACACCTCGGAGAAGGTCTTGGGCGCCATCTCCTTGATGTCGGCGCCGGCCGCGAAGGCCCGCTCCGACCCGGTGAGCAGAATCGCCCCGATCTCACGGTCGGCGTCGAGTTCTTCGACCGCCGCGACCACTTCGCGCATCAACTGGCTGTTGAGTGCGTTGAGCGCCTTGGGCCGGTTGAGCGTGATGACGCCGACGCGGCCTTTGCGCTCGAGCAGGATGGTCTCGAAATCGGTCACTTGCTGTCCTCTGCGTTCGAGCGGTCACGAATGTCGTTGATGATGGCGGAGAAATCGAGCCCGCCACCACCACCGGTGTTGAACCGATGATAGAGCTCGGCGGCACGGAGGCCGAGTTCGGCCTCGACCCCGTTGGAGCGCACCGCGTTCGACGCCAGACCGAGATCCTTGTCCATCAGGGCAGCGGCGAAGCCCGGCTGGTAGTCGTTGTTGGCCGGGGTCGTAGGCACCGGGCCGGGAACCGGACAGTTGCTCGTCAGTGCCCAGCACTGGCCCGAGGCGTTGGACGCCACGTCGAACAGCGCCTGATTCTCGAGTCCCAGTTTCTCGCCGAGCACGAACGCCTCACTGATCGCGATCATCGAGACGCCGAGAATCATGTTGTTGCAGATCTTCGCAGCCTGGCCGTTGCCCGAACCGCCGCAGTGCACCACCTTGCGGCCCATCACGTCGAGGAGCGGCTGCGCGGCTGCGAAGTCCTCCTCGGTTCCTCCGACCATGAAGGCCAGCGTGCCCGCGGCGGCACCGGCCACACCGCCCGACACCGGGGCGTCGATCGCACGATGACCGGCGGCCTGTGCACGACCGGCGGCGTCGCGTGCATCGGCCACGTCGATCGTGGAGCTGTCGACGAAGAGCGTGTCGGGCTTTGCGGCTCCGAGGATTTCGTCGTACAGATCGAGGACGAGCGTGCCGTTGGGCAGCATGGTGATCACGACATCGGCAGCGGGGACGGCCTCGAGTGCGGACCCGACGACGGTGATGCCGTTCTTCGCTGCTTCCTCCTGCGCGGCGGGCACCGGGTCGTACCCGGTCACCGAGTACCCCGCCTTCGCGAGGTTCGCGGCCATCGGCCCACCCATGTGGCCGAGACCGAGGAAGGCGACGTTGGGGAGTTCACTCATCGGTCGTTCTCCTTCGGAGCGGCGAGCCCGAGTTCGAGGTCGCCGAGCGGCTGGAAGTATGCGTCGACGTCGGAAGCGGTGACGTCGGCGAGGGTCGCGGGCGACCAGTGCGGAGTGCGGTCCTTGTCGACCACCTGGGCACGGATGCCTTCGACGAGGTCGTGCGACGTCAGGGACGCGGACGACACCCGGAATTCCTCGTTCAGTACCTCTTCGAGGCTGCCGAGCTGCCGTGCGTGACGAAGCGAACGCAGCGTGACCTTCAGAGCAACCGGGGATTTTCCGAGGATCTGCTCGGCGGCGGTGCGAGCCTCGGGAACATCACTGCTGCGCAGGCGTTCGACGATCTCCTCGACGGTGTCCGCGGAATATGCGGCGTCGATCCAGTCGCGTTGCGCGAGCAGCGCCGAATCCGGTGCCGGCTGGGAGTATTCGGCGAGCGCGTCGTCGACCGAACCCGTCTCGAGTGCTGCGACGAACTTGTCGAGGGCGTCGGATGGCACGTAGTGGTCCGCGAAGCCGAGCGCGATGGCGTCGCCTGCCTTCATCCGGCCCGTCGTCAGCGCGATGTGGGTGCCGATCTCGCCGGGTGTCCGAGAGAGCAGGTAGGTCCCTCCCACGTCGGGAATGAACCCGATACCGGTCTCCGGCATCGCGATCGTCGAGCGTTCGGTGACGATCCGGACGTTGCCGTGTGCGGACACCCCTACGCCGCCACCCATGACGATGCCGTCCATGATCGCCACGTACGGCTTGGCGTAACGGCCGATGGCGGCGTTGAGGATGTACTCGTCGCGCCAGAACTCCTGGGAGCCGGTGCCGCCGTCACGTGCGTCGTGATAGATCGACACGATGTCGCCGCCGGCGCACAGTCCTCGCTCCCCCGCGCCACGAAGGACAACGGCGCGGACCGAGTCGTCGGATTCCCACGCCGAGAGCGTCTCCGCCATCACACGCACCATGTCGTGGTTGAGCGCGTTGATCGCCTTGGGTCGGTTGAGGGTGATGCGTCCCAGTCCGTTCTTCGCCTCGACGAGGACCTCGGGTTCGTGCCCGGTCATTGCGCTCCGTTCTGCGCCGCGGCCACCACGCTGCGCGCGACGACCACCCGCATGATCTCGTTCGTTCCTTCGAGGATCTGATGCACGCGCAGGTCGCGCACGATCTTCTCGATCCCGTACTCGGCCAGGTAACCGTATCCACCGTGGAGTTGCAGCGCATCGTTCGCGACCTCGAACCCGGCGTCGGTGGCGAAGCGCTTGGCCATCGCGCACAGTTCCACGACATCCGGGGCACCGGTGTCGAGGGCGTCGGCGGCCCGCCACAGCAGGGTTCGTGCCGCTTCGAGTTCGGTACGCATGTCCGCGAGCCGGAACTGCAGCGCCTGCGAGTCGAGCAACCGGTCACCGAACGCCTTGCGTTCGGCGAGGTAGGCGACCGTCCGGTCCAGCGCGGCCTGGCCGCCGCCCACGGAACACGCGGCGATGTTGAGGCGGCCGCCGTTGAGGCCGTGCATGGCGATACGGAATCCGCCGCCCTCCGTGCCGAGGAGATTCGCGGCCGGCACGCGCACGCCGTCCAGGATCACCTGGCGGGTGGGTTGCGCGTTCCAGCCCATCTTCTTCTCGTTGGCACCGAACGACAGGCCCGGCGTGTCCTTGGGGACGATGAACGCCGAGATGCCGCGCGCACCGGTGTCGCCGGTGCGGGCCATCACCACGTACACGTCGGATGTTCCTGCGCCGGAGATGAACTGCTTGACTCCGGTGAGCACGTAGTCGTCACCGTCGCGCACCGCTTTGGTGCTGAGCGCGGCGGCGTCCGAGCCGGCGCCCGGCTCGGTGAGGCAGTAGCTACCGAGATGTTCCATCGAGGTCAGCTTCGGCACCCAGCGGTGGCGCTGGTCGTCGTCGCCGAACTTGTCGATCATCCACGTCACCATGTTGTGGATCGAGATGTACGCGGCGATGGACGGGCACCCCGTGGCGAGTTCCTCGAAGATGCGGACGGAGTCGAGGCGGCGAAGCCCCGATCCGCCCACGTCCTCGCGGACGTAGATTCCGCCCATGCCGAGCGCTGCGGCTTTGCGGAGCACGTCGACCGGGAAATGCTTGTTCTGGTCCCATTCCACCGCGTGGGGTGCCAGATACTCGGAGGCGAAGTCGCGGGCGGTGTCGCGAATCGCCTTGTCGTCGTCGGAGAGGGTGAACATCGGCGTACCGCCTAGTTCATCGTCGGGATGACGAAGTGATCGGTGTCCGCGACGTGAGCGCCCTCGATATCGCCTTCCTTGACACCGGACGGCCAGCGCTGCGTGACGGTCTTGGTCTTGGTGTAGAAGCGGAATGCGTCCGCCCCGTGCTGGTTGAGGTCGCCGAAGCCCGACGCCTTCCAGCCACCGAAGGTGTAGTACGCGATCGGAACCGGGATGGGAACGTTCACGCCCACCATGCCGACCTGGACGCGGGTCGTGAAGTCGCGGGCTGTGTCACCGTCCCGGGTGAAGATCGCGACGCCGTTGCCGTACTCGTGCTCGGACGGCAGTCGCAGTGCCTCCTCGTAGTCGCGTGCGCGCACGACGGTGAGCACGGGACCGAAGATCTCTTCCTTGTAGATCGACATGTCGGTGGTGACCCGGTCGAAGAGGGTCGCGCCGGAGAAGAAGCCACCCTCGTTGCCCTCGAGCACGAAACCGCGGCCGTCGACGACGAGTTCGGCGCCTTCCTCGACGCCCTGGGCGATGTAGTTGTGGACACGGTCGCGGGCGGCGGCCGTCACGAGCGGACCGAAGTCGGCCTTCTCGTCGAAGCTCGTCCCGATACGCAGTTCGGCGATGCGCTCCTGGAGCTTGGCCACGAGCCGGTCGGCGGTCTCCTCACCGACGGGGACGGCAACCGACAGTGCCATGCAGCGCTCGCCGGCCGAGCCGAATGCGGCACCGACGAGCGCGTCCGCGACCTGGTCGAGGTCGGCGTCGGGCATGATCACCGCGTGGTTCTTCGCGCCGCCGAAGCACTGGGCGCGCTTGCCGTTCTTCGCGGCGGTCTCGTAGATGTACTGGGCGATCGGGGTCGACCCGACGAATCCGAGGGCCTTGACCCGGGGATCCTCGAGCAGCACGTCGACGGCTTCCTTGTCGCCGTTGACGACGTTGAACACGCCGGCGGGCAGTCCGGCTTCGAGGAAGAGTTCGGCCAGGCGCAGCGGCACCGAGGGATCGCGCTCGGAGGGCTTGAGGACGAAGGCGTTGCCGGACACGAGCGCCGGAGCGGCTTTCCACAGCGGAATCATGGCCGGGAAGTTGAACGGGGTGATGCCCGCGACCACACCGAGCGGCTGGCGCATCGAGTACACGTCGATGCCGGTACCGGCCGATTCGGTGAACTCGCCCTTGAGCAGGTGCGGAGCGCCGAGCGCCACTTCCACGACCTCGAGGCCGCGCTGGATGTCGCCCTTTGCGTCGGGGATCGTCTTGCCGTGCTCGCTCGACAGCAACCGGGCGAGGTCGTCCATGTTGTCCTGGGCGAGTTGCAGGAAGCGCATCAGTACGCGAGCCCGCTTCTGCGGGTTCCACGCCGCCCATTCCTTCTGTGCGATTTCGGCGTCGGCGATCACGTTCTCGACTTCGGCGCGCGTGGCGAGCGGAACACGCGCCTGGACTTCGCCGGTGTTGGGGTCGAAGACGTCGGCGAAACGGCCGGATGTGCCGGAGACGTGCTTGCCGCCGACGAAGTGGGTCAGTTCTCGAATGCTCATGCGCGAACCCGTCCTTTGCTCGATAGTGGTGGCTGCGTCGTGGCAGCCGTGAAGAACCCGAAGTCTTCGCTCATCCTATAGTTGGAAGTCCATGTATGTCCAGGGTCACACCCCGTCCGCTACGCTCCGCATCATGACCCGCACGCGGAGGAACAGCACCGATGTGCTCGGGTTCTTGCTGCTGTGGGCGCTGGTCTCGCTACTCGCGTTCTCTCCCGCCGTCCCGGGCGACACGCTCGGCTCGCTACTGGCCGGTGTTCTCGTCACCCTCGTCGTGGTCGCCGCACTCACCGTCCGGCGCACCGACGATCTGTTGTTCGGACTGTCCCGCACACCTCGCGGGCCCACCGTGGCGGAACAACGGCTGCGCGGCGCGTTCCGGCGGCAATCACGTCCCGATGCCCCTGGGCGCCCGCGTCCGCGAGCGCCCGGCCCCGGTGCAGGGGCCGCGACGTCTCGTTTCGCCTGACCGGTCCCTGCTTCCTCGCGACCACACCCCTCACGAGGAAAACCGGGAGTCCCTGTGCCCAGATCATCCCAACGCGCCTCGGCACGGCGCGACAGCCACGTTCTCTCCGTCCGCGACGCGGAACGCCGGTTCGGCGACCTGCTCGTGTTCACCGCCGTCGATGTCGACGTGGCCGCGGGGACATGCTGCGCGGTCACCGGCTCGAACGGCGCCGGGAAATCCACTCTGCTGCGGTGCCTGGTGGGCGCCGACCGTCTCGATCGAGGCACTGTCACGATCGACGGTTCCGCGGCCGACGAATCCTCACCCGCCCAGCGCGCAGCGGTCGCATCCGTCCTGGGCGACGTCGCCACGTTCGCGCATCTGACGGCCCACGAGCATCTGCAACTCGTCGCCCTCGCGCACGGAATGCCCGACCCTGCAGGTGTGGCGAGCCGAACGCTGTGCGACGTCGGCCTTGCGGACGCGTCCGATCAACTGCCGGTCACGTTGTCCAGCGGTCAGCGCCACCGGTTGGCGCTGGCATCGGCCTTCGTCCGTCCTCGGCGGTTGCTCGTGCTCGACGAACCCGAACACCATCTCGATCCCGCCGGACGGGCATGGCTCGCCGGGCGGATCGCCGACGAGAAGGCTCGCGGTTGCGCGGTCGTCCTTGCCTCGCACGATCCGGACCTGGTGGCAGCCGTCGCCGACGACACCGTGGACGCCGACTCGTGGCGCTGACCGAACGGGCTCCGGCGATTGCCGGTGCCCGTGCGCTTCGGAAGGCCAGGCGGGGGTTCGGCCGTGTTCACGCGCCCCGTACCGACCGGGCCGGCATCGTGGTGCTGTCGGCGCTGGGTGCCTATGTCGCCTCGGGGCTCGCGTGGTGGTGTGCCACTCGTCCGCCGACCTCCCTGATCGGGTCGCTCCACACCACGGCCGGTCGTAACTGGGATGCAGCGTCCTGGAACCCGGGCTGGGCCTGGGTGGTGGGCGCAGCCGTGCTCGTCGCGGGCATCGCGGTCGCACGCGCGCTCGGACCACTGACCGCGAGCGCCCAACGCGCGTTCTGGTTGTTGTCCACCCCGGTCGACCGGGCGTCGATGCTCCGTCCCGGCGTCGTGACGGTGTTCGCCGCCGGAGCGGGCGCGGGGGCAGCCGGTGGACGGCTGGCTGCGTTCGCCGGAACGGTCGAGCAGTGGCTACCCCTGACCGCGTGCGGGGCGGTGATCGGGCTCGGCATCGCCGCCCTCGCGCTCCTCGTCCAAGCGCGGGTCCTGCCGACTCGCACGCTGCCGGCGGTGCAGATCCTCACCGCCGCACTGGGAGGAGCAGTCGCGGCGGTGTGCGCGATGGGAACAGTCGTGCCGGTGCTCGTGACGTGGCTTCCGGTGATGGTCGCCGCGCTGCCCGCCCTGGCGATGTGTTGCGCCGCCCTTCTCCGCTGCGGCCGCATCACGGCTGCGGAGTTGAACGAACGCGCCGCGATCGCCGTGGCAGCCCGGACCTCCCTGGTCGGCCTGGACCCGACGCTCGTCGTCGGCGTCCACGACGCAGCCGCCTGGAAACGTGTCGCCGCCCGGCGCTCACGGGCGTTGCCGCCCGGCCGGACTCGCGCACTCGTCCGCGCCGACCTGCTCCGGAACCTGCGCCGTCCGTCACCGTTCGCGGCGACCGCCGTCGCCGTCTGCGCTGCCTGGGCGCTGGGCGCGACGACACAGCCGGTCGTGGCGGGCTGGGTGCAACTGTCGGCCGTGTACGCCGCGACTCTGGTGTTCAGCACCGGATTACGCGACCTGGCGAGCAAGCCGGACCTGCGAGCGATGCTCGGCGCTGCCGATCGTGCCCTGTACCGGCCGCTGATGGTGGTTCCGGCGTGCGCCGCCGCTGCGGTGACGGCGATGACGGCGGCGGCGACGGGGTGGTCGCCGTCCGTGTCCGCGATCGTCGCTGCGGGAGCCTGCGTCGCGGTCTACCGGCTGCGGACCCGCCCCGCCACCGCATACGACGGACTCGTGCTGGAGACCGCCGTCGGCCAGGTACCCGTCGACCTGATCCGGCAGTGGATGCGTGGGCCGGACGGTCTTGTCGCTGCGGGACTTCTTCTGGCACTGATTCTTTGAGTACGCGCCGGCGATCCCGGTACCGCCTTCAGCGCAATCGGCGGTACAGGTCCTCGAGGTCGGTCATCGCACGGATGACGACGGCTTCGTCGGTGCCCCCCGCCCGCAACGCGCGGCGGAGCAGCATCGGGTCGAGGTCTTCGATCGCAGGCCGGAACCGTTCCGTGGGCAGATCGGGGAGTTCGGTGTCTTCGCCGTAGAAGTCAGCGGTGTCGGTGGCGACGGCGGCGTCGACACCGCCGATCAGCGTCGTCAGATCCACTCCGCGCAGGGTGAGTACGTCCAGCGGCTTCTCGTCGACGTGTTCGGCAAGCAGGTACGCGACCGCCGCGGCGTGCTTACAGGGCCAGCCGTCGTCGGGGCAGGTGCAATCGAAGTCCAACTCCCCCGCGCGCCGCGGAAGCAGGAGGGAACCCAGCTCTTCGGGGAGCACTCCTCCGGCCAGTCGCGCCAGCATGCCCGGGGAAGCCCGGACCTCCCGGATCAGTTCGTCGATCGCGTCGTCGTCGAGCCGGCGCACGGTCACCGTCGAGGTGAACGGGCGCAACTGACTGCCCTGGACCTCTCCTACCGCCGCACCGGGCTCGATGCGCATCGAGACCACCTGACCGGAACGCGCGTACGCGCGACCCCGCGTCAGCCGGGCCTTGTCGGCCACCTGTTCCATGGTCGAGATCAGTTCCTTCGACCACCAGCTACGGCCGATCGCACCGCGTTTGGTGCGGGTCTCGACCCTGTTGCCGAGCGCCATCAGTCACCCACCGCTTCATCGCCGAGGGACAGCAGGGACTGCAACTGGTCGGTGGACAGCTCGGTGATCCAGTTCTCTCCCACCCCGATCGCGAGATCGGCCAGTTCCTGCTTCCCGGTGAGCATTTCGTCGATTCGTTCCTCCACGGTGCCGACGCACACGAGTTTGCGCACCTGCACGTTCCGCTGCTGGCCGATGCGAAATGCGCGGTCGGTGGCCTGGTTCTCCACCGCCGGGTTCCACCACCGGTCCAGATGCACGACGTGATTGGCGGCCGTCAGGTTCAGCCCGGTGCCGCCCGCCTTGAGGGAGAGCAACATGATCGGCGGACCGTCGTCCCCTTGGAACCGGGCGACCATGTCGTCGCGCTTCGACTTGGTCACGCCCCCGTGCAGGAACGGCACCGTCGTCGCGAACCGTTCGGCGAGGTACGGTGCCACGAGTTCACCGAACTCGCGGAACTGCGTGAACAGCAGGACTTTCTCGCCTTCGGCCAGCACCGATTCCACGATGTCCTCGACCAGTCCGAGTTTGCCGGAGCGGTGCCGGCCGCGCCGCAGCACGGGCGACCCGTCACCGAGGTAGTGCGCCGGATGGTTGCACACCTGCTTGAGTCTGGTCAGCGCCGCGAGGACGGCGCCCTTGCGCGCCATGCCTTCCTTGTCGCGAATCTTGCGCATCATGTCGTCGACCACCGCGCGGTAGAGAGCAGCCTGCTCGGCCGTGAGATTGGCCCGGACCGTTTGCTCGAACTTCTCGGGAAGATCGGAGATCACGTCGGGGTCCGTCTTGACGCGCCGCAACACGAACGGCGCAGACAGCGCGCGTAGTCGCGCGGCCGCCACCGGGTCGTGGTCGCGTTCGATGGGTACCGCGAATCTCGCGCGGAACGAGGCGGCGCTGCCGAGCAACCTCGGGTTCGCGAAATCGAGAATCGAGCGGAGTTCTTCGAGGCGATTCTCCACGGGGGTGCCGGTGAGAGCGATGCGATGCGCCGCCGGGATGGCGCGGGTGGCCCGGGACTGCGCGGTCGCCGTATTCTTCACGTGCTGAGCCTCGTCGAGAACGACACGGCGCCAAGGCAGTTCGGCAAGCTGCGCGACATCGCGGGCGGCGATTGCGTAGGTGGTCACGACCAATTCGGCGCCGGCCACAGCCGCCGCGAGGGCTTCTCCCCGCAGTCGCTGTGCGCCGTGGTGAACGTAGACACGCAGGTCCGGGACGAATCGCTCGGCCTCGCGCTGCCAGTTGCCCACCACCGACATCGGGCACACGAGCAGTGTCGGAGCGCCCGCGGTTCCGGCCTCGCGTTCGTGCGCGAGCAGAGCGAGCACCTGCACGGTCTTGCCGAGCCCCATGTCGTCGGCGAGGACCGCGCCGAGTCCCAGCCGGCTCATGAACGCGAGCCACTCGAGACCGCGCTGCTGGTACGGGCGCAGTTCTGCCACCAGTCCGGCCGGCGGTGCGATCTCCTCGGGCTGAGCCTGGCCGTCGAGCAACGTCTCGACCCAGCCGGACGCGGCGATGTCGGTGACCTCGACCGGTGGGGCGTCCTCCCCGGTGAACTGTGCGAACAGCGATCCCAGCGTGGCGTCGCGTTCGGAATGCGCCGTGACGTAGCGCGCGGCCTGCGCGAGTGCCTCGGCGTCGGCCCGCACCCACTTGCCACGCAGCTTGACCAGGTCGCTGTTCGCGGCGACCAGTTCCTCCATCTCGGTGCGGGTGAGCAGCATGTCGCCGACCGCGAGTTGCCACTCGTACGACACGATCGCGCTCATCCCCACGACGCTGTCGTCGGCACTCACGGGCGCGACCGGCGAGTCGACCTGCAGCCGCAACGACGGATCGACCGTCGCCCAGGCCCGCGGCAGCAGAAGGGCGACGCCCGCCGCCTGCAACGCACGCGCGCCGTGCTCGACGAGGTCGATGACCACCGGGGTGGGCAGCAGCAGGTCGAGGGTATCGACGTCGCGCGGCACGTCCTGGAGTCTCGGGTAGGCGGTGATCGCGGCGCCGAGCTTGCGGATCGCGATCTGCAGAAGATGCGGATCGGTGCCGTCGACGGTCACCGGCACGGGCGCCTGCCCCTCCGAGCGCAGGCAGACTTCCAGCCGCCACAACGCGGCCACACCGATGTCGGTGTCGTCGTCGGTGTCCTCCGGTTCGGCCAGACGCAGCACGAGGTCGGGTTCGTACCCGGCGAGGCTGGCGCGCCATTCGTCGAGCGCGTCCGCCATGCGCTGGGTGCCACGGGGGTGCGGACGGCCCTCCGCGAGCGCCGCGACCAGCGGATGCAGCGACGTCGACGAGCCGTGCAGGGCGCGGACGATCGGGTCCGTCAGCTCCTCGCACATGTTGTCGAGCAATGCCGACGGGCGACCGAGCTGACGCTGCACGGGAGGCATCGCGGCGGCGAGTTCGGCAGACCACGCGCGATTCTTCTCCCCGCCGAGCAGTTGCCATCGCGCCCACCACTGCTTTTCGGCGCGGACGAGTTCGGGGGCCACGCGACCTGCCTGCGCCCAGCGTTCGATGCCGCGAGCCACGTGCGCGAGGTACCGCAGGTCACCCGCGACGCCACTCGGGCGTCGCGGGAGATCGAGGAGGAGTGCGGCGGCGTCGGGTGGCGCCACAGCCACGGCGGGAACGACTCGCGGCGCGGCGTCACCCGGGAGCGTCAATTCCACGCGGTGCCGGAACGGCCGGTCGATCCATCGCCGCAGGGCCGACGGCAATGCCTCGTCGTCGGCGTCGACCGCGGGATCTCGCCACAGCATCAGGCCTGATCCCGGTGACCACAGCCCGTGCAACATGCCCTCCATGGTGCCAGCCGCGTCCGGGCGGCTCATGGCAGGGTTCTCGCTTTCGCACCGCAACTGCCGGTCGGGCACCGAACACGTGGAGCACACTGGTCGGTACACATCCGAACCCCCGAGGAGCCGCGATGTCCATTCTGGTGCAGGTTCTCGAACAGACGCCCAGCACTCGCACGCCGTGGGAACAGGTGAAGTACGGGTTCGTCGATTGGGATCACGTGACCACGCTTCGCCTCGACGGACGTTGCGGGGTGTGGCTGGACGGCACCAGGACCGGCGAGTCGCACCGGCTCGCGACCACCGCGTCGTCGCAGGAGGCGATCTTCTTCCTTCTCAATGTGTTCGACAAGATCGCGGAGTGCTCGGAGGCGGGCGGGTCGTGGATCGTGGGACACGACGGGGCCACCGTGGGATCGATCAGCGCCGCGCGTTTCCCCTCGTCGGGCGGCGACCGGCGCTCGATCTAGCCGGCGTCCTCGAATTCCTCGGCGTCGAGGCAGACCCGCGCCAGGTCGTCGAGTGGGAGCGCGAGTGCGCGTGCCAGTGCGGCGACGGTCACGAACCCCGGCGTCGCCAGCCTGCCGGTCTCGATCTTCCGCAGCGTTTCCGGAGAGATCCCCGCGGATGCGGCGACGTCGGCGAGCGTGCGGTCGCGTCGTGCCTCACGGAGGAGCCCGCCGAGCCGTTTACCGGCGGCGAGTTGTTGCGGTGACAACGGGAGACGCACCATGGATGCCAGCGTATCGGAGTCGCGTCGGACGACGGGTCCGGTATGAAAATACCGAGCAACGGTCCGGGTCTGGTATTTTTATACCAAGATTGACAAGCCCTTCCGGAAGGACACGTGCAGTGCTCGAACTGAAAACCCCGCGGGAGATCGACGCGATGCGCACCACCGGCGCGTTCATCGCCGGCCTCCTGGACGACCTCGCGCAGCGAGCCGCACCTGGTGTCAACCTCCTCGACCTCGAGCACCGGGCGCGTGATCTGATCGCCGAGCGCGGCGCCGTGTCGTGTTACTGGGATTACGCGCCGTCGTTCGGGAGTGGTCCGTTCCGCAACGTCATCTGCCTGTCGGTCAACGACGCGGTGCTGCACGGACTGCCGCACGACTACGTGCTGCAGGACGGGGACGTGCTCAGCATGGACATCGCCGTCTCGATCGACGGATGGGTCGCCGATTCCGCACGCACCGTCGTCGTCGGAACCGAGAGGCCCGAGGATCGCCGCCTCATCGAGTCCACCGAACGCGCACTCGCGGCGGGTATCGCCGCCGCGCAGCCGGGCAACCGGCTCGGCGACATCTCGGCCGCCATCGGCGCGGTTGCCGCCGAATACGGCTATCCCGTCAACACCCAGTTCGGTGGCCACGGCCTCGGCCGCACCATGCACGAAGACCCGCACGTCTCCAACACCGGCCGCGCCGGACGCGGCCTCGTGCTGCGCCCGGGCCTCACCCTGGCACTCGAACCGTGGTGGACACCGACCACGGACGAGATCGTCTTCGACCCGGACGGCTGGACCATCCGTTCCGCCGACGGCTCCCGCACCGCGCACAGCGAACACACCGTGGCGATCACCGACGACGGTCCACAGGTTCTCACCGCACCGGCCGACCGGTAGCCCCCTGTCGGTGCGCGCTGTCACCATGCCGTGGTGCCGGGGGGACGCGCAACGAAGTGGTGGATATGGGTCGTGGTGGCGGCTATCGGGACGTCCTGGTTCCGGAGCGTCTCCGATCCGGCCGACGACCCGGTGCCCGGTAGCCCGCCGCGAGAGCAACTGGCGGCACTGCTCGGGCAGGTGACCGTGTGGCCGGACCGGCCGCGGGAAAGCGGATACGAGCGCGGCTGCGGGCCGGGCGAAGGATGCGTGTTCGGCCCGGCGTGGTCGGACGACCACGCCGGTGAGGGCGGTCACGACGGGTGCGACACGCGGAACAACGTGCTCGCACGCGACCTCCGTGAACCGGCGTTCCGTCCGGGCACCGACGCGTGCGTCGTCGTCTCGGGAACTCTCCACGATCCGTACACCGGTGCGCGCGTGGATTTTCGCCGTTCCGAGGCGCGCGCCGTCCACGTCGACCACATCTACCCGCTGGCGGCCGCATGGGATTTCGGCGCGGCACGGTGGCCGGCCGATCTGCGGCGACAGTTCGCCAACGACATCGCGTACAACCTCGTCGCGGTGGACGGACCGGCCAACGAGGACAAGAGCGACCACACCCCCGCGCACTGGATGCCACCGGCCGCGCGATATCGGTGTTGGTTCGCAGGCCGATACCTCACTGTCGCAGTGCGATACGGACTACCGATCACCTCCGGCGACCATCGCGCGTTGGCGGACGCCGCCGGGTCGTGCCCCGACCCGTGACAGCGACATGTTCCGCCGGCCGCAGCGACGACGCCGGGAGGGCACCGCTCGGGTTATACGGGGAGATTCTGCGGAATCCATTCGGGGTCACGCTTTTCCATGAAGGCGCGCATGCCTTCTCGCGGTTCGGGGGACGTCTCGAGCGACCCGAACATCGTCTGATAGTCGAACTGCCCGTACCGCTCGTTGAGCATGCGTTTGACCTGGGCGCGCGCGAGCGGCGCGGTCTGCAGCACCTCGCGTGCCGCGGTCAGCGCGGCCTCTCGCAGTTGGTCGTGCGGCACGACGCGTGAGATCACACCGAGCCGCAGTGCCTCTGCGGCGTCGAAGCGACGCGCGGACAGGAGCAGGTCACGCGCCGCCGCGATTCCGACGTGGGCGGGCAGCGCCGCCGCGAACGTCGCGTCGGGGATGCCGCGCAGCAGTTCGGGGACGCGGAAGGTGGCCCGTTCGCTCGCCACGGCGATGTCCGACATCATCGCGACGAGCAGTCCCCCGGCCTGGCAGATGCCGTTGACCGCCGAGATCACCGGCGCGCGGCTGTCCCGGATGGTCAGGAACGGCACCACATCGTTGCCGGCGAGCCCTTCGGGCAGATCGTCGCCGGGTTCGGACCGGCCGCCGAGATCACCGCCGGGCGCGAAGACGTCGTCGACGCCCGTGATGATCAGGGCCGCGAGGTCGGGGTCGCTGTTGACCAGCCGAACCGCCCGTTTGAGGCCGTAGTACATCGCGGGGGTGAAAGCATTCCGGGCCGCGGGACGGTCGATGATGCACCAGCCGATCGCGCCTTCCCGCTCGAATCTCAACCCACCGGCACCGAGGTCGTCTCCCATGGCCGCAGCATATACGATTCTCGCCAAAAGAGAATGGCGTGTTCATGTGGTTGTCGTAGCGGCGCCGAACACCACCACTACGGTGGAGGGATGCTCTCGCGCATCACCAAGGACACCCGCCTGTGCATCTCCCTGTCGGGCCGCCCCAGCAACATCGGAACCAGATTCCACAACTACCTGTACGACGAACTCGGACTCGATTTCGTCTACAAGGCGTTCGCGCCCACGAATATCGAGGACGCGGTCGCCGGGATCCGAGGACTCGGTATCCGCGGCGCGGGGGTATCGATGCCGTTCAAGGAAGCGGTCCTGCCGCTCGTCGACGTCCTGCACGATTCCGCACGCGCGATCGAGTCGGTCAACACGATCGTCAACGACGACGGCATCCTCCATGCCTACAACACCGACTACCAAGCGGTGACCGATCTTCTGGCGGCCCACGCCGTGGATTCCTCACTGCCGGTGACGATCACCGGCAGCGGCGGTATGGCGAAAGCGGTCACGGCGGCGCTGCGGCACAGCGGTTTCGCCGAGGGCGTCGTGGTGGCGCGCAACGAACGCACCGGCCGCCCTCTCGCCCGCAAGTACGGATACGACTGGCGTGCGGACGCCTCCGCGACACCGCCGGGCCTGCTCGTCAACGCCACGCCGGTCGGCATGGCCGGTGCGCCGGAAGCCGATCGTCTCCCCGTCCCGGAGGAGGTCGTCGCCGCTGCCACCGTCGTCTTCGACGTGGTCGCGGTGCCGCCCGAGACGCCCCTCGTCCGGTTCGCCCGCGAGCAGGGGATCCCGGTGATCACCGGCGACGAGGTGATCGCCCTCCAGGCAGCCCTGCAGTTCGCCCTCTATACGGGTGTCACACCGACACCGGATCAGGTGAGGCGCGCGTCCGAGTACTCACGGTCCTGACCACCACCGCCCACCCTCGGCGGCCGTGACCCGGGCGCGGTCGCTCAGATGGTGCCGACTGCTTCGAGCCCGTCGAGCACGACGTTCGCCGCCTCGAAGGCCACGTTCATCCCTTGCCGGGTGAGGTCGTGGGTGTCGGGGTTCTGGAGTCCGAAGTTGTTGACCCACGCCCCTGTTCGCGCCGACTGGAACATGAAGGTGGTCGTCTCCGTCTCGCCCAGCAGATCACCGACGAACCACCCGGTGAAGAACGGACGCAGATCGGTGCCGTAGGTGACCTCGAACTCGTCGGCGATGACGGGCGCGGCATCGACAAGGGCACCACCGAAGGTGTAGAAGTCCCGGGTGTGCTCGGGCGTGGATCCGATGGTCACGAGCGCCTCGGGGAAATCGATCACCAGGTGCGCGACGACGGCGCCGACCAGGACGCGGCCCGGGCTGCGGTCACACCGCTCGGTCTCGGCGAGTGCCTCCGCCCAATGCGCCGCCGGGGTACCGCCGGTGACGTGCTCGTGCAGATTCGCCAGATACAGCCGCACCACCTCGACCGCCAGCGCATTCGCCCACGCCGGGTCGTCGTAGATGCCGGAGTCCAGAGTCGGCTCCGTGAGCGCGAGAATCTCGTCGAATGCGAGGACGAAGGTGCCGCGGTAGTCGTCGCTACGAGTGAGCACCTCCCGCAACGCGGCGATACGGGACCTGGCGTCGTCGAAGGTCTCGATCCCCGCGGGGTCCGTGAGCGCAGCGATGTCGGCGGTGGGGACCGTGGACACACAGGCCGACGGCGCGGGTGCCGCGGGCGCTGCCGACACGGCCGGCGCTCCGGCGACCGCAGCCGCGACGGCTGCCGCACTCAGGGACAAGGCAACACTTCTCCGTACGAAATGCGTCATTGTTCCGAATTTACACAGAAGTTGGAACAATGGAACGTGCGTGCGGATCCGTCGTGCCGCCCCCTACGCCCGGGATCTAGCCGGTCGCCACGGGCCGCCGAGGATCGGCCGCCCACTGCGACCACGAACCCGGATACAGGGCCGCGTCGATCCCGACGATCGCCAGTGCCGCGATCTCGTGGGCCGCGTTGATGCCCGAACCGCAGTAGACGGCGACGTCGCCGCCGGTGACACCGAGCCTTTCGAAACGCGCCGCGAGCTGATCCGGCGGGCGGAACGACCCGTCGTCGCGAAGATTCTCCGTGGTGGGCGCACTGACCGCGCCCGGAACGTGTCCCGCCCGGCGATCGACGGGTTCTTCGTCGCCACGGAACCGGGCCGCCGACCGCGCGTCGAGCAGAACTCCGTGCGAAGGGAAACGCGCGACTTCGTCCGGGCCGACAGTCGGCAGGTGCCCCGGACTCAACGACACCGTCCCCGGATGAGGGCGTTCCCCGGGACCCGCGGCCACCTCGTGGCCGCCCGCGGTCCACGCCGACAACCCACCGTCGAGCAGACGGACGTCCGTGAGCCCCGCCCAGCGAAGCAACCACCACGCGCGAGCGGCCGCGAGTCCTCCGGACGCGTCGTAGGCGACCACCGGATCACCGTCGGAGATGCCCCAGCGTCGTGCCGCGTCCTGCAGGCGACCGATATCGGGGAGCGGATGGCGGCCGCGTTCCAGGGAGGGCGGATCCGCCAGCTCCGAATCGAGGTCGACGTAGACCGCTCCGGGGATGTGCCCCCGGTGGTACCGGTCGATGCCGTGGGAGTCCCCGAGTGCCCACCTCACATCGAGCAGCACCGGAGGCTTCCCGATGTCGATCAGGTGCGCCAGGTCGGACGCCGAGATGAGCACGTTGGTGTCGGGCATGTCTCGATCCTGGCACGGAACACGAGCGCTCCGCATCACCCACGCGCGATCCGGCAGAATGCCGCTCCGTGACCGAATCCCCGCCGAACGCCGCAGCGACGCCGACCGGCGGCACGTCACCGATATCGCGGCCCGTCACAGCGGGAATCGTGACCGCACTCGTCGGTTTCACCAGTTCGTTCGCCGTCGTGCTCACCGGCCTGCGCGCGGTCGGCGCCTCCCCTGCAGAGGCCGCCTCGGGCCTGGCCGCACTGTGCCTGACCCAGGGTGCCGGCATCCTCTGGCTGTCGCGCCGGTATCGCACTCCGATCACGCTGGCGTGGTCGACGCCCGGCGCGGCACTGCTCGCGGGTACCGGTGTCGTGGTGGGAGGCTGGCCCGCGGCGGTGGGCGCGTTCGTCGTCGTCGGCGTGGCGGTCGTGCTGACCGGACTCTGGCCGACGCTCGGACGACTGATCTCGTCCATTCCCACGTCCCTCGCGCAGGCGATGCTCGCGGGCATCCTCGTCCCGCTGTGCCTGGCGCCGGTCACCGCACTGGCCGACTCCCCCGCGGTCATCGCACCGGTAGCGCTGGTCTGGCTGATCCTGCAACGCGTGCGGCCCCGATGGGCGGTGCCGGGCGCGTTCGCAGCGGCGACGGTGGTGATCGTCGTGCACCTCGTCCGTACCGGGACCGCCGTCGCGCCCACCGACCTCGCTCCCCGTCTCGACTTCACGGCACCGGCCTGGACGTGGCAGGCACTGCTGGGAATCGCGCTGCCGCTCTACATCGTGACGATGGCCTCGCAGAACATTCCCGGCACCGCGGTGCTGAACTCGTTCGGGTACCGGACGCCGTGGCGCGCGGTGATGACGGTGACCGGCCTCGGCACGGTGATCGGTGCTCCCGCGGGTGGCCACGCCGTCAACCTGGCAGCCATCAGTGCCGCACTCGCCGCCGCACCCGACGCGGATCCCGACCCGCAGCGCCGCTGGGTGGCCGCGTGGTCCGCGGGCTGGTCGTACCTGGTGCTCGCCCTGTGCTCGGCCGGCCTTGCCGCTCTGGTGGCGCTCGCACCCGCAGGAGTCGTCGAAACCGTGGCGGGGCTGGCGCTGCTGGCCACCCTCGGCGGCGCACTATCCGCCGCCCTCCGAGACCTGCACGATCGCGAGGCCGCGGTCGTCACGTTCCTGGTCGCGGCATCCGGATTGTCGATATTCGGCGTCGGTTCTGCATTCTGGGCGCTGTTGATCGGACTTGCCGTCCGGGGAGCACTATCGTCGAGGAGTGAGCAACAGTCAGCCGACGAGACCCGCCGCACAACCTGATCCGGAGCACTTCCCGGTGCTCTGGCCCATGCAGACACGGTGGGCCGACAACGACCACTACGGCCACGTCAACAACGTCACCTACTACTCGTACTTCGACTCCGCGGTGAACGGCTGGCTCATGGCCACGACCGGGGTCGACATCCGGGAACTCGACGCGATCGGTGTGGTTGCGGAGACCTCGTGCCGCTACCTCGCCGAGCTGTCGTTCCCCGACCGGCTCCAGGTCGGTCTCGCGGTGGAGCGCCTCGGTACGCAGTCGGTCACCTATTCGCTCGCCATCTTCCGCGAGTCGGAAGGCTCGTTGCAGCCCGCCGCGACCGGCCGTTTCGTGCACGTGTACATCGACATGCAGACGCGGCGGCCGGTGCCGATTCCCGAACAGATCCGCAAAGCGGTCATGCAACTGGTCACCTCGACCGCCACGTAGGGTCACCGGCGCGCAGCGCACCGCCGACGCTATCGGGCTCCGGCCGCACGCCGAAGGAGCGGCTCGGTGCGCTGCGGGACGAGTTCGCGCATCACGAGCGACATGTCGGTGCGCTCGACGCCCGGAATCCCGAGAATCCGCTCCGCCAGCCGATAGAGATCGTCGGCGTCGCGCGCCACGATCTTCACCGACAGGTCGATCGGACCGGTCACCCCGTACACCTCGGTGACCTCGGGGATCTGTGCCAACTCCTCGACGACCGCGTCGAGCCGGTGCTGATCGACCTGGGTGGCGACATAGGCCGCGAGCGGGTACCCGAGCGCGACGGGGTCGACGCGGCGATCGAACGAGGCGAGGACCCCTTCCGACTCCCACCGGCTCAGCCGCGCCTGAACCGTGTTGCGCGAGAGTCCGAGTCGCTGCGACAACTCCACCCCGGTTGCTCTCGGCGTACGAGCGAGTTCGAGCAGCAAACGTGCGTCCGTCCCGTCCAGACTGGTCATTCTTCGCAGTGTGCCACTCCGAACCGCCCGGCGACCGTGCTTCCTGCACACTGCGCGACGCATCGATTGCGCACTCGTCCCAGAAGTGGATCATGTGAGGTACACCACTCACATTCCGGCGCGGCCCACCCGGCTCACCCGGACAGCACCCACGAGGTGACCCGATGGTTGCACCCACGACCCACCCGGTCCAGTTGATCCAGCCCGACGGGCAACGCGTCCACAACCCCGCTTACAGCGGACTGGTCGCCGATATCGGACCCGCCCGACTCCGCGACCTCTACCGCGACCTGGTCGTCGTCCGCCGGCTCGACAACGAGGCGATCGCGCTGCAGCGCCAGGGCGAACTCGGCCTCTGGGCGCCGATGACGGGCCAGGAGGCCGCACAAGTCGGGTCGGCCCGGGCACTGGAAACCGACGACTACGTCTTCACGAGCTACCGCGAGCACGCCGTCGCCTGGTGTCGTGGTGTCGATCCCGCCGACATGACCGCCCTGTGGCGCGGCTGTGCCCACTCGGGATGGGACCCGGCCACCGTCAACACGACCAATCCCGCCATCGTCGTCGGGGCACAGGGCTTGCACGCGACGGGCTACGCCATGGGAGCCAAGCTCGACGGCGCCGACATCGCCACGATCGTGTATTTCGGCGACGGCGCGACGAGCCAGGGCGACCTGTCGGAGGCGCTCGGATTCGCGGTCGGCTGGGGCGCCGGCGTCGTCTTCTTCTGCCAGAACAACCACTGGGCGATCAGTGCCCCCACGCAGATGCAGAGCCCGGTGCCGCTCGCACAGCGCGCCGCGGGCTTCGGAATGCCCGCCGTGCAGGTCGACGGCAACGACGTCCTCGCCGTTCTCGCGGTCACCCGGCAAGCCGCCCGGCACGCGCGCGAAGGCTCCGGACCGTTCTTCGTCGAAGCGCTCACCTACCGGATGGGACCGCACACCACATCGGACGATCCGAGCAGGTACCGCACACCCGCAGACCTCGAAGCGTGGAAGGTACGCGATCCGCTGGACCGCATGCGACGTCTCCTCGAACGCGAAAACCTTGCCGATCGGGCATTCTTCGACGACGTGGACACGACCGCGCAGGACGCGGCGACGCGGTTGCGGCGCGGCACGCTCGAACTGCCCGACCCGCATCCGCTGACGATGTTCGACCATGTCTACGCCACCGACCATGCGCTGCTCGCGGACGAACGTGCCGGTTACACCGACTATCTCGCGAGTTTCACCGGCGCCGACGAGGAGGCAGTGCGATGACCACCACGACGATGGCGCTCGGCGCGGCACTCAACGCCGGCTTGCGCCGCGCACTCGAACAGGACCGGAAAGTAATTCTGATGGGCGAGGACGTCGGCAGGCTCGGCGGCGTCTTCCGGGTCACCGACACCTTGCAGAAGGATTTCGGTGAAGCGCGAGTGATGGACACTCCTCTGGCCGAATCCGGCATCGTGGGAACGGCATTCGGGATGGCCCTGCGCGGCTACCGCCCGGTGTGCGAAATCCAGTTCGACGGATTCGTCTACCCCGCGTTCGACCAGATCGTCTCGCAGGTGGCGAAAATCCGTTACCGCACCGCGGGAGCGGTCACCGCGCCACTGACCATCCGCATCCCCTACGGCGGCGGCATCGGCGCGGTCGAGCACCATTCGGAATCGCCCGAGGCATATTTCGCCCACACCGCCGGTCTCCGGGTGGTCAGTCCGGGCAGCCCGTCCGACGCGTACTGGATGATTCAGCAGGCTGTCGCGCTCGACGACCCCGTGGTCTTCCTCGAACCGAAACACCGGTACTGGGAACGCGGCGAGGTCGATGTGGACACCGGACCCGATCTTCCCCTCGACCGTGCGCGCATCCTGCGAGCCGGAAGCGACGTCACCGTGGTCACTTTCGGCGCGATGGTGCCCACCGCCCTGCAGGCTGCGGACATCGCTGCGGCCGAGGGCCGGTCACTCGAGGTGATCGATCTGCGGTCGCTCTCGCCCATCGATTTCGACACCGTCGAAGCGTCGGTGCGCCGCACCGGACGCCTCGTGGTGCTGCAGGAGGCGCCGGTGTTCTGCGGGATCGGCGCCGAGATCGCCGCCCGGACCGCCGAGCGTTGCTTCTACCAACTCGAAGCGCCGGTCCTCCGCGTCGGCGGATTCGACATTCCGTACCCGCCGGCAAAACTCGAATCCCACCACCGGCCGGACCCGGACCGCATCCTCGATGCGGTGGATCGCGCACTCGCGGCATGACGAAGGGAGTGGCGATGTCACAGTCCGTCGAGGAGTTCCGCCTGCCCGATCTCGGGGAGGGACTCACCGAGGCCGAGTGGGTGTCGTGGTCGGTGCAGATCGGCGACCGCCTCGAGCTCAATCAGGTCATCGGCGAGGTGGAGACGGCGAAGGCGACCGTCGAGTTGCCGTCGCCACATGCCGGCACGGTCGCCGAACTCCTCGTCGCACCGGGCCAGACGATCCCCGTGGGCAGCCCGCTGTTGCGGATCGCGGTCGGCGCGGAGCCGTCGGACGGCGCACAACCCGCGGCGTCCCCGGCGTCCGACGAGGCGCCCGCCGAAGCGCGTCCGGCGGTGCTGGTCGGCTACGGCCCGGGCGCCGCACCCGTCAGCCGGCGCGCGACACGGACCAACTCTGCCGGGACCTCGTCGAGCACCACCGGCGCGCCCGCGCACCGCCCGGACGCGAAACCGGGCGCGCGCCGGGAGGCGGCCCTGCTCGGGGTGGATCTCGCGGAGGTCGAGGGCTCCGGGCAGGGAGGGGCGATCACCCGGGACGATGTCCGGCGCGCGGCAGGACCCGATGCCGGGCACACCGAGACGGACACAATGCGACCCGCGTCGGCCACCAGCCGGGTGCCGATCCGCGGTGTCCGCAAACGCACGGCCGACGCTGTGACCCGCAGCGCGTTCACCGCACCGCACGCGACGGTGTTCCTCACCTGCGATGTGACGGCCACAGTCGACCTCGTGACGCGATTGCGCCGCGAACCTGCGTTCGACGGCCGTCACCTCACCGCGCTGACCGTCGTTGCCCGGGCATTGATGCGCGCGGTCGCCGAGGAACCGTCGCTCAACTCACGGTGGGACGACGACGCCCAGGAGATCGTCGTCCACCACGACGTCCATCTCGGGATCGCCGCCGCCACGCCGGACGGGCTGAAGGTTCCGGTCGTGCGCGACGCCCGGCATCTAGCGCTCCCGGACCTCGCGGGTGCGATCGCCGAGGCCGCCGATCGCGCCCGGACCGGCCGATCGACGCCCGCCGAGCTGACCGGTTCCACCGTGTCCGTCACCAACATCGGTGTCTTCGGCATCGAGGCGGGCACACCGATCCTCAACCCGGGCGAAGCGGCGATCCTCGCGGTCGGCGCCATCGCGGATCGTCCGTGGGTGATCGACGGTGCACTCGCCGTCCGCAAGGTCGCGAGCCTGTCGCTCTCGTTCGACCATCGCCTCGTCGACGGTGAGCAGGGCGGCCGCGCGCTCGCCGCGATCGGCCGCTTCCTCGGAGACCCGGTGCCCGCGCTGCTCGGCGGCGCGTAACGAGCCGGTGCCCGGCTTCGGGAGCCGAAATCGGTACCGTGCCCGCGTGACCGATTCTGTGCGGAAGAACGCCCGGCTCGCCCGCGCGCGCGTCGCGGTGTTCACGGTGTTCGGCGTGAACGGGTTCCTGCTCGCCATGTGGGTGGTGCACATCCCGGTGATCCTGGAGCGGGTCGGGACGGGGTACGCGACTCTCGGATCGCTGTTGCTGCTGCTCGCGGCGGGTGCGCTGTGCGGAATGCAGGTGACGGGACGGCTCGCCGACCGATTCGGCAGCCACCGCACGACGATCGTGTCGGCGCTCGCGCTGGCGGTCGTGGCCGTCGGGCCGGGACTCGCGACCGCGCCGTGGCAACTCGGCCTGGCCCTCGCGATCTTCGGGCTGGCGAACGGCGCACTCGACGTCTCGATGAACTCGCAGGCCGTGGTGCTCGAGCAACGGTACGAACGGCCGATCATGTCGGCGTTTCACGGAGTGTTCTCCGCCGGGGGCATCGCCGGGTCGCTGGTGGGTGCGGCCACCCTCGCGATGGAGGTGAGTCCTCCCGTCACGCTTGCGGCGGCGGGAGGAGTGGCGGTATGCCTGGTCGCATGGGCCGGGCGGCATCTCGTGCGCACCACGCCCGTTCCCCGCCGGCCGCCGTCCGGGCGACGCGGCGGCTATTCCCGGCGGGTCGTGCTGCTCGGTGGTGTCGCGTTCGCGCTGATGCTCTGCGAAGGGGTCGCCAACGACTGGAGTGCCCTCCAGGTCCAGGAGCGACTCGACAGTCCGGCGTCGGTGGCCGCGCTCGCGTTCGGGGCGTTCTCCGCGACGATGACGCTCGGCAGGTTCGTCGCCGACCGGGTGAGCGCGCGTATCGGCAGCGCCGGCGTGATCCGGTACGGAACGCTGATGGCGGCCGTCGGCATGGGCACGGTGATGGCGTCGCCGGTTCTCCCCCTGACGCTCGCCGGGTGGGCGCTCTTCGGTCTCGGACTGTCCGGTGCCGTACCCCAGCTGTTCACCGCGGCAGGCAATCTCGACTCCGGGTCCCCCGGTGCCGACATGTCCCGCGTCGTGGGTCTGGGCTATCTCGGGTTCCTGGCGGGACCGGCCTGTATCGGGTGGGTGTCCGAGGCGACGTCTCTCACCACGGCGATGGCGGTGCCGCTCGTCTGCGTACTCGTCGCGGCGCTGCTCGCCCCGGTGCTCACGGCCCCGACGACACCGGCGCCCACGCGGTGATCCGCGTGGGCGCCGGGTGGAAGCGAGGGGTCAGAGAGCCTTCAGCTCTTCGGTGACCTCGGCGACCATCTTCTTCGCGTCGCCGAACAACATCGAGGTGTTGTCCGCCGTGAACAGCGGGTTGTCGATACCCGCGTAGCCGGAACTCATCGACCGCTTGAGCACGATGACGGACTTCGACTGATCCACGTTCAGGATCGGCATTCCGTAGATCGGGCTGGACGAGTCGTGCCGCGCGGCCGGGTTGGTGACGTCGTTCGCGCCGATGACGATGGTGACATCGGTGCGGTTGAACTCACCGTTGATGTCGTCCATCTCCTTGAGCGCGTCGTAGGACACCTCGGCTTCGGCGAGCAGGACGTTCATGTGACCCGGCATCCGTCCCGCGACGGGATGGATCGCGTACTTGACCTCGACACCGCGTTCTTCGAGCAGCGATGCCATCTCCTTGACCGCGTGCTGTGCCTGCGCCACGGCGAGGCCGTAGCCGGGCACCACGATGACCTGGTTGGCGTAGGCCATCTGGATCGCCGCGTCGGACGAGGAGGTCGCCTTGACGGTGCCGCCGGTTGCACCGGCGACGCCCGCCGCTCCGCCGTCACCGCCGAACGACCCGAACACGATCGCGGGGATCGAGCGGTTCATGGCCTTGGCCATGAGGTTGGTGAGGATCGTGCCGGAGGCGCCGACGATCATGCCCGCGACGATCATCGCGGTGTTGTTCAGTGCGAGGCCCGCAGCCGCGGCGGACAGACCGGTCAGGGCGTTGAGCAGCGAGATGACGACCGGCATGTCGGCGCCGCCGATCGGCAGCACGACGAACAGACCCATCAGGCCGGCGACGACCAGCAATCCGAGAATCCAGATGCCCGCGGTGGGATCGTTCGCGGGATCGGCGTTGATTCCGATGTAGACGGCAATCGCCAGCGACGCCACGGCGAGAAGAACGTTGGCGATCTGGAACAGCTTCGCGCCTCCGACGAGCTTCTTCTCGACGCTCTTGTTCAGGAGTTCCTGAAGCTTGACGTACGCGACGATCGACCCCCAGAAGGAGATCGAGCCCACGATCGCGGCGAAGAGCGAACCGATGACGATGTGAACGGTGGGCGAGCCGTCGATCCGGGTGAAGCCGTCGGTGTCGAGGAACTCCGCCCAGGCGATGAGCGCGACGGTGCCGCCGCCGACGCCGTTGAACATGGCGACCAACTGCGGCATCGCAGTCATCTTGGTACGCAACGCCGGCGGGACACCCAGCACGACACCGACGATCAGGCCGGCGGCGATGATGATCCAGTTGCCGGTGTCACGAATGTCGATGAGGGTGGCGACGATGGCGAGCAGCATGCCCACCGCGGCGATGTAGTTGCCGCGCACCGCGGTCTTCGGGCCGGTCAGGCCCATCAGACCGTAGATGAACATGCCGAAGGCGATGATGTAGAGGATTGACACGAGGTAGCTCATCGGGCGTCGGCTCCCTTGGTCGCGGCAGCCTTGCCGGAGTCCTTCTTGGGCTTGAACATTGCGAGCATGCGGTCGGTCACGACGAAGCCGCCGACCACGTTGAGCGTGCCGAACACGAGCGCCACGAACAAGATGACCTTGATGCTCCACGGCGCGTCGGCCGGGAGGTGACCGAGCACCACGAGGGCGCCGAGCACGACGATTCCGTGAATGGCGTTGGTGCCGGACATCAATGGGGTGTGCAGGGTGTTCGGGACTTTGGAAATCACTGCGAAACCGACGAACCCGGACAGAACCAGGATCGCGATGTTCGCCAACAGTTCGTTGTACATCTAGGGGGTCTCCTTCGAGCGGGTCACGCACGCCTCGGCGAGAATCTCGTCCGAGAAGTCCGGGGCCGGCGTGCCGTTCTCGTCGAGCATGAGCTCGAGCAAGGCCGCAACGTTCTTCGAGTACAGCTCTGACGCGTGCTCCGGCATCGTCGCGGGAAGATTCAGCGGCGAGCAGATGGTCACTCCGTGCTTGACGACGGTCTGCCCCGGTTCGGTGAGCTCGCAGTTGCCGCCGGTCTCGCCGGCGAGGTCGACGATGACCGAGCCCGGCCGCATTCCCTCCACGGCCGCGGCGGTCACCAGGCGCGGAGCGGGACGGCCGGGCACCAGCGCGGTGGTGATGACGACATCGAAGCCCTTGATGGCATCCTCGAGCGCCTGCTGCTGCTGGGCACGCTCGTCGTCGCTGAGTTCACGGGCGTATCCGCCCTCGCCTGCGGCGTCGATGCCGAGGTCGAGCCACTGGGAACCGACCGAGCGCACCTGATCTGCGACCTCGGGGCGGACGTCGTAGCCGGTGGTGCGGCCGCCGAGCCGTTTGGCGGTCGCGAGTGCCTGCAGGCCGGCGACGCCCACGCCGAGCACCAGCACCGTGGCGGGCTTGACGGTGCCCGCCGCGGTGGTGAGCATCGGGAAGAACCGCGTGGATTCGTTCGCGGCGACCAGGACAGCCTTGTAGCCGGCCACATTGGCCTGGGACGACAGTGCGTCCATGACCTGGGCGCGGGAGATGCGCGGGATGGCCTCGACGGCGTACGCCTCGACACCGGCAGCAGCGAGCGCACCGATCTGGTTGTCGGCGTTGCGCGGCGCGAGGAAACCGATGAGCCGGCGTCCCGAGCCGAGCCGGGCGATCTCCGCGTCGGTGGGTGGTGCGACCTTGACGACCACGTCGGACGACCAGGCGTCGCCGATCTGAGCGCCCGCTTCCTTGTAAGCGGCGTCGGGTATGAGGGCGCCGAGACCCGCACCGGCTTCGACGATCACGTCGAGGCCCTTGGCGATCAGCGACGGCACGATCTTCGGAACAAGCGCGACACGCCGCTCACCGTCGTGGGTTTCACGAACCACGCCGACGGTCGGACGGCGGTGCGCTCCGCTCCCCGTATTCGATCCTTCGGTACTCAATTTCTCTGACTCCTGCGTCGATGAAGTGCGCGGCGCCGCGATCGGCGGCGAGATGTGCGTGCGATCGGGCCATGTGACGGCCTGCACTCGTGGTGACTCTATGCAGGCCTACCGGGACGGCACGCGACCTGCAACTTGCACGAATCGTCTGAATCGAGTCCGAACAGCAAGATGATGCAAGAATGTGACACACCTCACTTCACAAGGTTGCCGCAAATTCTGTGAGCGCACGACGCGGAAAGGAAACGCCATGCCACACCGCACGGTCACCGTCGAACGGGTCTACGACCACCCCGCCGACGAGGAGCCGTTCCGGGTTCTCGTGGACCGTCTCTGGCCACGGGGCCTCCGACGGGACGCCTTCCACTACGACGAATGGGCCCAGAACCTCGCTCCCTCGACAGATCTTCGCAAGTGGTATTCCCACGACACCTCTCTGTTCACGGAATTCCGCGACCGCTACCGCACGGAGTTGGCATCTCCTGCGGCCGGCGACGCCATCGCCCGTCTCGACGAGCAGGCGGACGGACGGGCGCTCGTGCTGCTCACCGCCACACGCGACGTCGAGCACAGCGGCGCGCGGGTACTCGCCGACTATCTGAGAGAGCACTGACGCATCAGAGAAAGCACTGACAGGAAAGAGACGCCCTGCAATGACCGGTGTACCGAGGGAGGACGACGGGGGCGAACCGGCCTGCCTGCTGCACCTCGTCTGCCCCGACTGCGGCCTGGTCCTCGACGACCCGGAGTCGCCGTGTTCCCGCTGCGTCCGCGCTCCCGCCGATCCCGGCAGTGCCGGGAATCCGTCCGGAGGTCCGGGCACTCTTCTACCCTGACTCCATGCATGTTCCTGCGGCGGTCCTCGATCTCACTCGCGGCGCGCGCCGCGTAGCGGTGCTCACGGGCGCCGGAATGTCCGCCGAGAGCGGCGTGCCCACCTTCCGTGACGCGCTGACGGGGTTGTGGGAGAACTTCGACGCTGCTGCCCTCGCAACCCCCGAGGCCTGGAACGCCGATCCGGACGCGGTGTGGGCGTGGTACCAGTGGCGGGTCGCGCTTGTGCGCAAGGTCGCTCCCAACGCCGGTCATCACGCGCTCGCCGAATGGGAACGCACCGCAAAGGTCGCGATCGTGACCCAGAACGTCGACGACCTGCACGAGCGCGCCGGCAGCACCGTTCTCGCACACCTCCACGGCAGTCTCTTCGAACCCCGGTGCAGCGAGTGCGAGCGCCCGATGGACCTGCCCGCACCGCCCCGCGAACCGCTCGAGCGCATCGCGCCCCCGACGTGCGACACGTGCGGAGGAGCCGGGCGCCCGGGGGTCGTCTGGTTCGGCGAGATGCTGCCCCGGCAACCCTGGGACGCGGCAGTCGCCGCCCTGCGCGTCGCGGATGTGCTGCTCGTCGTCGGCACCTCGGGGATCGTGTACCCGGCGGCGGAACTGCCCGAGTTGGCCGACCGGCACGGCGTTCCGGTCGTCGAGATCAACCCCCAGGACACCGAGTTGTCGTCCCGGGTCGAGGCTGTCTGGCGGACCACGGCAGCGGTGGGGCTGCCCGGTCTGGTGGCCGCCGTGGGGACGCTAGAGTGACGCGATGGGTTCCTGTGTGTTCTGCGACATAGTGGCAGGGTCCGCACGGGCCGCGCGGGTCTACGAGGACGACGATGTGGTCGCCTTCCTCGACGCCCGCCCGGTTGCGCGGGGACACGTACTCGTCGTGCCGCGTGAGCACGTCTCCCGGCTCGAGAACCTCGAACCCGAACTCGGTGCCTCGATGTTCCGCGCCGGACATCGTCTCGCGCGCGCACTCAGCCGCTCGGATCTCACCACCGACGGCACCAACCTGGTACTCAACGACGGCCGCGCCGCGTTCCAGGCCGTTTTCCACACGCACCTGCACGTGATTCCCCGCAGGAAGGGTGACCGTATTCGCCTCGGCGTCGGCCTGGTCCGCCGGCGAGCCCAGAATCCGGACGCCACCGCGGCGGCAATTCGCGCAGGACTCGACCGTCTCGCCTCCGAGGAGAACTCATGACGTCACAACCGGGCAGCACCGCAGTCGATTTTCCCGTCGACACCATCCGGCCGCTCCTGCTCGAGGAATTCGCGGTGATCGACTCGCTGCTGGCCGCCCTGGACAGCGACGGGTGGTTCACGCCGACGAATCTTCCGGGCTGGACGGTCAAGGACATCGTCGCTCACCTGATCGGCACCGAGTCGATGCTGGCCGGGATCGAGGCGCCGCACGTGAACATCGACGTGCATGCGCTCGCCCACGTGCGCAACGAGATCGGTGCTTTCAACGAACACTGGGTCGAGTCGCTGCGTGGAACGCCCGGTTCGGAGGTGCTCGCGCAGTATCGGCAGATCGTCGCGCACCGCACCGAGCAACTGTCGGCGATGACGCAGGAGGATTTCGAGGCGCCCGCGGACACGCCGGTGGGCCGGGCGACCTACGGGCGCTTCATGCGCATCCGCATCTTCGACTGCTGGCTCCACGAACTCGACATCCGGGATGCGATCGGTGCGCCCGGCGACGAAGGCGGCCCGCGGGGCGAACTGGGTTCTGCCGAAATCTTCGGTGCGGTGCCGTTCGTGTTCGGCAAACTCGGTAAGGCACCCGACGGCGCGCGCATCACCCTCGAGCTGAGCGGACCGCTCGCTCGCACCATCCACGTGGAGGTGGACGGGCGCGCCACGGCCGTGCCCGAATTGTCCGGCCCCCCGACGACGACGATCGCGATGGACTCGAGTCTGTTCGTGCGACTGGCGGGGGGACGGGTGCGCGCAGTCGACCGACTCGACGAGATCACGCTCGGTGGCGATACCGCCGTCGGGCGCCGCCTCGTCGAGAACCTCGCCTTCACCATCTGATTCCCGTGCGACTGTTCCTCTCGTCGTACCGGCTCGGGTCCGACCCGTCGAAGTTCCTGCGCGTGGTCGGTCCCCCGGGCCGCATCGCCGTGATCGCCAACGCGGCCGACGCGTGGCCGCCGGCCGCCCGCCGCTCCGCGGTCACGAGCGAGAGGGAACCGCTTCGCTCGCGGGGATTCGTCCCCGAGGAGATCGATCTGCGCGACCACCTCGGCGACCCCGACTCGCTGCGTGCCCGGCTGCGCGGGTTCGCAGCGGTGTGGGTGCGCGGTGGGAACACGTTCGTGCTGCGCGCGCAGTTGGCGCGTAGCGGCGCAGACGCAGTGCTCACCGATCTCGTCGGCAGCAACGAACTGGCGTACGCCGGGTACAGCGCCGGTGCCTGCGTGGTGACTCCGTCGCTGCGGGGAATCGAGTTCTCCGACGATCCGGAGGAGGTGCGCACCGCGTGCGGAACGGAGGTCGTCTGGGATGGTCTGGGATGGATCGATCATGCCGTCGTTCCGCACGCCGGCGCGTCCGCACTGGGCGACGAGGGCGTCGAGAAAAGCCTGCGGTACATGCGCGACAACGCAATTCCCTTCGTCGCACTGACGGACGACGACGCGCTCGTCGTGGAGACCGACCCGCGGTGACTCCGGCGGTACGGTGAGAACATGACACAGCACACCGAGTCCGGCAGCACCGACACCCGTGTCGAGCATCTGCCCGAACAGTCCCGCTTCGCGCTCTACCTGGGCGACTCCCTCGCCGCCTACGCCGACTACTCGCAGCGCGGCGACCTGCGCGACTTCGACCACACCGTCACCGACCCGAACTTCCGGGGCCGGGGGCTCGCCGCAGAAATCGTGCGGTTCGCCCTCGACGAGACCCGCAAGGAAGGTCTGAAGATCGGAACGTCGTGCTCGTACGTCGAGAAGTTCGTCGCGGAGCACCCCGAATATCGCAACTGACCGGCCGGGCGCCGCACCCGGACGGTCCGGCGGTCAGTTGAAGCCCATCACCTGACTGCCCCATGCCTGCCGCAACGCACCGTCCGGGTCGGCGACGACGGAGTCCTGCGCGTCGAGCAGCAGCGTCAGCCTGTGCTCCGACTCGTAGGGCGGCCAGTGCGCGGATCCGTCCAGCGCCGCCGGCACACCGTGGTGCGCGAACGCCAGCCACCGCCGCCGGATACGTTCCGCCACCTCCGACGCCGCTTTCCTGCCGCCCAGCCAGAACGTGGGGTCCCGCCCGAGCGTTCCGAAATTACCGAACACATACGGCAATTCGGTGGCATGGCCCGCGCCGATCCGCGCGGCGCGCAGGATCGGGGTGGCGTGATCGAAGCGATACACCCATGTCGGAGAGTGCACGCTGTGCGCCTCGGCAACCCAGACCACCGGCATCCGGAAACCCGCGTCACCCGAGAGTGCGAGCGCGCCACTGGTTTTCGTGAGGTCCGGGTATGCAGCGATGATATCGGCGAGGCGGTCCGGTTCGAGGTCGGGCCGGTCGTCGGCGAGCGCCTTGAACATTGCCTGGATCGCGGTGTCGTTCACCGGCATCAGAGGCGACTTCATGAATCTGAAGATGGACGGTTCGTCCTTGTTGGAGCCGATGATGAGCGGAATGCGGTGCGACAGACCCTTCTGGAACGCGGCGACCGGATACTTCGGCACCAGATCGCGGTCTACGACGGGCGTCATCGCCAGGGTGCCGGGCACCTTCGTCGGCACTTCGCCGACGAGGATTTCCGATGCCTCGACGAGCGTATCGGTGGGCATGGTGAGCAACTCCCCGACGCGGGATCGCGGTAGTTCGAGAATCTCGAGGAAACGCTCGGCAACCATGGCGGCGCGTTCGCGCCCGTAGACGGAGGTAGCGGGAGGCGATTGCGCAATGGCCTTGTGGAAGAGGCCTTCCGCTCGAGGGACGGTCATCAGGGTGGTGACGGAACCGCCTCCGGAGGACTCCCCGAACAAGGTGACGTCGTCCGGATCTCCGCCGAATCCTGCGATACAGTCCCGCACCCATTCGAGCGCTGCGATCTGGTCGCGCAGTCCGACGTTGCTTTCGAAGGTGGTCTCCTCCGTGGAAAAGGACGACAGGTCGAGAAACCCGAGAGGCCCGAGCCGGTAGTTGAGAGTCACCACCACCACGTCGCCGGTCTCGCACAGCAGGCGCCCGTCGTAGATCTTCTGCCCCGAATATCCCAGCACGTACGCGCCGCCGTGGATCCACACCATCACGGGCCGTGCTCGGCCGTCGGGTTCGGGCGCCCATATGTTGAGGGACAAGCAGTCCTCCCCCATCGTCATCCCCGGCTCGATGCGGATGGGGCTCTGGCGGCTCTGCGGAGCGATGGGCCCGTATCTGTCACAGTCGAGCACGCCGTCCCACGGTGTGGGTGGCTCGCACGAGCGGAAACGCCGGGCGCCCCCGGTGGACGCTGCGTACGGGATGCCCTTCCACGAGAACACCGGGCCGTCGCGGTATCCGCGTACCTGCCCGTACTTGCAGTCGACGGTGAGCGTTGCAGTGTCCACGTGACCTCCCGATGACCCGACCATTCGCCAACGTACCAATCACGGCTACGCGGGCAGACCGACTCCGGTGAGACCGGGTGGGACGGGAGGTCAGGAAGCGGACGCCTGGGGGCAGGACTCGTGGTCGACGAGCCTGCAGACGAGTTCGTCGAGAGCGCGACGGAGTTCTCCGGTGTGCGTCTCGGACAGTTCGGGTAGGACGGTGGCCAGCGCGATCGGGACCAGTGATGCCGGGCCGAGCAGAACGCCCATCGCGGCATTCAGTGCCTCGACCTCACGGTGCAGTTCGCGGTAGGTGACTGCCACCGAACCCCGGGTCAGCGCGACCCCCTCCGGCTCGCAGCGGACGGCGCCGGCGAGCATTCGGGGAAGTTCCGACATTGCGGGCCAACTGGTTTCGAACTTCTGCACATCCCCGCCTTCGTCGAACGGTCGTTCTCGGTCCCACTAACATACAGAGAGTTTGGTCCGAATTGAGCAGAATGGGACTGCAGGGGCAGGGGGCTTCGTGCCGCCGGCAACTGGTGCTATGGTCGCGGAGACCGACACGGGGTGCTCCGCATTTGCGGGGCTGAGATCACACCCGTCGAACCTGATCAGGTAATTCTGACGAAGGGATGTTTCGGCATGACCGTGCCTGCACACAGTTCCCCGGCCCCGGGCCGTTTCACCGACTTTCTCCACGACCACACGCGTCCCCTCCGGGCCGCGATCGACGACCTGGAGTTCCTGCGTCGCCTGGGTGACGGAACCCTGCCACTCGACGCGTTCCGCACCTACATCGAGCAGGACGCGTTGTACCTCGCGGGTTACTCGAAGGCCCTCGCGCTGCTCTCCGCGAAGTCGCCGGACGCCGGCACCGGGGCGTTCTGGGCGACGAGTGCCGCCACCGCGGCCACCGAGGAATCCGTTCTCCACAACACCCTGCTCTCCGGTGGCGTGCTGCCCCCGTCATCAGGGCCGATCACACACTCCCCGGCGTGCCTGGGCTACGTGTCGTATCTGACGGCGACTGTCGCCACCGCGCCGTATCCGGTGGGGGCCGCCGCCGTGCTGCCCTGCTTCTGGATCTATGCCGAAGTAGCCCGCGACCTCGCAGTTCACGCGGCAGATGTCCTCTCCGCGAATCCCGCACACCCGTACGCACAGTGGGTGGCCGCATACGACGACGAGGCGTTCCGGGCATCGGCCACGACGGCCCGCGAACTCGTCGACGCGGCGGGCGCAGCCGCCACGGACCGCGACCGCGAGGCAATGGCCGAGGCGTTCACGATCGCCACCCGGTACGAACTCATGTTCTGGGCCGACGCCCTCGACACTCGTCCCTGGCCCGGTTCGTGAGGCTCGGCCACCGCCTCGGAGTCTTGCTCGTCGCTCTGGGCGCGCTGGCCACCGTGCCCGCGTGCGCGAACGATCCCGCCTCGGACGGCACCATCCGGTTCGCCCTCGACTGGACTCCGAACACCAACCACACCGGGCTCTACGTGGCCATTCGGGAAGGACTGTTCGAGCAGGCCGGACTCGACGTCGAAATCCTGCCGTACAGCAACACCACGCCGGATCTGCTGATCGACGCCGGGGCCGCCGAGTTCGGAATCTCGACACACTCGCAGGCGACGTTCTCCCGCGCCGCGGGGTCGGACACCGTCACCGTCCTCGCCCCGCTGCAACACCGCGCGACCGCGATCGGCGTGCGGGCGGACCGGGCCGACCTGCAGTCCCCCCGGGACCTCGACGGTCTCACCTATGCCGGGTTCGGCGATCCCGGGGACAACGAAACGTTGAGTCAGGTGATCCGCAACGACGGTGGCACAGGGGAATTCACCTCGGTCGTGCTGGGCACCTCCGCGTACGAGGCGGTGTATTCCGGTACCGCCGACTTCACCGTGTCGTATGTCGCCTGGGAAGGCCTCGAGGCGCAACACCGCGGCCTGCCCATGCGGTACTTCGCGCACAGCGACTACGGGTTCCCCGACGCCTACTCGATCGTGGTCGACGGCAACGAGACCTGGATGTCGGAGCATCCCGACAGCGCCCGGGCGTTCATCCAGGCCCTGCAGCAGGGGTACCGGATAGCCGCGGACGATCCGCAGCGCGGAGCGCAACACCTCATCGACGCCGATCCCGGCTTGTTCACCGACGAATCGCTCGTTTTCGAGAGTCAGCAGATGTTGTCGGCGGATTACATGCGCGACGACAGCGGGCAGGTCGGCACACTCGATCTCGAGCGTTGGTCGGGATACTCCCGGTTCCTGTTCGAGGCGGGCCTGCTCGCCGGAGCGGACGGCGCCACACTGACCGAGGAGCCCGACTGGTCGGCCTACTTCACCGATGCCTACCTTGCTCCCTGAAAAGACTTGGCGGAGGGGCACAGCCGGACGTCTGCACGCCCTGCTGCCCGCCGCGACCGTGGCCGTGCTGATGGTCGCGGGGTGGGAATGGTACGTACGGACGACCGGCATCCGGCCACAGGTCCTGCCCCCTCCCAGCCGGGTTCTCACGCAGGGATGGGCGCATCGCGCCGATCTCGCCGGCCACGCCGCGGCGACCTTGCAGGTCACCCTCGCCGGGTTCGCCGTGTCGTTGGTGATCTCGTGGATACTCGCGGTCGCGGTGGACTTCTCCGGCTGGCTGCGGCGCGCGTTCGTACCCTTGTTCGTGGTGTCGCAGACGCTCCCGATCATCGCGATCGCACCGTTGATGATCATCTGGTTCGGATTCGGTCTGCTGCCCAAGATCCTGGTCATTGCCCTGGCCACGTTCTTCCCGATGACGATCGGTTTGATCGAGGGTTTCGCGGCAGCCGACCGGGAAGCCGGCGCGCTGATGCGAAGCATGGGCGCCAGTCGCCGGCAGGAGTTCAGGTACGTGCGACTCCCCTCGGCACTGCCCCGTTTCTTCACGTCGTTGCGTATCGGAATCACCTACGCGGTGGTCGGAGCAGTCTTCGCCGAATATGTCGGTGCCACTTCCGGACTCGGTATCTATATGGCGACACAGAAGAACTCCTTCCGCACCGACCTGGTGCTCGCGGCGGTCGCCGTCACCGCGGCCGTCTCTCTGCTCCTGTATCTGCTCACCTACGCCGCGGAGCGACTCGTCGCGCCGTGGGCATCGACGCCGGAGACCCGGCCGTGAGCGCGGTGTCCGTGACCGGCCTACGCCGGTCGTTCGGCGGTAACACCGTCCTCGACGGTATCGACTTCGACGTGGCGGCCGGAGAGTTCGTCTCCGTCATCGGACCCAGCGGGTCGGGCAAATCCACGCTGTTCGGTGTGATCGCCGGACTCGACACGCCCGACGCCGGCGCCGTCTCCATCGGCGGAACTCCCGCAGCACCCGGCCGGGTGGCGCTGATGCCACAGAAGGATCTGCTGTTTCCCTGGCGCAGCGTCCTCGACAACTGCACCCTCGGACTCGAGGTCCAGGGCACCCCGCGACGCCGGGCCCGGGAGCGGGCCCGCTCGTTGTTTCCCGCATTCGGACTTTCCGGATTCGAACACGCGCGGCCGGGTCAACTCTCGGGCGGGATGCGGCAACGAGCGGCACTCGCCCGCACCGTCCTTCAGGGGCGCGATGTACTGCTGCTCGACGAACCGTTCGGCGCCCTCGACTCGCTCACCCGCACCGACATGCAGTTGTGGCTACAGGGCGTCCGGGACCGCGACCGGTGGACGGTGCTGATGATCACCCACGACGTCCGGGAGGCGATCCTGCTCTCCGACCGCGTCCTCGTTCTCTCGGCCCGGCCGGCCACCATCCGTCACCAGGTCCGGGTCCCGCTCCCGCGGCCTCGGTCGCTACGGACCCTCACCGACCCTGCGTTCGTCGACGTCGAACGCGAACTGGTGTCGATGCTGCACGAAGGCCGGTGACGCACGGCCGGAACGCGTCTCACACCACGCCGAACGCTTCCTCGAGATCGGTGAGCGACTGCTCGATATGCCCGAGCAACCGTTGCAGACTCGGAAGCGTGCGGCGGCATCCGACGATCCCCACGTCGAGCGAGCCGTCGGTGTTGGTGACCGTGATGTTCAGGGCCTGCCCGTCGAGCACCACGGAGGTCGGGTACACCCCGTCCAGCCGTGCTCCCTTCCAGTACAGCGGTTCTCGCGGACCGGGGACATTGGAGATGATGAGGTTGAACGGCGGGGGCGTGAAGCGCACGACGCCGGGTACGGGTGTCAGACCGAGCGGAGCGATGTTGGCCGCCGACCAGACCAGAGCCTCGACCGGCGTCAGCCCGCGGAACAGCGCCTTCCCCTCGCTCATCGAGGCACGAATCACCCGAAGCCGTTCGGCCGGGTCGGGGGAATCGGTTCCGAGATTGCACAGCGTCACCCCCACCGAGTTCCCGCCCGCATCGATCCTGTCGGCCGTGCGCAACGAGACCGGCACCATCGCGACGAGGGGATCCTCGGGCAGTGCGTCGAGTTCGAGCAGGAACGCGCGGAGGGCACCCGAACACACGGCCAGCACGACGTCGTTGACGGTCGCGTCCGCCGCGTCGTGCACCCGTGCGATGCGGTCGAGCGGCCACGAGCGCGACGCGAACCGCCGCGCGCCGCCGATCGGCACGTTGAAGATCGACCGGGGGGCTTCGAACGGTAGCGCGACGCTGCGCTGCCCCACGAGGGTGCTTGCGACCCGCCAGACGCCCGCGGCGGCTTCGACCGCGTCACCGGCCAGTCCCCGCACCGCCCCGACAAGTGCCGTCGGTGTGGACAGCAGCCCGTTGCCCGGTTCGCCGGTCGCCGCGGTGGTGGGGCGCTCGTGATGCGGCAGGTTCCACGGAACCCTCGTCTCGGAGGAATCCGGATCGGGATCGAGCGTGCGGTGCAGCAGACGAAGGCCCGTCACACCGTCCATCAGCGAATGGTGCAGTTTCGTGTACACCGCGAACCGCCCACCTTCGAGCCCCTCGACGAGGTACATCTCCCACAGTGGCCGATGCCGGTCGAGCAGAGTGCCGTGAAGCCGGGACACGAGGGCGAACAGGTCCGTGGACCGTCCCGACGCGGGAAGCGCCGAGTGCCGGACGTGGTATTCGAGATCGACCTCCTCGTCGACCGACCACCACAGGTAGCCGAGGCTGGACACGGGATGCCCGGGGCGTTTGCGGAACGCCTCGTCCACCACCTCGGTCGCGAGGAACTGCGCGTACAGGTCGGACACGTAGTCCGGACCCGCACCCTCCGGTGGAGTGAACACTTCGAGCGATCCCACGTGCATCGGATGCTCTCTCGATTCTGCGAGCAAGAAGATCGAATCGGTCACCGGCATGATCCCCACGGGCTCTGCCCCCTTCGCCAGTCCCTCATGTAACGCACGTCACACGGCATCGTACGTCGGGGGTACTCTGGAAAATCCGGGGTTCGCACGTTTCCGAACCGGACGCGCATCGCCGGGCGCCGAGCGACGGGTACCGCCGCACGGGTGCAGCGGTACAAGGAGGTGCCGGCGACCATGTGTAGTGCAGTACCGAAGGCAGCAGTACCGAACACAGCAGCGGTCCCGTCCCCGCGGTCGCCTCTCGTCCGCGAGTTCGCCGGGGTGAGTCTGCAGTCCCGCGCGCTGTCGATGTCCGTCCGGCGCACTGTCCGGCCGTTCATCGAGGCATGGGCGTTCACGCCGTCGCTTCCGTGGCCCGCCCCGCTGGTCGACCGGGCCGCGTTCTCGGTTCGTCCCGTCCAGGGCACCCGTCGGCACCAGGTGCGATTGCCCGAGTGCCGCGCGGAATTCCTCTACACCGGCAACGCGGGCGACCAGCAGGCCGTTCTCTACCTCCACGGCGGAGCGTTCCTGTGCTGCGGGCTCGCGACCCACCGCAATCTCGTCTCGCGGATCTCGTCGGCAACGCAGGCCCCTGTGCTGTCGGTGGGCTACCGGATGCTGCCACGTCATCCGATCCGCCGGTCGGTCGAGGACGGGATCGCGGGCCTCCGGTGGTTGCTCTCCCGCGGATATCCCATCGACCGGATCGTCGTCGCGGGCGACTCTGCCGGCGGCTTCTTGACATTCGCCGTCGCACACGAGGCGCTGCGCCTCGGGCTCGGCCGGGTGGCCGGCACCGTCGCGTTGTCGCCGCTCACCGACCTCGACCCGTTCCCCAAACTCGATCACCCGAACTCGTACCGGTGCGCCCTGTTTCCGCGACGTGCCGTCCCCGTCCTTCTCGGCCTCGTCCGGCGCGCCGAGAGCCGCGGGGGCGAGGGCTACGCGCCCGTGGTGTCGCCCGTGGACCTCGACCTCACAGGCATGCCGCCCGCGCTCATCCAGACCGGCTCGGAAGAGATGGTCTACACCGATGCCCGATTGATGGGCGAGCGCCTCGAAGCGGCCGGAGTGCCGGCGGAAGTGCAGGTCTGGGAGAAGCAGGTCCACGTGTTCCAGGCTGCCGCCGGAGTGGTCCCCGAGGGGACGCGCGCACTCTCGGAGGTCGGGCGGTTCGTCCGCGCCCTGGGTTGACGATCCCCACGGGGATCAGGGCGGGGTGACGAGGAACCCGCGCCGTACGGGACGAGAGAGACGTCAGTTCCAGTTGTCGATCTTGACGTCGTGGGGATCCGGAGTGCCCGTGCCGGTTTCGATCAACGACTTCAGGCTCATCAAGAACAGTGCCCACTTGGTGCTGCAATGGTGCATGAATTCCACCGGTTCCTTCCAGCCCCGATGGCCGAACAGCACGATGGTGTAGTCGCCGACCTGCTCGAGGTCCCAGGACACGTGTGTGCCGATCCATTCCTCGGGTCCGTCGATCACCTCCCACAGCACCCGCGTATCCGGATCGAGTTCGAGGACCTTCATGTCGAATCCTCCGGCCCCGAACCGGAATCGCAGCGTGCCGCCGACGTCGTCGCCGTCACCTCGGGTGTCGGTCGTCCACCAGCCGGCAAGCCGCTCGGCGGTGGTCAGGGCGGCATAGACCTGCGCCACCGGCGCCTCGATCCCGACCCTGTGCAGGATGTCTACCATTTCGGGTACTTCCTTTCCGGTGTTGTTGCGTCTCCGTCACGTCACGGCGATGTGCCGTTCCGGTCCGTCTCACGCTCGAGAGCCTCGGCGACCCGCTTGATGCGCCGGAGCCTGGCATCCCACCCCGACCCCACCGAGGACAGCTGCGCGACTGCGCGAGCGAGTTGCACCTCGTCCACCCGGTACTTGCGTTCCCGCCCGGCAGGCGCGACGTGCACCAAGCCGACCCGGTCCAGCACACCGAGATGTTTTGCGACGGCCTGCCGGGTCACGGGGAGATGTTCGCTGAGACCTGTTGCGGTGCCCTCGCCCTCCGTCAGGAGCAGGTCGAGCAACCGCCGACGGGTCGGATCCCCTATCGCCGACCACAGATCGTCGTCGACCGACACGCTCATGGAGTGACAGTCCCCCAGCCTGTCTCGGCCCCGAACGGGGCGAGTTCGACGGCAACCGGTTTTCTGTCCATACATGCTCCATATGCAACTGGTGGTTGCACATCACGCTAGCCCTCCCCTCACTACAGTGCAACCATCGGTTGCGCACCGGTCGGGTTGCCTGTCTCCCATTCCCGCCGGTCCGGCCAGGAGCGGTGCGGTCGGTGCGGTGTGCCGAGCGCGGTGTCGGTAGGGGCGACTAGTGTTTTTTGGCACGGGTCGAAGCCCTGAGAAGGGACCGGAGCAAGGAAGGGGGCCGAACATGGCCGAGGCGCACAACCGCTTCGACCGCGACGTCGATCTGGCGTGGCGGGAATTCCGCGCGCGACTGGCCGACCACGTCGCCGCCATGCAGGACGGCGACGGCCTGGTACTCGAGCCTCTCGCAGAGGAGTCGGCCGGGCCCGCCGGGCCGTGCGTGCAGTTCTACGCATGGGACGAAGACCAGGTGCGGTGCGAGGTGCCGTCCAACACCCATCTCGCGGACGACCGCAGGTTGCGCCCGGAGGACGAGGCGTTGCTGCTCGAACTCGGGCTGCACGCGCCGTCGCGTGGCGCCGACGACCCGGAAGACGGTGGATCCCCCGCGTTCTGGATCGACCGGCCGCTGGCGTGGGCCGATCAGCTCGCCGAACTGTCCGTCCGTGCGCTGCGCGAGGTCTGGGGCGTGCCGCATCCGTTGTTCCTGCGGTCCGAGACGTTCGGCGCGGGACGCACACCGGTGTTCGAGCCGCCCGGGCCACGGGCCGAGAGCCGCCCGGCGGTGCTTCCCCAACTCGCCGTCGAACCCGTGAGCGAGGACCACATCCGCGAGCTGATCGAATCCACCGTGCACGACCGCATCGGCGAGTGCCCCGCCTGGGACGAGGACGGCGATCTGATTCTCAAGATCGACGGAGTGCTGGTGTTCGTCGGCGTCGGTCCGGGTGGCGCGTCGGTCGACCTGTTCGCCCCGATCGTCCATTCCATCACCGGCCGCACCCGGGCGGCGGAAGTGGTGTCCGATCTCAATCGGCGCTGGCCCCACCAGAAATTCGTCCTCGTCGACGACCGTCTCGCCGTGGTGAACCACCTGCCCGCGTCACCGTTCGTACCCGCGCACCTGGTGTCCGCACTCGACGGGCTCGCACAGTTCCTCGAAACCGTCGACAACGCGTTCGCGTCGCACGTCGGCGGTATGCCGTTGCGCGAACAGGAACCCGACCACGAGTGTGTCCCCGAATCGTTCGAGGATCCGCCGTGGACACCCGCGGGAGAAGAAGATCTTCCGCTGCCACTGCTGGCACTGCGCGACTTCCACCTCGACGGCAAGGTCGAAATCCCCACGAGGACGGTCGCCGCGATCGGCGATTGGGAGTCCGAGCACCTGCAGGCGTTCCTCGACATGAGCAACGAACAGCAGGTCGGCTGGGCGAGTGAGGCACTCGCGCGCGCTGCCTCCGGGAACGACGACGGCGTGGCCGAGGCGGATGCCAAGGCACACCAGTGGGAGCTGACCGGCCGCTCGCTCACCGCCGCACTCGAACTCCTCGAGCGACAGGGCGACGAGCCGAAGCAGCGCGCGCCCCGCTCGAAGCCGCTCCCGCCCGACCAGCCCGCCCTGTTCGACAACCCCGACGAACCCACCCTGTTCGACGGCTTCGGCGACTGACCGTCGGCAGCTAACGGGTCTGCGTCTGCGACCGGCCCGGCTTGCTGGCATGATTCGACATCGTGACGTCGACGGAAAATCTACGAGAACTGGCCGGCCATCACGGGATCTCCACGACCTACGTCGGCTGGGACGGCGACGAGCACGATGTTTCGGACCGCACGCTGCAACGGATCCTGGCAGCGCTGGACGTTCCCGCCGCCACCCCCGAGCAGATCTCGGCCTCGCTCGCCGATGTACCCGACCGGCCGTGGCGGCAGATGCTGCCGCCGTCCCTGGTGGTCACGGAGAACGAACAACGGACCTTTCCCGTCCACGTCCCGCACGGCGACCCGGTGTCGGTGTGGGTGGTCGACGAGGACGGCCGTGAGGTCGCCGTCGAGCAACTCGACATCTGGGTCGACCCGCGTCTCGTCGACGACCGGCTCGTCGGCCGGGCCACCTTCGCGGTGCCCCGCCTGCCCCTCGGCTGGCACACGCTGCACGCGCGCAGCAACGACGTGGAGAGCACGGCGACACTCGTCGTCACGCCGGTGCGACTGGCGACAGCCGACCGAATCCTGCAACAGCAACGCTGGGGCCTTGCGGCGCAGTTGTATTCGGTACGGTCACGCCGTTCGTGGGGTATCGGGGATTTCGCCGATCTCGCCGACCTCGCGGCCGTCACCGGCGGGCACGGCGGAGATTTCGTCCTGGTCAATCCGGTGCACGCCGCCGAGCCGGTCCCGCCACACGAGCCGTCGCCCTATCTCCCGTCGTCCCGCCGGTTCGTCGACCCGCTGTACGTGCGGGTCGAGAACATCCCCGAAACCGCGTATCTGCCGCGCAAGCACCGCGCCAAGCTGGACGAGAGCGCAGCCCGCTTCACGAAGGTGAACAAGAAGGCGGCGCAACTGGACCGCGACACCACGTACCGGGCGAAGCTGGACATGCTCGAGCATGTGTACCGGGTGCCTCGCGGCCCCGCGCGGCAGGCACGGTTCGACGCGTTCTGCGCCCAGGGCGGAGCGGCGCTCGACGACTTCGCACTGTGGTGTGCGCTGGCCGAGAAGTTCGGCTCCCGGAAGTCGCAATGGCTCACCCGCGCGCCGTCCCCCGACGCCCCGGGCGTCGGCGAACTCCGGGAGAAACTTGCCGGCCGAATCGATTTCTATCGGTGGTTGCAGTGGGTGTGCGACGAGCAGCTCACCGACGCACAGGACAGCGCTCGCGCCGCCGGGCTCGACATCGGGATCGTTCACGACCTGGCGGTCGGTGTGCGCCGGGACGGCGCCGACGCGTGGACCCTGGGTGATGTGCTCGCCTCGGGCGTCACGGGCGGCGCTCCCGCGGACGACTTCAATCGCAACGGGCAGAACTGGAATCAGCCACCGTGGCGGCCGGACCGGCTCGCGGAGGTGGGCTACCTTCCGTACCGCGATGTGGTGCGCTCGGCACTGCGTCACGCGGGAGGTGTCCGGGTCGATCACATCCTCGGATTGTTCCGTACGTGGTGGGTCCCGGAAGGCTTCTCCCCCGCGGACGGCGCCTATGTACGGAGCGACCACGAGGCCCTGATCGGCATTCTCGCGCTCGAGGCGCAGCGTGCCGATGCCGTGGTGATCGGCGAGGATCTCGGTGTGTTCGAGGAGTGGGTGCAGGAGTATCTGGCCCGGCGCGGAATCGCGGGCACGTCGATCCTGTGGTTCGAGAAGGACGGCGACACCCCTCGCTCCCCCGAGACCTACCGCAGGCTGTGCCTGACCTCCGTGACGACCCATGACCTGCCGCCCACGTCCGGTTACCTTGCTGCCGAGCACATCACGTTGCGGTCGGCGCTCGGACTGCTCGAACGCGACCTCGAGACGGAACTGGCCGACGAAGCGGTCGCACGGGATGCGGTGCTGCGGCTCGCGAGGGAACACGGGTTCCCGGTGTCGGAGGACGACTCCGACGACGCGGTCACTGTGCAGTCGCTGCATCGCCTGATCGCGACCAGTCCTTCTGTGCTGCTGGGGCTTTCGCTTGCAGACGCTGTGGGCGAACGACGCAGTCAGAACCAGCCGGGCACCGTCGACGAGTACCCGAACTGGCGGATTCCGCTCGCCGACGAGCACGGCAAGGCGGTGTTGCTCGAGGATCTCGCGGGCAACGAGCGCTTCGCCGCACTCGCAGCGGCACTCTCACCGCCCGCTACCGCTCGGGACTGACCGTGCAGCCACCCGATCCTCGGACCGGGTGGCTGCACGGCAGGAGACTACTTGCGGTACATCGCCTCGATATCGGCGGCGAACCGCTCGGTGACGACATTGCGCTTGATCTTCAGCGTCGGCGTCAGCTCGCCGGATTCCTCGGTCAGATCCCGCTCGAGCACGACGAACTTCTTGATCGACTCCGAATGCGACACCATCGTGTTCGCGTCGTCGATGATCGTCTGCAGAGCGTCGCGGAGAGCCGGATCGTGGCGGAGATCGGCGATCGTCGCGGTGGACGGCTTGCCGTTCTCGGTCTTCCAGTTCTCGAAGACGTCGGGGTCGACGGTGAGGAGCGCGGTGATGAACGACCGTCCGTCTCCGATCACGACCGCCTGCGAAATGATGGTGTGCGACCGCATGCGGTCCTCGAGGGGCCCGGGCGAGACGTTCTTGCCTCCGGCGGTGATGATGAGGTCCTTCTTGCGGCCCGTGATCGACACGTATCCCTCGTCGTCGATCGATCCGAGGTCTCCGGAACGGAACCAGCCGTCGTCGAACACCTCGGCGGTGGCCTCATCGTTACGCCAGTACCCGTTGAACACGACGTTGCCGCGGAGTTCGATCTCCCCGTCGGCGGCGATGCGCGCGCTGTTGCCGCCCATCGGCTGACCGACGGTGCCGATCTTCTGGGCGCCCGGGGTGTTGACGCTGTGTGCGGCGGTGGTCTCGGTCAGTCCGTAACCCTCGTAGATAGGAACGCCGACGCCACGGAAGAAGTGGCCGAGCTTGGGGCTCAGTGCCCCTCCACCCGAAATGGCGTACCAGCACTGGTTACCCATCGCCTCGCGCAGCTTCGAGAAGACCAGCTTGTCGGCCAGCGCGTGCTTCGCCTTGAGGGTGAACGTCGGGCCGCCGTGGTCGAGCGACTCGCTGTATTCCACCGCGGTCTGCTCGGCGAACGCGAAGATGGCACCCTTGAGTTTGCCGCCGGCGGCGGCCTTGGCCGCGGCACCGTCGCGCACCTTTTCGAAGACCCGCGGAACGCCGAGGATGATGTTCGGCGAGTACCGGGTGAACTGTCCCGAGACGGTCGAGAAGTCCGCCCAGTGGGCCTGCGCCGCGCCCGCCTCGAACAACGCGAGCGAGACCGCGCGAGCGAGCACATGGGCGAGCGGCAGGAAGGTCAGGCCGCGGTTTCCGGGCTTGGCGACCGCGCCTACCGACGAGGTGAGGATCGCGCGGACCTCGGACAGGAAGTTGGCGTGCGTGAGCATGCAGCCCTTGGGCCGACCCGTGGTGCCGGAGGTGTAGACGAGCGAGGCGAGGTCGGCCGAGCGGATACCCGCCAGACGCGCCTTCAGTTCCGCATCGTCGACGTCGGCACCTTCGGCGAGCAGCGTGTTGACCGCGTCCGCCTCGATCTGCACGACACGCCGCAGCGTCTCGGGCATGCCGACGAACAGTGCCTCGTGACGCGGGGTCTCGACGATGGCCAGACACGCCTCGGAGTCCTCGAGGATCCAGCGGATCTGCTCGGTCGACGACGAATCGTAGATCGGCACCGACACCGCACCGGCCGCCCAGATCGCGTAGTCGAACAGCGACCACTCGTACCGGGTCGCGGACAGCAGCGCCACACGGTCACCCGGGCGGACGCCGGCGGCGATCAGGCCCTTGGCGACGCCGCTGACCTGTTCCCCGAACTGACCCGCGGTCACACCGATCCATTCGTCGCCCACCGGGCGCGAATACATCACTCGGTGCGGGGTCTTCTCCGCATGTTCGAAGACCGTGTGGACCACGGACTCGTCCTCACCGATGGTGTACTGGGCAGGGGTCGAGTACTCACGCACTGATATCTCCATCGTTCTGGTCGGGAGTCCGGGTGGTGCCCCACTCGACGCCGCTTCGAAAGCGGTGCAAAAGGTGCACGAACCGGTCGAGATCGTCCTTTTCCCATCCGGCGAGACCCGCCCGGATCTCGCCGTGCCTGCGCAGCACGGTGTCGTCGAGGATCGCCCGGCCGCGGTCGGTCAAGCGCAGGGGGTTACCCGTCCTGACCGGGCCTGCCGTGGCCTCGACCCACCCCGCCTCGACCGCGTTGCGCACCTGGCGGGACACGGTGGACCGGTTGACGCCGAAGGTCTCCGAGATCTCGGTGGCACGGCAGCCCGGATGGCGGGCTATGAATCCGAGCAGGGAGTGCTGAGCCAGACTGAGCGCGCTGTCGTGTGCGCGCTCCCCGGCTGTCAGGAAGCGGACGAGGTGCACGAACTCGTCGTAGACCTGCGCCACTTCGGTCTCGGCCGGCGTCCCGGCCTGCCACTCGTGTTGCACAGGGCAACTATAGGCGCGGGGTGTGCTGCGACACTAATCGGTACGACCCGTCCCTGTGATCCGTCCACGACCGGCGCGCGAGCAGGCCTGGACCGTTGTCACGCTTCTCGAGGCGCCGCCGGGCGACCGATACCGGGACGGTCCGCACCGCTAGCCTGTCCCTACCGTGACGGCGCACGTGCAGGGAGGTTCGGATGGGTGATGGGGGCGGCCGAGACCTGTTCCGATATCTGGTCGCCGACGAAGCCGACGACTACACCGCGGTGATGGACTGCTTCTCCGGTCTCCTTCTCGCCGAGTTGTCCGCCGCGGACATCGCGTCGGCCCTCGCCGCCACGGGCACCCCGCTGCACGCCGACGTGGTCGAGGCGCGCTGCCGCCGGCTCGTCCACTGGGGGAATCTCGCGGCGTCGGGACGCGACACCGGCGGAAGCGCCGTCACCGACTACGTCCGTGCCCGCGCCCGCTATCGCACCACCGTTCCCGGAGCCCGGGTGCACCGGGAGGCCGCCGCGGTGCTGTCGTCGCGTGACGGCGCGCGCGAGGTGGCACGCGAGTCGCTCGGCCGCATCGCCGACGCGCTCGTCCTGATCGACGCCCTGGTCGGAGACTCGGGTTCCGTCGCCGATCCCGACGCGCTCGCAGGCCACGTCACCGGAGTCTTCGCACACCACCGGATGTTCACCGAGAGCGTCGCCGATTTCTATACCTACCTCGGCGGGGTCCTCGCCCGGCTGGACCTGTCCGACGACGACTACACCGAATTCAAGCTCGTCTTGCTCGAGTATCTCGACGTCGTCACCTCGGATGTCGCGCAGTACGCTCCGCTCGTCGCCACCCGGCTGCGCGATCTGGCACCCCGGCTGGACCTGCTGCTCGCCGCGTTGCCCGGCACAGGCCTGCCCGACCCGGCCGGTGTCGTGCGGTCGCCGGGGCGCACCCGCAGCGACTGGGACGAACTCGCCCGGTGGTACGACGAGGATTCGGGACCGCGCCGGTTGCGGGACGCGGCAGCCCACGCGTTGACCCGCCTGCTGGTACACACGCGGCGACTCACGTCGGCCACACCGGGCTTCTCCCACCGCGCCGACCTGCTGCGGCTCGCCGGATGGTTCGCCGAATCCTCCGACGAGCAGGCGCACCGCCTGTTCGCGGCAACCTTCGGCGCCTACCCCAGCCGGCATCTTCTTCTCGGCCCCGACGAACCCGACCCCCGGGTCGGGCCGGGCACGTCGTGGTGGGACGCCGATCCCGTGCATGTTCCGGTCTCGCTCCGCGAACGCGGCGACCGTTCCCCCCGCGGACGCACGGCGCGCATCCCCGATCCGACGCCCGATCGCACACGTGCCGACGCGCTCGCGACCCAGGAGTCGCAGGAGCGGGCCGCGGCCGTCGAGGAACTGTGCGGTGCGGGAGACCTGAACGGCGCACATGTCTCCGACCTCGCCCGCACCCTGCTGCTCGACGCGCTCGGGGAACTGCTGGCCCGCTCGCGGTCGCTCGACAGCCCCGCACGCGTCGACGACCACGACCTCGGGCTCTCCCTCACCGCCGAACCGGGGCCCGACACGGTGGTGCACTGCCCCGACGGTGACCTCACCGTGCACGCGCTCTCGTTGCGGGCCTCGGTGCCCGCCAGCCGTGCACCGACCGGCACCCGTGCACAGACCGACACCGACTCGCAGAGAACAGGTACGGAGTGACCACAACGACGGGCACGGTGGCCCAGGACACCACCGGCCGCCGGCATGCGGCCCGGGTACTGCTCCAGCAGCCGATCCTCACCGCGGCGCAGGACCCCGACACCTTCGAACTGGTACGGCGACACGCCACGGCTCTGAAGTCGATGTTCGCGGAGCAACTGGGATACACACTCGTCGTCGACACCTCGTTCGCGCGGCTGACGAAAGCACCGCTCGACGGTTCGGCCCCGAGCCGGCCCGTGCGTCGCGGCAACGGAGACGAGTTCGGGGCCACCGCCTACATGTACCTCGCACTGGTCTGCGCTGCCCTGCTCGCCCCCGGCGCGGACGACCGCGTGCTCGTCTCGAACCTCGTCGACCAGATCCGCGCCGACGCGGACGAACACGGAATCGCGCTCGGCGACACACTGTCGGAGCGTCGGCACCTGGTGTCGGCGTTGCAGACACTCCAGGAGTGGGGCGTCCTCACCGAACCCGGCGGCGAGGGCACTGCCGTCGACGATCTTCCCGGCGACGTTCCGCTCACGGTCGACCGGACGCTGCTCCCCCATCTGATGTCCGGTCCGCTGCACAAGGCCACCGGACCGGCGGCGATCGTGGCGTCGCCCGTGCAGGAACCGGCGGCGCGCCGGTTGTACCGACGGCTGGTGGAGGACCCGTTCGTGGCTCGCCGTGACCTGGACGCAGACGCGGTCGAGGTGCTCGTCCGCGACCGGGCCGAGCTCACCCGGCGGCTCGACGAGGACTTCGGACTGGTGCTCGAGGTGCGCACCGAAGGCGCCCTGGCCTACGACCCCGACGGTGAACTCACCGACGCGCCCTTTCCAGGAGCGGGAACGGTCGAGCAGGCGGCGCTGCTGCTCGTCTCCGAACTCACCGACCGCTACGACACCGAACCGGGTGCGGACCTGCACGTCGACACGGCTGCCCTCGATGTCCTGCTGGGTGAGTTCGTGGCGGCGCATGCACGAACGTGGCGCCGTGACTACGTCCGTGATGTTCCGCTGCTCCGACGCGACGTGACGTCGCTGCTGACGCGACTGGGCCTCGCCCGACCCTCCGAGGACGGACTGATGCTGGCCGCCCCCGCCGCCCGTTACCGCCCCACCGCCGCCGAAAGATCTGCCACATGACCCACTCCTCCGACGCTCTGCTCCACGACGACAGCGTTCCGGTACGCCATCCCCATCGCTGGCGACTGTCGCGAGCAGGAATCGTCAACGTGTGGCACTACCTCGACACCGAGTTCACGTTGCCCGGCGGCCGGATGATCCTGCGGGGCACCAACGGATCCGGCAAGTCGCGTGCCCTCGAGATGCTGTTGCCGTTTCTTCTCGACGCCGACCGCAAACGCATGGATGCGACCGGCGCCGCCAAGGTCGACCTCGACGAACTGATGCGCACCGGCGCTGCCGGACAGACCAACCGGATCGGTTATCTGTGGATCGAGTTGGCACGCCCCACCGGTCACCTCACCATCGGTGCACACATCCGGTACAGCGCCACGGCGCACCGCAGCGAGGTGCACTTCTTCACCACCGAGCTTCGGATCGGGCACGACCTCGTGCTCGTCGACGAGTTCCGTGCTCCGCTTTCGCGTGACGATCTCGCCGCCCGAATCGGCGCGGACAAGCTCACCCGCGAACCCGACCGGCATCGTGACACGGTCCGTGACCTGGTCTTCGGGCTCCGAGGCGAGGGTGGCCGCGACCGGTACACCGGGCTGCTGCAATTGCTCCACACATTGCGGTCGCCCGATGTGGGCAACCGGATCGACGAAGGCCGGCTGCCGCAGATCCTTTCCGATGCGCTTCCCCCGCTCGCCGACAACATGCTGGTGGAAGCGGGAAGTCAGCTCGATCTGCTCGGGGAGAGCCGTCGAGCGCAGGCTCAGCTCGAGGCATCGCTGACGCGCGTGCGCCAGTTCCACGCGGTGTATCGGCGCTACGCCGCCGACCTGCTGCGCGCGAGCGCCGACGCTGCGGTCGCCGCGGCCGACCGCGTATCCGACACCCGGCGCGAACTGGCAGCAGCAGAAGCCGACGCCACCGATCTCGATACGCAGGCTGCCGCCGCCGAGACACGACTGCGCGAGCGCCGCGATCAGCTCTCCGAACTCGAGCGCGCGATGCGGGGACTCGAGACCCACGAACTGTTCCGCACCGCAGACGACCTTGCCCAACGTCAGCTCGCGGTCGACGCTCTCGGGCTCGCCGCGGATCAGGCGATCGCCGCGGCGACGCGAGCGCGCACCCACGAGCGCCTCGAAGCAGACCGTGCCGGCGAACTCCTGGACGAGTTGTCCGCGGCGGTCGACCGGACGACCGAACGCCTCGCGCTGGCGAAACGTGAACTCACCGCCGCCACCGTCCCGCACGGCGCACTTCCCGCCGACGTCCGCCTGGACGTCGACCGGGAAGTGCCGGCCTTGCACCCGGTGCGCACCGACCGCGACGCACCCCCCGAGTCGGCGCCGCGACCGACGATCGCGCGGGCGACGCTCGTCCCCGAACAATGCGAGGAGGCCAGGGCCGCAGCCGAATACGCGGCCGCGGCGGCCCGGCGTCGCCGCGAGCAGGCGTCCCGGCGACTCGGAGAGGCCCGGCGACTCGACCTGTGGGGGCGCGGCGTACGCGAAGCGGAGGCAGCCGCCGAGCGCGCCGCCCGGGAAGCCGAACGCGACTCCGCTCAGCGGTTCGAGGCCGCCACCCGGCTCGACGACGCGGCACTGTCGCTGCGGCACGGCTGGCGCGAGTGGCTCACCTCGGACTCGACGTCCGCGCTCCTGCCGGATCTCGACGCAGTCGGGCTGATGCGCCGCTTGTCGGCGTATCTGGAGTCGATCACCGACGCCGACACCGACACCGATGCAGACGCCGACCCGATCCTCTCGGAACTCGGCGCCCTGCCGGCGTTCGCGGCCGAGGCAGCCGTCGACGCGCTGGACGAGACCGCTGTCGCGCCGCCGCAGGACCGCACCGACGACGCCCGGCGCCGGGCACTGGCGGAGGAACGCGACGCACTCGACGCCGACGACGGGACTCCCGTGGGGGCGCCGTGGCAGTCGCCGAGCAACGGTGTACCGCTGTGGCAGGCAGTCGACTTCGCCGACACCCTCGGTGAAGACGACCGCATCGGCATCGAAGCGGCGCTGCTCGCCGCCGGTTTCCTCACCGCGACCGTGGACGGCGAGGGCAGGCTCCGGGCGCACACCGGCCAGGTCCTCGTCTCGCCTCGCGGCGAACCGCCGCGGCAACCGTTGTCGACGGTGCTCGTACCCGCCCCCGAGACGGACGTACCGCTCACCGCGATCACGGCCGTCCTGTCCGCGATCGGGTTCGAAGACGCCGCTGCGGTCGCGTCGGTGTCGCGGGACGGACGATGGCACAACGGGGTTCTGCGCGGCCGGCACACCGCCGAGTCCGCGCGCTATATCGGCGCGGGTGCCCGCGACGCCGCCACCGCCCTCCGGCGCATCCGGCTCGACGAAATCACCGCGGACCTCGCGGCACTCGACCTCGCCGCCGAGCGCCGGACCGCCGAGCGCGGCGATCCGGCCACGAGCCGGGCCCGGGTGCATGCTCATGCGTCGTCGGCTCCCACGACCGGAGCCCTGGAGGAAGCGCTGCACCGGTACCGAGAGGCCGACGGCCGCGCGCAGGTCAGCGCCGCCGCCGCGGCCGAACTCAGAAAGCACGCCGCGACACTGCGGACCCAATGGTCCACCGATCTCGACACCCACCGAGCCACCTGCACCCATTTTTCCTTGCCGCGGGACGTGGCAGACCTCGAAGCGGTGGTCTCGACCTGTGCGGTCGCAGAGAGAACCTGCCTGGATCTGTCGCGAGATGTCGGTGACGTGCTTGCCGCACGGGACAGACTCGCCGCGGCCACCGACCGTTTCGCGTCCGCGTCCGACGTGCGTGCCGAGGCAGAGGAGAACGCCGAGTCGTGCTGGCACGAGTGGCACGGCAAGGCAGCCGTCGTGGCCGCACAGGTGGAGGCACTCGACGTCGATGCCGCCGATCTCGCTCGCGAGCTGCGCGATTCGGACGCGGAACGCGCGCGCACCGAAGAACAGTGCCGACGCACCGTGACCCATCGTGAGCACCTCGGGAAGGCCGTCGCGGAGGTCCTTCAGCAGTGCGCCGCCGTGCGGGAGCGGCTCCGGCGCGACCGCGACGAACTCGCCGCCGCGGCCGGCCGGCTGTCGGCACAGATGCAACTCCCCGAAATCGCCGCAGCCGCCGACATTCAGGCGGAGCCGCTCGCGCACCTCGACGACCCCGACCACGTGCGCACCGCTGCACAGGCACTGCTGAGCGTGCTGCCCGCGAGCACCGGGACGGGCGACAACCGGATGCTCGCCGCGCTGCAGCGGTTCGATCGCGACATCTCCGATCGTCTCGAGGTCCGGCACACCGTCACCGAGTCCGCGCATGTGGTGAACATCGGCGGCGTCGGCGACGACACCACACCCACCGGCGTGCTGGCCGAGCTCACCAAGCGCGTCGAGGACGAGAGTCGTGCACTGTCCCAGCGTGAACGCGACGTGTTCACCGGTTTCGTGCTGGGCGGGGTCGCCGACGAACTGCGCCGCAGGATCACCCAGGCCGAACAGCTTGTCGCTGCGATGAACACCAGCCTGGCCGACAGCCGCACCACCCACGGGATCGGGGTGCGCATCGCGTGGCGCCCGGTGCGCGAGGATGCGGACGCGGCTCTGGTGACCCGTCTGCTCACCGGGGAGCGGTCACCGGGTGACAGCGAGGAACTCCTCGAGCTGCTGCGTCGCCGGGTGGAAGCGTCACATGCCACCGATCCGTCGGCCGGATACGCCACGCACCTGTCGCAGGCGCTGGATTACCGCCAGTGGCACACGGTCGAGGTGACGATCCTGGGTCCCGAACCCGATCAGGAACGCAGGATCTCCACGCGCGCCAAGATTTCCCAGGGCGAGACCCGGTTCGTGTCGTACGTGTCGCTGTTCGCCGCCGCGGACGGCTACCTGTCCGGACTGCCCGATACCGATCTGGCGCTGCGCCTCGTTCTGCTCGACGATGCGTTCGCGAAGATCGACGAGCCGACCATCGGCGAGCTCATGGGGCTGCTCGTACGGCAGGACATCGACTTCGTGATGACCGGCCATGCCCTGTGGGGCTGCGTCCCGGGGGTGCCGGCACTCGACATCTACGAAGTACGCCGCCTCCAGGACGGGTCTGCGGTCACCACGCGGGTGCACTGGGACGGTCGCACGCGCCACGTGCGTCCGTCACTCCCGTGACCCGGAGCTCTTCCCGGCCGTGACACGGGCCGGGGCCGGGCGATCTCGTCGCCCGGCCCCGGT